>OLZU01001109.1_pt1 | contig 13488 bp, 10 predicted proteins | sample 1674101 | NCBI WGS metagenome assembly OLZU01 (sample SAMEA103958143, study PRJEB25191) | human gut metagenome | biome: human-associated habitat [ENVO:00009003]; feature: intestine environment [ENVO:2100002]; material: feces | place: Germany | collected 2013/2015
GGAGAAAGCGGAGGAATCCAACAGGCTGAAGACAGCTTTTCTGGCCAATATGAGCCACGAGATACGCACTCCGCTGAACGCGATAGTCGGTTTCTCCGATTTACTGAAAGACCTGGAAGCGTTTTCTTCGGAAGAAGTGCAGCAGTTTGTCGAGACCATCAATATAAACTGTACCCTGTTGCTGGCTCTGATTAACGATATTCTGGACCTTTCACGCATCGAGTCGGGCACAATGGACTTTCAGCTCTCTTCCTACAACCTTACGTTTATCATGCAGCAGGTCTACGACTCTCAGAGGCTGAGCATGCCGCAAGGGGTGGAATTACGCACCGACTTTCCGGAAGGGACAGGCAAAGATATCGTTACCGATTCCGTACGTTTGAAGCAGGTTGTGAATAACCTGATCAACAATGCCAGGAAGTTTACCGTGAAGGGCAGTATCACGTTGGGATACAGCATGGAAGAACCCGGATACACAACCGTCTTCGTGGAAGATACCGGGGCGGGTATATCCGATGAAGACCAGAAACATATCTTCGAGCGTTTCTATAAGGCGGACAGCTTTACGCAAGGCGCAGGTTTGGGGCTGAGTATCTGCCAGACGATTGTGGAACGTCTGCATGGAACAATAACGGTAACTTCAAAGCTGGGCAGAGGAACCCGCTTTGAAGTCAGACTGAGCGACGATGTAATGTAATTGCGGAGCGTTTACAGCCTTATTCTATCCTCTTGCATCCGTTCGACTGCAAGAACTCGTCAAGTATTTGTTCATGGTTGCCATGCAACAGGATGTGATGGTTTCCCAGCGGATTTCTCAGGAAATATTCTGCCGGAGCATTCATTTTTATGCGTACCTGCGTGCGGCACATATTGATGTAATTGGTGTTCTCGATGAGCGTGCCCGTACCGAGGTAATACTCATCCAGGCATTCTCCGCCGCATTTCACGATTGTCACGTCTCCGGTGGGCAGTATTCCCTGTATGCCGATACCGCTTTCCGTTTCAAAGTGATTGCGGATGATGAACTGCTCTGTCTGCGCGATGCCGATTGTACAATGCGCCAGTATGATTTCGTTGGTGCGCGCGTTAATCATGGACGGGTTGGCCATGAAAGCGGGTTTCCCTGTAAGCACTTTGGCGGTGAGCATGGTGAATATGGATTGCAAATCGCCTTCGCATCCGGCGATGATACCCTCGTCGTTCAGCAGGGAAAGCGCCAGGCATCCGGTAGTGCCCGTCTGCTCTATCAGGCGGAAGCAGCTCAGGGTGAGCGCGCTTAAGCGGTCTTCGTCCACAATCTTTCGGATAGCCCGGTACAGGCGCATCGCCTTTATCATATCTTCGGGGGACGCTTCCCGGCAGGCAAGCGCTTTTCCGGCGAGGCGGGCGCATGCTTCGCCCACTTCGTCATCGGTGATTTGAGCGTAATATTCGTAGATGCGGTCAAGGGCGACATCGGTGTATTCCACTCCCCAACGCCGCTTGGCAAGCAGATAATCCACGTTGCTGGCAATGAGCCAGCCGGACGGGGCGCCTATCACGCCGATGCGCATCCCGAAAAGGCTGCGTTGCGCCATGAAGTTGCTGTGGAGTACAAAAATGCGTTTGATGATTTCGGACAGTTCGCCGTGAAGGATTTCGCTTTTCATGCCGCGTCCGCGCAGCCAGGAAGATATTTCGAGGGCGGCGGCGAGTGAGTTCTGCATACCGTCCGCAAGGATGATGGCGGGGCGGGGAAGCGATTCGAAATGCTGGATGACCAGCCGTTCCACTCCGCCGGTGGCGATGAACAGGATGCTGAAGTCATCGGGGGTCAGCTTGTTAATATCTTGATAATCTATGAAATTGACGGTGAAATATTTCTCCAACTCAGTCAATATTATTTCATGGGAACTGCGAACAGATGCTTGCTTATGTAACAGTGAAGCAAAAGTTATTAGGTTGATGACCATGGTATTACTTACTATTTTTAATGTTGATTTATGATAAAACGGTTGTAGTTGTCCATTTGTTTACTATTTCAAAGGTACAAGATTCTTTTGAAATAGCATAGTGTTTTTAATATAGATAAGGTTTTTAAAGTTTTTATGTCTTAGCTTCCCTTCAGTATCAAATAAATCACTACATTTGCGACTTAAATGATAAAATGATATAAAAAACTCATGCCAACAATTTCTATTCGCGGAATGGAGATGCCCGCATCTCCTATCAGAAAGCTGGCTCCTTTGGCAGATGCAGCCAAGCAACGGGGCACCCATGTATTCCACCTCAATATCGGACAGCCCGACCTGCCTACGCCGCAAGTCGCGATTGACGCCATTCGCAATATTGACCGTAAGGTGTTGGAGTACAGCCCCAGCGCGGGCTATCGCAGCTATCGTGAAAAGTTGGTGGGATATTACGATAAATACAACATCAAGCTCACCGCCGATGATATAATCATTACTTCCGGCGGTTCGGAAGCCGTGTTGTTCTCATTTATGGCCTGTCTTAATCCGGGTGACGAGATTATCGTGCCGGAACCGGCTTATGCCAACTATATGGCGTTTGCCATTTCCGCCGGCGCTAAAATCCGTACGATTGCGACGACCATAGAAGAGGGGTTCTCGCTGCCTAAAGTGGAGAAGTTCGAGGAGTTGATAAACGACCGCACCCGCGCCATCCTGATTTGTAATCCCAATAATCCTACCGGTTATCTGTATACCCGTCGCGAGATGAATCAGATACGCGACCTCGTGAAGAAGTACGACCTTTTCCTCTTCTCCGACGAAGTGTATCGCGAGTTTATCTATACGGGTTCCCCATACATCTCCGCCTGCCACCTGGAAGGCATCGAGAATAACGTGGTTCTGATAGATTCCGTTTCCAAGCGTTATTCCGAATGCGGTATTCGTATCGGTGCGCTGATAACGAAGAACAAGGAGATACGCGATGCCGTTATGAAGTTCTGCCAGGCGCGTTTGAGCCCGCCGTTGATAGGCCAGATTGCCGCCGAAGCATCCCTGGATGCCGGAGAAGACTACCTGCGCGATACCTACGACGAATACGTGGAACGCCGTAAGTGTCTGATTGACGGTCTGAACCGTATTCCCGGCGTATATTCGCCCATTCCTATGGGAGCGTTTTATACCGTGGCCAAGCTGCCCGTAGACGATTCGGACAAGTTCTGCGCATGGTGTCTTTCCGAATTCGAGTACGAAGGCCAGACCGTTTTCATGGCTCCGGCTTCCGGCTTTTATACTACTCCGGGTTCCGGCCGCAACGAGGTGCGCATAGCTTACGTCTTGAAGAAAGAAGATTTGACCCGTGCGCTGTTTGTGCTCTCCAAAGCGCTCGAAGCCTATCCGGGACGTACGGAATAGTTGTTCGGGAAGGTGTACCGGATAATCGGTCTGTCGAATGTAAGAATAGGGCGCGGATTACACGGATTTCACGGAGAAAGGACTAAGAAAGCCTGCGGAATCCGTGTAACCCGTGCCCGGAAGAAATCGGAAGATATATAATACTACTGATGAATTTATCCCGTTTCATAGCGCTGCGTATTTACCGCAGTTCCGATGCCGGAAAGCAAGTTTCCCGTCCTGCCGTGCTGATAGCGACCGTCGGTGTCGCTATCGGATTGGCGGTGATGATTATCGCTGTGTCGGTGATAATCGGTTTCAAGAGCGAGGTGCGCGATAAGATAATCGGTTTCGGCTCGCATATTCAGATAAGCAATTCGGACGCGGCGCGTTCTTTTGAAACCCGCCCCATAGCTGTGACGGACAGCATGATTGCCACCCTCGCAGATAATCCCGACGTGAAACATGTGCAACGCTATTCCACCAAGCCGGGGATGATAAAGACGTCCGACGCCTTTCAGGGGATGGTGCTGAAGGGTATCGGACCTGAGTACGGCAGTTCTTTCTTCCGTCGCCACCTGGTAGAGGGAGAGTTTCCGCAGTTCAGCGACTCGGCTTCTACCAACCGTGTCGTCATTTCGAAGGCGATGGCCGACAAGATGAAACTGAAGCTCGGCGATAAGATAGACACCTATTATATACAGGATGAGGTGCGTGCCCGCCGTCTGACCGTCACGGGCATTTACCAGACCAACTTTTCCGAGTACGATAACCTGTTCCTGCTCACCGACTTGTGCTTGGTGAACCGCCTGAACAAATGGCGTCCCGACCAGGTGAGCGGAGTGGAGCTGGAGCTATACGACTACGATAAACTGGAAGAAGCCACCTACCGGATAGCCGATGAGGTGAGCCGGCGCCCCGACCCGTACGGAGCGGACTACTGTGTGCTCAATGTGGAGCAACTGAACCCGCAGATTTTTGCATGGCTCGGCATTCTGGATGTCAATATATGGGTTATCCTTATCCTGATGACCGGTGTTGCCGGCTTCACGATGGTGTCGGGATTGCTGATTATCATCATCGAGCGTACTTCCATGATTGGCGTTCTGAAATCTTTGGGCGCGAATAATCTCACTATCCGCAAGCTGTTTCTTTGGCTGGCGGTATTCCTTATTGGAAAGGGAATGTTGTGGGGCAATGCGATAGGGCTGGCTTTTTACTTTATCCAGAAATGGTTCGGCCTGTTCCGCCTGGACCCCGAAACCTACTATATGGACACCGTTCCCGTGTCTTTCAATATCTGGATTTTCTTGTTGCTGAATGTCGGTACGCTGCTGGCTTCGGTCATTATGTTGCTGGGGCCGTCATACCTTATTACACGGATTCATCCGGCAAATTCCATGCGCTACGAGTAAGAGCGGGTATGGCAATCAAATCCCTGTCACGGCAGAGCCGAATCCGTCTTACGGGATGGATGATTTCGTCTTACGGAACGGATATTTTCATCTTACGGGACGGGTGGTTTTCATCTCATGGGACGAATAATTTCATCCCACGGGATAGATGTTTTCATTCCGCAAGGCGAATAACTCCGCCCCGTGGAATGGATTTATTTTCTCAGGAATCCGCTTTTCTTTCTAAACAGGCAGTAGAGTTTCCAACGGAGAGACTGCAAAGGTTGAAGCACGTCGAATACGGGCAGTGACCAGTAGTATCTGCGTTGGTCGTTCAAATCTTTTGCGGTCTTGTTGATGATGATGGCTTGCAGGATAAACCGAAATATACAGATAAGGAACGCGATGCCCGCCGCCAGCCAGTGAAAATGCAGTATACCTGCTGCGAGCGCGGCTATCCATGCGGCATGGAACGCCAGGCGGGTGGTGGTTTCCAATCCGGCCAGCCAGCGTTGCGCACCGTGGTAGAGGCGGGCGGTAGATGCGTAGCCTATCTTTTCTTCCCGCCAGTCTTTGGCGCGGAATACGGGTTGCATGCGTACGATAGCATCCGCATCGGTTTCTACACGGGTATTCTCGGCTGTGGCTACATGGTTGATAAACAGGTCGTCATCGCCGCGTTGAAGGTTGAGATGCGCGGAGAAGCCTTTCTCCCGGTAGAACAGTTCTTTGCGGTAGGCGAGGTTGCGCCCGATACCCATATAAGGGCTTCCGGCAAGCGCAAAACCGAGGTAACGCATGGAACTGAACAGGTTGTCGAACGCCACACGTTTGTGCAGCCAGCCTTTGCCGCGCTCATAACCGCTATATCCCAGAACGACTTGCGTACGCGAAGTGAAGTTACGTGCCAGCAGTCGCAGCCATTGGTCGCTTTGCGGACGGCAGTCGGCTTCGGTAAAGACGAGCCAGCCGTATTTGCTGGCTTTCACGCCGAGAGTGGCGGCGAGCTTCTTGCGGCTGATATAGCGTGAAGAGTCGGGGACGAAGCTGTGGTAGAGGTGCGGGTATTTCTCTTCCAGCAGGGTGAGGTAATCTTCGCTTTCGTCCGTATCGCCGTCATTGATAACGATAACCTCAAACTGCGGATAATCCTGCTCCAGCACAGCGACCAGATTGCGGCGCAGGTTCTCGGATTCTTCACGGGCGCAGATGATGACCGATACAGGGGGGAGCTCTTGGGAGAAGTGTACATTGTCTCGTTTCACGTCACGGCTGCGCATGTGAATACGGTTGTACAGACAAAAGTAATAAAGGGCTTGAATGATAAAAAGAGTTCCCGTCGCTGCGAGTAATATCTTCTCGGTTGTATCGAATGTAAATGCTTCCATGTGTCCTATGACGTTTTATAACGTGCAAAGTTACGAAATTCGGCACAGATTACATGGCCTGACGCGGATTATTTATTTCCGGCACGACTTCAAACTTCGTTTCGGGGAAGTGTCTGGCAAGGTAGTCCCGTATGTATTGCATCGTATCGTTTTGTATGGTCGTGTCCTCTACCGTGGGATAAAGGTTGTACAATACGGTGTCGAGTGTGATTCCCCGGTGCTTAACGGCTTCAAGGCTTAGCAGGGTGTGATTGATGCTGCCCAGTTTGCCGGATGTTACGAAAATGAGGGGATAGTTTTTCTCGGCGATGTAGTCTATGGTGAGATATTCTTCCGTCAGGGGAACCATCAGGCCGCCGGCGCCTTCTACCAGTACGATGTCGTAGCGACGGGCGAGTTCGCGGGTGGCGCGCTCTATTTTGCCGAAGTCGATGGGGCGGTTGTCGATACGAGCCGCAAGGTGGGGAGAGCAGGGGTAGGAGAAGATTTCGGGCATGGTGAGCCCTTCTTTATCTTCGGGCAGGTAGCCTGTACCCATGATACGGCGGTGAAGGTCGATGTCTTCGGAATGGCCGGTGTTGCCGGTTTGGATGAATTTCTGGGTGATGACACGCTGTCCGTTTTGGGATATCTGCTTGGCGTACCAGGCGGTGCAGTAGCTTTTTCCGGCATCGGTATCGATACCGCTGATGAAATAGATGTCGGTATTCATGTCTTTTTATACTTTATATTTTATCTTTTTTGCCCTTACAGGGCGCAATGAATATTGGTTATATTCGTATTCCCGGGGTGTTACCCCGGGCTTTGCGATAGAAGGCTTTCAGCCTTGGGTTACTCTATTACTAATATCCTCTATTCTTTATCTTTCATGTTTTAATCTTTAATCTTTTATCTTTTCCTCTTCCTCGCAATCACATAAATCGGGTGATAAGTCAGCGAAACGCTGCGGTCGTCGTTGCCGCACATCCGTATATATTCATCACAGAAACTCTGCAAACGTCCGCGTGTCCAAACTCTCTTTTCCGTGCCGGTAACTCCGGTTTGTTTGAGGTGTCGCAACACTTCGAGCGGAGTGCCGAACGGCAGGGAGACAATCTCTTCTTCGGCATAAAGAATCTCGAAACGGGGAGAGAGCAGAACTTTCAGGTTATCGAGCGACAGATACTCCAGTCCGTGTCCGGTCAGGGTATGTATCTCCCGCATATTCTTCTTCCCGAAAGTACTGAATGCAAGAATGCCGCCGTCCGACAGAAAGTGGTGGCAACGGGCGAAGAACCGTTCCGTATCGGCAAACCATTGCAAGGTGGAGCAGGACGTTATCAAGTCCGTCCCTTGCGGGAAATCAAGCGTTTCCGCGTCACACGGCAGAAAGCTGACGGCGGTAGTTGCAGGAGAGCTTCCGTAAAGTTCCACATCGGCATCGTAAAGAATCCCAGAGGCGTTGCCAGCCTGAGGAGCGCGTGGCAGACGCCCGCCACCCGTCAGCAAGTCGTGTATGCACTCTTCCATTTCGGGACACAGGTCGTTAAGCAGCAACGTTTCCGGTTGCAACGTGCGCAGCAACAGGCGGGAGTAACAGCCCGTACCGCACCCGAACTCCGCAATATGGCGGAAGGAAAGGGCGGCGTTCTGCGGTTGCTGCCTGTCACCGTTACCGTCCGGTGCGGCAGCGGATGTACAGGCGTGCACCGTGAGCAGGCGCAGCATTTTTTCCGCAACCTGCTGCTGTACGCGGGCTTCGCTGCCGTATGTGTCTCGCGCATGGGCAAAGCGCCGTGCCACGAGAGCTTTGTCAATGGATTGGGCGTTGCAAGTCATTTCCTCTGTCGTTTCATTCGATATTGATGGATTTGAGGTGGTGCATAAAGTCGTCGATGGGCATTTCCCACATGTCCTGCAACAGAAAACGGAACATGGACGCGTCATAGTGTGCGCTGTCCGTCAGGATTACATTGTTGCACATCAGGTTGTCGTGGTTCATTTCCAGGTTTTCAGGCGGAAAAATCCGGTCGTTGCTGCCGATAAAGGCGTAATCGTAGTCGTATTCGTACCTTTCGAAGTTCTCCTGAAACCTTTCTTCAGTCTCCTCATCATAACCTTTATGCTCCATGTTTCCAAACATCTCGAAGTACCGCTCCCGGATGAGCCTCAGTTCTTCCTTGATTTCATCGAAGTCCCGTCGGGGAGTTATTTCCATGAAGGCCTTGTAGGCGTTGCTGTCCTTGCACATGCGGTGCAGGAACTTCTGGAGTGAGGCGGGGGTGAGTCCGTCGAAAGTGGCCTGATAGGTTTGCACGGGAATACCTTCCAGATTGTCTATGGGGCTTGTACTTCCGTTGAAGGCTATACTGAAAATCTTTTCCCGGGGAACTTGGCTGAGTATGAGAGAACCTGCCCACACTCCCATAGACCAGGCTACCACGTTTATCTGCCGGTAACGGTCGAAGACGGACGTGTCGAAGTCCGGTGTGCGGTAGTCGTAGCAAATCATGTAGTCCGTATCCTTGGGATGATACTGCTTGAAAGGAGTTTCATCTGCCGCCCATCCGGCAAAGAAGAGGAGTAACTTGGGGTGATTCTCGTTGATGATATACACTTGTTTCATTGTTTTTTCTTTATTAAATGATAAATATCGGTTGATGTTTTAATGCCGTTTGTCATAGGCATTGCTAAGTTTGAGTATGAACGGTCAGGTAATTCGTTAACTCTTCTATCTCCTCGCTTCTGATTTCCGCTGTCAGCGAAAAACGGATGCGTGATGTTCCTTCCGGCACTGTCGGCGGACGGACGGGCAGGGCGTAAAAGCCGTGCCGTTGCAAAGCCTCTGCCTGCAGGACGGTATCCGCGCTCTGTCCGACAATCATCGGAACGATATGGCTGGCGCCGGGACATGTATATCCTAGCGCTTGCAGGGCTTCGCGAAGCGTTCGGCCGATATGCGCCAGATGTTCGCGCCGTTCCTGCATATCTGCCAGTCGGCGTACTACAAACAGTGTCCATGCTATGTTTACGGGTGGCAGCCCGGTGGTGAAAATAAGTGTGCGCATGCGGTTTACGAGATACTCCCGTACCGTCTTTTTGCATACGATGTAAGCGCCTACGGACGCAGCCGCCTTGCCGAATGTACCGACGAGAAAGTCGATGTCGCGGATACAACCGGATTCCTCGGCGCAACCAAGCCCCCGCTTGCCGCGTACGCCGAAGGCGTGGGCTTCGTCCACATAAAGCAGTACGTTGTCATATCGGCGTTTTAATCCTGCCAGGGCTTGCAAATCCGCCCGGTCGCCATCCATGCTGAAGATGCTTTCGGTGACGATGATAATTCGGCGATAGGTGGAATGATGCTCTTTCAACAGCCGTTCCAATTGCGCCAAATCATTGTGGCGGTAACGGACGCATTTAGCTGCCGAAAGACGGATGCCGTCAATCAGACTGGCGTGGACGAGCTTGTCGGCAAGTATCAGCGTCCGCGCATCGCTTACGGCAGGCAGGATACCCGTATTGGCATGATACCCGCTGTTGAAAATCAATGCGGCTTCCGTACCGAAAAGGTGCGCCAGCTCCGCTTCCAGTTCTTCGTAAACGGTGAAGTTGCCCGTCAGCAGCCGGGAAGAAGAAGAGGCGGGCAGGAACGTATCGGGAGTAAGCGTGCGCAGGAACTCCTCGCGCAAGCTCCGGTCGGATGCCAGCCCCAGATAGTCGTTGGACGAGAGGTTCAGCATACGCGCGCCGTTCACGACGACATGCCTTCCGTCGTGCACCATCTTGGGCAAACGGCGCAGGTTGCTGTGTTCTTCAAGGTGTTGCAGCTCTTGCTGCATTTCATGTATTGTATCCATTGTTCAACGCTTTCTTATTTCATTTCTTCCACAATCTTAATCAATCCTTTCGTCAATACGCCGAGCTGTTCCGGTTCGATGATGAAAGGCGGCATCAGATATACCAGCCTGCCGAACGGGCGTACCCAGATGCCTTCTTCAACGAAGCGTCGCTGCATCCATGCCATATCCACCGGCTGCTTGGTTTCTATGACGCCGATGGCTCCGAGTACGCGTACATCGGCCACTTGCGGCAGTTGCCGTGCAGGTTCCAGCTCCTGCCTTAGCTGTGCTTCGATGCGGGCAACTTTCTCCTGCCAATCATATTCGGGAGACGTGAGCAATCGTACCGATGCGCAGGCCACGGCGCATGCCAGAGGATTTCCCATGAACGTGGGGCCATGCATAAACGCGCCCGGGGCATGGTTGGAGATGGTGTCCGCTACCTCGTTGGCGGCCAATACGGCGGAAAGCGTCATGTAGCCGCCGGTCAGAGCCTTGCCTATGCACATGATGTCCGGCTCTGTTCCGGCATGCTCCCAGGCAAACAGCTTTCCGGTACGTCCGAAGCCCGTCGCTATTTCATCGAAGATGAGGAGCAGACCGTGCTCACGGCATAGTTTCGCCGCTTCGCGCAGATACTGCGGATGATAAAACCACATTCCGCCTGCGCCCTGCACCACGGGTTCCAGTATCAAGGCCGCCAGCTCATCGGCGTGTCGCTCCATGATTTCTTTCAGCGGGAGAATATCATCCGGATTCCATTCGCCGCCGAAGCGTGAGCGGGGTTGCGGAACAAAGTACCGTACCGGGAGCGCCGAACCGAAGAGCGAGTGCATCCCCGTCACCGGGTCGCACACCGACATGGCGTTCCACGTATCTCCGTGATAGCCGCTGCGGATGGTGACAAAGTTATTCTTCTTGCCCCGGTTCTTGGCGTACCAGTACTGCACAGCCATTTTCAAGGCCACTTCCACGGCCACCGAGCCGGAGTCCGCATAGAATATCTTCTGCATGGAAGGCGGAACCAGCGGCAGGAGCAGTTTTCCGAGTTCGATGGCGGGGTCGTGCGTCAGTCCGCCGAACATGACGTGCGACATCTTGCCGAGCTGTTCCGTGGCCGCCCTGTTCAGCGCCGGATGGTTGTAACCGTGTACGGCGCACCACCAAGAGGACATTCCCTCTATCAGCGTCTGTCCGCTTTCCAGCGTAATCGTTGCTCCGTCCGCCCGCTTCACCTTATATACAGGCAGCGGATCGGTGGTCGAAGTGTATGGATGCCACAGATGCTCGCGGTCGAATTGCGAACCGCAGAACTCATATCCGGCTTCTTCTATCAGCTTCTTGTCGTCGGAAATCTTAGAGCCGAGCGTGGTCAGCAAGTCGCCCACGATGGCCGAGTTGATACCTATATATAAGGACTTCTTCACCGCATCCTTGCTCAGTTGCGAACGTCCGCCCGCAAAGCGCAGGTAGGCCGTGGGATTGATGAAGCGGAACAGGGCGATTGTTACCAATACCTCTTCTTCCGTCAGCGCCTGCCGGTTTTCCAGCGGAGTGCCCGGAATGGGGCTGAGCAGGTTGATGGGGATGGACTGCACTCCCAGCTCTTTCAAGGTAAAGGCGAACTCGATACGCTGTTCCATCGTCTCGCCCATACCGATGATGCCGCCGCTGCAAATATCCATACCCGCGTTGCGGGCGGCTTGCAGGGTGCGCAGCTTGTCTTCTTGCGTGTGCGTGCTGCACAGGGTTGGGAAGAAAGAGGGGGCTGTTTCCAGATTGCAGTGATAGCGTGTGATACCGGCATCGTGCAGGGCTCGCAGTTCCTTTTCGTTCAGCAAGCCCAGAGAGGCGCATAGCTGTATGGACGAGTGGCGGCGCATATGGCGTGCCGTATCGCAAAGCTGTTCCATTTGTCGGGAAGAAGGTTTTCGGCCGCTGGTGACGAGGGAGAAACGGTTGACGTCCTGCCGTTCATTGTATTGCGCCTGTCTGAGGCATTCTTCTGCGGGGAGCAGGTCGTAGATGTCGGCCTTGGTGTGGTAGTGGGCGGATTGTGCGCACCATTTGCAGTTTTCGGGGCAGCGTCCCGACTTGGCGTTGATGATGGAGCACATATCAAACTCGTGCTGTGCGCACTGTACGGTAATCTCATGTGCAGCGGCATAAAGCGCTTCACGGTCGGCGGTGTTCGCCAGCCAGGCGGCTTGGTCGGGCGATATGTCTATGCCTGCCAGTACCCGGGCTTTCAGTTCGTCAATAGTCATGGTATGAATAAAATAGGGGAGAGTCTGAACCGCATCCTGCTTGCGCAGCGAGCTGTCGGCCACATTCTTGCGCAGACAGCCGATCGTGACGCATCTGCCTATGCTGGCGAATGCGGCATAGGCCTTCCGGCTCCAGCGGCGGAAGCGTATCGTATGTCTGGGGGATTGTTTTCGTTTCACGGTTTCAGTATCTCGTTGCGGATTATCTTATGTGGCTGCAAATGTAGGAAAAATATTCGTTAAATGCCCGGATTGTACCGGTAACTTACGGTTTTGTTTGCTTTCAGTGATGCCTGCACGTCAATCAGCCGTTGGTTCCTGCTGCCACGGAAGTAGAGGTCTTCGTCGCGCAGCTCCTGCCGGAATTTACCGTCCACCAGCACGTCGATGTACTCCAACAGCTTTGCCTGACGGGGATTGCGCAACAGCGACTCGAAGGTGTATCCGGTGTAGCACCAGATGTTTTTCCGGCTTCGCTGCTTGATGGCGTGCGCCAGTTCGGTGAAGCCTTCCGGCTGGAACATCGGGTCGCCCCCGCTGAACGTCACGTCTGCGAATGTATCGGCAAGCACCTTTTGCAGAATTTCATCGGTGCTCATCCAGCGTCCGCGGTTAATGTCCCACGACTCCGGATTGTGGCAGCCCGGACACCTGTTGGGGCATCCGGCCGCGTAAATGGCGGTACGGAAACCGGGACCGTCCACCGTGGTATCTTCTAATATCTCAAGAATGGAAAGCACTTTTTTAATGAAGAATTAAGAATTAGGGAAATTGAGAATTGAGAATTAAGAATTGAGAATTAAGAATGATGAATTCAGCATGAAAGCTCTTAACCAACTCAAAATTCTTCATTCTTAATTCTTCATTCTTCATTCCCATGTACTACCCTGTCGTTCAGTTCGGCGAGTTTGGCTTGGTTCCAACGGTCGGTGGTTCCTACCAGGTAGCCGGTGATGCGTTGCAGTTTGTCGATGTGGGTGCTGCCGCATTTCGGACAAACTTCCAGGTCGGGGGTGGAGTTTTCGTATCCGCATTCCAGGCAGCGGTTGCGGTTGTGGTTCACCGAGCCGTAACCGATGTTGTACCGGTCCATCATATCTACTACACGCATGATGACCTCAGGGTTGTGGGTGGCGTCGCCGTCAATCTCCACGTAGAAGATGTGTCCGCCGCGGGTCAGGTCGTGGTAGGGGGCTTCTACTTCCGCTTTATGGCGGGCGCTGCACTTGTAGTACACGGGCACGTGGTTGGAGTTGGTGTAGTAGTCGCGGTCTGTG
>OLZU01001121.1_pt1 | contig 13380 bp, 16 predicted proteins | sample 1674101 | NCBI WGS metagenome assembly OLZU01 (sample SAMEA103958143, study PRJEB25191) | human gut metagenome | biome: human-associated habitat [ENVO:00009003]; feature: intestine environment [ENVO:2100002]; material: feces | place: Germany | collected 2013/2015
GTTTCAAGCCTTTCCTCTGATGCCTTTGCTAAAAAGTATTTAAAGTGGTGTCAGAAGCACGGATATAATTTCACTCGCTCAAAATCGGATACAATCTATGCCTGTGCAGTCAATGCTGCTTCTCTTCCAAAATCCCCAACCTCAAAACTCCTTATTCAGCAACAGGTCGCTCAGCTGAAAGCCGTATCTCAGTCCGTGGCTGCATTCCAGCAGGAGATGCTTCGCCTTTCTCAACAGCTTCCGGAATTTGATACTGTGATGGAAATGTACGGCGTCGGCCCTTCTCTCGGTCCTCAACTGATGGCTGAGATCGGAGATGTCCGTCGTTTCTCATCCAAGAAATTACTCATTGCATTTGCAGGAATTGAACCGCAGCCAAATGATTCTGGCAAGATTGTGGGCAACGATAGCGGAATTAGTAAAGTGGGTTCGGCTGTTCTACGTAGGACGCTCTTTCTGATTATGACTGTCATCTTGAAGACACAACCTCAGGATGAGCCGGTTTTTCAATTCATGAACAAAAAACGCTCTGAGGGAAAACCCTACAAAGTTTACATGATGGCTTCAGCCAACAAGTTCTTGCGAATCTATTATGCTAGAGTGAAAGCTGTAATGGACTCCAAACACTCAAAATAAGCATGGATATTTGTTTTTGGTCGTAATTTCCTCTTGAGCCTGAGCTGAATTCAAAGAACCGCTTAGCTGGCGCAGCGAACCCTTGACAAACCGAAGCATTCAAATGCTATCCTGATTTTGCGAGGGCTGGCTGGGCTTGCTTTGCTATCCCCTCCGTCGCCCTCGCTGTGTTTTGACCAGCATTTGAATGCTGTTTGTCATGGGCAGCGGTCGGTTAGCGAATTTTCTTGTTTTGGGGCTTGACTTTTATTAGCAGGTCTTTAGTCTTATTACATCGTGATTTTGAAGGGTCTTGACTTGCGTTTTTGAAGCCTCCAGAATCGTGAAAATCACGATTCTGGAATATTGATTTTGACGATTCTGCCGAAAAGTTCTTCACATACACCAAACTTGGCTTTCCCAAACCTCTGCGTTTTCGTTCAATCAGACCAAACTTTTCGAGTTCCCGGAGCAGCTTGGTCGCTTTGTTGTCTGCGCAACACAATGCCCTCTTGACATCCTCTATCGTGAAGATGATGAACACCCGGTTCCGCTCGTCCAGCCAGCCGTTTTTCACAGACAGACTCATGCGATCCAGCAGGATGCCGTACAGGGTTTTGGCATCCGTGGACAGATTTTGAAATCGCTGCTCCTGAAAAAGAGCCTTTGGAATGCGGTAGAAGGAGAACAGCTCTCCGGCTTGTCCGTAGAAGTAGTCAAGGGTCATGTGGCTTTTTCAACGTTTTGCTCCAGCTTGTGTTCAAAAAATCGACCGCCTTTCGTTTGAAAATAAAAAGCGCACTCTTTTCTTATTGAAAAGTGGTGCGCTATGTAATATAATGGCTGTATAATTTAGCTATCCAAAAGATAGTCGATGAGATATTCTTTCGGAATCATGAAAGATCGTCCGACTTTCAGGCAGCGAATTCTATGTTGATGGATTCTTCTGATGATGGCAGTCTGGCTTTTGAAACCGAGTAAAGTTGTTGCTTCTTCGACAGACAGCACATCAGGATAGTTCACAAATAATTTTTTATAATACTCTTTTGCTTGATTTTGATTCATTATCCTTGACTTTCCTTTCGTTTTGTGCCTAAGCAGAGGAGCGTTTTGCCCTGCATCCCTCCTGAACATCCCTCCAATTTCCATTTGGGCGGTCCAAACCGAAAAAACAGAGTAGAGGAAAAACGCATCGAAAAATCGTGGATATTTCAAATTATTGTTCGTTGAGGCGTGAATTTTGCCTTTGCACAGTGGGAACCAGATATCACTAGATATCACTGGATGACACCAGATGGAAGATGAGGACAAAAACTCAAAATCCCTTGTGCTAATAACACGTGTGGGTTCGACCCCCACCACCGGCATAGCAAGCAGCTCGAAATCGAAAGGTTTTGGGCTGCTTTTCTTTTTTATCCCCCACATCCGGCCCGTCTTCACACGTTTGTCTCCACCGGGAAGATACTGACGATGGCATTGGCAGAAGATACCTTGCTGGAGAAATCCAGATGTGTATAAATGTTGCTTGTTGTGTTGATGTCACTGTGACCCAGCCACTCCTGGATTTCCTTCAGGCTCACGCCATTGGCATAGAGCAGACTGGCGCAGCTATGGCTAATTCATGGAACTCGATTTTCAATTTTAATTGCACTATTTCTTGATTTTCTGAGATAAATCGGGAAATAGTGCTTTTCTATTCACCGTGTTAATGATATACTGAAAATGGCTTTTAGTTATTGAGGTATATGCGATGCTGCCCTACACAGGTGATTACACTGAACATATTGATCCCGAAAAGCCAAGCCTTACATTCTATTCCTTTACCCCACGCCCCTTGATGCGCGGGGATATGTATCAGATGGATGACGAATTGGCTGCTTTACTGACTGAAGCCCACAGGAACATTGGCTTTCTGGAAGGGCTTGTTACGTATGCTCCGAATAAAGAAGCGTTTGCAGAGCTGATGCTTTTGAAAGAGTGTACCTATTCCCATATGATCGACTACGACGGTCCCGATTTCAAAGAGGTGCTCACTATTCGCGGCACCGGCAAAGGTGATATAACGCCGATCACTAACCTGGAAATGGCATATAAGGCGACAAAAAGTATGGAAGTTGCAGCTCCTGACTTGAGCCGGATTTGTGGTATCGCACTTAACGGAGATCCGGAGAATAACTCGATAGATGTTAGGGATTATCAAACCTTCTGGCTGGGTGTAAAGACGAATCTCAAAGGATACAATCCTACAGCACCAGATGCTGTACTCCCAGCACTGGCTGATATTTCTGCATATCTCTATAACGACCATAATACTGATCCGCTAATTAAAGCCGCATTGGTACATTACCAATTTGAAATGATCCATCCATTTGAGCGGTATAACGGTATTGTCGGGCGAATCATTGTGCCAATGGTATTACGAGATACCATTGGAGAATCAATGCCGCTAATATGCTTGTCCGAGTATCTGTATCACAATAAGAATGAATACTTTGATTTACTTCGAACTACTCAGTACAGCGGCGGGTATATTCGGTAGATTAAGTTTTTTGTGTGCAGTGGGCGAAGCGGCTAAGCAGTCAGCAAAGCTGTTGGCACAGTACGAAAATGATATATTGTGGGCTGAACAACAGATAAAAGAAAATACTCTATCGTCAAAAAGCATTTGGGGTGTATATAATTATCTCAAAAAATATCCTGTCTCCAGCATTTCTCGCGCTACGGAGCAAACGAGATTTTCATTTAACTCAATTTCAAAAGCAATGCAAAGCTTGAAGGAAACAGGGATTGTTCAGGAAATAGCCGAGGTAAGGAATCGAATATGGGTACATAAGAAACTAATAGAAAATCTATGGTACTTTTAGGAGGCACATACCTATGTTTACAAGATTAAATATTAAGGAATGGCGTCAGTTCTCTGATGTTGACATTGTCTTTCACAATCATTTGACTGTTTTAACAGGCGCTAATGGAGCTGGAAAGACAACAATATTAAATTTACTTTCAAAAAGCACTGGATGGAATCCTCAGTTTGTCAGTTCGTATGAGCAAGATGAAAACGGCGTTTCCAAATACTTTAATAGTCTTAAAGAATTTGGAAAAAAGATCTTCATAAAATTAACACCTAAAAGTGACACTCCACCAATCAAAAACAAGTTGGGCGAGATAGAGTTTTCCGATGGAACAATTGGTGATCTGGTTCTTCCTGACAATATTAACAATGGTACATATAGTATCGAAATAACTTGTGGAAAGACAGAAAAAGGAGTTTATGTAAGTTCACATCGACCCAGCTTTCCTTATCGAGCAGTAAGAACAATACCTACGGCGGTAGCGACTCGAGACCAAATATATAAAAAATATAATGAGTTTAATAAGAAGTTTGTCTTTGATACATATCGTAATTCCGATGAGTTATCGGCGACAGCCCTCATAAAAGAAACCTTGGCCTCACTTGCAATATTTGGGTACGGAAATCAATCAGTCACGCCCAATGATAACGCACGAAAAATATTTGAAGGTTATGTAGATATACTAAAAATCGTTTTACCGCCCAAATTGGGATTTGAAAAGATTTCGGTGGTTGTTCCGGAAGTAATGCTGTGCACAAAAACGGGTAATTTCCCAATAGATGCGGTTTCGGGTGGTATTTCTTCAATAATTGATATCACTTGGCAACTCTATATGTTCGCAGATACATCAGAATCTTTTGTGGCCCTGATTGATGAGCCAGAGAATCATCTGCATCCAGAACTGCAGAAAAACTTTTTGGGAAACCTAATCAAGGCATTCCCTAAAGTGCAATTCATTGTAGCAACGCATAATCCCTTTATGATTAGCGCTGTAAGAGATTCTAATGTATATGTTCTAAATTACAATGAGCTAAATAAGGTGTTTTCTACTAAGTTAGATTATGTCAACAGAGCTGGAACATCTAATGCTATCTTGCGTGAGGTGTTGGGAATAGACACTTCTATTCCATTCTGGGCGGAAGAACATCTAAAGGATACAATTGAGAAATATTTATCCAAAGATTTTACTCAAGAGAATCTGGATAATTTAAGGAGAGAAATGGAAGAAATTGGACTGGCTGATTTTATTCCAGATACCATTTCTCGGATTGTAGAGGAAAAAACAAATGATTAAATTATCTAAAGTACAAAAACCACAGGTTTTGGTAGATAATGCTACTCAATGGACTGCAGAATATCTGGCCTGCCTTAATGCAAATCAAAAACCAAGTGATACTATAGCACATAGATACAATCATCCTGATATAAAGGCTGCCTTAGAAGAAGAAACCACTGGAAAATGCGCTTATTGCGAAAGTAAAATTAAACATATTGAATTTGGAGATATTGAACATATCCTCCCCAAAAAGAAGACCGCCCGACCAGATTTATATGTTGAATGGAGCAATCTAACCTTAGCTTGTGAGGTATGTAATCGTACTTACAAAAAAGATTATTACGATCCTAAAAACCCTTTAGTGAATCCATATGTGGATGATCCAAATGATTTTTTCCTTTTTCTCGGTACAATCATTTCGACAAAAAACAATAACTCACGCGGTTTTGCAACTGAAAACATATTAGGATTAAATAGAAGTGACTTGGTTGTGCGAAGAAATGAAAGATTGCAATCAATCAGCAAGTTGCTTTTTTCGTGGGAGCAAGCTACAAGTCCAACAATTAAGGATATTTTGGCAAATGAGCTTAAAAAGGAGTGTGCACCGGATAAAGAATACTCAGCGTTTGTTAAGCACTTCCTTATTGCAAAGGGATTCCCAGAAAGTAAGTTAGCATAGAAAGTACTATGACTGATGCTTTAGTACATGGGATAATTTAATAGACACTGTCTGTTATAATTAAAAAACCTTGATGGCTGTTAGTGATATGAAAATGCCAGACAGTGACCGGCATTTTCAACAGGAATAACGGTACTAATGCAACACAAAAACAGAAACCCCAGACTATCAAATCGAAATTGGTAGTTTGGGATTTCTGCTTTTGCAGGATATATTTTTTGTCGTGTGCTTGACATACGGGTGGCGCAGGTCGTGGAAACGGATACGCTTCATCTGGTGTGCTACCAGAAAATCCGGGAAATGCTGGCTCAGGAAATCGGGCCGAATCCGTTTTCCCATCGGGTCTACATAGATATAGTCAAGATAATCGGTGCAATAGCTTTTGCCGCAGACCTTCCGATTCTGCTCCTGCTCCTTTTTCATTTTATTGAGCATCTGCTCACAGGCAGGGATTAGGGGAAGTGTCCGGCAGCTCGACTTTGTTTTTGTCTTATCTCGTGCGATTTCTGTTAGCGTTCCGTTGACCTTTGCGGTCACAACCGTATGCTGAATGCTGATTTTCTTGTTTTCAAAGTCAATGGCATCCCATTTCAAGCCAACAACTTCACTGCGCCGCAGGCCGTAGAATGCAGCCATGATAACGCCAAACTCCGAAGGGTCACCTTGAATCGCTTTGAAAAGCTGCTCCAGTTCTTCACCGCTGTAAATCTCCGACTTGAACTTTTCCTTACGAGGACGTTCAACGCGATCTGCCGGGTTGGAACGGATCATGCCGATTTGAAAAGCGTACTGCAAGCATTTGCGGATGTTGGCGTGATAGTGAATGACGGTGTTTGCCGTAAGGCCACGATCCAACTCATGCTGGTAGAAGTCTTGGATGTATTTGGGATGCTGTTCCATATCCTGCAATGTATAGTGGAGCGGTTCAAAATATGGGACGATCTTGTGAACGATTGCTCTTTCATAGCTGGTATAGGTTGTGATTTCCACTCGTGACTTCATCATTTTCAACCAGTCCGTGATGAAGTCGGTGAAAAGTACCGGGGAGTTATCAAGGCAGGGGTCAACTTCTTTGATGGGGCTGACCTTCAGCCAATTATTGTCAACGGCATATTGTAGGGCATCGGTCAACTCCTTGTGCCAATCCAGAAGCTGCTGTACACTGGCCTCCTCCTGCTGACGCTCATAGCGGAAGAACGTTTCCAGATCGCGCGGAGAGAGTGCTTTCAAAGACAGCCGCTTCTTTTCAAAGTATGGGACAACTACTCTTCCCAGATCATAAGCATATCTGCCATAGGTTTCGGGCGGAAGGTTCATCACGCTTTCCCGAAGCCAGCGGTTCAGATATTCCGATACCGGCAGGTCGGAAACCTGCTGCATCGTTTCAGGGTTAAACTCTTTTTGTGTTTTACGCAACAGAGATTCAGCTCTTTTTTTGTTTCCTTTAACCGGAAGTCCTGTGCTGATGGATTTGGTTCTGCGCTTTCCATTTGTGTCTTTCCAGCTCAGAATCATCTGATACATACCGTTTTGTTCTCTTAAATGTCCGGCCACATTTGTCATAGTTATGCTCCTTTCTGTTCGCAGCCAAACGTCCTTTGCTTAGGCATCATAAGTTTAGAAGATTCTGGAGTGTTTTGCAAGGATGGCACAAGGGAGTTTGAAAGGTGCATCCCTCCAAGTTGCCGATCCTGATCGAGCAGGTACTCTACCACGCAGAGTTTTGGTATCTTATAGCTGCGTCCTACACGCGCCGAGTGGATCTTATTCTGCTTGACCAGCAGATACGCATTCTTCCGGCAGATGCCAAGCATTTCCTGAAGATGCTCCACCGTCACCACATCCGGGTAGTCCTTGAACATCGTCAGATACCTCTCCGTCTTTCGGTCAGGCTCTTCCTGAATCAAAGTGCAGGCTGCGATCTCGCTCATTCCTGTCCTCTCTTTCTAGTTCAATATGTCGATTATTTAGCAGAAAATACTATATGTAAAGTGTGATGGTCTTTTTCGGGGACCATCTCACTTGCCAAAGGAGATATTTGAGCTTAGAACTTCATCGGCAGTGCGTCTTTCCTGCACTTGCCGTTGTAGGTGGTGTAGATGGGGTAAACGTACCGCCGCCAGCCCGGAAGCTTGGCGGGGTTATCCCGGCTGACACGGTAGAGCTCCATGGGATGGACGCCGCTCAGCGCACGGACAAGCCGCTCCTCGCTGTACTGCCCATGATACAGCTGCACAAAGTACATCACGCCCCGCAGGACAGCCGCCCGGAAGGAATCCGGTTTGCCCTCCCACGCTTCCACGATGTGCCGCAGAGCTTCGCAGTAGATCTCTTCGCCCAGCTGGTCGTACAGCTTCAGCGCCGTGCCCACGCAGCCGATGCGGTAGTCGCTCAGCTGCATACTGTCGTAGTTGAGGGAAAGCCCCGCCCGGTTAGTGGCTGCGACAAACGCCTTGGAAGGCGCATCGCCGCCCACCACCTTGGCGCGCAGCTTGATGCCCGCCGACAGGGGTGCGGCGTGACCGTTCTGCTCGGCAAAGAGCAGGGCTTCCTGCTCCATCGTCAGACCGGTGTAGACCTTGCAGAGGATCGGGCGGTCCTCGCCGCCGTTGAGGAGGATGCAGCCCTCGATGGTGTGCTGCCCATCCATTACATAGTACCTGCCGTTGCGGAAGCTGACCTTCGGCTCGTTAACGATGTACTCGTTGAAGTCCCTTGCAATCAGCTCCACTCTCTTGCGCTCTACGCCCCGCTGGTAGATCTCGCGGGGATAGATCAGCTTGCTGCTGTGGATGACCGAAAGCTGGTACGGCGGGTTGATACCAATGAAAGTATTGTTGTCGTTCAGGCGCATCGCATTTCCTCCTTGATTCTCCAAATGTACTTCTCGGCTTCCTCTAAGATCTCAGTCACCTGCTGCTTCCGCTTCGGGCTGGTGAGCAGGCTGGGATTGAAGGTGAAGCTGTATTCCAGCCGCTGAATCATGGCATGAACAGCGGATTGCAACTCGGTGTACAGCATCATTTCCTCGATGCTTCCGGTGTTCTCAAAGGACGACCGGATGGGCGTATAGGGGTAGACAGGCGGTTTGCCATCCACCACCTCAGGCGGCGCATAAACCGCCGTAGAGCGCCGGATAGGCTCTATCTGCTGGATGCTGCCCATAGGGTTCAGCGCAAGGCTGATGCGAACCGCATCATCCACCCGGCGCATCTCCTCTGGGGTCAGATGCCCCAGATACTTCAGTGCCCGGCTTTTGTCGATGGTGAAGATCTGCTCTGCCTGCACAACGGACGGCATATTCAACCCTGCGTTTTCCAACAGGCAGTGGGTCGGCTGGTTTACTTTCTTTTCCGCCTTGCTTGTCATGGTCGCAACGATCAGGGTCGGAGAGTGATAATTGCCCACGTCATTCTGAAGAATGACCGCCGGGCGGTCACCGTGCTGTTCCGAGCCGGTGCTCGCCCCGAAATGGGTGAAGAAGATGTCTCCGCGTTGGAATTTCCAGTTTTGCTGCAAAATTGTACCTCCATGTTGTTATGTGCAAAGCCCGCTGCCGGATGTTCCGCAACGAGCTTCGTTCAAGGTATGGTGGTATGGTTGGGTCAGCGGTGCATGACCACATAATCATAGCCGCGCCGCATCTGGCAGACGGTGCATGTGTCCATGCTCCGGTCTGGGCTGGGTACAAGCGCAATTTTGAAAGCCTTTGCATCCACAAAGTGCCGCAGACAGGTACCGCAGAGGGTGCGGATGGACTTGACCATCTCAGGGGTCAGCTCCATCTCCTCGTAGATCTCCTGCTCGCGCACCGTGGGGTTCAACTCGTCCATAAAAGTGTCCTCCTATGTATCAAAAGTGAATATTCGGATAAAGAATAAATAAGAGTACGTAAAAAAACGGGAACTGCCGGATGCGTGGAACGTACCCGACAGTTCCCGGATCAATATGATTAAAGGTCTCGCATATTCGCCCTCGGCTCCCTGCGAGTGGGGCATGAACATCTGGCAGCGGACTTGTACCGCTTCATTGGCATTTCAGCCACCCCGTCTGCTTTGTGACCGGGCCGCGAATTACGGAAGTATCATTATCGGAGTACCAGATGACGGAACTATTCAGTTTTCAAGGTCCCTGAGGTCGGACGTTTCGCCCTGCGGCAGGTGCCGCTTGGGAAATTGTCCTCTCACTTGGTAGCCGACGAGAAAGGTCAATTCGTAGCATTGAAATTGAAGTTTTTCAAAAATTTAGTAATTCTCTTGATTTTGATACTAATAGTGGGCCGAGATACGCCGTAGACTTTAGAAATTTCAGTGATGTCGTATCCCTCGTAAGCGTACATGGTGATAATTTCCAAATCTTCGGTTTTCAAAGTTTCGAGTGCAGTAAGCAACTGCTCGTTCTCAATCTCACCAATCCATGCAAAACGGCTTTTAGTTTCGTGGTAAGTATCCGTAACGGAAACGGCTTCCTGATACTTGTTCATCAAGGGCGAGTAGGATTCTTCGCTCTGCTCAAAGGACGGCGCAGCCATTTCCTGCGTATGGTTCTGGTAAGAGCGATTAGCGTTAAAAACAGACCAGTCGAAATCGTACATTGCCTGAATCGCTTCGTTGCTCATACCGGCATCTTCATACTGCTTGCGGGTCATAGCCCACTGACTATCAAAATTCTTCTTTTCCAAACCATAGTTGAAGCCCATGTTAAACCTCCAAATTTTCGATAAAGCGTAAAAAGTCGAAAATTTGGAAGGCTACGGATATTTCGCCGCTTGGGGCATCCACGAAAAACGGACAAACATAAAGCCTGCTCCTTTTTACGGGAGCAGGCTACCTGAAGGCTAAAAAAATAGCCGGACAACCAACTAACAGAGCGGTTCTAAAGCAGAATCACTCTATCAGCTGTTGCCCGGCTATTTGGTGCGCGTTTCATACATTGCCTTGCGGCAATGGCCCGTTGCTCGGTGACGAACAGTCCATATTCAGGGTGCAATGCACCCGATTTTTGAAATTGTGTTTTGCCTATAAAGCAATCAACGCCTGCGATAGGCTAAATCAACCGTTGCTACGTTGCCGCACTTGAGGCACTTTATGCGGATAGTGCCTGAACAGCTCTCATCTTTTTGGTAGAGCTTGTGTCCGCAAACGGGGCAAAACCTCCAGCCGATGCTGAATTGTGCCTGCTGTATATTGCTCAGCGGTTTATTTTTAAAAGGACGATTATTTGACTGAATCATGTTTATTCTCCAAATCGGATGATGTCCAATGGATGGCAGTGGATGGGTTTGCCTTTTATGACCTGCATCTGCTGTAGTCTGATCCTGATAGCAGACCACGATACTCCCATCCGCACAGCCATCTCCAGAATTTTTTCATAGTTCGGGTCAGATGCGGATTTGTATAGGATTCCATTCGGCAGGCACAGCGCTGCCCGTTCTATTTCGACGTTGACCAGAAATGTCGGCATCAGCAGCTCTGCTGCAAGGGTGTTTGCCTGCCATTCTTCCCATGAGGGTTGTCCGTTTCGTTCCCGATAGGCAATGTGCCCACGGCACTTGACTGCTTTTCCATAGTCGTTCGGGAACAGATCAGCTAAAATCTGGTGTGCCGCCTCATGCGCTATCGTGAAATTCCGGCATCCGGTGCAGCCGTCTGCCGCAAGGGCAGAATCGATCACAACGTCCTTCGGCATGAATATCTCTACAAGCTTTGTACCATCCCCTAAAGTTACGGTAAAACCGCATCTTTGAAAAACGGTAAGTCCGAGGACGCTGCCATCGCTACATAGCGGCAGCATTTTCACATTCAGCCCAAGAACAGCGCTTGCAAGCCGTTCAGGGTCAATGGGTTCCGGGGCATCTTTGCTGATCCCGAAGCGGGTATAGTACTGGTCGATATACTTACCCGCTATGCGCGAAAGGTCTGCGCGGGATAAGTACCTTGCCATTACGAAGCACGGCTTTCCGGCACGGAGCAGTAGGCTTCCACGAACCACTTGCCCTTTTCAAGCCAAAGATTCCGCTTCTGCCCGCAAATCAGGCAGGTGAAGCAATGCCCTTTCACGCCAAAACGTGATGTACCGTGCTTGACTGCCAAGACACGATCAATTCCATAAGTGCGAGTCTTGTCATAGTTTATGGCAAGAGGACGGATCTTGCCGTCAGGAGTAAAACGAACGTCCACTTCGACGTATCTTTTCTCACGGCGAAGGTTGTAATCACCACACATCAGAAATCCTCCTTTTTTGCAGATTTATCAGAACGCAGCGTGTATTACTTGCGAACCATGCTGCGTGCCACGAGCTGCTTTTCGTTCAACAGCGGAACGGACACTGTATGTTTTTTCCACTCATCCATAGAGCAGGTTACCGCTTTGCACAGACGGCATTTTGTCCAGCCGTCGGTTGCATCAAGATCTACATCATAGTTCATGGTTCCGCACATCGGGCATCTTACATTTTCTTTTCTCATATTATCACCTCTCAAAAACGCCAAATATACACGATTTCGGTCCAGAATTAACACCAAAAAGCTGTTATTTGTGGATTTGATTCGATTATACGCCCACTTTATGGAGATGTCGATTACGAATTTGTCGCCATTTTGGAGATTTCTTGTTGATTTCTTATGTTTTCTATACTATAATAGGGCTACCGGATCACAAAGGAGTGTTCTTGTTATGAAAAAGAAAACCACGCTCACCAAAATGCACATAGCCCCATCCACAGTGCGCTATGATGCAGTCGCTGCGAGGGATAGCAATGAGGTTGGTCAGATTCTCGCAGGCACACGAAAAAGGAATGGCTATTCACTTGTAGCTTTCTCTGAACTTCTCCGTCACTATGGCGTCGATGTCAGTGATAAAGGAATCAGCAAATGGGAAAAAGGCTATACCACTCCTAGCATTTATCAACTAGTTGCAATCTGCTACGCATTGAACATCAAGGAGGGTCCTTCCTACTTTACAAAGAACTTTCAGAAACCCGCCCTTCTAAATGACATCGGGCAAAAAAAAGTCGCTGAGTACGAAATGGACTTGATTGCATCTCGGCGCTACCAGCCAGGCACAGAAGAGCCTGCGAAAATCGACTACATAATGATGCCTGTATCAGAGTTGCCAGTATCGGCAGGTCTAGGAGCTTTTCTTGAGGGTGAAATGTTCCAGCAGATACAAGTGCCTGCCAGTAGCGTTCCGGCTGGTGCCGAGTTCGGGATATACGTTAGCGGTGATAGTATGGAGCCACGTTATCATAACGGACAGATTGTATGGGTGAAGCGCTGCGAAGAACTTGAATGCGGGGATATCGGGATATTCGTATATGATGACTGTGGATATCTGAAAAAATACGATGAACATACCCCAGACAAATCCCAAGCAGAGTTCCTTACCGACAGCTATGGCGTGGTGCATAACCAACCGGTTTTGGTTTCTCTTAACACCAAATATTCGCCGATCCTTATATCTCCAGAGCAAAGATTTGAGATCGTTGGAAAAGTTTTGAACTAAAAAGATGGGAGGGATTTTCGTGGATACGATCAAGCGTGTTCAGGATTTAATGCAAGCGCGTGATATGAATCTGTGTGTATTGGCAAAGAAATGCGGAATATCGTACTCCACGATTCAAACCACCGCCCGTCGGGGAGGGCAGTTAAGCGTAGAGACGATTGAAAGAATTTGTCAGGGTTTAGGAATTACATTAAAAGACTTCTTCGATTCCTCCTACCTGTAAATATAGGGGCAGCAAAAAAGCCGTTCGCCACGCTGGAAAATCTGCGTGGTGAACGGCTTTAATACTGCTTCTATTTATCCTTTGGTAATCTCCAGATAAACACTAATCTCCATGATTGTTACCATTGAAGGAATACATTTGCGACGATCTTCGGGCATACCGAATAAGATTTGCATTGGCAGTTGAAAACAGCTCAGGTTACCTATTGCAATTCTGACTATTTGGAATATACT
>OLZU01001127.1_pt1 | contig 13307 bp, 10 predicted proteins | sample 1674101 | NCBI WGS metagenome assembly OLZU01 (sample SAMEA103958143, study PRJEB25191) | human gut metagenome | biome: human-associated habitat [ENVO:00009003]; feature: intestine environment [ENVO:2100002]; material: feces | place: Germany | collected 2013/2015
ACCGGTCCCTCCGGTGGAGGAAAGACAACGCTGACCAGACTGATCAACGGCCTTGCTCCCGCCTATTATCCGGGGAAGCTGACCGGAAGCCTCCGGCTTGATGAAACAGAGCTCACCACAATGCCAAGCTGGCGCATAGGGCAGGAAATAGGAAGCGTGTTTCAGGACCCGAAAAGCCAGTTTTTCTCCTCAGAACTGGCGGGAGAGGTTGCCTTTGCCTGCGAGAACTGCGGTATGTCCACGGAAGAAATACGGCGGCGCACCGATGAAGCCATTGTTGCGCTTGGACTGGAACGGCTGCGGGAGCGGCCACTGGACGTTCTGTCCAGCGGGGAGAAGCAGCGGACGGCGATTGCGTCTGTTTACGCCTTGCGGCCTCGCGTTTATGTCTGCGACGAGCCCACGGCGAATTTAGACAATGAGGGGACTACACAGCTTGCGGAAATCCTGAGGAAGTTGAAGACGGAGGGCAATACGCTCGTGATTGCTGAACATCGTCTGGCTTGGCTTCAGGGGATTACCGACCGATATATCTACATTTCCGATGGTGCGATCCAGTGGGAAAAGACTGCGGCGCAGATGCAGGCGCTTACCTGGGAAGAACGCCAAACCTATGGGTTGCGGGAGATCACCGAAGGAAAGTGGACACCGCCTGTACCTGTAAAACCGGAGCAGAATCCTATGCTCTCGGCGCTCCGCCTGTCCTGCAGGCGGAAGAAAAACTGGATTTTTTCAGAGCTGAATTTTTCACTGTACAGCGGACAAATCACTGCTTTGAATGGGAAAAATGGCGCAGGGAAGACCAGCTTGGCCATGGTGCTGACGGGACTTTGGAAACAGAGCTCTGGAGAAATCCAAATCGAGGGGAAACGCCTTGCGGCAGGAAAGCGCCGCAGAGCCGTATGGTACAACTCCAACGATACGGGCACGCAATTTTTTACAAACAGCGTCACGGAAGAACTGCTGCTTTATTCAGACTACGCTCCGGAACGGCTGGAGCGGGCCAGAACATTGCTGAAAAAGCTGGGCTTGTATGCGTACAAGGACACACACCCAGCCGCTCTTTCCGGCGGGCAGAAACAGCGGCTCTCCATCGCCTGCGGCATTTTGTCGGATCGTGGTATTCTTATCTTCGATGAGCCAACCAGCGGGCTTGATGGCGGCAATATGGGGATTGTCGCAGATGTGTTCCGTACAGAAGCGGAAGCCGGAAAAACAATTCTTGTGATTACCCATGACAGGGAACTGATGCACCGTTGCTGCGATGATGTCGTTACGCTTGCATAGCATTTTCAAGGAGGACTACATGGAGAAAAAAAGATCTGCCACAGCGTCTGGAGAGGACTATTTGGAGGCTGTATTGGTGCTCCAAAAAGAAAAAGGTATGGTGCGCTCTGTGGATGTGGCCCGGCATATGGGAGTCTCCAAACCCAGCGTATGCCATGCGGTAGTTACCTTGAAAAAGGGCGGTTTTCTCACTATGGATGAGGACCTCTTTCTCCGCTTGACCGATATAGGCCGAGAGGTAGCAGAGCAGACCTATGAAAAGCACTGCTTCTTCACCCATCTGCTGATGGAGGCTGGCGTGGAGCCAGAAATAGCGGAACAGGAAGCTTGCCGAATAGAGCATGTGATCAGCGAGGACAGTTTTCAGAAATTGGCCAACCTGTATCAGAGGAGACCTTCAAATGCAAGGTCAATAGAGGACGAGGGGGAAATTTGATGTGGAAACAGGTCCTTCTGATTGATGATGGATTGCTGTAATAGTATTTCTTCTTAAAAACCGCAGTTGCCCTAAATGGGTGCCTGCGGTTTTTTTCATCGGGTCTATCTGTCTGTGTATGGCGATGAGAACAAGACGCTTGACAGGCTGAACACTGCGTGCTATATTGTAAACATCGTTAGCGAACAACGATAACAAAGAAAGGAGGCAAGTATGCCGAAGGACAAGACGGAAACCCACGAACGGATCATACCGGCCGCCATGAAGATCTTTCTGGAAAAAGGCTTTGAAAAGGCCACCATGCGGGAGATCGCGGAGGAGGCGGGCATCACCGCCGCCGGACTGTACCGCCACTTTGTAGACAAGGAGGCCATGTTCGCCGCCCTGGTGGAGCCGGTACTCTCTGAACTTCAGAAGTGGTGTGAGCGGACGCGGCAGGTGGACTATGACTTTCTGGAGCAGGGCGACCTGGATGCCATGTGGGATTCAGGCAATGATTTGGGCCTGGTGGTGGAACAGATCTATTCCCATTTCAACGAGTTCAAGCTGCTGCTTTGCTGTTCTGCCGGGACCAAGTACGCCTGGTTTCTCCACGATATTGTGGTTATGGAGCAGCAGGAGACGCTGGCCTACATGGAGGAAGCGAAGAAGCATGGCGTCCCGGTAAAAGAAGTGGACCCCAAAGAACTCCATCTGCTTATGACCGCCTATACCAACGCCCTCTTTGAAGTGGTAGTCCATGACTTCACCAAGGAGGAGGCCCTGCACTACCTGGATACGATGCACCAGTTCTTCATTCCCGGCTGGCGGGCCATCCTGGGGCTTTGAACAGCCCCTTTTTTCTACATTTGAGTTAGCGAAAACTAACTAAAATCCACAACAGGAGGTGCGTATGTAAATGAAGCGTGTATGGACGGCCAGGAGCCTTGCTGCCGTGCTCGGCGGGTCCCTGCTCTATTTCCTGATCACGGTGCTGGTGATGATGTGTGGGTCATTTTCCCCCTTGTTCTGGGTCTTTCTCCCGGCCATCACCGCCGCCGCATCGGGGTGGCTGTATCTGTATCTGGCGGCCCGAACGCCCCGGTTTGGGGTACCGGTACTCATGAACTTAGTGGTGCTTCTGCTGTTCCTGGCGGCGGGTGAGCTGTCCGGCTGGATGGCGGTGACGCTGGCGGCCGGAGCGGTGCTGGCGGAGCTGGTGCGGCGGCTGGGCGGGTATGAGAGCCTGCGGGCCGCCCGCTGGAGCTTTCTCCCGCTGGCCTTCAGCTCCAGCGGGAGTCCACTCTACATTTGGATCGACCCGGCCCGGACGGCAGCCAGCGCCGCGGAAGAGATGTCCCCAGCCTATGCCGCGGCGGTGGAGGGGCTTGCCACGCCGGGGATGCTGGTCCTGATGCTGGCGGCCATCATCGTGGGAGCCGCCATCGGCGCATGGCTTGGGAGCCCGCTTTGGAAACGCGGTCAGGCCCGAATCCATATCAGAAAAGCATGAGCCGTATCGGAATACGGCGGAAAGGAAGTGCAGAATGAAAACAAAACGGGAAAATCCCCTGAAAGTCCTCTTTTCCTTCTCTGGAGAGGCCAGGGGAAAAATGACTGGCTCGGTGATCCTGGCCTTTATCGGAGAGATGTTCGGCATGGCCCCCTATTTTGTGGTGACCCTGCTGGCGAAGGAGCTGTATGAGGGCACTGCCACGGTGGAACGGGCGGCGGTCATGGCGGTGACGGCGGCGGTGTGCATGTGCCTGCGGGCGTGGCTTACCGGCCTGTCCTCCATGCGCAGCCATACAGTTTCCTTCACCATCCTGAAGAACATCCGGTGCGCTCTGGCGGATAAAATGGCGAAGGTCCCCATGGGCGTCATGCTGGAGACCCCCTCCGGCACCTTCAAGACTTTGATGGTGGACAATGTGGGGCGGCTGGAGGACATCATCGCCCACATGGTGCCGGAGCTGCCCTCCAACCTGGCCGGGCCGGTTTTCAGCATCATCCTGGTGTTCGTTCTGGACTGGCGGATGGGGCTGGCCGCCTTCATTACCGTCCCCCTGAGCCTGGTGTTCGCCGTGTGCATGATGCGGGGGTACAAGGAGAAGATGGCCGTCTACCTGCGCTCGGGCAACGAGATGAATGCCGCCCTGGTGGAGTATGTGGGCGGCATCCAGGTCATCAAGGCGTTCGGGCAGGGGAGCAAGAGCTTCGGGGAGTTCTCCCGGTCGGTAAACTTTTTCCACGACAGCACCCTGGCCTGGTGGCGGCAGAGCTGGTTCTGGATGGCGGGCTTCAAGGCGGTGCTCCCCTCCACTTTACTGGGCACGCTGCCCGTGGGAGCGTGGCTCTATATGCAGGGCACGCTGGAGCTGCCCCTGTTCCTGGCCTGCATCATCATCCCCTTCGGCTTTATGGCCGGGCTCATCAAATTCGGCTTTGCCCTGGGGCAGCTTTCCTACATGGCTCCCAACCTGGACCCCATTCAGGACTTTCTCGCCACGCCGGAGCAGCGCCGGCCTGAAAAGCCGGTGAAGCTGGGAGAGCGTTCCTTCCGTTTTGACCGGGTGTGCTTCTCCTATGATGGGAAGAAGGAGGTCCTCCACGATGTGAACTTTACCGCCCGCACCGGGCAGATCACCGCCATTGTGGGGCCCTCCGGCTCCGGAAAATCCACCATTGCCAAGCTGATGGCCGGCTTCTGGGACGCCACAGGCGGGACGGTCTCCTTCGGCGGGCAGGACATCCAAAATATTCCCTTTGACCAGCTCATGGGGGAGATCAGCTATGTGGCCCAGGACAACTTCCTCTTTGACAGGTCCATCCGGGAGAATATCCGCATGGGTGATCCCAGTGCCACCGACGCGGAGGTGGAAGCTGCGGCCAGGGCCGCCAACTGCCATGACTTTATCATGAATCTGGAGCAGGGGTACGATACCCTGGCCGGAGACGCCGGGGACCGGCTCTCCGGCGGAGAGCGCCAGCGCATTACCATCGCCCGGGCCATGCTCAAAAAGGCGTCCGTCATCATCCTGGACGAGGCAACCGCCTTCGCTGACCCCGAGAGCGAGGCGCAGATCCAACAGGCCATCTCCCGCCTGGTGCGGGGCAAGACCCTGATCGTGGTGGCCCACCGGCTGAACACCATCCAGAACGCGGATCAAATTCTGGTGATCGACCAGGGGCGGCTTGCCGCCTGCGGCCGGCAGGAGGAGCTGCTTAACACCTGCCCCCTGTACCGGACCATGTGGGAGCAGTATCAAAGCACGGCAGCTTTTGCCGGAAAGGAGGCCAACTGAATGTTCCATACCATCAAACGGATTCTGGATATTGCCGGAGACCAGAAAAAATACATCTATGCGGGCATTGTCTGCAACATCCTGAAAACCTTTTCCATGGCCATGATGCTCATGGCGGTCTATGTGGTGATCTCCCATCTGGACAGCCTCACCGCCGAGGTGATCGGACAGGGCCTCGGCATCCTGATCGCCAGCGTGTTCGGCCGCTTCCTGTTCCAGTGGCTGGAGGACATCTCCATGAGCGCCAAGGGCTTCGACATCTTCCGGGACTACCGGCTGGCTATCGGCGAGAAGATGAAAAGCGCCCCTATGGGTTACTTCTCCGACCAGCGCCTGGGCACCATCCAGACCACCCTTACCTCCACGGTGGTGGAGCTGGAGCAGTATTCCATGCTGTTTATCACGGACATCACCGGCGGCGTGTCCATGTCGGTCATCATCATTGTAATGATGATGTTTTTCAGCCCCTGGTTCTCCCTGCTGTCCCTGGCGGGCCTGCTGGTGGGCCTCTATGTGCTGGGAATGGTGCAGAAAGCCGCGGCGGAGCACACCCCAAAGGTGCAGGAGGCGCAGGAGGAGCTGGTCACCCAGTCGCTGGAGTACATCCGGGGCATCGCGGTGCTGCGCTCCTTCTCCCAGACGGTGGGGCAGGACGGCGCGGTGTACCAGTCCTTCCACCGGCGGCAGAAGGCGGCGCTGGATCAGGAGAAGGCAGCCCTGCCCGCCCTGCGGCTCTATATTCTGGTGTTCAAGCTCACCGGCTGCGCCCTCATGTTCCTGTCCACCTTCCTCTACCTGCAGGGGGCCATCTCCCTGACCTACTGCTTTTTGTTCCTGGTGGCGTCCTTTATCCTCTACTCCGAGATGGAGGTCATGGGGGACGGCTCCTTCCTGGACAAGAAGATCGCCACCGAGCTGGACCGGCTGGAGGCGGTGACCAACATCCCCTCCCTGGACCGGACGGACAAGGCCCTCGCTCCCGGCCGCTTCGACATCGAGCTGAAGGATGTATCCTTCTCCTATGGAGGAGGCCGGAAGGTCATCGACCATGTTTCTCTCAAAATCCCCCAGGGGACTACCTGCGCCGTGGTGGGACCGTCCGGCTCTGGAAAGACCACCTTATGCAGCCTGATCGCCCGTTTTTGGGATGTGCAGGAGGGAAGTGTCTGCGTGGGCGGCACGGATGTGAAGGACTGCACCGCCGACAGCCTGCTGAAAAACCTCTCCATGGTCTTCCAAAATGTGTATCTCTTCCACGACTCCATTGAGAACAACATCAAATTCGGCAATCCCAACGCCACTCACGAGCAGGTGGTGGAGGCGGTCAGGCGCGCCCAATGCCACGACTTCATCATGGCGCTGCCCGACGGCTATCATACGATGGTGGGAGAGGGCGGCTCCACCCTCTCCGGCGGCGAGAAGCAGCGGGTCTCCATTGCCCGCGCCATTCTGAAGGACGCCCCCATCGTGATTCTGGATGAGGCGACTTCCAGTGTGGACCCGGAGAACGAGCATCTGCTTTTGGCCGCCATCCGGGAGCTGACGGCGGGCAAAACGCTCATTTCCATCGCCCACCGGCTCTCCACCGTCCGGGACGCGGATCAGATCGTGGTGGTGGACCAGGGACGGATCGTTCAGCAGGGGACTCACGATGCGCTGATGGCTCAGGACGGCCTCTACCGCCGGTTTGTTCAGGTCCGGGAGCAGGCCGAGGGCTGGCGGCTGGAATAACCGGTTTTTTAGGCGTCGTTCTGGAAGGTTGCAGAAAGGCCAGAGGCCGCCGGCATGATGCCGGCGGCCTCTGGCCGCTTACCACCTGCCAGGTCTGCTGCTTGGACATATTGACAATCAGCCATTCAGGAGGAACCCAGCCTATAATTCACCAAAATAAACTGTACCTGATATTTCGGCTATTTTCAAGTTTATATCATCCTGAATGAGAATATATTACTTGTCCGTAAGCGCCTGATATAGTATATTGTGGTTAGCATACGCAAACTGATGGCATGGAGGAACGCGCAATGGAAATGAAACAACTGGAGAGCTTTGTGACCGCCTGCGAACGCGGAAGCATTTCACAAGCTGCGGCTTGCATGTATACCACGCAGCCAAACGTCAGCAAAACCATCCGTACATTGGAGCATGAACTGGGACGGCCCCTTCTGGTCCGGAGCGGGAAGGGCGTACAGCCTACGGTTTATGGGAAGACCGTACTGGAGTATGCGAAGCTGATTCTGAGGGCAACGGCTACGATCTCCTCTTTAGCCGTGCCGGATGAGCAGGACGGTCTGCGGCTGTCCACATATCCTAGCAACATGGTGTCACGCCTGTTGGTAGACTTCTACAAAACCTGGGGACCTCGAATCCATATTGAGCACCATGAGGGCACCGTGGAGGAGATCACCAACCATGTCCACCAGGGGATCTCCGAAGTCGGGATCGTATATGTGGCGCAAAAGCAGACTCCTACATTCCAACACATTCTTTTCCACAAGAAATTGGAATTTGTTCCTCAGAGTGAAAAGAGCATCTGCGTCTATGTAGGACCTCAGCACCCACTGTATCATGCGGAGAGTGTGGACTTTTCAGAACTGCCAAATCTGAAATTCATGCGGGGAGTACGGGATTTCTTTTCCATGGAACATCATCTTGAAACGGTGAGCATGGGAGTCATTGACCAAAGCGTTATGAAGCACGTGATATACAGCGACAGTGACCACTCGATCATCAATTTTCTGCTCCACACGGATGTTTGCAGTCTAGGCCTGAATTTTATGCACCGCCCCTATGAACAATATGATATCAAACCGTTGTCCATCAACGGATGCGAGCCGTTTCTCCAAATCGGCTATGTGCTGGACCCAGAGCGCCCGCTCTCGCCGCAGGCCTCCTGGCTGATAGAGCGGTTCAGGGAAATGCTGTAAGGGCATAACAAATAGTTATGGAATTCCATGAAAAACTGGCCTCTGGTAAGTCTTGACTAACTGCTGTAAAATTACAGACCGTAGTACAAGACTACAATATTTAAGACTGGAGGCATTTATGAAAAGAAGAATTTTTTCTGTGCTGTTGAGCAGCGCTCTGTTGCTGACGGCGCTCGCCGGCTGCGGGCAAGGGGGCGAAGCAGATCCAAGCGGAAGCCCGTCCGACGCAGAGAGTGAAACCGCTACGCGGGACGAGCTGATATTTGTCAACTATCGGGATATCCGGGACCTGAACCCCCACCTGTACGCCGGTGAGATGTACGCCCAGAGTATCCTTTACGATACACTGGTGAGCAATACGGAAGATGGTTATGTGGGTTGTCTGGCAGAGGACTGGACCATCAGCGATGATGGCCGGATCTATACCTTCAATATCCGGGACGGCGTAACCTTCTCCGACGGAACACCCTGCGACGCCAACGCCATTCTGGCCAACTTCAACGCGATTCTGGAAAACCGGGAGCGGCACACCTGGCTGGAGATGATGAACCTGCTGGTGAGCGTTTCGGCGCCGGACAGCGATACTTTTGTCATTGAGATGAGCGAGCCGTACTACCCCATGCTCACCGAGCTGGCTTGCATCCGCCCGTTCGCAATGATTTCCCCTAACTGCATGATCGACGGCAGCACGATGAACGGCGTCAACGGCTATATCGGGACAGGTCCTTATGTGCTCACAGACTTTGTTACCGATGAGTATGCTGTTTTTGAGCGCAATGAGAATTATTGGGGTGAGGCGCCCGCAATTCAGAAGATCACTGTCAAGGTCATCCCCGACAACCAGACACGCATTATGGCCCTGGAGAATGAGGAGATCGACCTGATTTTCGGCAAGAACATGCTGGACGCTGATGCCATCAGCCAGTATGTGGACAGTGACCGGTTCACCGTAAGCCTGTCTGACCCCACCTCCACCCGGCATATTGTGCTGAACACCACCCACGATATTTTGGGAGACGTGGCGGTGCGAAAGGCGCTCCAGCACGCCACAAACCGGCAGGCCATCTCCGAGGGCATTTTCTACGGCCTGGAGCCGGCAGCGGATACCCTTTATTCCCCAACCGTCCCCTACTGTGACGTGGATTTGGAGCCTTATGCTTACGACACCGATGAGGCGGCCCGCCTTCTGGACGAGGCCGGCTGGGTTATGGGAAGCGACGGGGGCCGCTCCAAGAATGGGCAGAAACTGGAACTGGACCTCCTCTACAACAGCGACAGCGTTACTGAGAAGACCATTTCCGAGTATCTTCAGAGCGAGTATCTGAAATTGGGCATCTCCCTGAACATCCACGGCGAGGAAGAACAGTCTTATCGTGATAACATGAAAGCCGGTAATTTCGATATGGTGTTCAACATCTGCTGGGGTATGCCTTATGATCCCCAGTCCTCTCTGGCTGCTATGCGGGCCCCGGTGTATGGCGACTACGCTGCACAGCAGGGACTGGAGGACAAGGCGGAGATCGATCAGGCCATCACGGATATCCTCACCTCCACCGATGAGACAGAGCGTCAGGAACTATATGACTTTGTTCTGACCCGGCTCCATGAGGACGCCGTCTACATCCCCTTGACCTATGAAACCAACAAGGCCCTTTATACCTCGGAACTGAAGGGGGTCCACTTCGGCACCGACCAGTATGATGTGGATTTCGCAAGCATGTACTTCGAGTAATCGTCGATGGCATCGGGGCCGCTTCTTTTGAAGCGGCCCTTATGCTGAATTGCTTTCGCTCGCGGGATTTGCTCACGCTTTCCCCAGGCGTGAAGCACACAAGAAACACGTTTGCGAGGCTTCCACAGAAGAAAATCACAATTTTGCAAATATGTAAAAAAGAAAGGGGCATCTATGAAGCGCTATGTGATCCGCCGGCTGCTGATGGCAATCCCCCTGCTGCTGGCGATTTCCTTTGTCTGTTTTGTATTCATCAATATGATCCCCTCAAATCCGGCGGAGGTCGTCCTCCGAATTCAGCAGACGCCCATTATCACAGAGGAGGCGATTGCGGAGATGGAGGAGGCGCTGGGCCTGAACAAACCGTTTCTGGTGCGGTATTTTGACTGGGTCCTGGGCTGTCTTCAGGGAGATTTCGGTATCAGTTATGTCAATCCCGCCCGCACAGTAGCCGGAGAACTGGCCCGCTGCCTGCCAGCCACACTGCAGTTGGCGGCGGCCTCGTTTGTGATCGTGCTGGTGCTGAGCATCCCTATCGGCTTCCTCTGCGCTGTGTATAAGGACGGCTGGTTCGATAAGATTATGCGGGGTTTGGTCTTCATCTCCACCGCCATGCCTGCCTATTGGGTCGGGTTACTCCTGATGTGGGGGATCAGTGTCAAAATGGGGCTTCTACCGACCAACGGAAACGGTACTTGGCAACATATGATACTGCCCGCCTTTACCGTGGCGCTCAGCTACATCTCTACCTATATCCGGCTCATCCGCAACAATATGCTGGAGAATATGAAGCAGGATTATGTACTCTATGCCAATGTCCGGGGATTGCCTCAGCGGTCTATCCTGGTCAAGCATATCCTGAAAAATTCCATGCACACCTGCATTGTCGCCATGGGCATGAGCATCCCTCAGATGATTGCCGGCACCATCGTGGTGGAAAACGTGTTTTCCTGGCCGGGGCTGGGAACGCTGTGCATCAGTTCTATCTTTAATCGTGATTTGCCGGTCATCCAGACTTATGTGCTGTTCATCGGTGTATTGTTCGTGGTATTTAATCTAGTGTTCGACATCCTTCAGACTGTATCCGATCCCAGGCTGAGAAAGGAGAGCTGAGCTATGGGAAAACGCTTTCTGCACAACCGTGCCGCTGTGGTAACGGTGGCTTTTGTCCTCCTGATCGCGCTGATCGGCATTCTTGCCCCGCTCCTGGCGCCGCACGATCCCTATGTTACGGACATCCTCGACAAATTCGCGCCGTACAGCCTGGAATATCCGCTGGGGACTGATCACCTGGGGCGGTGTGTGCTCTCCCGCCTGATTTATGGTATCCGTCCAACACTGGGACTTGCCCTTCTGACCATGCTGGGGACCATCGCGCTGGGCGCGCTGCTGGGCGTTATGGCCGGCTACTTCCGGGGCGTGGTGGAAGAAATCATCATGCGGGTGGTGGACGTGATGCTCTCCTTCCCCAGTCAGATCATGGTGTTCGCCGTGGTGGGCCTTCTGGGGATCAATGTCCAAAATGTCATCATTGCCAATGTGTTCATCAAATGGGCCTGGTATGCCCGTATGATCCGAACCGGCGTTATGCAGTACCGGGACCGGAACTTTGTCCAGTTCTCCCGGTGCGTGGGGATGCCGGAGCGGTTCATCCTGTTCCGCCACCTTTTGCCATCCATCACCTCTGATCTTGCGGTGCTGGCTTCTCTGGATGTGGGCTGGGCCATTATCAATATCTCTACCCTGTCCTTCCTGGGACTCGGCGTGCAGGCCCCCACCCCGGAATGGGGAGCCATGCTCAACGAGGCGAAGGATGTACTCACCAGTAATCCCACCCAGATGATCGCGCCTGGTATTGCTATCGTGGTTCTGGTGTGCTGCTTTAATCTGATGGGTGACGCCCTGCGGGACGTGCTGGACCCCAAGGAGGTGGAGAAATGACCCCGGTTCTGGAATTACAAGATCTCCATGTCCTGCTCTGCGCACGTCGGCATCAGGGGGTGGAGTTGGTGAAGGGAGTTTCCTTCTCGGTATATCCTGGAGAGTGTCTTGGAATCCTTGGGGAGTCCGGAAGTGGAAAATCCATGTCTATGAAAGCGGCGATGGGCCTTTTGGATCATGGATTCCACGTGCTTGGAAGCGCCAAATTCCAGGGAGAAGAACTGCTGGGGAAAAGTGATGAAGAGCTGCGCCGTCTGAGGGGCGGCTAGGTAGGCATCATTCTCCAAAACCCGATGACCTGTTTTGACCCCCTCTACCGGATCGGAGCCCAGATTGCCGAAACCTTTGCGGCCCACAATAACTGGAGCAAGGAGGATATCCTCCAGCGATCTCTGGAGATGCTGGGGAAAATGCGGATTCGTAATCCGGAAGAGGTGTTGGAGAAGTACCCGCATCAGCTCTCCGGCGGAATGCTTCAACGGATCATGATTGGTATCGCAACCGCTATGGAGCCGTCCCTCCTGATCGCGGACGAACCCACCACAGCCATTGACGCCATCACTCAATTTGAGATTCTGGACGAATTGCTGCGGATCAAGCAGGAACACCAGACGGCAATGGTCTTTATCTCTCATGACTTGAACGCTATTTCCCGGGTGGCAGACCGGATCGTAGTCCTCAATCAGGGGCTTGTGGTGGATCAAGGGGATTTCCATCATATTCTCCATCACGCGACCGATTCCTATACCAAGCTGCTGGTGGAGAAGCGGACGGATGTGATGCGCCGGTACAGCCAGGTACTGGGAGGAAAGGAGTGCGCCTATGCTTGAACTGAAAAATATCTGCGTCAGTTTCCGAAGTGAGCGTCAGGACAAGGTGTTCGGACATACCCGTCAGCAGGTGCTCTTTGATGTGTCCCTGAACGTAAAAAGAGGGACTTGCCTCGGTATTTTGGGAGAGTCCGGCAGCGGAAAATCCACTATGGGCCGGGTGCTGTGTGGGCTCCTGAAGCCAGACAGCGGGGAGGCGATTCTGGACGGTGTGTCGGTCTACGCCTCCCGGGCGGGCCGGAGGAACCTGCAAAACAAGCTCAGTGTGGTGTTTCAAGACTACACAACCTCTGCTAATCCCCGCTTCCGTGTCAAAGACATCATTGGCGAGGGCCTGACCGTTCGGGAACGCCGGGAGAGGGGACGGCTGGAGCGAAACAAAGAAACAGCCGCCCTTCTGGAGCTGGTGGGACTTCCTGCTGATTTTGCGGACAGATTTCCCCACGAACTCTCCGGTGGCCAGCTTCAGCGGGTGTGCATCGCCAGGGCGGTGGCCTGTAAGCCAGAGGTCATCCTCTTTGATGAGGCGATCTCCTCCTTGGATGCGCATACCCAGGTCCAGGTGATGGATCTGCTGCAGGACCTGAAGGAAAAACTGGGACTGACCTATGTATTTATCACCCACGACCTGACCTCTATCACTTATCTCTGTGACGATGTGCTGTTCCTTTATCAGGGCCGTGTAACTGAATATCTGCCCGTCAGCCGCATCAGCGAGACCAAGGATGAGTACGCCCGGCGGCTGCTGGAGTCCATTGTGGTATTTGACACCGAGACTTCGGAGGTGGCCGTATGATTTTTTGTGGGACAACACTTTTGCCGGGTGAGCGGAAAAACGTACCGCTCCCGGTACCGGATGCTCCGCCTCTGAAT
>OLZU01001141.1_pt1 | contig 13218 bp, 7 predicted proteins | sample 1674101 | NCBI WGS metagenome assembly OLZU01 (sample SAMEA103958143, study PRJEB25191) | human gut metagenome | biome: human-associated habitat [ENVO:00009003]; feature: intestine environment [ENVO:2100002]; material: feces | place: Germany | collected 2013/2015
AGAACTGAATCAAAAGAGCTCGAAGGAGCTCTTTTTCCTTTTTTATAATAGTATCATTATGGTATAATAGAGACATTAAAATCGGAATTTGAAAGTAAGGTGATTTTGTTTGGAAAATTATATTGCGAGTTTAGAAAAAGAATTTTCTTTGATAGAAAATGGTTTTAAAGAGGAAGAAAAAAGAGCCTTATCCGATTATAGATCTAATGATAAAGAATTTGTCAAGAAGTTGGCGTTTTTAGCTTATAACTCAAATACCTATCAAGTAAGAATGTACGGTGTATTTCTTTTTGGATACTTATCAGAACAAAATGATATTTTGACATTTATGAGAGATGAAGTTTCTAAAGATGATAATTGGAGAGTTCAGGAAGTATTAGCAAAGGCATTTGATGAATTTTGCAAAAATACAGGATATGAAAAAGCACTTCCGATCATTGATGAATGGTTAGAAAATGATAATCCAAATACGAGGAGAGCAGTTACGGAAGGATTAAGAATATGGACAAGTAGACCATATTTCAAAGATAATCCGAATGAAGCAATTAGGCGGATTGTAGCCTTAAAAGAAGATCCGAGTGAATATGTTAGGAAATCAGTAGGTAATGCTTTAAGAGATATTAGTAAAAAATTTCCAGAGCTGATTAAAGATGAACTCAATAATTGGAAGTTAGAAAGCAAAGAAATAAATCAAGTATACAAACTGGCAAGTAAACTTATTAACTGATAAATCCCAGTAAGCCGGTATGTTTAACGGAGAGACGAATATGAATTTTTGAGAGAAATTTTAAAACCGTCTCATTGCATGAGTATATTTATTGAGATATGATTGGCTTGGAGGTGATACTTATGGCAAATGAAGATAAAAAAGATTTTAATGCTATGCTTATGGATAGCAAGGATATGCCTAAAGTCCAAATAATAACAGATGAAAAAAGCATTGAAAAATATGGTGGAGATAAAATGTACTTTGCCCCACCTATTGACTATGACAAAGTAATGCGACTTGTGCCTTGTGGTAAATTGCTTACTGTAGGTACAATAAGAGATTACTTTGCTAAACAAAGCGGTGCTGATTTTACAGAGCCAATCACAGCCGGAATTTTTGTTTCAATAGTTGCATGGGCGAGTTATCAGCGTGCAGAGGATAAAACCCCTTATTGGAGAACATTAAAAGCAAATGGAGAATTAAATGCAAAGTATCCCGGAGGAATTGAGGCACAAAAGGAAATGCTTGAAAATGAGGGACATACTGTAGTACAAAAAGGAAGAACTAATATTAAGTATTATGTTAAGGACTACGAAAAAGCATTATTTACATTGTAATAGATAATGTCAAACTTTCAGTTTCATGTTGCTTTTAATAATTGAATATTGAATGATTTTACATAGCCGTTAAGGAGTAATTTTTGCTCCCTAGCGGCTTATTTTATTTTTTAAAGTAGGAGGTGAGAAAATTGAAAATTAGAAAGGTTGATGACAAACCGATGGTCATTCACACCAAGGAGAAAGCCAAGATTCATGCTCACGAGCCAAAGGGTGCCAAGATAAAGGGCAGCAACATCTATACAGTAGAGAGAGGTCCTAAGACTATCGGTGCAAAGGTATCTGATGATAAAAAGAAGTCCTATCGCAAGAGTACCATTCATCAGTCGGAGTCGAAGAATAAGGGATTATCAAGATTCAAGCGAAACCTTAAAGAATCCAACACTTCCATCAAGACCAAGAACGCCAATCTTCACATTGCAGGAAGAACAGGAGCACTTGCAGCTGGGGCAGTAACGGAGCAGGTGGAAGGCGGGCATGAGGTATCGCAGGCAGCATATCTTGCATATGAAGCAAGCCAACCTGTTACCGGAACTGCTTCCAAGGGGGCAGCACTTTTCAGGAAAAAGGCGACAGCCGAGGCAAAGAAGCGTATCAAGAAGGTAGAGGCAGGAAAGAAGCTGGCAAAAAAGACAGCAAAGAAAGCTGCCAAAGATACAGCCAAGACGGTAGCTAAAGAGACGGCAAAAGAAACAGCCAAGACAACTGCCAAGGTTGCAACAAAAACTGCGACAAAGGCAGCTGCTACAGCGGCAGGAACAGCGGTTGCACCGGGAGTTGGTACTGCAATCGGCATGGCAGCCGGATATGCTGCAGGTGTGTCCATAGAGGTCAAGGATGAAAAGATGACAAACCGGAGCAGGAAGATAAAGTTCTTTCTGGATAAGATGAAAGCACAGGAGAATCAGACAGACAGCGTGGCAAAGCTGGTAAAGGATCTGATTGTGCGAAAAGCGATTACATGGGTAAAGGCAGCTGCACCGATTGTCGGATTGGTGCTGTTGTTACTTGTTCTTGTAGTTGCCATGATTGCTGTTCCGGTTATAGCGGTGATAGCAATCCTTTACAATTCTCCATTTGCTTTATTCCTGCCACCACTTGAATCAGGAGATACCGTGCAGACAGTAACGAGTGCTTATGTGCAGGAGTTTAACCGGGATGTGAATACGAAAGTGAATGAGCATACCGGATATGACCTTGGAGAGCTTGTATATGTGGACTATGAAGGTATGGAAGAAAACCCAAGCAATTACTATGACATCATGGCAGTCTATATGGTCAAGCATGGTATCGGAGATACTGCAACAGTCATGAATGACATTTCAAAAGGCTGGCTGCAGGCAGTAGTAAATGATATGTGTTCATACACCACAAGCACAGGAACAAAGGATGTGGAAGAAACAGATGCAGACGGTAATGTAACCACTGTCACGAAGTCGGTTCTGTATGTGAATGTCACACTGAAATCGTACAGAGATATGATTTCGGTCTATGGATTTAATTCTGATCAGGTGGAAATGCTTGAGCAGATCATGAGTCCGGAGTTTATGGGACAGCTTGGATATGCCGGAAGCGGAAGTGGCGGCGGAGGCGGAAGTCCGGGAGTAAGCTCCATGACTGAGGATGAAATCAATGCCATCCTTAGTGGAATTACAGACAGCAGGCAGAAAACAGTCTGCTCCTATGCACTTCACAGAGTTGGCTTTCCTTATAGTCAGGATTTAAGAGACAGCGGTAACTATTATGACTGCAGCTCCTTAGCCTATTATTCATGGAAGGATGCAGGTGTGGATATTAGTTACGGTGGGGCAACCACAGCGGCAGCGGAGGCACAGGGACTGGATGAAGCCGGAAAGACAGTCTCCTTTGATGAGTTACAGCCGGGAGACCTTATCTTCTACAGTTTTACAAGCAATGGAAGATATAAGAACATCAGCCATGTGGCAGTATATGTCGGAAATGGCAAAGTGGTAGAGGCACTTAATGAAAGTCTTGGTGTGGTTTACCGGGATGTGGCAAGCACAGGAAAGATTGTTGTGATAGGAAGACCATAACAGAAAATTTGCAGAGAGGGCATAGTCCCTCTCTGAGACTGGAGGTAAGAATGGATTTAAAAGATATGATACTGGTAACAGAAAACGACAGGGGAACAGAGACAAATATGCTGATGGCTCTGGATGATTATAAGAGTTTTATAGCAATTGATGACATGTCAGAGCTTGCAGACAATTTGTTGCAGCTTGGAAAGACGCTTGGTAATGCAGATAACTTCACAGAGTATTACAGGGCAGCAAATGTAACTGTATCTGCGAGATTCTGTCTGGATGATATTCAGCTGGGACATTTTCTTCAGGGAGTTTATAACGATTCCAAAGAATTTCGGTTTGATAAAGAAGTCAGTTCTTATGAATGTGTTGCAAAGCTTAAGGAGATTGGAATGACCGATAAGGGCTGGGTAGATGATTTTAACCTGCATTATGAAAGTGTGGACAGATTATTTGAAAGGGGACAGACATTCCATAACTTCAATGACCATGATTACATGGTGCTTGAAGCATTATCACCAAGAAATCTTGTGGTGATGGATATGAAGTCAGGTTCCCTTACAATCGCCCTTGGTGCGACAGAGTATAAGCGTTATCCGAAGGATGAGAAGCCTACAAAGGACAATACCACAATCGGGGTATCGTGGGAGCATGGCATTTATCTTGGTTCCACACTCTCAACCACGAATTTCAAGGCATACAAGAGGGAGTATGGCACACCGGAAAAGATAGAGGATATCTATGATTACAGGGCAAAGCTAAAGCAGAAGTTCTATTTTTATCAGGATATGTCAAAGGATGATGATGTACCAAAGAAGCTGCAGAATGACTTCCTTCACCAGATGTATGAGGATTTTGGAACGATTGAAGAGGACTGTTTTTACGACAGGCTGGAAGATGGAAAGTACGATGGAGGCTTTAAGGAAAAACAGGTAAAGGAAGAAAAGAGCCGGTGATGATATTTTTACAGGAGGCGATATCATATGGAACAGGAATTTGATGTTGAGATAAAAGAAGTGCTTTCACGAGTACAGAAAGTAAAGGCAGAGTCGCTTGACGATGCCATCAATAAGGCAATGGATATGTATTATGCAGAGCAGATAGTCCTTGGAGCAGAGGACATGAAGGGAGTTGATTTTGCACCTATCAGCGAAAGTCAGCTCCCTTCTTCATTAAAAGAAAACGGAGGAAAAGCAAGATGAAAAGTGATTCAACAACAGTAATTAAGAACATGGAGTTTTTAGTAAAGGAACTTCATAAGGAGTGGGACAGATCGGGTGCTTCTAAGGCATCCGTTATTATTTCCCTTGAGGAAGTAGATGGTATCAATGATAAGTTAAAAGAGATTATCTATCAGACACAGAAGTCAGTCGATGAGGATGAGCTGACCTTTAAACAGAGCATTGCAAAGTCCAAGGAGTGCTATGTGATTCTTCGTGTGGTGCGTAAGATTGCAAAGAAAAAGGATAAATGCGAAAAACAGGCAATCGACAATGAATTTGCAATCGAGCTGGATAAGGATGAGTTAAAGCTATTTAAGGGATTGTTTGCAGAGATGTTTAAGTAGAGGAGGACAAAGGTATGGGCGTTGATATGAAGGTCAAAGCGATATACGATTCTGAAATTGGTAACATCACCAGATCAGAAAAGAACTGGAAGGATGTGTTAAAGGTCGCAGGTCAGTTATACCGCTATGAATTTGACAATATCGTTATGGTAACAGCTCAGAGACCTCCGGAAAAAAGCACACTCATGGCAGATTATGATACCTGGAAAAAGGTGGGAAGATATGTAAGGCGTGGTGCGAAAGGCTGCGCTATCTTCCCGTCAAGGGCACTGAATCCACGCATGAGGTATATATTTGATATCAGTGATACCGGAGGGAAGAATGTTAAGCTGACATGGGACCTTGAGGGAGAAAATCTTAAAGATTATGTGGATTTTCTTGTGTCAGAAGGTCAGATTGAGCAGTACGATAACAGCGACAGGGAGTCTCTAAAAAATATATTAAAACAGTTTACAGGAACAGATGTTTGGCTTATAATAAAAGAAGAGTTCGGAGACCGAATGACCGAGCTTATGCAGCTATCAGGTAGTGTGATAAAGGAAGAAAGTAAGAAACGCAATGGCTTACAGCAGGAAATGGACATGGAGCAGCTTGTATATGCAAGTGTCATGTATGCTGTAGGGACGAGATGCGGATTTGACTTATCTGTGCAAGAACAGGATTTTAGTCAGATCGTAAATATCAAAGACGAAGAGATCATTTACCGTCTTGGTTCCATTGTATGCGATGTCTCCTGTAGTGTTCTTAGAGAATTTAGTCGTAACTTAAAGGCAATCGAGAGCGAAAGGAGAATTGGATATGTTAGAAGAAATGACTTACAAGGAAGTGGACGGACTGCTTTATCCGCAGATAGAGATGCCGGACGAGACGGAGGATCTCACGAAGCTGGGCAAATACGGAAGGATGGCGATGAACTATCTCAAAGAGAACGAGCCGGCAAGATACAAGACGCTGATGAGATTCGGGAAGATGTACGAGAAGATGTCAGCGGTAGAGGAGGAAGCGAATCAGCTGTACGACCAGTTAGAGATGCAGTATCTGGCGAAGCACAAGCCACAGGATCCGTCATCGACAATGGAGATGTGGAAGATAAGAGAGCAGGCGAAGATGCAGGCAGAGGAAGTGGTACTGAATCAGATAGTGATGCGATTCCACTAGAATCAGATGATACAGAACTGAATAGGGAACTTGATGAAATCAATTCATTGGGTGTCAGTAAGGAAGCCGAATATACACAGGCTTCCTTTTTTTTCGACCAGAACGGGCAGGCAAGCATTGGCACCATTCATACTGAGGACGAAAACAATAATCAATTTATGCGTCAGTTCGAGCAGGACAGAAAAGTTGCATTAGCAGGTAAATACAATTACCTGAATCCCAAAAAGTCTGCAACAGTACCAGGTGAGTATATCAAACAGGTGCTTATGAGAGGTACAGGTTTTATCGGTGGTAAGGGCAGGGTATGCAAGATTTTTGAAACAGAGATTGATGCAGGAACCAGAGCAAAGCGTATCAAAGCAGAATATGGTCAGGGAGGTGCAGGCTGGCCGGTTGACGGACTGGGACTGCACGGATATGACACATTTCATGGGAACGGACTGCGTTTTCAGTGGAGAGATGAGGATGGAGAGGTTGAAGGATATGTTTCATGGAAAGATATCGAAAAAGAGCTTGGTGTCCTTATTCTTACAGGGGAATACCAGCCTGAGACACCTCGTATTGATGAGCTTGCGATGGACGGACTCCGTGAGGATGATGAGGTCATTGATGCCGAATATCGGGAAGTGGAACCGGAAGAGGCAGAATCAGAGATTGATGATTATGCAATACCGGATGAGCCGGAGAGCTATGCTTCTAACAGAGATTATGTAAGTGCAAAAGGCATGACACCACAGGAAGCTGCCGATGAAGACCGCATGGTAACACAGGCAGAATATGGTGCCGAGATAGAAGCTGAAACATCTGAAAAAGATCCATCAGAGCTTAAGTATATTACACCGATTGATTATGCCAAGCGTATTGAGGAGCTTGATGAAGACCTGCGTGATGCGGCGGAGATTCTTGTAACAGATTGCAGCTGCTACACTCCGTTTAGGGCATTCCTTATGGATGTGGTGCAGTCTGATTTTGCATTTATGCCAAATAAACTTGACCTTATCAGGGATATTGCATTAGGGACAGATAATGCAGAAAGAAAGGCATATTCCAACAATAAGTATGGTCTTGTGGAGTACTCAATCAGAAGCGGATATGTGAAGATCAGCTATAAGAACAGGAATGGTGTGCGTAAAGAAGGTGCTCTCGATTGGCGTGAGTTATATGAAATCTTATCTTATATGGTAAAACAGCCATTTTACTGCGGAGAAGACCAGAAGAAGTATTATCAGGAGACAAAGCAGAAGGCTGACAGGGATAAGATGAATCCGGTCTATAAGAGATTCTTTGATATCGAGGATAGTGTAAAAGCCAATCGTCTTGAAAGCAGGGAAAGAGCAATAGCGAATGGCTGGAATACCAAGATTGACGAGAATGGTCGTATTGTGTCAGATAATGTCGAACCAGCGTCAGTTGATGTATCTGATGATTTGCATCGAGATGACAGTCAAAGAGAATCAACCGAAGAATCTCAGTTACAGGATGAAACAGAACTGGCAGTTGCTGACAATCAGAAAAAGCACAACTTCCATTACAATCTCTGGGAGTTGGAAAAAGGCGGTGCCAAGACCAGATACCAGTGGAATATGGATGCAATCCGCACTTTAAAGCAGATTGAATCAGAAAACAGGCTTGCCACACCGGAGGAGCAGAAAGTTCTGTCGAAGTTTGTCGGATGGGGCGGACTGTCACAGGCATTTGACGAGAATAATGAAAGCTGGAGCAAAGAGTACAAAGAACTCAAAGAGATGTTATCGGATGAAGAGTATGCTGCAGCTAGGGCAACAGTAAACAATGCCTTTTACACTTCACCGGAGATTGCCATGTGCATAAATTCGGCACTTGTCCAGTTTGGTTTCAGAGGCGGCAATGTATTAGAGCCATCTATGGGTATCGGTAACTTCTTTGGGAGTATGCCGGCACCTATGCAGAGAAGTAAGCTGTATGGGGTGGAGCTTGACAGCATTTCAGGAAGAATTGCAAAGCAGCTTTATCAGAATGCCAATATCAGCATCACAGGATTTGAGAATACCACTTATCCGGATAACTTCTTTGATGTGGTTGTCGGAAATGTGCCATTTGGTGATTATAAGGTTTTTGATCCAAAGTACAACAAGTATAACTTCCGTATCCACGATTATTTTCTGGCAAAAGCACTTGACCAGGTAAGACCGGGAGGAATGGTTGCTGTAATTACCACAAAGGGAACACTTGATAAGGCAAATCCTACTATCCGAAAGTATATGGCTGAAAGGGCAGAGCTTGTGGGAGCGATAAGACTTCCGAATACTGCATTTAAAGACAATGCAGGAACCGAAGTGACAGCAGATATCCTGTTTTTGCAGAAGAGGGAGAGAAAGATTGATATTGAGCCTGACTGGGTACACCTTGGTGTGACCGAGAACGGAATTGCAGTCAACTCTTATTTTGCAGAGCATCCGGAGATGATGCTTGGATCTATGGAATATGATACAAGGATTTACGGACAGGACAGCAGATATACAGTCTGTGTGAATGATGATGAGAACTTCAATATGTATGAAGCATTAAACAAAGCTATCGGTAATATCAAAGCACAGATGACAGATTTTGAGAGAGTGGCAGATGAGGCGGAGCAGACGGAGGAAGTTATCCCGGCTGATCCGGATGTGAGAAACTACACTTACACATTTTTTGAAGGAAAACTCTATTACAGGGAAAATTCTGAGATGGTAAGAAAAGAGGTATCACAGACTGCCGAGGAGCGAATCAGAAGCCTTGATGAAATCAGACAGATAACAAGAGAGCTGATTGATATTCAGATGGATGGCTGCAGTGAGGAGGAGCTTTCTGATAAGCAGAGACTTCTTAATGTGAAATACGATGCCTTTATAAAGCAGTATGGAGCCATTACTTCAAAAGCAAACAGAATAGCTTTCAGGGATGACAGCGATTACCCGCTTCTTTGCAGCCTTGAGGAAGTAAATGAAGACGGGGAGGTGAAAAAAGCAGATATGTTTTATAAGCAGACGATTAAGGCAAAGACTGTCATAGACAGGGTAGAGACCGCTGTGGAAGCATTAAATGTATCCGTCAATGAATTTGGATATGTAAATCTTGCCTATATGCTTTCTATCTATGAGCCGGATATTACAAATGCAAAGGAAGAGCTTGCAGAAAAGTCCGGGCAGACAGCGGGTGAGATAACGCTAAGTGATGATGCTTTGGCAGAGCTTAAAAGGGCAGTTCTTGTGGAAGAGCTGGACGGACTGATTTTCCTTAATCCCGACCGCTACAACGAGAATAATCCGGACATCGGCTGGGAGACAGCAGACGAGTATCTTTCCGGAAATGTGAGAGACAAGCTTCGTGTAGCAAAAGCTATGGCGGCTGATACAGACAATCCACAGGCAGAAAGATTTGCAGGCAATGTGGCAGCACTTGAAAAGGTGCAGCCGGAATGGATTGAAGCTTCAGATATTGATGTAAAGATTGGTACGACATGGATTGAACCGCTTGATTATGAGCAGTTTATCTATGAACTTCTCAATACACCAAGACGTGCAAGAGCAGTCAGAAGTCAGTTTTACAATACAGGCATTCAGGTACACTTAAATAAGATGAGCATGGAATGGTTCATCGAGAATAAGAGCATGGATAAGCATTCAGTGGCAGCTACTAAGACCTATGGTACAAGCCGCATGGATGCTTATTCTATTTTTGAGGATACGCTGAATCTTAAAACTGTAACAGTAAGGGACAGGATTGATGACGGTGATGGCAAATATCATTACGAAGTCAATAAGAATGAGACAATGCTTGCAAGGGAAAAGCAGAACATGATCAAGGAAAAGTTCAAGGAATGGCTGTTTTCAGAGCCGGAACGCAGACAGAAATATGTGGAGTATTATAACGAGACATTCAATAATATCCGCCTGCGTGAGTATGACGGAAGCCACTTACAGTTTCCGGGAATGAATCCGGCGATTGAGCTAAAGCCACATCAGAAGAATGCGGTGGCTAGAATCCTTCTTGGAGGAAACACCCTGTTGGCACACTGTGTCGGTGCCGGAAAGTCCTTTGAGATGATGGCTGCCTGCATGGAGCAGAAGAGACTTGGACTTGCCAATAAAACGATTATGGTTGTTCCAAAGCCGCTTATCGGGCAGACTGCATCAGAGTTTTTAAGGCTTTATCCGTCAGCCAATATCTTAGTTGCCACAGAGCGTGATTTTGAAAAGAGCCGCAGAAAGCAGTTTGTATCAAGGATTGCAACAGGTGACTATGACTGCATTATCATGTCGCACTCGCAGTTTGAGAAAATCCCGATCTCAGCAGAGAGAAAGGAAAGAATGCTCAATGAGCAGATAGATGAAATCAGCTATGCGATTGATGAGATGAAAGAGCGTAATGGAGAGCGTTGGACTGTAAAACAGATGGAAAGCCAGAAGAAAAAGCTGGAGGAGCAGCTTAAATCACTATCTGATGAGAGCAGAAAGGATGACCTTATTACCTTTGAGGAGCTGGGGGTAGATTCTATCATGGTAGACGAAGCACATAATTTTAAGAACCTTGCGATTTTTTCCAAGATGAATAATGTGTCAGGTATCAGCAGCAGTGGAGCAAAGAAGTCAACGGATATGCAGCTTAAATGCCAGTACCTATCAGAGATAAATGATGGCAGGGGCATTGTGTTTGCTACAGGTACACCTATATCCAATACCATGTGTGAGATGTATGTCATGCAGCTTTACTTACAGAAAGCGGCACTTGAAGAGATGGGGATTTATCACTTTGATTCATGGGCAGCGAACTTTGGTGAAGTGACAACAGCACTGGAGCTTACTGTAGAGGGAAGCGGATTCCGTTTTAAGAGCAGATTCAATAAGTTTACGAATCTGCCGGAGCTTATGAATATCTTCCGTGAGGTAGCAGATGTGCAGACAGCAGACATGCTTGACCTTGATGTGCCGGCTCTCCGTGGCGGCAAGCCTATTATTGTGGAGTCGGAGCCTGACTGGTATGTGAAGCAGGTCATGGAAGACTTTGTTGTGAGGGCAGAGCGTATCAGAGGCGGTGGAGTTGATCCAAGCGTGGATAACTTCCTAAAGATTACCCATGAGGCAAGACTATTAGGAACAGATGCCAGACTGATTGATAAGGATGCACCGAACAATCCGGACGGAAAACTCAATAAGGTAGCAGAAAATGTGTGGAAAGAATACGAGAAAGGAAATGCCAACGGTCATATAGGCTGCCAGCTTATTTTTTCGGATATCGGCACACCGGGACCGGATAAGGACTTTACCATCTACGATTATCTGAAGGAAACACTTATCCAGTATGGTATTCCGGCAGATGAGATAGCATTTATTCATGATGCCAAAACGGATGCACAGAGGGACGCACTTTTTAAGGAGATGAGGACAGGTAAAAAGAAAGTTCTTATCGGTTCAACGGACAAGTGTGGAACAGGTGTCAATGTGCAGACACACCTTGTAGCAATGCATCATGTGGACTGTCCTTGGAAGCCAAGCTCCATTGAACAGAGGGAAGGACGAGGCATCAGGCAGGGCAACGAAAATGAAGAGGTGGCTATCTACAGATATGTCACAAAAGGAACCTTTGATGCATACAACTGGTCACTTGTCGAGAATAAGCAGCGTTTTATCAGTCAGGTTATGACAAGCAAGGCTGTAAGCCGAAGCTGCGAGGATATCGACGAGGCTACACTTTCCTATGCAGAGATCAAGGCGGTTGCTACAGGTAATCCTCTGATCAAGGAAAAGATGGAGATTGACAATGATGTCCAGAGATTAAAGCTCTTAAAGGCATCCTATGACAATCAGAGATATGGCTTGCAGGATAACTTTATGATCAAGTATCCGAAGCTGATTAAGACAGCAACAGAAAAGCTTGCCAATGTCCGTGAGGATGTAAAGGCAAGGGATAAAGAGCTGATTGATAATCCGGAATTTGCCATTACTATAGGCAAAGCAACTTATACTGAGCGTGTGGATGGCGGAACGATGATGCTTGAAGCAATCAGCAAATGCAAGACCGGAGAGACAACTGCAATCGGTAAATTCCATGGATTTGAGCTGCTTGTGGAAAAGAACTTCCTTGACATCAATTATATGGTGCTTCGTGGAAAGACAGAGTATAAAGTAGAGCTTTCCACCAGTCCGGTCGGCAGTATGGTGAAGCTTGAAAACCTGTTCAATGGACTCCATGAGAACATTGATTTCTTAGAAAAGAAGATTGAGCAGTACCAGAATGACCTTGAAGCATCAAAGACTGAGTATGATAAGCCATTTGCATACAGCACGGAGCTGGAAGAAAAGCTGGCAAGACAGTGTGAACTGAATGCCCAGCTTGACCTTGAGAACGCAAAGGCTGTGGATGCAGACCTGAGCGGACCGGAGGAAGAAAGAGAAGCTGATGACAGAATGGAATCTGCAGCAATTGTAGCAGAGGATAAAGGTGCTTATTCAGCCGACAGAGAGGGCAGAATGCGATAGGAGAGTGAATAATATGAGCATAAGAAAAGTGGTCGCAGGACTACTGATTACAGCAGGGATTGCCATTATGGCAGTCCCTTTTTTCTGGCGGGCAACAGGAGAAAAACAGACAGAACAGCTCATAAGTGAATTTGAGCAGACATTGGAGGATAATTACGATGAAGAAACAGATGTGGAGGAAGAGCAAACCTCCATTAGTAAAGAGGATGAAGCCATTCTTAAAGAAGGCGGTGTTATCGGCATCATTGAGATACCGGGCTTAGATATCAGGTATCCGGTAATGGAAGGAACCACAAGTAAAGTACTTAATGCCGGGATTGGTCATATAGAAGAAACAGCAGGAATCGGTGAGAGTGGCAACTGTGTGTTATGCGGTCACAATGGCAGCAGATATGGCACTTTTTTTACATCACTAAGTCAGATATCCATAGGCGATGAAGTGATGATAACCGACAAAAATGGGCTGAAGCATATCTATGAGGTAACAGAGACAGAGGTAGTAAATCCGTATGATAACAGTATCAAGACACAGGGAGATGAAAAAGAACTAACTCTTTTTACCTGTTCCCGGAAAGGAACCATGCGTTTTGTGGTCAGGTGCATTTATAAGGAGGCGGTGATGGAT
>OLZU01001199.1_pt1 | contig 12732 bp, 10 predicted proteins | sample 1674101 | NCBI WGS metagenome assembly OLZU01 (sample SAMEA103958143, study PRJEB25191) | human gut metagenome | biome: human-associated habitat [ENVO:00009003]; feature: intestine environment [ENVO:2100002]; material: feces | place: Germany | collected 2013/2015
ACCTGATTTTCGAACCTATGGCTGCCGCTATCGGTATCGGTATCGATGTGGAAGCTCCGGAAGGAAACATGATTGTAGATATAGGTGGTGGTTCTACGGAAATTGCCGTTATCTCCTTGGGTGGTATCGTAGCCAACAATTCCATCCGCATAGCGGGTGATGACTTTACTGCGGACATTCAGGAGTATATGAGCCGTCAGCACAATGTGAAGGTCAGTGAGCGTATGGCCGAACGTATTAAGATCAATGCGGGTGCCGCTCTGACCGAACTTGGTGAAGACGCCCCCGAAGATTATATCGTTCACGGACCGAACCGTATCACGGCTCTGCCTATGGAAGTGCCTGTATGCTATCAGGAAGTAGCGCACTGTCTGGAGAAATCAATCTCGAAGATTGAAACCGCTATCTTGAACGCGTTGGAAAATACACCTCCCGAACTGTATGCCGATATCGTGCACAATGGTATTTATCTGGCAGGTGGTGGTGCATTGCTCCGCGGACTCGATAAGCGTTTGACTGATAAGATTAACATTCCGTTCCATATTGCTGAGGATCCCCTGCATGCTGTTGCCAAAGGTACGGGTGTGGCGCTGAAGAATGTGGATCGTTTCTCATTCCTGATGAGATGATAAAGCCATATGCGAAATTTACTGAACTTTCTTATTAAATACAACTACTGGTTCCTCTTTCTACTGTTAGAGGCAGCCAGTTTTGTTTTATTGTTTCGTTTCAACTACTATCAGCAGAGTGTGTTCTTCACATCTGCCAACAGTGTGGCGGGGAAAGTTTACGATGTTTCGGGAACTATTACTTCTTATTTCCATCTGAAATCTGTCAATGAAGACTTGCTCGACCGTAATATGTGGTTGGAGCAGCGGGTGGCTTTTCTGGAGAAAACGCTGAAAAATAAAGGAATGGACTCTGTTCGGTTGTATAGCCTGGAACGGCTCGAACCGGACGAATACCATATTTTCAAAGCGAATGTCATCAAGAATAGTCTGAACCGGGTGGATAACTATATCACCCTTGATGAAGGAACCTCTGCGGGTATCCGTCCGGAAATGGGAGTGGTAGATGCCAACGGAGTAGTGGGCATTGTCTATAAGACTTCTCCGCATTACTCTACCGTTATTCCATTGCTGAACAGTAAATCGAGCATCAGTTGCAAGATTGTGGGCAGTGATTATTTCGGTTATTTGAAGTGGGAATATGGAGACTCTCGTTATGCTTATTTGAAAGATTTACCTCGTCATGCAGAGTTTAACCTGGGATACGGTGGTGACAAGTGGATATTCTACAGTATTTCCTGCGGGTATCATGGTGGGAACGGTGGATGATATGTCTGATTCTCACGACGGTCTCTCTTATCTGTTGAAGATAAAACTGGCCACGGATTTCGGAAAGGTGAGCAACGTTCGGGTGATTGCCCGTACCGGACAAGAAGAGCAGCAGACATTGGAGAAGGAAGAAGGGAAATGATGGGAGTGATAAGTGTTAGAGTATTTAGTGATAAGCAATTAATGGGGTAACCTTAATTGTCAATTGTCAATTATCAATTGTTAATTAAATAAGAGGTGGTCATCAATTATCTGCATAAAATAGGTTGGTTTATCGGTTTGGTACTATTGCAGGTACTGATACTGAATAATGTGCATATTGCCGGATATGCCACTCCTTTTCTATATATTTATCTCATACTGAAATTTGAGTCGGAAACACCACGGAATACTTTGATGTTGTGGGCGTTTTTTCTGGGACTGACGGTGGATATCTTTTCGGATACGCCGGGTATGAATGCTGCAGCTACGGTGGCACTGGCTTTTCTGCGTCCTACATTCCTACGCCTGTTTGTGCCGCGGGATGCGTTTGAGAATATAGTTCCTTCGATAAAATCGATGGGAATTGTACCTTTCCTGAAGTATTTGGTTGTTAGCGTTTTTATTCATCATGCAATATTACTTACCATAGAATTCTTTTCGTTCGCCCATATCGGAACGTTGCTGCTGAGAATTGTGGCAAGTGCGTTGCTGACTATAACCTGTATCATGGCTATAGAAGGAGTGAAGAAGAAGTAAGATGGCAAAAGATTATACACTCGAAAAGCGGAAATTTGTGATAGGTGGGGTAGCAATTGTGATTGTTATCATTTATATCATGCGTCTTTTTGTGTTGCAGATCATGACTGATACTTACAAGAAGAATGCAGATAGTAACGCTTTCCTTAATAAAATCCAGTATCCTTCGCGCGGTGCTATTTATGACCGCAATGGAAAATTACTGGTGTTCAATCAACCTGCGTATGATATCACATTCGTGCCGCGAGAGGTGACGGAACTGGATACTCTCGATTTTTGCCGCACACTGAATATTACGAAAGAACAGCTGCTGAAGCGGATGAAAGATGTGAAGAACCGCTGGATGAATCCCGGTTATTCCAGATATACGCATCAGGTGTTTATGACGCAGCTCTCGGCGGAAGAGTGCGGTGTATTCCAGGAAAAACTCTTTAAATTCCCGGGTTTTTATATTCAGAGACGTACTATCCGGCAATACACTTATAATTCTGCCGGACATGCTTTGGGAGATATCGGTGAGGTTTCAATGAGAGATATTGAGGCTGACGACTATTACATTCGCGGTGATTATGTGGGTAAGCAAGGTATAGAAAAGTCATACGAGAAATACCTGCGTGGCGAAAAAGGAGTAGAGGTTTTGCTTCGTGATGCGCACGGACGTATTCAGGGCCACTATATGGATGGGAAACTAGACCGCCCATCCATACCGGGTAAGAACCTGAAATTAGGGTTGGATATTGATTTGCAGATGTTAGGTGAGCGTCTGATGAAAAATAAAATCGGTGCAATTGTGGCTATTGAGCCGGAAACGGGGGAGATCCTTTGTCTGGTGTCTGCTCCGAACTTTGATCCGCACTTGATGATTGGCCGCCAACGTGGTAAAAATCATAATATGCTGCAGAGAGATAAGCAGAAACCTTTGCTGAATCGTGCTATTATGGGTGTCTATCCTCCGGGGTCTACTTTCAAAACAGCGCAGGCGCTGACATTCTTACAGGAAGGTATTATACAGCCATCCACATCGTTTCCTTGTTCTCACGGATTCATTTATGGAGGTCTGCGTGTGGGATGCCACGGGCATGGATCACCTCTTCCGCTGATACCTGCTATTGCCACTTCGTGTAATGCTTATTTTTGTTGGGGGCTTTATCGCATGTTTGGTGATAAGAAATACGGTTCACCACAGAATGCGCTTACTGTATGGAAAGATCACATGGTTTCTCAAGGATTTGGTTATAAGCTGGGAACGGATTTGCCAGGTGAGAAACGTGGATTTATTCCTAATGCAGGTGTTTATGATAAGGCCTATCGTGGATCATGGAATGGATTGACGGTAATCAGTATTTCTATCGGTCAGGGTGAAGTTTTAAGTACACCTTTGCAAATGGCAAACTTAGCGGCTACCATTGCCAATCGTGGTTATTTTGTGACTCCGCATATTGTGAAGGATATTCAAGATGCAGAATTGGATAGTACCTATCGGGAGCGTCGTTACACTTCTATTGATCGTTCTTATTATGAAGAAATTGTAGAAGGTATGCGGGCGGCTGTTACGGGAGTTACCGGAAGTGCTACTTGCCGTATAGCCGGAACCATACTGCCGGGTGTAGAAGTCTGTGGAAAGACGGGTACGGCACAGAATCGCGGACATGACCATTCTGCATTTATAGGTTTTGCCCCGATGGACAAGCCGAAGATCGCTATTGCCGTTTATGTGGAGAATGGTGGTTGGGGTGCAACCTATGGAGTACCTTATGGTGCTTTAATGATGGAACAGTATTTGAATGGAAAACTTTCGCCTGCCAGCGAAGAAAGAGCGGAAGAAATGAGTAATCGTGTGATAATGTATGGTGACGAGGAGAGATAGTATATGGAAATCACTGGATTGGGTAACGATCTGTGTTTACTTGATTCTGATTGCATTCGGTTGGTTCAGCGTTTGCGGGGCAAGCTATGATTATGGCGACCGTGACTTCTGGGATTTCTCCACTCGTGCAGGTAAGCAATTGGTTTGGATCATTTGCTCTTTCGGATTGGGGTTTGTGCTGTTGATGCTTGAAGACAGCGTTTATGATATGTTTGCCTATCTGATTTATATAGCACTTGCCATATTGCTTGTGGTCACTATCTTTATAGCTCCTGATACGAAGGGCTCGAGGTCGTGGCTGGTCATGGGACCGGTAAGTTTGCAGCCGGCGGAATTTGCCAAGTTTGCTACGGCACTGGCGCTTGCCAAGTATATGAATTCCTATTCGTTCACCATGAAGAACTGGAAGAATATCCTGATGATGGTTTTTCTTATTCTGTTCCCGATGATACTTATTATCTTGCAGCGGGAGACGGGTTCAGCGTTGGTATATACTGCTTTCTTTTTGGTTCTGTATCGGGAGGGGATGCCGGGTGTAGTTCTGTTTTCCGGGTTGTGCGCGGTAGTTTACTTTGTGGTAGGTATTCGTTTTGATCAGGTGTTTATTGCCGATACGCCGACGCCGATAGGGGAGTTTGCTGTGCTCTCGATGGTCTTGCTGTCTGCGGCAGGAATGGTGTGGGTTTATAAGAAGAAATGGGAGCCGGTACGCAATATATTGTTAGTTACCATTGGAGTGTTGTTAATCGCTTATTTTATATCGGAATATGTGACTCCGTTTAATTTGGTTTGGGTGCAATGGGGACTGTGTGTGCTGGTAGTTGGATACCTTATTTTCCTTTCGTTAAGTGAGCGTCATCTTAGTTATTTCCTGATAGGTATGTTTGCTATCGGTTCTATCGGTTTCTTATATTCCAGTGATTACTTCTTTAATAAAGTATTGGAGCCTCACCAGCAGATACGTATCAAGGTGGTATTAGGCATGGAAGAAGATCTGGCTGGTGCCGGATACAATGTCAACCAGTCGAAGATAGCTATCGGTTCCGGTGGCCTGACAGGAAAGGGATTCCTAAACGGTACTCAGACTAAGCTGAAATATGTACCCGAACAAGATACGGACTTTATTTTCTGTACGGTAGGTGAAGAAGAAGGATTTATAGGTTCTACTGCCGTGCTACTCTTATTTCTTATATTAATACTCCGTCTGATTGCTGTGGCGGAGCGGCAACCGTCTACTTTTGGTCGAGTCTATGGGTACTCGGTCGTTAGTATATTCCTGTTCCACTTATTTATTAATGTAGGCATGGTGCTGGGATTGACACCTGTGATTGGTATTCCGTTGCCATTCTTTAGTTATGGCGGTTCTTCGCTTTGGGGATTCACCATCTTGCTGTTCATCTTCCTGCGGATTGATGCAGGACGTAAAAAGAGACTGTCAGCGTTTTAATTTGATTCCTACATCATTGATACCGGGAAGAACTTCGTCCGGTAGAAGGTGTATAATTTTGAAGCGGTATTCCCCGGCTTTTCCAATACGGATGAAGCCTGCTGGGAGAGTTGATTGATATAACCCACCCCAGCCATCTCCTAACCAAATACCTGCATTGTCAGCAAGTCGCAGCTCCAATGTATCCCGCTTGATATTTGGGACTTCCGGACTGTCATAGTAGATGAGTAAGGGCAAATTCTGATATGGATAATTGTTCCGGTTTCTCACTTCTACGGATACATTGTAGAGTGTAGCGGAGTCTGCAACCGAAACATTGAAGAATAGTGTGTCATTCCGTTGCCAGCCTTCCGTTGGCAGGGATTGAAAAGAATGATATACAGTCTGTTCATCGCAGGCTGTGTAGAAGCTTGCGATGAACAGCAGTATTAAACTCTTCAGGAGAGATGTTTTATTCTTGGGCTGGTTTTTCATTTCCGGCTGGTTTCTCTCCTTGTGGTCTGGGTGGATTGTTGGGTCTGGGACCTCTATCAACACGTTGTCCATCTCCTCGTTCACGATTTTTTTGCTTGTTGCGTCTGACCTGATCGCCTTGTTGTCTGGGTTGGTTCCCCTGTTGCCTTGGTTGCTCGCCTTGTGGTCTGGGAGTACCTTGTGGTCTGGGAGTACCTTGTGGGCGTGGTTCACCTTGTGGGCGTGGTCTGGATTGTTGATCTCCAGGTTGATTCGGATTTCCTTTTTTCTTTTTCTTGCGGTTGTTATTACCGCTGTTTCCATTCCCGCCACCGTTATTTTCTCCGCCATTTTTACCTTTACGACTACGGTCAAAGCGGGTTAAGCTTTCCTGTTCCAACAAATCTATCGGCTTCTTGGGTTCCACTTGGCGTGCTTCTTCTACAAGACTTTCTGGCTTAGTACCCCGTTTGTTCATACCGATGATTTCAAATGCACGCTTACCACTGATTGTTACCAGATTGGCAGGAATGTTTTTGTCGGTAGAGTAGGTTATCTGATTGCTTAGAATATCTGCCTTGAAGAAATAGAAAGTACCGTCTTTGGTTTCCAACTCGATCTCCCTGGAAGGAAGACGTTTCTGAGCTTCCACATAGCAGTCCACTTCATAGTTGAGACAGCATTTCAGTTTGGCACATTGTCCTGCCAGTTTTTGCGGATTGAGAGAAATATCCTGATAACGGGCGGCGCTTGTGGATACTGACACGAAAGAAGTCATCCAGGTGGCACAGCAGAGCTCGCGTCCACAAGGACCAATACCACCGATTCGTCCGGCCTCTTGGCGTGCACCAATCTGCTTCATTTCAATGCGGACATGGAAAGCATCTGCCAATACCTTAATCAGCTGACGGAAGTCTACACGCTCGTCGGCAATATAATAGAAAATAGCCTTGTTGCCGTCTCCCTGATATTCCACATCACCGATTTTCATGTTGAGATTCAGGTTGAGGGCAATCTGTCGGGCGCGTATCATGGTGTTATGTTCGCGTCCTTTGGCTTCATTGTATTTGTCCATATCTACCTGTTTGGCTTTACGGTAGATGCGTTTGATATCAGCCTCAGATTTGATGTTAGCTTTTCGCATTTGTAGCGGAACAAGGCGTCCGGTTAGGGTCACCACACCGATGTCATGTCCCGGTGTTGCTTCTACGGCCACGATGTCGCCCTTTTCAAGAGGTATATGGTTGCTATTGCGGAAATATCCTTTGCGGGTATTCTTGAACTGAACTTCTACCAGATCGCTTTCTTCTCCGTTTCCGGGAATGTCGGCCAGCCAGTCGTAGGTGTTCAGTTGCTTGTCTTGCCTGCCGCAACTTTTGCAGCAGAGACTTCCGCTTCCGTTATGTAGTTTAAAATCCATTTTTTTATTTATGATTGAGATTACTACTATATATCTGATTTCTACTGTTTCAGTAGAACTATCATTTTCAATGAAAAATCAAAAAAGACCATCCTTGCATTTACATTTTGCTCAATATGTATCTGCGCTTCGCTCAATTCATCCATCATTCCCATTACATTCCGTTCGTTGATAAAAGGGGCGAAGCGGGTGGCAAAGTTTTGTTCGGGCAGAGTCATGTAACTCATCTCTTTGCAATGCAGGTTATAGATAAAATTCTCGCGTATCATACGCTGGGCGTATGTCAGGAAGTTTTTCTGCCGTTCGCGTCCCATGCCTGCCAGTTGCTCACTCCATTGCTTCATTTCACGTATCTTCCGTTGATAGGAAAGACGCATGAGGCTGACAAAGAGTTCAAAGAACAGTTCATTTTCTTCGTTTAGGTGGATGGTTTCCAATGCTTTGATAAAGTCACCGTTGGCAAGATGCGCCAAGGTGAAACTATCATTAGGACGTACGCCGTATTTCTGTTGCAAGGCGTTGGCAATATCCGTTTCTTCTATTTTACGGATGTTGAAACGTTGCGTACGGCTCAGGATTGTCGGCAGTATCATGTCCGGAGTTTCGGATATCAATAGGAATACTGTCTTTTCGGGAGGCTCTTCCAGAAGTTTCAATAACTTATTGGCACAAACTACGTGCATTTTCTCCGGTAGCCAGACGATAGTAACCTTGTAGCCACCTTCGCTTGATTTCAGACTGAGCTTGCGCACTATCTCGTCACTCTCCTTTGCATAGATGATGGCTTGCCCGTTTTCAGCATCCATCTCATTTAGCCAGTGGTTTAGACTGAAATAAGGGCTGTTCAGCACCAGATGGCGCCAGTCAGCTATATAATCATCGCACACTTCTTTCTTTCCTTTTTTTACGATGGGAAAGACGAAATGTACATCCGGATGTACCAGCTTATTCCACTTTACGCAGGAGGGACAAGTACCACAGGCGTCTGTATCTGTACGGTTCGGGCAACAGATGTAACGGGCATAAGCCATTGCCAACGGAAGTTTTCCCACTCCCGATGGACCGCAGAAGAGCTGAGCATGAGGAATACGCCCCTCTTGCACTTCCTGCCGGAGCCGCTGTTTGGCTGCTTCTTGTCCTATTACCTCTTTGAAAAACACGATATTCTTTATAATTTAATTATCAATTACTAATTACCAATTAGATCACTCCAACTCTCAACTTTCCTTAGTATACCAGCTTTGCAACTTCTTTTATACTGTCCACTGCACCGATGGAGTAGAAGTGAATACTGGGTACTCCATGTTCCACTAATTCCTTACATTGCTTAACACACCATTCGATGCCTACTTGTTTGGCTTCTTCATCCGTTTTGCATTTCATCGCTTCGCATGTCAGTTCTTCGGGCAAGTCCACTTTGAACGTCTTGGGTATCATGCTGATTTGAGATATTTTCTTGAACGGTTTGATACCTGGAATGATGGGAATGGTAACTCCGGCTTTTCGGGCACGTTCTACGAAGTCGAAGTATTTCTGGTTATCATAGAAAAGCTGTGTGACTGCATATTCTGCACCGGCTTCCATTTTCTTTTTCAGCCAGTAGATATCAGTGTCAATATTGGGAGCTTCTTCGTGTTTTTCGGGATAACACGCTACGCCATAGGAAAATGGTGTATTGGTCACTTTCATTTCCGAGCCATCTACGAAAATACCTTTATTGAAGTTATTGATCTGTTCTTGCAATTCAGTGGCATGATGGTAGCCATCGCCTTCGGGAGTGAAGACGGACTCATGTTTTGCTTTATCTCCACGTAATACCAGTAAGTCGGTAATACCCAGGAATTGCAGATCGAGCAGTACATATTCCGTCTCTTCGCGGGTGAAACCACTACAAAGAAGATGCGGAACTACAGTAATATTATATCTGTTTTGGATAGCGGCAGCTACGGCAACAGTTCCGGGACGGCGGCGCAAGCGATTGCGCTGAAATAAACCGTTTCCCAAATCTTTGTACACATATTCGCTGCGATGTGTGGTGATATTGATGTATTTCGGGTCAAATTCCCGCAAAGTATCTATGGTGTCGTACAGCTTTTCGATGCCTGTGCCTTTCAGCGGTGGCAGTATTTCAAAAGAGAAAGCTGTCTTCTCATTGCTGTGTATCAGGTCGATAATTCTCATTTCTTTTTCGTTGTCTTTGTTCGGTGAACAAAACTTATTTGTACATTGGGAACAAAAATACGAAAAAGAAATGAGAAATGCCCGCCGGGCAGGCTATTCTTTTATGCAGCGAACGGAAAACGCATTATAATAATCTTTGCCTTCCGGTTTGACGGCATTCTTTAAAGCGATGTCGTTATTGCCGTTCGTAAACATTACGACCGTATCCAATTGCTTTTGTGTACTGTTGTACACCCAGTAGGCGGTAGATGAATTTGCGTTTACCAAGGTTGTTTTGTTTTCTCTTTCCAGAAGCAGTCCTCTGGGCTGAATGCCGAATCCGGTTTCATTGGTTGCGGAATAAACGTCGGAGCTCCATGCATCCGCCTTTTTTAGTGCGGAAGCATTCTCCCCCACGTATTCTTTCAACCTGCTCCAATCATTTGGAGCAGGCAGTTTCCAATCCAGCGGAGCCAGCTTCTCGGTCAGGACTGCTTCACCGTTATAAAAGCAGGCGTCACAATCGGCCCATTTGAAGTAACTTTCGCCTCCACCAAGGGTTTTTCCGAGAGGCATGCTTCTGCTATCGTTATAATAGGCGGCTTGTAAATCTTCTTTCATCCAATACTGTGTACCTATTTTCACGATAGGATAGGTTTGTAAAATCCCGTTTCGTATATCTCTGATTACATAGCTGCTGACGTTGATAGCCAACGTTGCGGCGGCAGGTTTTTCAGTGACAATCTTTTTGCTTGCGTCTATATAGAACTTTTCGATGGGTTGGGAGTGTCCGGAGGTGTAGGCCAGTGAGTTTTCCGATTCATTCCAGCTCACCCTGCCGCCGTGTATCATGGCGGTCTTGTCCGGCAATTGTAAAACGATACCGTTCATTAAGTCCGTCCGCTCATTGTCTTGTACGGGATAGACTACAATCGCTCTGGAATCGACAGCATCGGCAGCGGTTGCGTAAAGGTACTCCCGGCATACTTCTGCCACGGGCTTTCCCTGATGATATATTCTGTAGACGTCGGATGTTTTGAATGACAGTGAGGCTGTATGGATGGCGGTGATGTCATATCTGTTTTCGCTCTCTCCCTGCTCGCTGAATCCCCATTCCTTGATGCCGGCGATAACTCCGGTCAGGGTTTCGCTTGTACTTTGCAGCGCGTTGATACGAATTTCCAATTCCGTATCTTCCTTGATGGCTGCCGACGGGAGAGAGCAGATATAGATTTTGCCGTTCCATTCCAATGTAAAAGCCTGTCCGCTGTCGGAATGTGTCTGCGGAATAACGATAAACTCCTTACCGGATAAAGAGTTACCCTCTTTCTTCCACGTGCCGAAAGGTATAATATCCATTTCGCTGGCATCATCGATATCGGATAATTTATCTGATTGCAGGTCGTATACGGCTTGCGTTTTGAATCCCGTAGCTATGATTCTGGGATTGGCTTTGAGCATATCGTCTGCATCTTCGCCCTCTTTAGGCGTAAGGACTAACTTTATTTTCGCAAACTGGTGCTTATATTCCAGTTTTACGGTTTTCTCGCTGTTGGATACATCCTCGATACGGGCGGTCATGAAATTGGAGAGGCTGTAGTCGGCGGCTTTACTCTGGTCGGCTTGGACAGCAACGTTCAGTAAGGAACTTCCTTTGGAGACACTTGCGGTCTGATACGGATAATAACTGATGAAATCCAGTGTGGCATCACCTTCCGGATAGTATACTTCTTTCTTGGGTATCAGCTTACTGCCTTCACCGCATTCCAGCAGCAGGTTGTCAATATATCGTTGCTTATCCAAAGAGTTGCCCGTCAGCATGGCGAAGACTCCGGTTCTGTCTCCGGTTTCAAAAGCGCTTTTGGCTGCTTTGGTGGTAGTTTTACTTGTTTTGACGGAAAAGGAAATCGGGATATTACCTTCCTTGATTTCATCGCCTATCTTGTTGACGCAAGAGGCTGTTAATAAGGCTATAATCAGATATAGCACATTATTTATCCTCTTGAAAGCGTTTTTCATTATACTCATGTTACAGTAGTTTTGTAAGACGAAAAAACTTCGTCTTTGGTTCGTACTCAAAAGCTTATGTGTTATTGATATATCAGATTGGGCAGAACCACAAATGTTATGAGAAAGTTATTTACGCTTCCGGATTTCTATTGTTGGCTGTCACGCTTGATAGCCCGGTACTTTTTCTTCTTCTTTTTATATCTCTATAAGACAAGGGTACAAAAGTATACTAAATCTTTGGAATAATCACAAAAACAACCGTTCAATTTAAAGTATATACACTGCGTTATTACAAATTTGAGTAATATGCAGCAAGGTGGATTGAATTTTTGCTACCTCAAAAAAACAGGTTGCGTGAAGTATATTCCTAACCTAATCCCATAGCTCTTTATTCCAATAACCTATGGTTATTATTATCGCTATTTCCCAATATGTTCATTTGATGAATCGCTATTTGGTTTAGCTTGACAAGACGTTCTCTTTGTGTCATACCCTGCTCGATAAAAACGGCATTCAGGTTTTCCATGTTCGACAGGCAGATCAGCTCATTGACAGTAGCATAATCACGAATATTACCTTTTAGGTCAGGATTTGTTTCCCGCCATTGTTTTGCTGTCATACCGAACATGGCTACATTCAACACGTCGGCTTCATTGGCATAAATAATACTTGCTTGCGCCGGTGTGACTTCCGGCGGAATAAGGTTTTGTTTTATGGCATCAGTATGTATGCGATAGTTGATTTTCGACAGCTCACGTTTTACCGACCAACCGAGTTGACGTTGTTCTTCAGTCTTTAATCGTTGAAATTCCTCGATAAGGTAGAGCTTGAAAGGTACGCTGATTGCGGAACCGAATTCAAAAGCGATATCCTTATGGGCGTACGTTCCGCCATAACGCCCCTTTTTTACGATGATACCGATGGCATTGGTGCGTTCTATCCATTCGGAAGCACTTAGTACAAACGACGGTAGTCCTGCGCTCTTTCTAAAGTGGTCGAATTCGACCACTTTAAAATTAGGATTATGGATGACTTCCCATGTGCCAAGAAATTCAATCGTATAACGGCTTCTTATCCAGTTCTTAATCACATCTGCCGCTCTGCTGTCCCCCTCTTTGGCAGAAGCCATGTCGGTAAGAGATATATAATCTTGTTCTTCAAAATTAAGAACGGTAATCAGCGTGTCTTGAACGATAATTTTCGCCATTATGTAATCGATACTTTGAGTTTCGGTCACAAAGGTACTATAATTCACAAGATTATCCCCTTTCCAATGAACTATTTGCAAAAATATGGTATG
>OLZU01001202.1_pt1 | contig 12692 bp, 9 predicted proteins | sample 1674101 | NCBI WGS metagenome assembly OLZU01 (sample SAMEA103958143, study PRJEB25191) | human gut metagenome | biome: human-associated habitat [ENVO:00009003]; feature: intestine environment [ENVO:2100002]; material: feces | place: Germany | collected 2013/2015
CCGCCGGCCCCGGCCTGCGCCTGCTCCCCCCCCTGGTCATCACCCAGGAGGAGATGGACAAGGGCCTGGCCATCCTGAAAGCAGCGCTTTCTTAACTTCAGCGCGGAGGGCAGGCCCGCTCCCTCTGTCATCCTCACTCTGAACATCGGGGGTTTTTATCATGCAGAAAGACTTACTCAAGCTGCTGGATCTGTCCAAGGAGGACATCATCAAGATCCTCAACACCGCTGACCAGCTGAAATACAGCCAGAAGCACGGTCTGGTCCACGACTATCTCCGGGGCAAGACTCTGGCCATGATTTTTGAGAAGAACTCCACCCGGACCAGGGTCTCCTTTGAGACTGGAATGTACCAGCTGGGCGGACACGCTCTGTTCCTGTCCGGCAAGGAGAGCCAGATCGGCCGGGGCGAGCCCATCGAGGACACCGCCCGGGTCCTGGCCCGCTACTGCGACGGCATCATGATCCGCACCTTCCATCAAGAGGAGGTGGAATCCCTGGCCAGTCACTCCCACATCCCCGTCATCAACGGCCTGACCGACTTCTGTCACCCCTGCCAGGTGCTGGCCGACCTGATGACCATCCGGGAACGCCGGGGCACGCTGGAGGGCCAGAAGCTCTGCTTCATCGGGGATGGCTGCAGCATGGCAAACAGCCTCATCGTAGGCGGCCTGCTGGCAGGGATGCGTGTGACCTGCGTCTGCCCCGAGGGCTACCGCCCTGCCGCCGACGTGCTGATGTTCGCCCACAAGTATGGCGAAAAGTTTCACCTGCTCACCGACCCCGCCGAGGGTGTGAAGGATGCCGATGTGGTGGTGACCTCTGCATGGAACACGGCCCCCGGTACCCCCGAAAGTGAGCGCCGCCTGCGGGATTTTGCGGGCTTTCAGGTGACCAGCAGACTGATGGAGGGGGCAAAGCCCGATGCCATGCTCCTCCACTGCCTGCCTGCGCACCGGGGCGAGGAGATCTCCACCGCTGTCTTTGAGGAGCACGCCGACGAGATCTTTGACGAGGCCGAGAACCGTCTCCATGTGCAGAAAGCCGTGCTGGCCATCCTGCTGGCAGGTCTGTAAAAACGAGAAAGAGCCCTGGGGCTGCAGAAAATTGCAGCCCCAGGGCTCTTATTGTTTCTCTCAGGGTCTGCGGCTCAGGCCGGGGCCCTCATCAGACACCAGAGTAGGCGGAGAAGCCGCCGTCAATGGGCAGGCAGATACCGGTGATAAAGCCGGCAGCCTCGTTGTTCAGCAGGAACAGCAGGGCACCCACCAGATCCTTTTCGCTGTCGCCGAAGCGGCCCATGGGGGTGGCGGCCAGGATCTTTTCGGTGCGGGCGGTGGGGGTGCCGTCCTCGTTGTAGAGGAGCCGTGCGTTCTGTTCGCTGGCAAAGAAGCCCGGGGCAATGGCGTTGACCCGGATGCCCACCTTGCTGAAGTGCACTGCCAGCCACTGGGTGAAGTTGGTGACAGCAGCCTTGGAGCCGGAGTAGGCCGGGATCTTGGTCAGGGGCAGGTAGGCGTTCATGCTGGAGATGTTCATGATGTTGCAGCCGGGGCGGCCCACCATCTGCCGGGCAAAGGCCTGCGTGGGCAGCAGGGTGCCGATGAAGTTCAGGTTGAACACCATCTCCACGCCGCTCTCGTCCAGATCGAAGAAGGTCACGGTGTCATCGTCCAGATCCGCCATCTCGAAGAATTCCTTGTCGGTGTTGGCCCGGGGGTTGTTGCCGCCGGCACCGTTCACCAGAATGTCGCAGGGACCCAGATCCGCCATCACCTCCTCTGCCACCTGCAGGCAGTTGGCCTTGTTCATAACGTTGCAGGTGTAGCCCTTGGCCACGCCGCCTTCTGCCTCGATCGCATTGGCCAGCTCCTTCAGCTTCTCCATGTTGCGGCCCAGCAGAGCCACTTTGGCTCCTGCCCGGGCCAGAGCCTTGGCGAAAATGGAACAAAGGGTGCCGCTGGCACCGGTGACCACGGCAACCTTGCCGGACAGGTCGGTGTTCAGAACATTCTTTTCCACGAGGATACTCCTTTTTTGATCAGATGGTTGTGGTGATACGGATGATTATTTTCAGGCGGATAAGGCATCAGACCCTGCCAGCGCCCTTGTCCAGGATCTTATTGAACTGGAGGAAGAAGGTGGTGGCGGTCACGGTAGCGGCGATGATGTCACTGACGGGCTCGGCAAGGAACACGCCGAACACGGGGTTTGCGACCACATGGGGCAGAATGAAGATGAGAGGGATGAGCAGGATGAGCTTGCGCAGGCAGGCCTGCAGCAGGCTGACCTTGGCCTGACCCAGCGCCATAAAGCTCTGCTGGCAGGCGATCTGGACACCGGTGGAGAAGATACCCGCCATATAGATGCGCATGGCCCATGTGGTGTAATCGATCAGGGAGGCATCCGAGGTGAAGATGCCAGCCACTGCACCGGGAACCAGCATCATTAGCAGCCAGAAGATGGTGGTGTAGCTCAGGCAGAGGGTCAGCTGGAAGCGGAATGCCTGCTTGACGCGGTCTTTCTTGCCTGCGCCGAAGTTGAAGCTCATCACCGGCTGGCCGCCCTGGCAGATGCCCGAGATGGGCAAGGTGCACAGCTGGGAGGCGCTGGTGATCACGGTCATGGCACCCACGGCCACGTCACCGCCGTAGCGGGCCAGGCTGGAGCTGAAGCTGATGGACAGCAGGCTCTCGGTGGAGAGCATGACGAAGGTGGAAATGCCCAGTGCCAGCACGGGCATGATGATCTTCCCTTCCAGCTTCATGTCCTCTTTGCGGATCTTGAGGATGGTCTTGGGGCCGGTGAGGAAGCGGATGACCCAGATGGCACCCACTGCCTGGCTCAGCACGGTGGCAATGGCAGCACCCTTTACGCCCATGCCCAGCCCAAAGATGAGGATGGGGTCCAGCACGATGTTGATGACCGCGCCGATAACGGTGGTCAGCATACTGATCTTGGCAAAGCCCTGCGCAGTGATGAAGGTGTTCATGCCAAGCACGATCAGCACGCAGATGGTGCCCAGAATGTAGATGCGGCTGTAAGTCAGGGCGTAGGGCAGGGTGGTGTCACTGGCACCAAACAGCCGCAGCAGGGTGGGCGCGGCGGCGTAAAAGACGATGGTCAGGACGACCGAGAAGAGCAGCAGCATGGTAAAGCTGTTGCTGACGATCTTTTCTGCCTGCTTCTTGTCGCCCTGGCCCATGGCGATGGCGGTGCGGGGCGCGCCGCCGGAGCCGATGAGCATGGCAAAGGCGTTCAGAAGCATCAGGATGGGGGTAAACAGGCCCACGCCGGTCAGAGCCGCCGCGCCGATCCCCGAGATGTGGCCGATGTAAATGCGGTCCACGATGTTGTACAGCAGGTTGACCACCTGCGCCACAACGGCGGGGATCATCAGCTGGAGCAGGAGCTTTTTCACGTCACCCGTGCCCATATCCTGCTGTTTTTTCTGCGTTTGTGCCATGGAAAGTGTCTCCTTTGGTTTGAGCGAGACGGAGAGGGCTGCCCTCAGAACGTCAGGCCGAAGTTCATCTCGTAGTAGTTGCCTGCGGCATCACGGTAGGCGTAAGCCTTGCCGTTCTCGTCCTTCATGCTGTCGGGCATGTAGGCATCCTTTGCAAAGCCGGGCACGTCGTTGGGGCTGATGCAGACACCGTCCGCGTTCACAGCCAGCACCTCGTCGCCCTTGGGCAGGGTCAGGGGCAGTTTGCCAACGGGAGCAAAGCGGCCGAACATCACATCCAGCGTTGCGGAGGGGTAGGTGTCAAAGCCGACGGTCAGAGCGTCGGAGACCTTCTCCACATTGCCGACCTCCCAGGCCAGCGGGCAGTTGATGTTGGAAACGACCTTGCCGCCGTGTGCGTGGACCGCAGCAGCGATACCGGCCAGACGGTTTGCGCCCACCAGAGTGGTCTCCTTGTGGGTCTCTGTGGTGGGCTTGCCGCTCTCGTCCACGTTGCAGACAGTCTTGTCCTCGCAGATGTCCAGCTCCAGGTAGCCCGGGGTGGCGTTGAAGTATGCACCGGACTGGGGGCTGACCATCAGCAGGGCCACCTGGGCCTCATCGGGGGTGTCCACCAGAGTGACATTGCCCAGCATCTCGCGCAGGGCCTTGGTGGCGGCCTCACCGGCCTCGGCGCTCTTGCCAAAGGCCTCAGCGTAGACCTTGGTGCCGTCCTTCAGGGGCAGGGTGCCGTCGTTCTTCAGCAGGACAACGGACTCGCGGTGCACGCGGGAAGCTTCCTCCCAGTCGGCCTTGGTGGCAACGACCTCGGCGGCCTTCCTGGGGTCAGCGTAGGTGTCCTCGAACATGCCCTGACGGAACAGCTCGGTCAGGGTGCGGCTGACAGCGCGGTTCAGGCTGGCATCGGTCAGCACCAGATCTTCCTTCTTGAAGCCGGCGGGCACCGCGTGGGTGTCGTAGTAGTCGTTGGTGCCGCGGGCGTAGCTCTCCTCGCCCAGCTCGTTGTCCAGCAGGCCGGAGATCAGGTCCACGCCGCTCTGGGTGACAGCATAGCCGATGCGCTCGGGCTCGTCCAGCATGTCAACGCCCCAGCACATGTTGTGGACGATGCCGGTGTCGGAGTTGATGTAGCCCTTGAAGCCCATCTGGCCGCGCAGCAGGCCGTCGATGAACACCTTGTTGTAGGCAAAGCCGTAGGGCTGGAGCTCGATGGGGTTGCCGTTGAAGTCCTCCTGCGGAGCGCTCTTCTCGGCGCTGGGCTTGGAGTAGTAGGGCATGATGGACTCGGCATTGTGGCGGATGGCGGCGCGGAATGCCGGGATGTGGTACTTCTGCAGGGAGCCGGGGGTGGCGTAGATGTTCCACTGGCCTGCTGCATAGTGGGGGTCAAAGCCGTTCTCACGGGCACCGCCGCCGGGGAAGTGCTTCACAGTCATGGAAACACCCTCGGGGGTAACGCCGTTGCTGCCGCCCTGGATGCCGGGAATCAGGTGGTCGAAGATCTCCTCAATGAGCTCGGGATCCTCGCCAAAGGTGCCGAAGGTGCGCTGCCAACGGGGGTCGGTGACGCAGTCGGCCATGTACATGTAGCCCTTCTTCAGGCCGCAGGCATTCCACTCACGGCGGATGGTGTCGGCGAACTTGTCGATGATGTCGATGCGTGCAGTGCCCTTGACGGCAGCAGCAATGCCCAGGGTGCCGGGATAGGTGGCAAACACGCCGGTGGCATCGTTCATGCCGAACACGACCTCGCCGTTCTCGTTGCGGCTGTTGGACATGACCTGCATGGGAACAAAATGATCACAGGTCTCGGTCAGGTACTGCAGCTGGTTCAGGTAATCTGCCAGATCCTCGGGCGTGGGGCTCTCGCGCAGGATGACGTGGCGGTTGAAGCTCTTCTTGACCATGTCAGAGGTGCTGGGCAGGGACTGGGAGCCGAAGATGCTGTCGGAGACGTTCACGGGTGCCTCGTCCAGCAGGCCGCTTTCGTCCGCCACGGGCTTGTGGCCGTTGGCTGCCAGACGGGGGGAAGGATACTTGGGGCCCATGCGCCAGTCGGAGGTGAAGATCTGGCCGATCTTCTCGCTGGTGGTCAGAACCTTGACATAGGCCTCGGCGCGCTCAGCCGGGGTCAAGCGCCAGTCGTTGACTGCGCTGACGGTGCCGGTGCCGTCGATGTCCTTGAAATACAGGCCGTCCTGCTCGATGACCTTGCGCTCCACGGTGCTGATGGTGGGGCCGTTGGGGTTCTGGTAGCGCTTTACACGCTCGGATGCTTTCACTGCCATAGTGTTTTCTCCTTTTCTTTTGAACGCAGCGGCCCATGCCACAGAGCCGCAGATGCTATACCTATTATAATAGGCCGCCGCGCGGAACAACTAGAAAATTTTTTGGATATTTCCGCACTTTCCTTGTATTCTTTTTTTGCGTGCGGTTGGAATACAAGTCTGTTTTGTGGAATGTGCTGTACTAGTATCTTGCAATCATGTGCAAAATGACGAACGCTGTTTTTTAAAACTGTTGATTTCGCCCAAGGAGAGTAAAATTGTCCTGTTTTACCTCAAAATTTTACTAACAGAAATTTGAGGGATAGTTCATAATGTATACATAAAAATCCCCCGGTTCGCGATGTGGCAGCCGCAGCCCACGGGGGACCGAATGAAAGGCCGGAGTGAGTGGCAGCACACCGGCCGCAGAATTGAAAGGAGAGCTTCTCTATGGCAAAGGTCAAACAGCCGCTTGAAGAAAACGGCATCCACAGAGCGAAAATGTGGGAGATCATGATGTACGCTCTGAACAACACCTCCACCAACACCTACATGCTGGTGGTCGGTTACATCAGCTACTTCCTGATCGGTATCGTCGGTCTGGCATCCGTGCTGGCCGGTTCCATTGTTACCATCATGCGCATCTGGGACGGTGTCACCGACCCGTTCGTTGGTATGATGGTCGATAAGACCAACGGCAAGTTCGGCAAAAACCGTCCGTTCATTGTGATCGGTCAGGTCATCATGTTCGCCACCACCTTCGTGATGTTCAACTTCATCCCCAAGATGGGCACTGGTGTCCGCTTTGTTGCGTTCATCATCATCTACATGATCTACATCCTGGGCTACACCTGCCAGTGCGTTGTCACCAAGTCTGCTCAGACCTGCCTGACCAACGATCCCAAGCAGCGCCCCATCTTCGCAATGTGCGATACCGTGTACAACATCATCCTGATGAACATTCTCTTCCCCATCATTGTCACCGATGTCCTGGTGCCCAAGTTCACCCTGACTGCCGAGGCCAACGCTGCCGAGATCGCTTCTCTGGTGGCACAGAACCCTGCTCTGGCAGGCATCGTGGAGAAGTCCGGCGGCAGCCTGTCCGCTTTCTACAACCCCGGCCTGTTCACCACCATGCAGCTGATGTTCGGCGGCCTGTCCGCTGTCTTTGCAGTCTGCGCCATCATCGCCCTGTGGCGTAAGGACAATCCGAAGTACTTCGGTCTGGGCACCACCCAGAAGGTCGGCATCAAGGATTACGTTGACACCCTGGCTCACAACCGTGCCATCCAGATGCTGGTGGTCTCCGCATCTACCGATAAGCTGTTCATGTCTACCATGAGCAACTCCACCGTTATGATCTGCCTGTTCGGCATCATCTTCGGCAACTATGCCGCATACTCCAGCTACTCTCAGATCACCTCTATCCCCATCTGCCTGATTTCTCTGCTGCTGATGAACAAGATCGCTCGTCAGATGGGCCAGAAGGCATCCATGCTGGTGGGTACCTGGGGCGGCATCATCGGCTCCATCGCCATCACCCTGTTCCTGTTCTTCTTCAACCCCAAGGGCGATGCTTCCAAGTTCTCTCTGCCTGCATTCCGCCTGATCCGTCCTGACACCTGGGGCACCCTGTTCACCGGCTGGACCACCACCGCTTTGATCTTCGTGCTGCTGGTCATCGCATGGTCCGGCGTGCAGGCACTGTCCTCCTCCATCGTTATCACCATGACCGCTGACTGCGCTGACTACGAGGTCTATCGTACCGGTAAGTACGTTCCCGGCCTGATGGGCACCCTGTTCAGCTTCGTGGATAAGCTGGTCTCCTCTTTGGCTGCTACCGTTGTGGCTCTGTTCTACTCCATGGTCGGCTTCAAGGACGCTCTGCCCGACACCATGACTCCGTACTCTGACGGCATCTTCTGGGCAACCATCGGCTGCTTCGTCCTGCTGCCCATCGTTGGCTGGCTGTGCAACGTTGTGGCTATGCACTTCTATCCCCTGACCAAGGAGAAGATGGCAGAGATCCAGGCTGAGATCGGCCGCATCAAGGCTGAGGCTGCTGCAAAGCAGGCTTAATGCCAACCATCTCCCTGCGGAAATTTTGAATGAGGGACAGCGCTGCTGTCCTGCATCGTAACCGGAAATGTCCTGCGGCGGGCCATCCTCTGCCGCAGGACTTTCTGATACCCTGAGACCCGGAAGGAATACCACTATGGCAGAAGAAAACAAGCTGAACCAGACCCCTGAGACCACCCCGGCCCCCTCCGCTGAGGCCCCGGAAAAGGCCCCCACCACCGGCGAGCTGCTGGGCGATGTGGAGCACTACGACGAGGAAAAGGACGATTGGAGCACCGGCTATTACGGCACCGGCAGCCGCCAGCAGGTAACGGACGATGTGTTCCACAAGCTGGAGACCGGCGAGGAGCTGACCCGGGATGACTTTATCAAGGCGGAGCTGGCGCTGCAGGATGCCAAGCTGGAAGCTGGCATCGATCCCGAAAAGGAGAAGAGCCCGGGCCTCATTGGGAAGTATCACGATTGGAAAAAGAACCGCGTAAGGCACAAGGTGAACAAGAAGAAGTACCTTCTTCTCTGCCTGTTTCTGGGTTGGTGCGGCGGCCACCGCTACTATGAAAAGCGGTATGCGCTGGCGGCCTTCTACACCCTGTTCTTCTGGAGCGTGGTGCCCTTCTTCCTCTGCGTGACCGACCTTCTCATTGCACTGCCCATGCAGGCCGATGAGAACGGCGACATCCTGATCTGACATCTTCCTCTATTCATTCATTTACCTCCTAGCGCCAGAAAGGGCCTGCGGCATTTGCCGTGGGCCCTTTCTGGCGTTTGCAGGCCCGTTCTCCGGCGCAGAACATAGTGGCAGCTAACTGGCGTTGTGCTATACTAGTATATCAATTGATTGTGCAATAAGCACAATAGAATTTTTCACATTAGTGAAACTTTTCCCATAATCGTAAAATTGACCTGTTTTACCTTAAAATATTACTAACAGATATATCAAAAAGCGTTCATAATATAGACATAAAGTTCCGGACGGGCTGGTACGCAGTGGCAGCTGTAAGCCCCATGGAGAAAACGGAGAATGTTCCTGTGTGAACAAAGGAGAGAATGAAATGGCAAAAACCAGAAGTCTGCCGGATAAGTTCTATGATAAGGACTATGAGCACAACGGCATCCACCGCGTTCCCCTGTGGCGTATCGCAGGCTACGCGCTGAACAACACCGCAACCAACGTTTATCTGATGATGATGAACTACGCCACCTACTACCTGATGGGCTGGGTCGGCGTTGGCATGATGGTCGCTTCTTCCCTGACTATGATGATGCGTATCTGGGACGGTGTCACTGACCCGTTCGTCGGCTTCATGGTCGATAAGACCAACGGCAAGTTCGGCAAGAACCGCCCGTTCATCGTGATCGGTCAGATCATCCTGTGCGTCACCAGCTACATCGCTTTCCATGTCACCCACAAGCTGCCTCAGGGCGTGCGCTTCCCCTTCTATGTGGTCGTTCTGATGGTCTACTACCTGGGCTACACCTGCCAGTGTGTTGTTACCAAGTCTGCACAGAGCTGCATGACCAATGACCCCAAGCAGCGCCCTATGTTCGCTTCCTTCGACGGCGTGTTCAACACCCTGCTGTTCGCCATTCTGGGCATCATCATCCCTCGTATTGCTGATGGCTACACCGATGTGGGCGGCTACGCTTCCACCCAGTTCATGCACACCCTGTGGCTGATGACCGCTATCATGTCCGCCTGCTTCACCGTGATCGCTGTGATCTCCATTACCCCCAAGGATCGTCCTGAGTTCTTCGGCACCGGCAAGCCCATCAAGGTCGGTATCAAGGATTACTGGGATACCCTGAAGAACAACCGTGCCATTCAGATGCTGGTCCTGTCCGCATCTACCGATAAACTGGGCTCCTCTGCAAAGTCCAGCGCCGTCATGGTCGCCATGTTCGCCTGCATCGCCGGTTCCAACCTGCTGCAGAGTAACGTTACCGGTCTGGTGACCATCCCCAGCACCATCGTGTGCTTCCTGTTCATCAGCTTCTTTGCTACCCGTCTGGGTCAGCGCAAGGCCATGCTGATCGGCTCTGTGGGTGGTCTGGTCATCAACGGCGCTCTGGCAGCCCTGTGGCTGCTGGGCGATCCCACCACCATGACCTCTAACCCCGCTACCGGTGCTCTGAACTGGGGCTACTTCCTGATCCTGTACCTCGTTCTGACCATCATCGCCGCTGGTTTCCAGGGCATTTCCGGCAACATCGTTATCCCCATGACCGCTGACTGCGCCGACTACGAAGTCTACCGTACCGGCAAGTACGTCCCCGGCCTGATGGGCACCCTGTTCAGCTTCGTGGATAAGCTGGTCTCCTCTTTCGCACCCATGGTCGCCGGTGTCATGTTCAGCATGTGCGGCTACACCGACCACAACCCCGTTATGGGTGACCCTGTTACCCCGGGCCTGCGCGGCGGCGTTGTCTTCTGCGCATACGGCATGATCATGATCGGCCTGGTCTGCAACCTGATCGCTATGAAGTTCTATCCCCTGACCAAGGAGAAGATGGAAGAGATCCAGGATGAGGTCGCTCAGATCAAGATGAAGGCCATGGCTGAGAACGCCTAATTGGTACTTGCAATTTTCTGCGGAAACCTGTAAAATCAAATAGGAAAACCGCTCGCCCTTGCGGCGGGCGGTTTTCTGCTTTTGGAACAAAATTCAGACAAGAGGTACATCGTAAATGGAAGAAAAGACACAGTGGGGAAAGGACCCGGACCATGGGTTTATCTGGAACACCATCGACCACCTGTTATACTGGAGAGAACACCGTGAAAAGCACTGTGTCAGCCGCAAGAAGTATATGCGCCTGTGCATTCTGGGTGCGTTTGGTGCGCACCAGTTCTATGCCAAGCGCCCGGTGCTGGGCCTGCTGTATCTGGCAACCTTCTGGAGTGGTTTCTCTGCCGCTATGACCATTGTGGACTTCATCATTGCCGTGCCCATGAAACCGGACGAGAACGGCAACATCTGGCTGTAAAAAGCCCTCTGGCGGCCTGCTGGGCCGGAAAGGAAAACACCCTATGGATAATGTCATGCAGTTTCTGTTCAACACCAACCACGAGCAGCCCAGCATCTTGGTCTGGATCCTGCTGATCGTGATCGCGGTCGTGATTCCCAATTACGCCAGATATCGGATGGAGCAGAAGCGCTCCAATGATTCTGTTCCCACCCAGAACCCTGCCCGTTCTGCCCCGCGCAAGAAGAAGCGCAGCAAGAAGCGCTGAGCCACAGGCTGGGGCAGCATGGTAAAGATGCTTTGATATTTCATGATCTCCCATAACCGAAAGGGCCCTGCAAATGCCGCAGGGCCCTTTTGGCTTGCCAGCGTGTGTGGAGATGAGGAAACGAAAACCGCCCCGGCGGCTGCTTTGTGCAGTGCCGGGGCGGTTCGTTTGTTTTTTGTCAGATGCAGGAAGTACTTACTTCTTGATCTTGATCAGCTGTGCGTTCAGGCTCTCGATAAAGCCGTCGGGCATGTTGATCATCTTAGCCATAGCCTCAGGGGTCATGCGCTTCATCATATCCCACATGCCAACGCCGGGCTTGACGTCAAAGTTGGTGGCCAGCTTGACAGCCTTGGTGGCGAGAGCCATAGCCTCTTCGTTTTTGGAGAGATCCTCCATGCTGTCCTTGATGCTGTAATAGCCCTCGGGGAACTCCATCGGAGCCTTCAGATCCAGGCTGCCGACCTGCTTGAACCAGTTGGCAACGCCCTCCTGACGCTCGTTGAACTCAGGCAGAGTGTAGCAATCAGGCTCCTTCTCGACCTTTTCCAGCGTGATGGAATCCTTCACGTCACCGGCAACGGCCAGGATGGTGTTGAAGCCCTCTTCCAGAGCAACGTTGAACTTGAACACGCGGTGTGCAGTCTGCTGGCCGACTTCCTTGCCGTTGACGTACAGCACAACGGTGTCCTGGTTGGAGTAGACCTTGATCTCGGTGGTCTCGCCTGCGCGCTGTGCATGGCGGCGGCCAGCGATGTGGACCATGGGCAGCTTGGACCAGTATGCCTGGTAGACAAAGTAGCTGTCCTTCTTGGTCTTGCGGTCAATGGTCATCAGGCCCTTGTTGTTGCGGCCTGCAACGCCGCCCTCGTGGCGGGCAGCACAGCCAAAGTCGAACATGTTCCAGCAGTGGGTAGCCCACACCCAGGGACGATCCTCGAACACCTGAGCCAGATGCTCGTGGTACAGTGCCTGATACTCCTCGGTGTAGTCCTTGCACTGGGGATCGTTGCTGTGCCAGTTGATGATGCCCTCGGTGCCGTACTCGGAGATGCCGATGCAGATGTCGGGGTGCTCGGCGTGGAACTTGTCCAGCCAGGGGCCGTTCTGCTCCATCTTGCCGCCGTACCAGCCGAAGTAGTGGTTGTAGCTCTCTACATCGGTAATGTGATGCATGGGGCCGTCAACAGGGGTGTTGGAGACGTGGGCAATGGTGGTGAGACGGGTGGGGTCCAGCTCACGCACCAGCTTCTGCAGGTCGTGGTGGCGTTCCACCAGCTCCTGGCTGATGCCGCCAATCAAAATTTCGTTGGAAATGCCCCAGAACATGATGGACGGGTGGTTGTAGTTCTGGACGATCAGCTCGGTCATCTCGCGGCGGCAGTGTGCGTGGGCATCCTCGCCGGGTTTGAACACGCTGATGAACGGAATCTCGGCCCAAACGGCAAAACCGATGGAGTCGCAGGCGTTATAGAAATCCTGACTGTGCTGGTAGTGGGCCAGACGAATGGTGTTGGCACCGACTTCCTTGATCATCTGGGCATCCTCGTAATGGTCGTCAATGCTCAGAGCGTTGCCTTTATACAAGCGGTCCTGATGGCGGGAAACACCGCGCAGCGGGGTTGGCACGCCATTGATGGAAAAGCCGCCGT
>OLZU01001207.1_pt1 | contig 12676 bp, 9 predicted proteins | sample 1674101 | NCBI WGS metagenome assembly OLZU01 (sample SAMEA103958143, study PRJEB25191) | human gut metagenome | biome: human-associated habitat [ENVO:00009003]; feature: intestine environment [ENVO:2100002]; material: feces | place: Germany | collected 2013/2015
ATCATGCCGGGAGTATGGAGTTTCCTGAACAAACGGAAAATGGAACCTTCTTCCCCTACTAAGCAGGCCATCGGCCTCCTGCTACTCTCTTTGGGATATCTTTTCATCTGTTTCGGAGTGAAAGATGCGGTTCCGGGAGTGAAAGTAAGTATGATTTGGCTGACGGGACTTTACTTTATCCACACTATGGGTGAAATTGCCCTGTCGCCTATCGGGCTTTCTATGGTGAACAAACTGAGTCCGTTGCGTTTTGCTTCCCTGATGATGGGTATATGGTATCTTTCCACTGCCACTGCCAACAAATTTGCCGGTATGTTGAGCGGCCTTTATCCCGAAGATGGAAAAGTAAAGACCATTCTGGGCTTCCAGATTGCGACGATGTACGATTTCTTTATGGTATTTGTGGTAATGTCGGGCGTCGCCTCACTGATTCTGTTCCTGCTGTCGAAGAAATTACAGAAGATGATGCACGGAGTAGAATAAGGTATTATATGTAGACAATGTGCAAAAAGAAAGTGATTACCTCATTTTGTTATACTATTTCTTTTATAAGATAGAAAAAACTAACATAATATATATGCCGAAATGATTTTTTATTAACTTTGCTCTTGATTTCTTTAATTAAGAGCAAATAGCTTATGGCAAAACTATATGATTTATCAGATAACAGCCGGATTGTAAAAGCGTTGAAAAAAGGAGATTCAACGGCTTTTGAGGCTGTGTATAAAGCATATAGTGGTTTGCTGCGGACTTATGCAACAAATATTTACAAGATACCGATGCGGCTTATGAAGTGGTGCAAGATGCTTTCATGGCTATTTGGCTAAATCGTAAATCGTTGGATGACACGAAATCATTACGGAATTATCTGTTAAGAGCGGTTCATAATAATTCATTAAGATTGATTAAAGCGGAAGAAATACGGAGGGCCCGTGAAGAAAAAGCTATGGAGGAACAAATGATGGATTGGGAGGAAGTGCCTGTTTCTTCACAAAGAAACGAATTGTTGATTCCTGCCATAGAACGTCTGCCGGAACAGAGCCGCAAAGTACTTCAAATGAGTTATTGGGAAGAAAAGAAAAATGCAGTTATTGCTGATGAACTATCAATATCTATCCGTACAGTTGAGACTATTTTATATAAAGTAAAGAAGAAGTTGCGGAAGGAAATCAAGAAAAAATAACCTTTTCTCAAAAAAAATATCGAACCGGATACGTAAATTCATCAGGTGCAGTATTATATATAATGAGTAAATTTCATTATATATGGATACAAAACACGATATCCCGCACCGGGAGATAGGTGAACAAGACGATGAACTGCTGGAACAATTGTGGAAGCAGTTGCCCGATTCTCAGGAAGATCCTTTTATAGCCGATCAGGGGTTTAAAGACTTGCAAGGTCGGATTCAGAGAAAACTTCGTATAAAACGCAGGTTTCGTATATTGACAGCCGGTAGTATTGCTGCGGCATTGATTACGGGCGTTTTGATTTTTCGGACACTTATTCCGTCGGAACAGGTTCCTACTGCCATTGCGCAGTTACAGGATATGGGGGTCACTATATCTGATGATCAAGTATATTAAAGATGGGGAATGAGGTTGTTATGTCCCTTGACAGTGCAGCACGTATTGAGCAGAATACAGCAGATGATGTGGCTCTACAAACTGCTGCCGGTAAAAAGCTGGCGTTGGCAAGTGAGCGTATCTTGAAACTAGAAGTTCCTGCCGGACGTCACTTTCAGATGACTTTGTCGGACGGTACGAAAGTATGGCTGAATGCTTCTTCTACATTGGAGTATCCTGCTTCGTTTGAAGGTAAGAAAGAACGTAGGGTGAGACTGACGGGGGAGGCGTTTTTTGAAGTCAGTCGTAATGAGAAATGTCCGTTTTATGTAGAAACTGGTAATCAGGAGTCTGTACAGGTATTGGGAACCAGCTTTAATATAAATGCCTATCCGGAAAATAGTAAACATTTCACTACGCTTGTAACGGGAAAAATCAGTTATCAGGTAGAGGAGGGGAAAGAACCTGTCATCTTATCTCCTGATCAACAAGTGAGCTTCGATTGTGTGTCTGGAGCTATGAAGGTGGCACAAGTAGACGCTTCGGCTTTTGCGGCATGGAAGGATGGCTGGATTTATTTTGAGGATGAAACTCTTCCGGACTTGGCAAAACGCCTTTCAAGGGTATATGGGGTTGAAATAAAGGTTGCCGAGCGATTGAGAAACTATTCCTTTTCCGGGAAAATCAGTTATGAACGTGGCGTTGACTATATTACTCGCCTGATGGAGGAAACCAATGGGGTTGTCTGTGAGGTTGAGAATGGGGTGCTCTGGTTGAGATGAGAGATACAACAATATAAAAAGAATGAGATAAGAGTATGAAAAGGAAGAAAAGTTTTATTCACATTGATTGGAAGATAGGGCTTATATTTCTTGTGTTTTCAGTCTGTTGTCGTACTGTGTATGCTCAAACGGTAAGTGTGGAGCTGAAAAAAGCGACAGTGGCGGAAGCATTGAAGAAGATGAGTGCTGTCACAGGGTATGAATTTTTTTATAATTCAAAACAATTGTCGGAATGTCCGAAGAGGATAACAGCTAATTATCATAATATTTCTTTGGTACAGGCACTTCAAGAAATTCTGTCCGGTACAAATTTCACTTTTAAGGTTGAGAATCGTACTATCATTATTGTTCCGCGACCTGCTTCCGGAAAACAGGAACTGCGGGAAGAAGAGAAAGAAATGGAACTTAAAGGACGGATTATTGATGGAAGTGACCGATCTCCGATGATCGGAGTTTCGGTAATAGTAGGAGGAACAGGACCGGGAATGTCCGGCACGACCACGGATCTGAATGGAGAATTCAGTATAAAGTTACCGGTAGAAGGCTGCGACCTAACTTTCTCTTTTGTCGGTTATGAAAAGATTACGAGACATTTTAACGGAAAGAATGCTTCATCTTTTGCAAATATCGTAATGCAACAACAGTTGCAGGAGATTAAAGATGTGGTGGTTACGGGAATCTATCAACGTAAAAAAGAAAGTTTTACAGGTTCTTCCACAACATTTAAGGGGGAAGAGTTGAAATCGGTAGGTTCGCAGAATGTCTTGCAAAGTTTGCGGACACTCGATCCTTCTTTTAAGATCATGGAAAATAATCAGTTCGGTTCCAATCCTAATCAAATGCCGGATATCGAGATACGGGGAAAGAGCAGTGTAGTAGGGTTGAAGGAAGAATATGGTACAGATCCCAACCAGCCGTTGTTTATTTTAGATGGATTCGAGACTACGCTGGAAACTGTGATGAACCTGAATATGAACCGTGTAGCTTCTGTTACGATATTGAAAGATGCTGCCTCTACGGCTATTTATGGTTCGAAAGCTTCCAATGGAGTAGTGGTAATTGAAACTAAAACACCGGAGAAGGGACGTCTTCAGCTTTCGTATAAAGGAGATTTTGGAGTAGATATAGCCGACTTGTCTGACTATAACCTGATGAATGCCCGTGAAAAGTTACAGTTTGAAACATTGGCAGGAGTATATGAGGACAACACCAACAGTCCTTCCAATCAGTTGCGTTTAAATAGCTTGCGGAACGAGCGGCTGAAGGAAATAGAAAGAGGAGTAGATACTTATTGGCTGAAAGAACCGGTACGTAACGGGTTTACGCACAAACACAATATCTATGCAGAAGGTGGTGAAGAAAAGATACGTTATGGAATAGGATTAAGCATAGGTCATGTGAATGGGGTAATGAAAGAATCCGAACGCCAAACGATTGGAGGAAATATCGATTTGATATATCGTACGGGAAAATTTCAGTTCAGCAATAAGCTGACAATTGATTATTTGGAGACGGTCGACCCAACTGTTTCCTTCTCGGAATATGCACAGGCGAATCCTTATTACCGGAAATATAATTCAGCAGGTGAGATAGAAAAATACCTGTATTATCCGGAGGATGGCATAAATGATTCTTCTGTTTCCAATCCGTTATGGAACGCTCATCTGAACAATTATAATAAAGGGCAGGAATTTGGATTTACCAACAACTTTATCATCGAGTGGTTTGCTACACATGATTTTCGTTTAAGAGCCAAATTCGGCCTGACGAAATCGGATGATACGTCGGATGTCCGTTTGTCTCCGTTACATTCACAGTTTGATGATGTAAGTGATACGGAGAAAGGGTTATATACGCACACACAAACCAAAGGATTAGTATATGAAGGGGATCTGGCCGCTACATTTGGTCGTTTATTTGCCGATAAACACATGGTTAATGCTGTGGCCGGATTCAATTTTAGCAGTACCAAAAGAGAAAATTATGGATTCTCAGCCAATGGTTTTACGGATGATCAGTTTGATTCTCCATCTTTTGCCAATAGCTATCCAAACGGGGAAAGTCCGGATTACAGTCGGACGGAGAAACGTGCGGCAAGTTTTTATATCAATGGCGGTTATGCTTATGATAATCGCTACTTGCTTGATTTTAATTATCGTAGTGATGGCGCGTCTATGTTCGGCACGGATAACCGTTTTCGGAATACATGGTCTGTCGGGCTTGGTTGGAATATTCATAATGAGAAGTTCCTTAGAGATAAAGATTTCTTTCAACTTCTCAAGCTGAGAGCTTCTGTCGGAAACCCGGGAAACCAGAATTTTGCCGCTTATCAGGCATTCTCGACTTACAAGTTCAATGGCTGGATGACGAATGTATTCGGAACAGGTGTGATTCTGAATGCATTGGGAAACAAAGACTTGGGATGGCAGGAAACAATCAATTATAATATCGGTACTGATATTACGATGTGGAATAACCGGATCAATGTGACTTTGGATTATTATTGGAAGAATACTGATCCGTTGCTGGCTGTCATCACGACTCCGGGTTCTATGGGAGTGACAAGCCTGACAATGAATGCCGGTATGCAAAAAACAAAAGGTTGGGAAGCTACATTGAAGTTTTCTCCTATTTATCTGCCGGAACAGGGAATCAATTGGAATTTGAGCGTGAATGCAACGCACTCTCGTTCGAAATATGCCAATATCGGTGACTCTTTTAGTGCTTTGAATAAGAGCGGACAGGCTTCATTGGCGGGTACTACCCGTTATTATGACGGGGGAAGTCCTACAGCTATCTGGGCTGTGCGGTCTGCCGGAATAGATTCGGCTACCGGTAAAGAGCTCTTTATAAAGAAGGATGGTACATATTCTTTTTCCTATGATGTGAATGACGAAGTAGTGGTAGGAGATACGGAACCTGATATAGAAGGATTGTTCGGGACTACATTCTATTATAAAGGCTTTTCACTCAGCTGTTTTTTCCGTTATCAAATAGGCGGGCAGTTATTCAACACTTCTCTTTTCGACAAGGTAGAGAATATAGGTACAGAAGAAGTGTACAACAATCAAGATAAGCGTGCGCTATACAATCGTTGGTCGGAGTCCAACCGTGAAGCGCAGTTCAAAGGTATATCTATGGTGCAGACTACTGAGAAATCTTCTCGTTTTGTGATGGATGAAAACACACTGACTTGCGAGTCTGTCAGTCTGGGCTATGAGTTCAATCAAGGATTTGTCAAGAAGCTAGGTTTGGCAGCTTTATCTTTACAGGCAAATATGAATGATATATTCCGTTGGTCTACCGTTAAGGCGGAACGTGGAATTGATTATCCTTTTGCACGAACGATCTCTTTGTCTATCGGTGCCACCTTTTAAACAATGGAAGAGAAAACTTATAAAAACGAATGAGTTATGAAGAATAAAATATATACAGGTATGTTGCTCGGTTGCTTTCTGCTATGTGGCTGTAGTGACTGGTTGGATGTGAAGCCTTATGATAAGATATCGGATGACGAACTGTTCTCTACGGAGGAGGGATTCCAAAAATTATTGAATGGCGTATATGTGGAATTGAATAATGACAAGCTATACGGATGCGCTTTGACTGTGGAAATGATTGAAATAATGGGAGGTGCTTATACAATAGGGACGGACAATTCCGTGTGGGGAAATTACAAAGATCTTGCCGACTATCAATATGAAACGGAATATTGGCGTGGAAGACTGAGCGAGACGTGGAATGAAGCGTATGCGATGATCTTGAATTGTAATGAGATTCTTGAGAATATGGAGAGCAGGACATCTCTTTTTACCGGTGATAATTATAATATTATACGCGGAGAAGCACTTGCCCTGCGGGCTATGCTACATTTTGACATGCTTCGACTGTTTGGTCCGGTGTATTCACGCAATAAAGATAAGCTGAGTATCCCCTATTATACAGCGCAGACCAATTTGCCGGAAGAACAGCTTCCTGCTTCAGAAGTGATTCGAAAGGTAATAACCGACCTAGAGGAAGCGCGAATCTTATTAGTGAATGATCCGGTAAAGACGGAGGGTACGATGATGAGTGGAGATGTAAATCAGAATTCTAACTTTTTGCGCTATCGTGCTTTACGGATGAATTATTATGCGGTGACAGGATTATTAGCACGTGTTTGTCTGTATGCAAGTAGCAATGATGAGGAAGGTGGAAGTGCAAGAAAGAAAGCATTCAACTATTCTACGGAAATCATAAAAGCGGTAGATAGCGGTATTTTTCCGTTTGTAGATAAAAAACTGGTTACTGGTTCACCGGATGATCCGGACCGTATTTTCTCTTCTGAAGTGATCTTTGCTCTCTCTCATGCAAGCCGTAACCAATTGTTTAAAAATTATTTTGACCCGACTCGTGTTCCTAACTATGTATTCAGAATGGATAATGATCTGATGAATAATCTCATTTTCGGAGGCACAGCTACCGGAGGCAACCAGGACGACTACCGTTATCGAGTGAATTGGGTGGCTTCAGGTTCTAACAGGTATTTCTATAAATATGCGGATATGGAGGATACCGGAAAAATAGAAAATACAATGATTCCAATGTTACGTATAGGTGAGATGTATCTTATTGCAGCCGAGAGCCAGTCTGCTTCTTTGACGGCAGGTTCCAGTTATGTCAATACGTTGCGACGGAATCGTGGGGTAACTACTGTTTCATCATTGACCCAAGATTTGCTTGTGTATGAATATATACGTGAGCTATACGGTGAAGGGCAACTCTTTTATCTCTATAAGAGATTGTACAGACCTGTTTTATTCTCGCCCGTATCTAGTAAAAATCCGGAAGCAAGTGATCAGATATTCGTAGTTCCTCTTCCTGATTCGGAAACAGAAAATTGAAAGTAAATGCTTTTAAATGAACAAAATAAGATGTATGATGAAAATGAAAAATAGATATATCGTGGCTTTTCTTAGCCTGCTGATTGGTCTGTCGGCCTGTGACGAACGCGAGCCCGGTACTTTTCAGAATATTAGCGGTATTTATTTTAATAACCGTTCTTCTGCGAGTGCTTTGCAGGATAGCATAGATGTTACTTTTGTCTACGAGAGTGGAGATGATATGGAAATTCCTGTGAAAATCCAGTTGTTGGGACGTCCTGTAGATGAGTCCCGCCCGGTAGATATCCGTGTTAGTTCCGAAAATGCTGTAGAGGGAACGGATTATGTGTTGTCGGATAAGGTAGAGATACCGGCCGGAGCTTCAGGTATAAATTATATAGTTACTCTAAAACGCACGGAATCTTTGAAAACAATGAAAAAGACTATTTATATGGAGCTTCGTGCGAACGACTATTTTGCACTTCCTGTAACGGAAGAGATACAAGCTGGAGGAGATACAGTATCTACCTTGCGCTACCGTATTATATTTTCAGATATGTTTACCTCTGCTCCTGTAGCATGGGAAGAAAATCTGTTAGGAGCATTTTCACAACAGAAGTTTGAATTGATATGTGATGTGCTGGATGTTGCACCGGCTGATTTTAATGACGTGTCGGTAATGACCTTTGCCATGCAGGTATATATTAGTTCGGAAATGACTCAGTATGTGAAGGAACAAGAGGAAAAGAAGAATGCAGGTGAAGAGTTTGATGAAAATGCCTTTGATGGAAATGGAGACCCTTTGACGTTTAAAAAGAACTGATATGATGAAGAATTTGTATAGTAATTTATGGAGGATTCTGGTAGCAGGCTTTCTATTGGTGGCTTGTACGGAAGATAAAGGAAATTATGATTACCGTAATCTGACAGAACTTGAAATTTCCGGAGTGGATGATAATATTTCTGTCTTGACGCATAACCGGTTACAATTGACACCGGATTTTGGTACTTCTGCTCTTCCCGACGACAGGTATGAATTTGAGTGGAAGGTAATCAATCAGGATATAGAGAATGAAGTGGAAACTGTGATTGGCAATACTCGCAATTTGGACTATGAAGTAACTTTGAACGCTGATGTATACATCCTGTATTTTACGGTGACGGAGAAGGATACGGGCATATATTGGCAAAAAACTTATACTTTGACTGTCAGCGATACTACTTCTGAAGGTTGGATGGTACTTTGTTCAGATGAAGAAGGACGTGCACGTTTGGATATGGTTTCTAAGGTTACAGGAGATACATACTTTGATCTTCTGAAAAATTATAGTGAAATCTCTCAATGGAAAGGTCCGCGAAAGATTCAATCTCTTTCATCGACAATGACGGATGCCCAGTCTCCTTTTTACTTGTTGACAGATGATGGAGCTACTCGTTTGGGAAAGAATAATTTCGAGTGGAAGGAAGAATATAATTTCGCTTATGAAGCAGCTGTAAACGGTGCATCTTTGCGTCCTTATTCTATTACTGCTGCTGGTTTGGGTAAAATGATTGTCAGTGGTAAAGAAGCCTATTACTGTGAAAGGGGGATGGGGATAGATGGTCTGTATCAGAGTGTGGTGAATAAGACTTTTGATGTAGCTCCCTACGTGGGGGCGAATGTGGCAGCATCAATGTATGTAGCTGTGTATTTACTGTATGATACGACTAATAAATGTTTTATGGCGTATTGTCCGATGATGGCTTATGAAGATTTAGGTAGTCTTGAACCTTTGGTAACGATGGATAAAATGGAAGAAATAGCTACCAGTTTTAAAGGTGATAATGGAGTGGTGCATAGTGTGTCTTATGATTATCCTGAAGGGTATGATTATGTTTATATGGAGAATACGAAATATGATCCGGGTAATGCCAAAATGGGGACAACTTATACTATTCTGACTAAGGATGGCAGGTCTTATCTTTATGGCATTCAGTTGGGGGATTTACTTTTATATGCAGATTGCACTTATGTGTTGGGAAAATCCTATTATGGTGACTTGTCCGGTTGTACGGGAATAGGGGAAGAGGGCACTTTGTATGCTTTTAGCTCTTTGAAAAATTATATGTATTATGCTGTGGACAATACGGTTTACCGGGTCGACTTATCTGTTTCACCTTTGGGAGCAGAACGGCAATTTACCTTGAATGGGGAAACTATTACTTGTCTCAAATTTAATCTTTATCGGGAAAGTGCCAATGCCTCTCGTTCATATGATTTGGTTGTAGGAAGTGTAGATGGTGCTGGAAAGGGAATATTACGGGTTTATGAAGGATTGGAGTCAGAAGGTGATTTCAGTTCTGTTACACCGGAAAAGTATACTGGGTTTGCTCGAATCGTAGACGCTACCTATCGTGAAAGGAATAATTAAATTTTTACTAAAAAGGAAATATATGAGAAATTGTTTATTTGTAGTGTTGTTGGCCGGTTTGATAAGTGCTTGTACCTCTTCCGGTAAACCGGATAACATTGTGGTTACATTTGATGTTAAGAATCCTACAGCTACCGAAGTTGTATTGGTGTATCATAGAACGATAAATTCAGTTCCTCTGAATGAGCAGGGATATGGAGCGGATACAATTTCCGGTGTAAATGCTTTATATGCTAATTTGTTCTATGGCCAGAACGAACGGAAAATATATTTGGAAAAAGGAGATCGTGTACACATTACTTTTGATGGCAATGATTATGTCGGAACGTTTAAGTTTGAAGGTGAAAAGGCACCAGTAATTGATTATCTGAATACTGTTACACTCACGTCGTTGCCGGATGAAACGTATGCTCTTCCTCTGAATGAGTATATGCAGAAAGTAGAGCAGAAAGAACAGGAAGCATATAAATTGCTGAATGTTCGCGGACTGGATGACATTGGTAATTTTAACAAAATGGAGGCGGCGCGTATTCATTATTCTTATGGAACAGGAGTAGTCATGTATCCGATGGGACATATTATGATGACGCAAGATAGTACTTATCGCCCGGATGAGGCTTATTACGATACTCTCCGGAAGTATATGGTGGAAGATGAGGATTGGCTGGATATGGATGAGTACCGTGACTTTGTTGTGGAACTGTCTCATATACTTGATACTCCTAATCGGGAAGTTACCGACTATTATCCGAAAACCGTTGCTCAAATGCGATACATTGCAGATAATTTCAAGAATGAAAGAGTCAAAGAAGTGTTGCTGAACAGTCTGGCTGCGGAATATGTAGAAAGGTTTGGTATTAAGAATATTACAGATTTGGAAAATATTTATCATACTTATGTGAAGGATACTGTGCTTTTGGCAGATTATCAGGATAAATATGAGAAATGGAATTTGTCTTCTCCCGGTAAGCCTTCTCCGGATTTTCAGGCGGTTGATATAAATGGAAAGTCTTATTCTCTAGCTGATTTTAAAGGAAAGTATCTTTATATAGACTTGTGGGCTACTTGGTGTGGTCCATGTCAGAGGGAATTACCTTTCCTAAAAAAGTTGGAGTCAAAGTTTGAGGGGAAGAATATTACTTTTTTGAGTCTTTCGATAGATCATGATAAGGCAAAGTGGGAGGCAAAAGTAAAAAGTGGAGATTTGTCCGGTGTTCAGTTGCTTATCGGTCGTGGAAGCTCTTTCCAAAGAGCATACAATATTGAGGGAATTCCCCGTTTCTTGCTTTTGGATAAGGAAGGAAAGATTATAAACAATGATATGTTACGTCCTTCATCAGATGATACAGAGCGTATATTGAATACTTTGGAAGGCATTTAAGCTCATCTGCGCTCGGCTGGATAATCTTGTATGAAAATGTTTAGAAATACTTAACAATATATGTATAGTTAATTATTAATTTGAAATTTACTGGTTATGAGAAAGATTTGGTTATTGATGCTGATGGTATGTACGGTGATGTGTACATTTACAGCATGTTCATCGGACGATGAAGGTGATTCAACTCCACAGCTTCCTGTCAGCGGTGTGAACATTCCAATTTCGGCTGCGGTCGGCAGTGAGGTTATTATCAGAGGTTCTGGATTTACGGCTTCAGGCGTTAATCTGTATTTGGAGAACGCCTCCAAAGAACGGACAAAGATGGATGCTGCTTTTTCTAATTCGGGAGTCACGTTTACAGTTCCCATGACGTTGGTGTCAGGAGTTTATAATGTGATATTGACACAAAGCGGAAACGAGTGGACACTTGGTTCTATCACTTTGACGGATGCGGACAGTCCGATTACGAGTCCTTCGTTGTCCAATGAAGAGGTAAGTCCAGGAAGCGAAGTGACGCTTGGAGGTAGCGGATATGCGGACGGCGATAAGATTGTGTTGAAAGCAGAAGGAGCAGAAGCTATTGAAATTTCCGAAGTTACGGTTACTGCTGATGGATTGACATTCACTTTGCCGACTGACTGTCCCGAAGGAGAATATACCGTAAATCTGGTTCGTGGAGCCAATTCTTGGAAATTGGAGAATGTTGTGCTGAAGGTGCAAAAGGCTATGAGAGTAAAATCCATTAATATGGATATGGGAGAAATGGGCTTTTTACTTCTTAAATTAGGATATGATGTGGAAGGACGTTTGGTCAGCGCTACGACAGATGATATGCTTTTAAACCGTAAGTTTAAGTATGAAGGAAATACGATAACGGCAATTAGTTTGGATGATACGAAGGAAAATTTAGTTTACACATTGCAAGACGGTAAAATAGTAAAAGCTACCGCTGCCGATAAGTATGATGAAACGGAAGAATTTAATACTTGGAGCTATGAAGGTGATTATTTGTCTTCTGTTACAAATCCTGGAGATTTCTATGAAGGTATGAATCTGACATTTGCGTATAATGCGGACGGTAACTTGGAAAATTTTGTTGGTGATATACACTATAACTATGGAGAGGCTTCTCTATCGGTAATTCCCAATACAATAGATCCTGCTATTGCAATTCATTTGTTTAACTTGATTATGAGTAAAGAAGATGCCGCTTTGGCATTCTTGTTGAACAAGACGGGAAAGGTATCCAAGAAAGTACCTGTTTCAGTGGTATTACCTATTATGGATTGGGATACGGGAGAGACAACTGAGCAGACTATTGATATGAATGTGACGATGAACAACAATGTTTTGTCCATCGATTGTGGACCGGAAGCTCTGATGAATGCTTATATTCCTAAAGTAGAGATTACTTATGAAAAATAGCTATAGATAAAGAATTCATACTATAACAAGTAGGAGAGGAGGTGTGTGCAAGAACATATCTCCTTTTCTTCTTATAAAAACGTCTATATAGATTTCACTAAGTAGAATAAAAATTGTATTTTTGCGACAACTTTTTTAAAATAACCGGTTATGGATACCATTCAGATAAAAGACAAACAGTTTACCGTTTCTATTAAGGAACAGGATATTCAGAAAGAAGTGATTCGCGTAGCGAACGAAATTAATCGCG
>OLZU01001213.1_pt1 | contig 12628 bp, 14 predicted proteins | sample 1674101 | NCBI WGS metagenome assembly OLZU01 (sample SAMEA103958143, study PRJEB25191) | human gut metagenome | biome: human-associated habitat [ENVO:00009003]; feature: intestine environment [ENVO:2100002]; material: feces | place: Germany | collected 2013/2015
GACGGTCTTCACCTCGAAGCCCTCCATGGCGGCCTGCAGCGCGCAGATCGGGTCGATCTCCGTAACGATCACCCGGGCGCCGTACGAACGCATCGAACGGGCGCAACCCTTGCCTACGTCGCCGTAGCCGCAGACGACAACCACCTTGCCGGCGATCATCACGTCCGTAGCACGCTTGATGCCGTCGGCCAGCGACTCGCGGCAGCCATAGAGGTTGTCGAACTTCGACTTCGTGCACGAGTCGTTCACGTTGATAGCCGGGACGAGCAGCTCGCCGGCAGCCCGCATCTGGTAGAGCCGGTGCACGCCCGTCGTGGTCTCCTCACTCACACCGCGCCACTCGGCTACCGTGCGGTGCCACTTGTCGGGATCCTCGCCGAGCAGCTCGCGCAGCGTGCCGAGAATCACCTCCTCCTCGTAGGACGAGGGTGCGACATCGAGCGTCGCGGCATCGTTCTCGGCCTTGTAACCCTTGTGGATGAGCAGCGTGGCATCGCCGCCGTCGTCCACGATCAGCTGCGGCCCCTTGCCCCCGGGGAACGAGAGGGCCATGGCCGTACACCACCAGTACTCGGGCAGCGTCTCGCCCTTCCAGGCAAAAACCGGAACACCCGCAGCGGCAATGGCCGCAGCGGCATGGTCCTGCGTCGAGAAGATGTTGCACGAGCACCAGCGCACGTCGGCGCCCAGCTCGACGAGCGTCTCGATCAGCACGGCCGTCTGGATCGTCATGTGCAGCGATCCCATCACCCGCACGCCCTTGAGCGGTTTCTGCGGGCCGTATTTGCGGCGCACGGCCATCAGGCCCGGCATTTCATGTTCGGAGATCTCGATCTCCTTGCGCCCCCACTCGGCCAGCGACATGTCGGCCACCTTGTAGGGAAGTGTCAAATCCAAATACATATGCGTTATCCGTTAATCGATTTCAATATCTCTTCGCGGTCCTGTTCGATCCGGGAGCGGAGCTCCTCGACCGAGGCGAATTTCCGTTCGCCGCGGATCCGCTGCAGCAACTCAACCCGCAGGCGGCATCCGTAGAGTTCGCCCGTGAATCCGAAAATGTGGGTCTCCAACCGCCGTTCAGTTCCCCCGACCGACGGGTTGCGCCCCAGATTCGACATCGCGTCATACCGACGGCCCGCCACCTCAACACGCGAGCGGTAGACTCCGTCGTCAAGCGACAGATCATCGGGCACCGACAGATTGGCCGTCGGAAAGCCCAGCTCGCGTCCCAGCCGCCGCCCGTGTTCCACGCACCCCTCGATCACGGCGAGCGGTGCGTTCCCGCATTCCATCCGCAACTCCGCCATCAGATCTTTTCAGTCAGTTTGCGGACCAGCCGGAACTGGGAGAAGAACTCCTTGGCAAAGACCCGGATGACCGTATACGAAGGGATGGCCAGCAGCATGCCGAGAATACCGGCCAGCGATCCGGCGATGAGAATCACGAGGAAAACCTCGAGCGGATGGGCCTTCACCCGCTCGGAATAGAGCGTCGGCTGCAGGACGAAGTCATCCAGACCCTTGAGGATCAGCAGCGAGCCGACGATAACCGTCACCGTATGGCCGACGGAAAGATCTCCGATCGGCGTCACGATACCGACGAACACCGAGATGATTCCGCCGATGAGCGGTCCGGCATAGGGTACGACATTCATCACACCCATCACCAACCCGATGAATGCGGCATCGGCCGCCTTCATCCCGAAGGCCATCATCGTGAGCGAGATAATGACCATCAGCAGCAGGCTCTCCGAGAGGATGCCCGTAAAATAGCGGGCGAGCAGTACCGTCACGGAGTCGAGCGCCCGGATGATGTTGTCGTGGTAACGTTCCGGGAAGACCGACGTGACCATCGTGTAGAAGAGCCCGTCGTCCTTGAGGAAGAAGAAGGTGATGAACGAGATCGAGAAGATCGCGATGACCGACGAAAGCACCACGCCGACGATCGACGAGAAGAGCGCATTGAGCGAATCGAGGTCGATCACCTGCCGCAGCGTCTGCGTCAGGGCCTCGGAGAGCGAGAAGGTGCTCGACGGCTGGGCGAAAAGCGACTGCAGGTACTCCTGGGCCCGCGACAAGGGCTCCTCGATCGATGCTACGACCGTGGCGAAATCGACATGTGCGAACTGGTTCAGCTTGTTGAAGACCAGCGGCACGAAGAGCGAGCAGAGCGTGGCGAAGACGATCCAGATGACCACGAGCGTACAAAGGGCCGCCAGCCAGCGCGGAATGCGCCAGCCGCGGATCTCCATCCCGGTGAGGCGGCTGACCAGCGGCCGTCCCATGACGGCCAGTACGGCCGAGACGAGGATATAGACGACGATCGACGAGAAGTACCAGATCAGGTACAGCGCAACGACCGCGACGGCCGCACCGGCGAGGAATCGGAAAAAGGTCTGGGGTGTCGTCGTCATGTCCGGTCGGATATCAGTCGTCGGTGCGCTCCCTGCGCAGCCGTGCAATCGGCGTCAGCGAACCCACGACGGGATCGCCGATCTCCACGAGCAACTCGCTGTCCTTCGGCACCAGCACATCGACGCGCGAGCCGAACTTGATGAAGCCGCAGACGCTGTTCTGCTCGACGGCATGCCCTACTTTCATGTAGGAGATGATGCGCCGCGCAATCAGTCCGGCGATCTGGCGAAAGAGGATCTGCTGTCCCGAGGGCATCCGCACAACGGTGGTCGTACGCTCGTTCTCGGTCGAGGACTTCGGGTGCCAGGCCACCAGGAAACGGCCCGGATGGTACTTGAAGTACTCCACCACGCCGCCTACGGGCACCCAGTTCATGTGGATGTTCGTGATCGACATGAAGATCGAGATCTGCAGCATCTCGCGACCGAGGTACTCGGTCTCCTGCACGTTCTCCGTCACAACGACACGCCCGTCGCACGGGGCGAAGACCAGATCGGCATCGTGGATCCGCACCCGGCGGGGTTCGCGGAAAAACGCCACGATGAAGAACCAGAAGAGCAGCAGGAACACCGTTCCGCTCCACAGCAGCACCACACTCGCATCGCTCTCGAGCAACCGGTAAAACACCCACCAGATAAGCAGGCAAACGACGCCCGAGACGCCGATGATCTTGTAGCCTTCCTTGTTTATTCTCATAACTCCGTCAGTTTGCGGTTACATAACAAATAACATATAGACCAGCACGAAGGGTGCGGCGACCAGCATGGCGTCGAAACGGTCGAGCACACCCCCGTGTCCGGGGATCAGGCGACCCGAATCCTTGACGCCCGCGGACCGCTTGAACATCGACTCCGTAAGGTCGCCCAGCACGCCCGTCACGGCGGCGACAAGCGCCAGGCCCACCCAGGCCGCATAGCTTCCGTCGAGCACCCGGGCGCCGACAAGCCCCATGACCACGGCACCGGCCAGGCCGCCGAAGAATCCCTCCCACGACTTCTTGGGCGAGAGCCGCTCGCAGAGGCGGTGCCGCCCGAAGGCCATGCCCATCAGATAGGCGAAGACGTCGTTGGCCCAGATGATGAAGATGAACAGAAGCATGATCGCCGGCGACCACGGCTCCTCACCCTGCATCGGGATGTAGCACATCAGCGAAACGGGCAGCGCCACATAGGCCACGCCCGTCAGCGTCGCCCCGATATTCGCCATGGGGTCGGTTCCCTCCCGGAAGAGCTCCCGGATGAAGACCAGGAACAACAGCAGCAACCCGAAACCGAGCATCGGAATCAGGTTGGCGGAGAAGAGATCGAAAACGGACTCGGAGACCACGGCGAAATTCGCAGCAAAGAGAATGACGCCGGCCAGCATGCCGATCAGCCGCTGCGGCTGCGCGCCCCGGGCGGCGGCCAGTGTGTAGAATTCGTGCATTCCACAAAGCAGGATCACCAGCAGCAGAGCCCCGAAGCTCCACTGCGACCAGCAGACGGCACCCAGCATGATCGCCGCGAGGACGATCCCGCTCAAGGTCCGCACCGCAAGGTTCTTCATCTTTTCACTCATTCGGTTTCAGGTGTGTTTTGTCGTTCGGTTGGTCACTTCTTCGCTTCGGAAGCCGCCCCGTCAGCCGGGCTCTCCTGAGCTTCGTCTTTCACGGCCCCGGCCTCCGCCACGGCCGTTGCGGCAGTGGCTGCGGCTGCAGGCTCCCCACCCTCGGCGGCCTTCTTCCCGGCCTCGCGGCGCTCGCGCTCGATATCCTTCTTGCGCTTGCCGAAGATGCGTTCCACGTCCTCGGTGAAAACCACTTCGCGCTCGAGAAGCAGCTCGGCCAACTGTTTCAGGCCGTCGGCATGCTCCGTCAGAACCCGTTCGGCCATGGCGTATGCCTCACCGATGACCCGCTTGGTCTCGGCATCGATCTGCTGGGCCGTCAGTTCGGAGTAGGGTTTGGTGAAGGCCATGTCGCTTTGGCCCGTCGAATCGTAATAGGAGAGCGTGCCGACATTGTCGCTCATGCCGTAGTAGGCCACCATGGCATAGGCCTGCTTGGTAACCCGCTCCAGGTCGTTCAGTGCACCGGTCGAAACCTCGCCGAAGGTCAGCCGCTCGGAAACCCGTCCGCCGAGCGTGGCGGCCAGTTCGTCCATCATCTGCTCGCGCGTGGTGATCTGCCGCTCCTCGGGCAAGTACCAGGCGGCACCGAGCGCCTTGCCGCGCGGGATGATCGTCACCTTGATCAGCGGGCTGGCATTCTCGAGGATCCAGCTTACGGTGGCGTGTCCGGCCTCGTGGTAGGCTATTACGCGCTTCTCCTCGTCGGTGATGATCTTGTTCTTGCGCTCCAGGCCGCCTACAATGCGGTCGATGGCGGCCAGGAAGTCCTCCTTCGAGATGAATTTCTTGTTGTGCCGGGCGGCGATCAGGGCCGCCTCGTTGCAGACGTTGGCAATATCGGCTCCGGAGAAACCGGGGGTCTGACGTGCCAGGAACGAACGGTCGAGCGCCGGATCGAGTTTCAACGGACGCAGATGGACGTTGAAGATCTCCTCGCGCTCCTTCACGTCGGGAAGGCCCACCTCGATCTGACGGTCGAAACGTCCGGCGCGCATGAGCGCCTTGTCCAGGATGTCGGCACGGTTGGTCGCCGCAAGGACGATGACACCCGTATTGGTCTGGAAACCGTCCATCTCCGTAAGGAGCTGGTTCAGCGTATTTTCGCGCTCGTCGTTGCCCGAAAAGCCGGCATTCTTGCCGCGGGCCCGGCCAATGGCGTCGATCTCGTCGATGAAGACGATGCAGGGGGCCTTCTGCTTGGCCTGTTCGAAAAGGTCGCGCACGCGAGAGGCTCCCACGCCGACGAACATCTCGACGAAATCAGAGCCCGAGATCGAGAGGAACGGCACGTTCGCCTCACCGGCCACGGCCTTGGCCAGCAGCGTCTTGCCGGTTCCCGGAGGGCCCACGAGCAACGCCCCCTTCGGGATCTTGGCACCCAGCTCCTTGTATTTGTCGGCCTTCTTGAGGAAATCGACGATCTCCATGATCTCGACCTTGGCCTCCTCGAGTCCGGCCACGTCCTTGAACGTCACGCGCTTCGAATTGTCCTTGTCGAAAACCTGTGCCTTGGCCTTGCCCACATTCATGATGCCGCCTCCGCCGCCGGCCCCGCCTCCGCGGGCCATCGAACGCATGATGAAGAACCACGCTCCGATGATGATCACCCACGGCAGCAGGTTGATCAGCACCGAGGTCCAGTCGTTCTTCTCGTTCTTGTAGACCACCGGGACACTTCGTCCCGAAGCCGTCTCGGCGGCCTGAAGGTCCTCGCGGAAGGAGTCCACCGACCCGATCGTGAAGACAAACTGCACGCCCGACTCGGGCAGGCGCGCAAACTGCTTGTTCTGCGCATCGTTGCGGTAACGCTCGATCGCCTCTTTCGTCAGGTAGACCTGAGCCTGGTCGCGGTTCACGATCTGGATGCGCTCCACATCGCCCTGCTCGACCATCCGCTCGACCGACGACCAGTCGCTCGGAAGCGGCGCATCGCTGCCGTTGCCGATGATCGCCCAGCCGATGATGAATACCGCAGCCAGACCGTAGAGCCAGAAAAACGAGGGCCGCGGCATGTTCATCCGGGGATTGTTCCGGTTGTTATTCTTGTTTTTATCCTGCTGTGCCATAAATCGTTACTCTTCGTATTCGTACTTCACCATCGGGGCGTCGGCCCACAGTTCCTCGAGTTTGTAGAAACTGCGCAGGTCGGTCTGGAAGATATGCACCACGACATCCACGTAGTCCATGGCAATCCACAGGGCATTCTGCTGCCCCTCGATGCGCCAGACCTTCTCGCCCAGCGTCTCGAGCACCTTCTCCTCGATGCCGTCGGCGATAGCCGCCACCTGCGTCGTGGAATCGGCATTGCAGACCACGAAGTGCGAACAGATTGCGCCGTCGAATCCCGAGAGGTCCAACGATACAATATTCTTACCTTTTTTATCTTCAATCGCGCTGACGATCGTTTCGATCAGTTTGTCCATATTCATTGCGTTGCGTGTATATAACCTTGCAAAGGTAGGAAAAGAGATCGAGATTTGAAAATAACGGCCCAAAAATCGGCACCACATGCAGTCGAAAGAGGTCAGCCCGGCCGAAACGGAAGTGGGCCGGCAAAAGGAGTCCCCACCCGGCATACAGTCGAAAGCGCTGTAACGCAGAGGCATAAATTCCCCGTACCCTTTTCGGCATTCCGCACGGCGCCCCCCTGCAACGGAAGATGCCGGCTCTGCACCGGACAAAAAAACGCCGGAAAAATTTGCAGGTGCGGCCAAATGTTCGTATATTTGCGAACAACACCGGAAAACAAGTGACAACGAAAGGCTATACGGAACACGAGGAACAGATCGCCCGCTTTGCCAAAGCGATGGGCCATCCTGCCCGGATGGCCATCCTGCACTTTCTTGCCTCGCAGCAGAGTTGCTTTTTCGGGGAGATCCACGAAGTACTGCCCATAGCCAAGGCCACCGTCTCGCAACACCTCAAGGAGTTGAAGGAGGCCGGACTGATCCAGGGCGAGATCGAGGCCCCGAAGGTACGTTACTGCATCAACCGCAGCAACTGGCTTCTGGCCCGCGACCTGTTCGCCGAATTTTTCCGCGAAGGACACACCGACGGCCGCCCCCACGATTCGTGTTGCGGATAGCTCTTTTTTTTGCTTCAAATGTTCGTAATTCGACGAACTACATACATTAATAACAATAAAAACAAACGCAAATGGAGATCAAGGTATTGGGAACGGGATGCGCCGGATGCAGGGCGCTGTATGAAACGGTATGCAAGGTGGTTGCCGAAACAGGACTCGACGCTACGGTCGTCAAGGAGGAGGAGATCACGAAGATCCTGGAATACGGTGTATACTCACTGCCGGCGCTGGTTGTGGAGGGCAAGGTGGCAGCTGCGGGAGGCCGGCTCTCGGCCGCCGAGGTCAAAAAACTGCTGGTACGATGATCCGCCGCATCCTTCCGATCCTCCTGCTGCTCACGGCCTGCAGCGGGAACGGCAGCCGGAGCGGCGACACGAATGCCGTCCCGGAGACATGGCATACCGACACACGGGAGACGGTGCAAACCTCCGCCACCGACCGAGTGCAGGTGCTCTACTTCCACGGCCGGAAACGCTGCGCCACCTGCAACGCCATCGAGCGGCTGACCCGGGAGACCGTCGAACGGCTCGGCGAGAAGAAGGTCGGAATACGGATTCTGGAGATCGGGCAGAACGAAGAGCTGACCGAACAATACGGAGTGACGTGGTCCTCGCTGCTCCTCGTGCGCAACGACACGGTGAAAAACCTGACCCGTACGGCATTCGAGTTGGCCAAAAGCCGGCCCGAAACATTCAAGGCGCGCCTCACGGAGGCCATAGAGCACTTCGCCGAATAGAGATGGAGACCCTGCAACACCTGCTCGACGGCAGCACGACGCCGCTGTGGAGCGCCCTGCTGCTGGGACTGATGACCGCCGTCAGCCCCTGTCCGCTGGCTACGAACATCGCCGCCGTCGGATACATCGGCCACAATGCGGAGAACCGCCACCGCGTTTTTCTCGCCGGGCTGTGCTACACGCTCGGCCGGATACTCGCCTGCACCGCACTCGGCATCGCTCTGATTCCCCTGCTGCGCCGGGGCGCCAGTCTCTTTGCCGTCGAGCGGCTGCTGGCCCGGTACGGCGAGGTGCTGTTGCCCGCCACCCTGCTGCTCTTCGGAGTGCTGCTGCTCTTCGGCGATCGCCTGTCGCTGCCGCTTCGCGGCGGCAGCGGCAGAAAGGAGCTCCGCTGCAACGGCTGCGGAGGAGCGCTGCTTCTGGGCATTCTCTTCTCGCTGACCTTCTGTCCCACCAGCGCCCTGCTCTATTTCGGAATGCTGCTCCCGATGGCGGCAGCCGAACCAGCCGGGTGGATGCTGCCCGCACTCTATGCTGCGGCTGCGGGACTGCCCGTCGCGGCCGCAGCCTGGATTCTGGCATACGGAGCCTCAGGAATCGGGACCTTCTACAACCGCATGCAGAGTCTGCAGCAGGGACTTACCCGCCTGGTCGGAGGAGGCATGATCCTCGCCGGAATCTACTACACCGCAACCGGAATCCTCTGAATGGTTTGACCTCAAAATACCGACATACATGATTGACCGCCTTGCCGCATGGCTCGTCTACGACCTCTTCGGACTCGATCCGGCGAGCCGTCTCGGAACCTCGGTGCATTTCTTTTTCTACGACACCGTAAAGATCATCCTGCTGCTCATCATCATCGGGACAGCCATGGGGATCGTCAATGCCTACTTCCCGATCGAACGCCTGCGGCGCTTTCTCTCGCACCGGCGTCTCTTCGGCCTGCAGTACCTGCTCGCCGCACTGTTCGGAGCCGTCACCCCCTTCTGCTCCTGTTCGTCGATCCCCCTCTTCATCGGATTCGTCAAGGGAGGTATCCCGCTCGGCGTCACCTTCGCCTTCCTGATCACCTCCCCGCTGGTGAACGAGGTCGCCGTAGCGCTCCTGCTCGGATCGTTCGGGGTGCGTACCACACTCATCTACGTGGCCAGCGGCCTGCTGCTCGGTACGGTCGGGGGATTCGTGCTGGGCCGGCTCCGGCTCGAACGCCACCTCTCGCCCTGGGTCAAGGCCCTGCAGGCAAGTTCGGACAGGCAGGCCGAGGCCTGGGAACGGCAGCACACACCCTTTATCCGGCGGCTGCCCGCCATCCTGCACGAGGCTCTGGGCATCCTGCGCGGTGTCATAATATATGTCCTCGTCGGCATCGGCGTCGGCGCCGCGATGCACGGATACGTGCCCGAAGGCTTCTTCACCCGCTACCTCTCCCCGTCAAACCCGCTGGCCGTGCCGCTGGCCGTACTCTGCGCCGTACCGATGTATGCCAATGCCGCGGGGATCGTACCCGTGATCCAGGTCTTCGTCGCCAAAGGGGTGCCGCTCGGCACGGCCCTGGCCTTCATGATGGCCGTCGTGGGGCTCTCGCTTCCCGAAGCCACGATGCTCAAGAAGGCGATGACGTGGCGGCTTATCGCCATCTTTTTCGGAACGGTCACCCTGTTCATCATCCTCTCGGGCTACCTGTTCAACCTGATACTGTAACGGCAGGATTCGGTCTCCCGAGTCCTGCCGTCCATGTGGCTGAGGCCGGTCTCCGCCTCAAGACTCCGACGTGCCGACGTTGGCCAGAATCGTCTCGGTGAGCGCCCGGATGATCGAGTTCTTGACATAGGTCCGACGCACGGCCACGGCGATCTTGCGCGACGTGGCCCCCTTGGCCAGCGTCTTCAGCCGGTCGAGGTGGTCGGCGGGGATGTATTCGACGGCCATCTCGGGGATGATCGTCAGGCACGACGTGCAATCGACGATGCGCATCAGCGTGTCGAGCGACCCCGACTCGAAGGTGTAGTGGGCCGGCATCGACCGCCGGGCCTGGCACAGTTCGATGATCTGGTCGCGCATGCAGTTGCCGGGGCTGAGGATCACCAGATCCTTCAGGTCGATCTCCTCGATGCGTATGTTCTGCCGCTCATAAAGCGGATTTTCGGGCGAAACGTAGGCATAGAACCGGTCGCTGAAAAGCTCCTGCTCGAGAATCCCCTCGCCGCACGTGCCGCTGGCCACCAGCGCCGCATCGATGCGGTCGCGCTTGAGCGCCTCGACGATCTCCGAGGTGATCATCTCCGAAATTTCGAGTTCGACCTTCGGATAGTCGCGCACGAAGGCCGGGATGAACTTGTGCAGCAGGTAGGGGGCAATGGTCGGGATGACACCCAGACGCAGCTTTCCGGCCGTCTCGCCCTTCAGCTCGGCGACCGCCTCGCGGATGCCGTTGTAGGCCCGCAGCGTCTCGCGCGCCTGCTCCATGACCACCTCGCCCGCCTCGGTGGGGATGACCGGCTTCTTCGAGCGGTCGAGCAGCACCACGCCCAGCTCCTCCTCGAGCGCCTTGACCTGCATGCTCAACGAGGGCTGCGTCACGAAACAATGCTCGGCGGCAAGCGAGAAACTGCCACAGTTGGCCACGGCCAGCAGGTATTCGAGTTGGATGATTGTCATAAGCGATCTTCTATTTGCCGAGGCGAATATATCAAAAAAAACTATATCCGGCAACTTTTTTAGGTCGCGCGCGCGGTTTTTCGTAAGTTTGCGTCCAATGAATCCGCCCTGAAGCGGAATGCACGCCCGAAGCGGGGGCCGCAAGGCGATCCCGACCGTTGCAGGGTGTACCACGAAACAAACACCGAAACCGAAACAATGGGAAAAATCATCCTCACGGGCGACCGTCCTACGGGCCGCCTCCACTTGGGGCACTATGTGGGTTCGCTCCGCCGCCGTGTCGAATTGCAGAACTCCGAGCAGTTCGAGAAGATATTCATCATGATCGCCGACGCACAGGCGCTCACCGACAACGCCGACAACCCCGAGAAGGTGCGGCAGAACATCATCGAGGTGGCGCTCGACTACCTCTCGGCAGGCCTCGACCCCCGGAAATCGACGCTCTTCATCCAGTCGCAGGTCCCCGAACTGTGCGAGCTGGCCTTCTACTACATGAATCTCGTGACGGTGCAGCGTCTCCAGCGCAACCCGACCGTCAAGGCCGAGATCACGCTCCGCGGATTTGCCGAGGGGGCCGTCGAGGGCGACACCGCACAGCGGCCCGGCATCCCCGTCGGCTTCTTCACCTACCCCATCAGCCAGGCAGCGGATATCACGGCGTTCGGTGCCACTACTGTGCCGGCCGGTGAGGATCAGATGCCCATGCTGGAGCAGTGCCGCGAGATCGTGCACAAGTTCAACGCCGTCTACGGCGAGACCCTGACCATGCCTGAGATCATGCTGCCCCAGAATGCCGCCTGCCTGCGCCTGCCCGGCATCGATGGCAAGGCCAAGATGAGCAAGAGCCTGGGCAACTGCATCTACCTGTCGGATGAGCCCGAGGACATCAAGAAGAAGATCATGTCCATGTACACCGACCCCAACCACCTGCGGGTGCAGGACCCCGGCAAGGTGGAGGGCAACCCCGTGTTCATCTATCTGGACGCTTTCAGCCGCCCCGAGCACTTCGCCGAGTTCCTGCCGGAGTACCAGAACCTCGATGAGCTCAAGGCCCACTATCAGCGCGGCGGTCTGGGCGACGTGAAGATCAAGAAGTTCCTCAACGCCGTCATGCAGGCCGAGCTGGAGCCCATCCGCAACCGCCGCAAGGAGTGGGAGCAGCGCCTGCCCGAGGTCGTGGAGATCCTGAAGGAAGGCAGCGCCGTGGCCGAAAAGACCGCTGCCGCCACCCTGGCCAATGTCCGCAAAGCCATGCGCATTGACTACTTCGCGGATAATAACCTGCTGAAATAATCGTTTGTAAAACGTAAGCCGCTTGTTTCCGGTGCCAATGCCGGAAAAGAGCGGCTTTTTTGGTAAGCGCAATTGCTGGCTGACAGATTTTCAGCTGCAAATGGTGATTGTTGCCCTCCGTGCCTGAGTAGAGCGGACAAAGATTAACAAATCATCTATTGCATCTCCTGCGGAAGTTGGTATACTCAAGGAAGAACCATAAAAAGGAGGGCTGTGATATGAAACAAAAGGGAATCTGGCTTCGGAACGGATGGAGGCTGCACCATCTGAATGCGGCGGAACTGGCGCTGGCGCTGCTGGTGCGGGAAAAGCCACTGACAGCGCAGCAGCTCTCTGCGGCGTTGACAGAAAAGGGAACCCGGCTGGATCGTAAACAGTTGGGAAAAATTCTGGCAAAGCTGGAACGTGCAGGCGCAGTTGAAACGGCGGCAGGAAAATGCATCTGCCAGAATGAAACGATTCTCCACTATCCGACGACGTACAGTGAAAGTCAGCTGCTGGATATTATCGGCATGACCCAGAACACCGTAAATGGTCAGGCGGTGTTCAGCGGGGTGCCGCCTATGAGCATCAGCTCCCGTGGCAGCAGCGGGGTTTGAAACAGGATATTATAAAACAAGCGCCGCGCTCCCTCACTTCGGGAACGCGGCGCTTACTGTTTATTTCAGGCGAAATCAGTTGTTATATGTGCGGGTCTTGATCTCTTCGGTGACCTTTGCGATGAATTCATCCACTTCCATCGTGGTGGTCTCGCCCTTGCGGTCACGGACAGAGAGGTTGCCAGCCTCGGCTTCCTTGGCACCCAGAACCAGCATGTAGGGCACACGG
>OLZU01001255.1_pt1 | contig 12277 bp, 6 predicted proteins | sample 1674101 | NCBI WGS metagenome assembly OLZU01 (sample SAMEA103958143, study PRJEB25191) | human gut metagenome | biome: human-associated habitat [ENVO:00009003]; feature: intestine environment [ENVO:2100002]; material: feces | place: Germany | collected 2013/2015
CGTCATACTTCTCGGCCAGGGCGCAGATCTTGTCGAGCGGAGCGGCGTTGCCGTCCATCGAGAAGACTCCGTCGGTGCAGATGATGCGGAAGCGCTGGGCCTGGGCCTTCTTGAGGCACTCCTCCAGTTCGGCCATGTCGGCATTGGCATAGCGGTAACGCACGGCCTTGCACAGGCGCACGCCGTCGATGATCGAGGCGTGGTTGAGTGCATCGGAGATGATGGCGTCCTCCTGCGTGAAGAGCGGCTCGAAAACACCGCCGTTGGCGTCGAAGCAGGCGGCGTAGAGGATCGTATCCTCCGTTCCGAAATAGTCGGAGATGGCCTTCTCGAGCTCCTTGTGGATATCCTGGCAGCCGCAGATGAAGCGGACCGAAGACATGCCGAAGCCGCGGCGGTCCATCGCCTTCTTGGCAGCCTCGATCAGCCGCGGATTGTCCGACAGGCCGAGGTAGTTGTTGGCGCAGAAGTTCAGCACCTTGCGGCCTGCCACTTCGATTTCGGCGCGCTGGGGCGACTCGATGATCCGCTCGCGCTTGTAAAGTCCGGCCGCCTCGATCTCTGCGAGTTCCTGCCGGAGATAATCCTTGATTTTTCCGTACATTATCGTTAAGTTTTGATGAATACTCCCGGTTTGTAGTGTCAAACTGTTACAAATATACAACTATTTTGCGATAATTTACCAAAAACGACGCACTTTTTATCGATTCCGCCCTCCAACCGTCCGACAAACCTCCTCAGCAGGATGCAGTTCGGCGGACAGAAACCCGGTAACAATCCGTCGGCGGCCCGTGCGGAGAATTCCGAAAAAAGGATTAATTTTGCACCCGGATTCGCCCCGGAGTTCCAGATCCGGGCCCGTTCGGAGAGGTTCTCCGACACACGACACCGACTCATTTTCACGTACCATGCCGCACTCTATTCGCCCCATACGGCCGCTTGCCATCCTGCTGACCGCCGCGCTCTGCCTGCCGACACTCCGCACAGCAGCGCAGCCCCTCCCCCTTTCCACATGCGGGGAGAGCGCATCCGCCGCCACATACGTCCCCGAGACCGACACGCTCCTGCTTACGGTAGAGCGGCTGCTGGAGCTCGGCGTTAAAAACAGCCTCCGTCTCCAGGCCGGCCGCATCGAGGAAGAGGCCAGCAGCGACCGCAGCCGCACGGCCCGCACGGAACGTCTGCCGGAGGTGAACGTCGGCCTCAAGGGCGGCTTCGTGGGGCAGCCCGTCGTCTTCGAACACGGTCTGAGCGACGCCACCTATCCCGATGCCCCCGACTGGTCGCAGAACTACGCCATCGACATCGTCCAGCCGCTCTACGAGGGCGGCCGCATCCGCGGCGGCATCCGCCGGGCCGAAATCGAGGAGCGGATCGCCCGCCTCGGCACACAGGCCGACTGTGCGGAGGTGAAACTCGAGCTGCTGCGCCAGTACATGGACCTCTTCGCCCTGTGGAAACAGTGCGACGTGCTGCGCCGCAACATCGAAGAGTCGGAGCGGCGGCTCAGGGACATCCGGCAGATGAAGGCCGAAGGTCTGATCACCAACAACGACGTGCTGCGCAGCCAGATGCGTCTGACCGACGACCGACTTTCGCTGCGCGAGGCCATCGACAACGCCCGCATCGCCTCGCAGCGGCTCGACATCTGGATGGGGATCGACGAGGGGACGATCATCCTGCCCGACACGACGCTGCTGCACCTGGCCGTAGAGCCCACCCCCTACGAAGCCTATGTCGATGCCGCCTGCGAGAACGACCCCTCGCTGCGCGTGCTCCGGGCCCAGACCGACCTGGCCCGCAACGAAGTGCGCCTGGCCCGGGCCACCTACTACCCGACCGTCTCGCTCTACGCGGGCAATGCCCTGGCGCGCCCGATCGCCCGCACGCTTCAGGACCTCTACAACAACAACTGGAACATCGGACTCTCGATCTCCTACCCGCTCTCGGCGCTTTACCGCAACCGCCACAAGGTGCGGGAGCAGCAACGTTACGTCGAACTGGGGCGCAATGCCGAGGAGCAGCGGCTCCAGCAGGTCCGCATGACGGTGCGCACGGCCTTCCTGCACCACGAGGAGGCGATCGAACGGGTCCGGGCCCTTGAACTGTCCGTTCGCCAGGCCGAAGAGAACTACCGCATCATGCAGAACCGCTACCTCGAACAGCTGGCCATCCTGACCGACCTGCTCGACGCCGACAGGCTGCGCCTCGAATCGCAACTGCGTCTGACCACGGCCCGCACGGAGGTGATCTATACCTATTACGAATTGCAGAAGGTCTGCGGACGGCTCTGAAAAAGGGTCCCGCGCCATTCCCCTTCCCGGGCCTCCGATCCCGTTTTCACTCAATGCCTTGTCCCGTCCGGTCCGTTCGGCCCGAAAAAATCCTCCGTTTCGTTGTATTAATATAAAAAATTGCATATTTTTACAATAAAATATCCGATAACCTCTTGCGTGTGTCGCGGAATTATCGTTTCTTTGTTCCAGGCAATCGGGATTTCCGTTCCGGCGGACCGGTTCCGCTCCGGCACACGACCCGAGAGATACATTCTGCACGATTCGCCGATCGGCAGAATGGGTGTGACGCAACACCGGCGGGCGGGACGGCTTCGACCGTCCCGCCTTTTTTCGCCCCCGGAACAAAAAAACGGCCGAAAATCCGACAATAAGTACTATTTTTGCATCGTATACCGCGTCACCCGACCGCCAATGGACAACAGCAAATACATCGAACGGCTGGAAAAACGGGGCATCAAGCCCACGGCAAACCGCATCCTGGTGCTGGAGGCAATGCTCGCCGCATCGCGGGCCGTCTCGCTGGCCGAACTGGAGGGCATGCTCGGGACCGTGGACCGCTCGAGCATCTTCCGTACGCTCGGCCATTTCCTCCAGAACCGCCTGATCCACGACATCGAGGACGGGAGCGGATCGGTCAAGTATGAGGTTTGCGACAGCGACTCCGCCTGCTCGGTGGCGGACATGCACGCCCACTTCTTCTGCGAGGTGTGCCACCGGACCTACTGTCTGAAGAAGGTCCAGATCCCGGTCACGACGCTCCCCGAGGGATTCATCATGCACTCGGTCAATTACACGGTCAAGGGCATCTGCGAGCGATGCTCGAAAGCCCGCTGACGCCTCCCCGACCGTAAGACGCCCTTTCCCGGCCCACACACGCCGCCGCCCCGGCAACCGACGGATTTGCAACCCGGTTGCAGGGACGAAAGGTTATCTTTGCCCCGGAAATAAAAAACAACCGATAAAAATCCATGAAAACGAGAACCCTTATGGCCCTGCTCGGCTCCCTGGCGCTGGTCGCCTGCCACGGCACGGGTCCGCATAATCATGCCCACGAAGAGCACGATCCCGCCGTGGAGACCCACCTCCACGAGCACGAAACACCGGAAGAGCACGAGGCCCACGGACACGAAGCCGAAGCCGGACACGGCCATGCCGGCGAGATCTCGCTGCCGGCCGAAAAGGCCCGCGCCGCAGGCGTCGTCGTGGATACGGTCGTCCGCGGCCCCTTCCGCGAGGTGATCGTCGCCAGCGGCCGCATCCTCCCGGCCCCGGGAGACGAAAAGACCGTCGTGGCCTCCGTCCCGGGCGTAGTCTCCCTCCCGGGCACCCTCACCGAAGGCGCGCAGGTGGACGAGGGGAGTGCACTGCTGCACGTCTCGTCGGCCCACCTGCAGGATGGCGACCCGGTCGAACGGGCCCGCATCGCCTATGAGACGGCACGGGCCGCCTATGAGCGGGCCGGCAAACTGGTCGGCGACCGGATCGTCTCCCAGAAGGAGTTCGAGGCCGCCCGTGCCGACTACGAGACCGCCCGCCTGGCCTACGAGGCCCTCGGCGGCAGCAACGGCGGCGGCACGGCCGTACGCTCGCCCATGCGCGGGTACGTGAAGCGCCTGCTGGTCGGCGATGGCGACTACGTCACCGTCGGGCAGCCCCTGCTGACCCTCACGCAGAACCGCCGCCTGCAGCTGCGCGCCGACGTCCCGGAGCGCTGCTACCCGCAGCTCGGGAGCCTCACCGGGGCCAACTTCCGCACCGCCTCCGGGGAGAAGGTCTACAGCACCGGAGAGCTCGGAGGACGGCTGGTGGCCTACGGCCGCAGTTCCGACGACGCGGCGGCCTACATTCCCGTGACTTTCGCCTTCGACAACCTCGGCGACATCCTCCCCGGATCGTTCGCTGAGGTGTGGCTGCTCGCCGCCCCGCGGCAGGGGGTCATCAGCCTGCCCGTCTCGGCCCTCACCGAGGAGCAGGGCGTCTACTTTGTCTACGTCCAGCTCGACGAATCGTGCTACCGCAAGCAGCCCGTCGTGACGGGCGCCACGGACGGCGAGCGCGTGGAGATCGTCGAGGGGCTCCGGGAGGGCGAGCGCGTCGTCATGCAGGGTGCCGTACACGTCCGGCTGGCCTCGGCAAGCAACGCCATCCCGGCCCATACGCACAACCACTAAAAACCGCACCGCGACATGCTGAACAGAATCATCCGCTTTTCGCTGCAGAACCGCCTGCTGGTTCTCGTCGCGTCGGTGCTGCTGCTCGTGGCCGGCACCTACCGGGCCATCCACGCCGAGGTCGATGTCTTCCCCGACCTGAACGCCCCGACGGTCGTCGTCATGACCGAAGCCAACGGCATGGCCGCCGAAGAGGTCGAGCAGCTGGTCACCTTTCCCATAGAGACCGCCGTGAACGGCGCCACGGGCGTGCGCCGCGTCCGCTCCTCATCGACCACCGGCTTCTCGGTCGTCTGGGTCGAGTTCGAATGGGGCACAGACATCTACCTCGACCGTCAGATCGTCTCCGAGAAGCTCGCCGCCATCGGCGAGAGCCTTCCCGACAATGTCGGCAACCCGACGCTCGGGCCCCAGTCGTCGATCCTCGGCGAGCTGCTCATCGTCGGCCTGACGGCCGACAGCACCTCGATGCTTGATTTGAGGACGCTGGCCGACTGGACAATCCGCCCGCGGCTGCTCTCGACCGGAGGCGTGGCGCAGGTGGCCGTACTCGGCGGCGACGTCAAGGAGTACCAGATCCTGCTCCACCCCGAGCGCATGAAGCACTACGGCGTGAGCCTCGGCGAGGTGATGGCCGTCACGCGCGGGATGAACCGCAACACCAACGGCGGCGTCATCTACCAGTACGGCAACGAATACATCGTGCGCGGCGTGGTCTCAACCGACGACGTCGCCCAGATGGGCCGGGCCGTGGTCAAGAGCGCGGACGGCACCCCGATCCGCCTCTCCGACATCGCCGACGTGCGGGTGGGCGCCCAGCAGCCCAGGCTGGGCCTGGCCTCCGAAAAGGGGCGTCCGGCGGTGCTTCTGACCGTGACCAAACAGCCCGATACGGGAACCATCGAGCTGACCGAAAAACTCGAGGAGGCCCTCGCCGACCTGCAGAAGAACCTGCCCCGGGACGTGAAGGTCTCGACCGACATCTTTCGCCAGTCTCGCTTCATCGAGAGTTCGATCGACAACGTGCAGAACTCGCTCTTCGAGGGGGCCATATTCGTGGTCATCATCCTCTTCCTCTTCCTGGCCAACGTCCGCACGACGCTCATCTCGCTCATCACGCTGCCGCTCTCGCTGCTCGTCTCGATCCTCGTGCTGCACTACCTCGGGCTGACGCTCAACACGATGAGCCTCGGCGGCATGGCCATCGCCATCGGCTCGCTCGTCGATGACGCCATCGTCGATGTGGAGAACGTCTGGAAGCACCTGCGCGAGAACCGGCAGCTGCCGACAGCACAACGCCGCCCGGTCATCGAGGTGGTCTTCGACGCCTCGCGCGAGGTGCGCATGCCGATCCTCAACTCGACACTCATCATCGTCGTCAGTTTCATCCCGCTCTTCTTCCTCTCGGGCATGGAGGGGCGCATGCTCATCCCGCTGGGCGTGGCCTTCATCGTGGCGCTCTTCGCCTCGACAATCGTGGCCCTGACGCTCACCCCCGTGCTGTGCAGCTACCTGCTCGGCGGGCGGCGTGACGGAGGCATTCCGAAGGAGGCGTTCGTCGCCGTCTGGCTCAAAAAATACTACCGCAGCGCCCTGCTCTGGGCACTCAACCACAAACGGAGCGTGCTCTCGGCCACTGCCGTGCTCTTCCTCGCCGCACTGGGCACCTTCTTCACGCTCGGGCGGAGTTTCCTGCCCTCGTTCAACGAGGGGTCGTTCACGATCAACGTCAGCACCCTGCCGGGCATCTCGCTCGAGGAGTCGGACCGCATCGGACGGCAGGCCGAGGAGCTGCTGCTCTCGATCCCCGAAATCCGGACCGTGGCCCGCAAGACGGGCCGCGCCGAGCTCGACGAGCACGCCCTGGGCGTCAATGTCTCGGAGATCGAGGCACCGTTCGAACTCGACGGCCGCTCGCACCGCGAGCTGCTCAACGACGTGCGGCAGAAGCTCTCGACCATCGTAGGGGCCAACATCGAGATCGGACAGCCGATCAGCCACCGCATCGACGCCATGCTGAGCGGCACGCAGGCCAGCATCGCCATCAAGCTCTTCGGCGACGACCTGAACCGCATGTTCTCGATCGCCAACCGCATCAGGGAGGAGATCTCCGGCGTCGAGGGCATCGCCGACCTGAACGTCGAGCAACAGATCGAACGTCCGGAGCTGAAGATCGTTCCGCGACGCGAAATGCTCGCACGCTACGGCATCACGCTCCCGGCCTTCAACGAATTCGTCGCCGTAAACATGGCCGGCGAGGTGGTCTCGCAGGTCTACGAACAGGGCAAGACCTTCAACCTGGTGGTGCGCGCCGACGAGGCGAACCGCGGCTCAATGGAGCGGATCCGCGACCTGATGATCAACGACGGCGAGGGCAACCCCATCCCGCTCTCGTACGTGGCCGACGTAGTCTCGTCGAGCGGTCCGAACACGATCAACCGGGAGAACGTCAAGCGCAAGATCGTCATCTCGGCCAACACCGACGGCCGCGACCTGCGCAGCGTGGTGAACGACATCCGCGAACGTGTCGATGCATCGATCGAGCTGCCCGAGGGCTACCACATCGAATACGGCGGGCAGTTCGAAAGCGAGCAGGCGGCCAGCCGCACGCTGCTGCTCACCTCGCTCATGAGCATCGTCGTGATCTTCCTGCTGCTCTACATGGAGTTCCACAACCCGCTGCAGAGCGGCGTGGTGCTGCTCAACCTGCCGCTGGCGCTCATCGGCGGCGTCTTCGCCCTGCGCCTGACCACCGGCGAGGTGAGCATCCCGGCCATCATCGGCTTCATCTCGCTCTTCGGCATCGCCACACGCAACGGCATGCTGCTGCTGAACCGCTACAACCAGCTGCGCGACGCGGGCACGACACTCCGCGAGAGCATCGTCGAGGGTTCGCTCGACCGCCTCAACCCCATCCTGATGACGGCCCTCACCTCGGCACTGGCCCTCATCCCGCTGGCGCTGCGCGGCGACCTGCCGGGCAACGAGATTCAGAGTCCGATGGCGAAGGTCATCCTCGGCGGACTGCTGACCTCGACCTTCCTGAACGCCTTCATCATCCCGATCGTCTATGAGTGGATGCACCGCCACGACAAACCCGCAAACCCGGAAAACCGATAGAGCCATGATACGACAGATTCTTTTTCTCGCCGGCCTGTTCCTGTGCATGCCCCAGGGCGGCAAGTCCCAGCCGATCGACGAGCTGCTGCAGCAGATCGAGCGGAACAACAAGTCGCTGCAGGCGCTCCGCCAGGAGAACGAGGCGGCCCGGCAGGAGATCCGGAGCCAGAACAACCTCGAGGACCCCTCGGTCGAATACAGCCCCTTCTACACGAAGGGTACCGACGGCATGTCGAGCTCGGAACTGGTCGTCTCGCAGGGCTTCGACTTCCCGACGCGCTACGCCGCCCGCCGCAAATCGGGGCAGCTGCAGAGCGAGTATCTCGACCGCCAGTATCTGGTCGCCCGCCGCGACCTGCTGCTCGGGGCCCGGCTACAGTGCCTCGACCTGATCCGCCTGAACCGCACGCGCGAACTGCTCGAGGCCCGGCTGCGGAATGCCGGGGAGCTGCTTGCGCTCTTCGAGAAGCGGCTCGAAGAGGGCGATGCCTCGATCCTCGAGGTGAACAAGATCCGCATGGAACGCATGAATGCCACCACCGAACTGGCACAAAACGAGTCGGCCCGCCAACAGGCCCTTGCGGCGCTGCAGGCGATGAACGGCGACCAGGCTGTGGCATTCGGCGTGACGGAGTACCCCGAGGCCCCGGCCGTCGGGGAGTACGACCGCCTGCGCGACGAGCTGCTGGCGGCGGAACTCGAGGTGCAGGCCTCGGAGTCGGCCGTGCGTGCCGCCGGGCAGGAGGTCCGGCTCAACCGCCAGAACTGGCTCCCGTCGCTCGAAGTCGGATACCGCCGCAACACGGCCCTCGACGAGGCCAGCAACGGATTTCTCGTCGGCGCCTCGTTCCCGATCTTCTCCAACCGCCACAAAAGCCGCATGGCCCGGGCCCGTTACTCGGCCGCACAACTCCGTTCGGAGGAGGTCCGCCTGCAGGCCGATGCCCGCATCCGGGCGCAGTACGACGAACTCGGCCGCCTGCAGGAGACGATGCAGACCTACGACACGGCCCTGATGCACACGACGCTGGAGATGCTGCGCCGTGCGGTCGAGGACGGACAGCTCTCGGTAATCGAATACTACACCGAAGCCGACGGCATCTACCGCAACCTGCAGACCCTCGAGGAGCTCGAAAACCGCTACCACGCGCTGCTGGCCGAACTCTTCCGCAACAGTCTCTGAGCGGAGCGCCCCGAAAAAACCGGGAGCCGGCACCCTTGCGACAGGGTGCCGGCTCTTTCCTTTTTGAATCAGGGATATGCCCAAAGGCCTGTCGGGGCAGGCGCCCGACTACCGGAAGAGAATCTCATCGACAAAAAGATAGGGAATGCTGCCCGCGCCACCGTGCCACGAGGGGATAGGTCCGTAATTCTCGATCCTTATCCGCCAGTAACGGGCGCTGCGGGCATCGAAGCCAAGCGTCGGACGGTAGAGCCGCTTCTGCCCGGCATCCAGCCGCAGCGGGTCGTAACCGACCTCCAGCGGAGTCAGCCGTTCGGGATCGTCGCCCGCCCACAGCCGGATCCGACCCGGCGGGAAGATCCACACGTCGGTATTGACGAGGTAGCCGACCATCAGCTCGGAGAGCGTCAGGGAACGCCCCATGTCGATCACGGCATCCAGATCGCACGCCCTGCCGGCGAAACCGCTCCAGCCACCCTCCGAAAATTCGATCGTCCCCCAACGTCCGTCGATCAGTTCGCTGCCGTCCGGGGCTCCGTACGTGGAGGTGGGGTCACGCAGCTCGATCCGCGGATAACCCTCCGGCAGGGCGGCCATCGGCGTTTCTACATAGTGCGCCACAAAGGGGTCGCTCGGGAGTCGTCCCCGCCGGAAAGCCACGGCGCACAGGGTGGCATCCCCCTCAAGCGGAATTCCCCGCTCCGCATCGTAAAGCGGCGACGAGGCCGTCGGGATGCTGCCGTCGAGCGTATACCGGATGGCAGCCTGTGGAGTCTCGCAACGCAGCCGTACGGTCTTCCGCCCCGAAAAGAGCCACTCCCCCTGCTCGTCGTAGACCGAATGGCAGGGAGTGTGGCGCGACTCCCCTCCCAGGCGGCGGTCCACCCGTGCCACGGGACGGTCCGATGCGGCGTGTCCCCACTGCGGATCGGGCGTATCGCCCATCTCCAGCACCAGTTCGCCGCCACGCATGAGCTGCTCATGGGCGATGTAACTCTTCCCGTACGGTCTGCCGTTCAACCAGGCCCGGCGGACATAGCAGTTCCGCTCCGAGTTGTTCACCGTCCGCACCGTGAAGCAAACCCCGTCGCCGAGGTGCAGCGTGGCCCGATCGAAAAGTGGCGAACCGATGATGTAGCGCATGTCGCCCGGACAGACGGGATAGAACCCCAGCGAACTGAAGACGTACCAGGCCGAGAGCTGCCCCAGGTCGTCGTTATTGACCAAGCCCTCGGGCGTCGTGTCGTACTGCGTCTTCAGGATTTCGCGGATGACGGGACAGGCCTTGTAGGGCGCCCCGGCATAGGCATACAAATAGGGCATGTGATGCGAAGGTTCGTCCCCGTGGCCGTAATGGCCCAGGAACCCCGAAATATCGACGTGCTGCTCGCCTTCGATCGAGACTTCGGTGTGGAACAGCCGGTCGAGGAATGCGACAAATGCGGCATCGCCCCCGTGCAGGGCGATCAGCTCCGTGACGTCGTGCGGCGCATAGGTCGAGTAGCCCCACAGGTTTCCCGATATGTAGTTGCGGATGAGCGGAGCCCAGCGGGTCGTATCGGGAGACGAGAGAAATCCCGTCGTGGAGCGCGGATAGAGGTAGCCGTCGTCCGGCGAGAAGAGGTTCCGGTAACCGGCCGACCTCGCCTCGAAGCGGCGCGCCTCCCCGCGGCGCCCCAGGAAGCGGGCAACGCGCGAGATCGTCCAGTCGTAGTAGTTGTACTCGGTGGTCTTGGAGACGGAACAGCCGATCTCGGCCGGAACGAAATTCCAGCGCAGGTAGTGGTCCATGCCGCAGGGGCCGTAGGTCTGGCTGTGCTTGTCGTTGCTCGTGGCGGCATGGCACATGGCCCGGTAAGCCCCCTCGACGTCGATGCCCGGAACCCCCTTCAGGATGGCATCCGCCAGGATCGGCACCGTACTGTAGCCGATCATGCAGATATTGTCGTGTCCCAGACACTCCCACACGGGCAGCTCCAGCCCGGCCACCGTATGCCTCGACACCAGCGAATTGACCATGTCGGCGCTCTGTGCGGGTGCGGTCAGCAACAGCAGCGGATGCTGGGCCCGGTAGGTGTCCCAGGCCGAGAAATTGCTGTACTGCGGGAAAGGGGAGTGCAGCCGCCGCCCCTCGACGCAGTAGGCCCCGTCCACATCCGAGATGAGGTTGGGCGAGAGCGAGGCGTGGTAGAGCGCCGTGTAGAAGATCGTCGCCTCACGGTCGGAGGCCCCCTCCAGCCCGATGCGCGAGAGCTGCCGCTCCCAGGCCTCCCGGGCCTGCTTCCTCAACTCGTCGAAGGAGCGCCCGGCCGCCTCGGCCTCGAGGTTCCGCCCGGCGCCTTCGGCCCCGACGAACGAAATGCCGACCTGCACGCCGATCCGCTCGCCGGGTTTCAGGTCGCGGTACTCGACATAACCGATCGGGTCGTCCGCATCGTCCGTCTCGCGGAAACGGTCGAAGGGCCGGGAGAAGCGGGCGTGGAAGTAGACGGTGCGCGCCCCGGCAACCCCTTCGCCCACACGCTTGAAGCCGACGACCGTCACCGAGTCGATCACCGCGACGGAGATTCCCTCCACCCGCTCCATCAGGTTATGGCTCGGGTCGATCATGATCCGCCCGACACCGCCTCTGCGGAACGTATAGCGGTGCACCCCGACGCGGGGCGTGGCCGTCAGTTCGACAAAGATATCCTCGTCGCTCAACAGAACGGCATAGTATCCCGGGGCGGCCCGCTCCGAGTCGTGCGAGAAGCGCGAACGGTAGCCCCCGTCGGGATTCTCGTCCGTCCCGGCGCTCAACTGCAGCTCTCCGCCGGCGGGCATGAAGAGGATGTCCCCGAGCCCGGAGAGCCCGGCCCCGCTGATGTGCGTATGGGCAAACCCCTTGATCACATCGTCGTCGTAATGATATCCGGCACACCGTTTCCACGAGGAGAAGTCGTTGCTGGGGCTGAGCTGCACCATGCCGAAAGGCGTGGTCGCCCCGGGATAGGCATGCCCCTTGCCGCCCGTCCCGATCATGGGATCGACCCGTTCGACGGGGCTTTGGGCGGCACAATACCCTCCCAGCAGGAGGGAAAGCAGGATGAAGACGCAGTGTTTCGACATGGCTGGCGACAAAAGGGAGGTGTCAGTTCGTTTGGTAAAGGATCGGCAGGGGCGGTTCGTCGGCCGACTCGGCCACCGGAGCCTGTTGTTCGAGGGGAATGCCTGTCAGCCGGTTGCGCAGCACCTTCAGCCCGTGCACCGGTGCGAACCAGACGCTCACCACTGTTCCCAGGCTGCCCCGGTCGGGCATGAGGGAGGCATAGAGCTCCATGTAACGGTCGAACAGACGCAGCGAACGGTTGCAGAGTGAGGCTGCCGCGGCCCGATCCTGTTCCGACAGGCTCCCGTGCGTGCTCCGCGTGAAGGGTTCCAGGGCGGATGCATGCCGGAAAGCCTCCAGATAGAGGATCGAACAGTCGATCCGGTTGGCCAGCAGATCCAGGTACTCCAGTCCCGGG
>OLZU01001258.1_pt1 | contig 12262 bp, 10 predicted proteins | sample 1674101 | NCBI WGS metagenome assembly OLZU01 (sample SAMEA103958143, study PRJEB25191) | human gut metagenome | biome: human-associated habitat [ENVO:00009003]; feature: intestine environment [ENVO:2100002]; material: feces | place: Germany | collected 2013/2015
GTCGGGCTGATGGGCGGCACCGTGGAGGTGGAGAGCAAAATTGGTGTTGGCTCCACATTTACTGTGACCATTCCCTGCCGCATTGCGTCCGAGGAGGAAGCACAGGCGAAACGCGCGGCTGACCCTGCGGACAGGGAGAGCCTGCGCGGCACAAGAATCCTGCTGACCGAGGACAACGACCTCAATGCGGAGATCGCCACCGAGCTGCTGCAAGAGGAAGGCTGTACGGTAGACCGCGCAAAAGACGGTGTGGAATGTGTGGATATGCTGGAAAAAGCTGCGAACGGAACGTATCAGTTGATCCTTATGGACATCCAGATGCCGGTGATGAACGGCTACGATGCGGCAAGAAAAATACGTGGGCTGGACGACCCCCAAAAAGCAAATATCCCCATCATCGCCATGACGGCAAATGCCTTTACCGAAGATAGACAGGTGGCACTGGATGCCGGAATGAACGATCATATCGCAAAGCCGATCAATATGAATGTTCTTGTGCCGACTCTGCGGAAATACCTTTGATGCGGACAGAAAGCTGTCGCACATAAAAACGACCAGTAGACTGCAGTTCACAATCATTCTGCTGCCTTTATAGACTGCGGTCTGCTAATTTCTGCAAGGGAGCATGAAAATGATCCTCCATATCAAACTGCTGCTAACAATGTTAATACGTCCTAACATCGTTGAAAAATATTGAAAAACCCCGAAAGCGTGCTACAATATATAGATAAAGAGCCTGCCCTCGCTCAAGGGCATGGGCGCTCAGATAGGAAACACAGAAACGAGGGGTAAATATGTTTGATACAAAAAAGCTTGCACTGTTTTTGGGTGGTGTAGTGTTCGGCTCTGCCGGCTTCAAGGTGCTGTCCAGCAAGGACGCCAAAAAGGTCTACACCCAGACCACCGCTGCGGTGCTGCGGATGAAGGACTGCACCATGCAGACTGTGAACAAGGTGCAGGAAGAGGCCGGTGACATCCTTGCCGATGCAAAGGCCATCAACGAGAGCCGCGCCGCCGAGGCTGCACAGGAGGTCATCGAGGATACGGCTGAACAGCCCGCAGAGCAGACTGCACAGTGATACAACGCAGCGGAGCCGCCCTTGGGCGGCTCTTTTTTACGCAGAGGGGTAAGAAAAGCAATGAAATGTACGATCTTACATGAAGGTAAGGGACGGATGCGGGTGCACGTCTGCGCCGTGCGCATGACCCTGCACCGGGCAGATGTGCTGGAAGCCTACCTGAACGGGCAGGACTTTATCCAGAAAGCCACCGTCTACGAGCGCACCGGAGATGTGGTGCTGACCTACCGGGGCAGCCGGAAGGACGCTGCCGCCCTGCTGGCAGCCTACCGTTTTGACAACGAAGAATTAGAGGTGCTGGTCACTTCCCACGATAGCCGGAAAATCAATCAGGAATATCAGGAGAAGATGGTCAACCTTGTGGCGGGCCGGGTGTTCCGCAAGGTGTTCCTGCCCGCGCCCATCGCGGCGGCATATACGGTGTGGCGCTCCATCGCCTTTGTCTGGAAGGGCGTCCGCTGCCTGCTGCATCGCAAGCTGGAGGTAGAGGTGCTGGATGCGCTCAGCATCACCGCCTCTCTCCTGCGGGGGGATTACAGCACCGCAGGTTCGGTGATGTTCCTGCTGACTGTAGGTAGCCTGCTGGAGGAGTGGACGCGGAAAAAGAGCTTGGATGACCTGGCTCGCAGCATGGCGCTGAACGTGGATAAGGTCTGGGTGCGCACCCCGCAGGGCGAGGTGCTGGTGCCGTTGACCCGCGTTCACGCCGGGGACGAAGTAGTGGTGCGCTCCGGCAACATGATCCCGCTGGACGGCACGGTGCTGGAAGGCGAAGCTATGGTGAACCAAGCTGCCCTGACCGGCGAATCCATGCCGGTGCGCAAGACCACCGGTGCCACCGTTTACGCCGGAACAGTGGTGGAAGAGGGCGAATGCGTCCTTGTGGCCAAGGCAGAGGGCGGTGCCAACCGCTACGATAAGATCGTGGCGATGATCGAGGAATCGGAAAAGCTCAAGTCCGGCACCGAAAACCGGGCTTTGCAGCTGGCCGACCGTCTGGTGCCGTGGTGCCTTGCCGGTACGGTGGCTACCTATGCCTTTACCCGCAACGTCACCCGGGCCATCTCCATCTTGATGGTGGACTTCTCCTGTGCGCTGAAGCTTTCCATGCCGCTGGCGGTGCTCTCTGCCATGCGGGAGTGCGGGGAATATCACATCACCGTAAAGGGCGGCAAGTATCTGGAAGCGCTGGCAAAGGCGGACACCATCGTGTTCGATAAGACCGGCACCCTCACCCGTGCCACCCCACAGGTGGTGCAGGTAGTGCCTTTCTCCGGCTGCGGAGAGCAGGAGGTATTGCAGCTTGCCGCCTGTCTGGAAGAGCATTTCCCCCATTCCATGGCAAACGCCGTGGTCCGTGCTGCCAAGGAGCAGGGAATTTCTCACGAAGAGATGCACTCCGAGGTGGAGTACATCGTGGCCCATGGCATTGCCAGCCGGGTAGGGGGCAAGCGGGTGGTCATCGGCAGCGCTCACTTTATTTTCGAGGACGAGGGCTGCACCATCCCGGCAGGGGAACAGGCAAAGTTTGATGGGCTGGATCCGCAGTATTCCCACCTGTATCTGGCAGCATCCGGGGTGCTGGTGGGGGTCATCTGTATTGCAGACCCCCTGCGCCCGGAGGCGGCACAGGTGCTGCGCCAGCTCCAAAAGCTGGGCATCACCCAAACTGTCATGATGACCGGCGACAGTGACCGCACTGCCCGCGCCATTGCGGCGCAGGTGGGGGTAGACCGCTGCTTTGCGGAGGTGCTGCCGGAGGATAAGGCCGCCTTTGTCCGCGACGCCAAAGCCGAGGGACATACAGTTGTGATGATCGGCGACGGCATCAACGATTCGCCCGCTTTGTCGGCGGCAGATATCGGCATCGCCATCCATTCCGGTGCCGCCATTGCCCGGGAGATTGCCGATGTGACCATCCGGGCGGATAGTCTGGAAGAGCTGGTGACCTTAAAAGCCATTGCCAACGCCCTGCAAAAGCGAGTGGGCAGCAATTACCGCTTTGTGCTCAGCTTCAACTCGGCCCTCATCCTTCTGGGGGCTCTGGGCATCCTGCCCCCTGCCACCAGCGCCATGCTGCATAACCTTTCCACCCTTGGCATCAGCCTGCGTAGCATGACAGACCTGTTGGAGCAGAAGTCTTCCCTGTAAAAATGGTACGCCGGAGCGTCCGCAGATGCTCCGGCGTATCGAAATGATAGATCTCCCAGCCAAAAGGAGGCTGCTGCACAAATACTGCGCAGCAGCCTCCTTTTTAGTTCAGATGAATCGGCAAAAGCCCAGCCAGCAGCCCAGCAGGAAGAAGAGCAGCGCCTTACCCAGCACCGGCAGCCACAGGCTCTTGCACAGGGCCATATCCAACCGGTGGATGTTCTGCTTGGGGCAGGTGTCCACGCAGGCTTCACAGGTGATGCACTCCCCGCTGCGCAGGCTGCTTTCCTCCAGCTTCAGGCACACCGGGCACTGCTGTTTACAGGCATTGCAGCCCGGGATGCAGTCGTCGCTCTGCCGGTGCAGCCGCGCAAATGGCAGCACCGGCAGCAGGGCAAACACCGCTCCCATGGGGCAGAGGAACTGACAGAAGAACCGGGGCTGCACCGCCATACCCAGCAAAATGAGCACAAGAAGCCCGATGCCCACACCAAAGCCCTCCGGCGGCAGACGCAGAGCCGTCAGGCGGGAAAACACCTCCCACGGGCTTGCGCCGGTCAGCAGCTTTTCCTGCCGGGTCACATACAGCGCCACCAGCCCCGCCAGCAGCAGATATTTGACCTTCTGCCCCCAAAGCACCGCCCGCTCCGGCAGACGGAACTGCTTTTTGCGGTGGAACAGCTTTTTCTGGACAAGCCCGGACAGCGCCCAGACGGCATCGCCCAAGCTGCCGAAGGCGCAGACGTATCCGCAGAAAAACCGGTCGAACAGCAAAGTGAAGCCGCACAGCCCCAGCAGAGAAAGCGTGAAGCTGTCCGCTGTGAGCACCTCGCCCGCACCGATGTGCAGAAAGATCTGCTTTACCCCGGAAAAACCGGCCACAAATGCGCCCGGCATGGACACAAAGAAGAACAGCTGCACCCCGGTGCGCAGCCATGTACGGCGCTTTTGGTCCCGCTGACGCTGCTGCGCCGCCGTCAAAGGCTTTGTCTGCATTTTTTCCATCATCCTGCCGCCTTTCCCAATGCGTCCTCGACTGCACCGATGAGACCTTCTGCCGTGAGGGTAGCGCCGGAAACGGTATCCACCTCAGCAGACTGCACTGCCAGCATCTCGTCCAGCAAAGGCAGCGCCTGCTTATAGTAGGGCTTATCCTCGCCGGAAGCATCCAGCACCGCAATATCGGTCATTTTTCCGTTCTGGATAGTCACCGACACCCGAATGACATCGCCAAAACCATAGGCGCTGCCCTCATAGATGCCGTCCCGGTAGCCGCTCTGCTCTGCCTGTGCTGCGCTCTGCGCCTGCAAAACGGAAGCATTGTAGGCTTCAACTTCGGCAATTTCCTGCTTGCGCTGGCTTACCGCTGCCGCCCGGATCAGCGCCACCTGCTGGTATTGCCACAGTACCCCCAAAATTAGCAGCAGGTTCACCGCCCGGAGGAGAAAATTTTTGTATTTCATTCTGCTGCTCCTTCCGTTTCAGATTCAATCCCGGTCTCTTCCGGCGGCAGTGCCGGCTCGGATGTCGGCAGCACTTCCTCAGAAGATGCCGGTTCCGGTTCAGAGGATGCCGGTGCATCTGCCGGGAAAAGCTGCTGCCATACTTCCTTGAGCCACACGGGAACGGCGCTCTTTTCCTCCGGCTGCACCACCTCCACGGTTGGCGCAGTGACCGGCGTTTCCTCAGGTTCCGGTGCTTCAGACGGTGCGGCGGCTTCTTCTGCCGCTTCTTCCGATGCTGCCTGCTCCGGGGCGGCTTCCTCTGCCGGGGCAACAGCCGCCTTTGCCAGTGCCAGCTTGACCGCGTTCAGGATGCCGGTGGAGGAGTAGGTGGCGCCGGAAACGGCATCCACGTTGGGGTTCTGCCCTTCCAGAATGGCGGGGATGACCTGTTTTGCCATGGAAAGATATTCCTCCTCATCCTCGGCGCTCAGAAGAGTGATATCGGTGATCTTATCCTCTGCCACCGTGACCTGCACCGTGATCTCGCCCTCAAAACCCATGGCCTCGGCGGTGTAGATGCCGTCCAGGTAGGTAGAGGGTGCGGTAAATTCCTCCACCACCAGCGGTGCGGCGGGCTTTGGCTGCGGCGGCAGGGGATTGTTGACCACCTCGCCGGTCAGGGCGTTGTGCACCGCGCCCAGAATGCCCCGGCTGGTGTAGGTGGCCTCGGAAACGGCATCCACCTCCCAGCTCTGAGTCTCCACCACGGTGGTCAAAAGCCGCTTGGCACGCCGCAGAAACTGCTTGGTCTCGTGGGATGCGTCCAAGATCTCCACCTCCGTGATGCTGCCGTTTTCCATGGTGACCTGTACCCGGACGGCACCGCCGTAGCCCCGGGAAGAGCCGACGTAAACGCCGTCGGCGTAGGGCAGTTTGGGCAGCACTTCTTCCTCCGCTTCGGAGGAAGCGGCTTCCACAGGCTGCTCCACCACGGTTGTCAGCTTTTCCGGCACGGCGGCCAGCACCGGAACGGTGCGGGGCAGGGCAAAAAGTACAGCTGCCGCTGTCGCCACCGTCGGGAGCAGCTGCACTAGCGGCAGCAGTGTATGGCATCGTTTTTTGTTCATTCCAACTCCTCCTGACACGGAAAAGCAAGGCCGCCTGATGCCAAGCGACCTTGCCGTTTTGTACTGTATTTGCTAAATCAGGCAGCTTTCCGTGACCTTACAGCGCCACATTGACCGGCAGGACATACACGCCGTCGGCGGCGTAGAAGGTGATCTGAGTAATCGTCTTGCCGATGATGGATGCAAAGTAAGGATCATCGGCATTGAAGCCCAGCTTGGTGCCATGCCAGATGTTGGTCACATGATGCAGGCCGTACTCACTGCCATCGGCGGTGGTCAGAACTACGCCGTAGACCTTGTTGGCCTTGTAGTCCAGATCAAAACCGGAGATTTTCATCTCGTAGGTGGCGCGGTGACCGTTGGTATTCAGCTCCACAGTGGTGCCCTCTACGGTGGTCTCGGTGGCGTTGACCTTGCCAAACTCCCACTTGCCGCTCAGCAGGTTATACCATGCGGTGATGTAGTAGGCAGGGGTCTCACTGAGCTTGTAGTAAGCGTAGCTCTCGTTCTCAAACAAGGCATCTGCGCCGGTGTAGGTGGTGGTGGATTCCTTGCCCTTCAGGGTAACGGTAATGTCGTAGCTGTCGGCATCGGTGACCTGCTTTGCGTTCTCCAGCGCCCACGGGGTCAGCACCTTGACCGGGAAGGAAACGCCGGTGATGTCGGAGCCGTCCGCGTTGACGTGGTAGGAACCGGCGACAAGGTTGCCCGCACGGGTCTTGTTCTTGGTGGCGCTGGTCACAGCGTCGATCTCAGATGCGTTGTCCACACCGGCAGCCTTGTAGAAGTCGGCGTAGGGGATGTTCATCTGGACATAGCTGGAGGTCAGGCAGTTTTCCTGTTCTACCTCTTCCGCAGCGAAGGCCGGGACTGCCACAGCGCATACCAGCATAGCGGCCGCAAGTGCACCTGCAAATACTTTTTTCAATCTCATGGTAACACACCTCTATCTCAGTTTTGAAAAAACAGTTAGCTTTGCCTAACAATTGGTGCAAAAAATACAGAGGCAAAGCGCCTCAGATGGTTAGGCAAAACAAATTTGCGATATTAAAATAGCACTCCAACAGAGCGTTGTCAAGAAAAAACAGGGATGTTTATGGAGGCTAATTTTTCGGCAAAAGGTGCCGACAGCACCCTCTATACCGCAAAGCCCTTGACCTTTTTGCCGGAGCGCAGTATACTGCTTATATGGTTAGTTATGTTTAACTGCAAGGAGGTACTACATGATACAAGACGCATTCTGTGGGATTTTGATCCCCTTTCTGGGTACAAGCCTTGGGGCGGGCTGTGTGTTCTTTTTGAAAAACTCTCTGCGTGACGGCATCCAGCGCGCCCTCACCGGCTTTGCCGCCGGAGTGATGGTGGCGGCATCGGTATGGAGCTTGCTGATCCCGGCTATGGAGCAGGCTGCAGATCTGGGCAGGCTGGCATTTTTCCCGGCGGCGGTGGGTTTCTGGCTGGGCATCCTGTTTTTGCTGCTGCTGGACCATCTCATCCCGCATCTGCACCAGAACAGCTTGCAGGCCGAAGGGCCAAAAAGCCAGCTCCAGCGCACCACCATGATGGTTCTGGCGGTGACGCTGCACAACATCCCGGAGGGCATGGCAGTGGGCGTGGTCTACGCCGGGTATCTTGCTGGGACTGCTCAGATCACTGCCGCCGGGGCACTGGCACTTTCCCTTGGCATTGCCATCCAGAACTTCCCGGAGGGTGCCATTATCTCCATGCCACTGCGGGCGGAAGGAATGAAAAAAGGCCGGGCGTTCTGGGGCGGCGTACTGTCCGGCATCGTAGAGCCCATAGGGGCAGTGCTGACGATTCTGGCGGCAGGCATCGTGGTGCCCGCGTTGCCCTATCTGCTCAGCTTTGCTGCCGGAGCCATGCTGTATGTTGTGGTGGAGGAACTGATCCCGGAAATGTCGCAGGGGCAGCACTCCAACGTTGGCACCGTGTTTTTTGCGGTAGGCTTCAGCGTGATGATGGTGCTGGATGTGGCGCTGGGTTGACGGTTGGGGGTCTTGAAAACGAAATCTATTTCGGAATCTCCGAAAATGCATAAACTTCTTGACAGAGGAGACGGCAGGGCGTATTATTTTAGCAGAAGGGCCGCTGAGATGCGGCTTTTTATAGAATAAAAAAGTTAGCTTTACCTAACTACAGCGCAAGGAACTGCGTGAAAAGCATTGCATTGTGAACTGTAAATAGAAAGAGAGTGGTGTTATGTCCTTTTTTGAAAACACCCGCAAGCCCGTAGGTCTTGGCGGGAAGATCATGGTTTCCATGATGAACTTTGGCCACAGCGCAATGGCAGCGTGGGGGCTGCGTTTTTTGCAGCCTGCCCCGGATGCTATGGTGCTGGACTGCGGCTGCGGCGGTGGAGCGAACATGAAAACGCTGTTAAAACTGTGCCCCAACGGCAAGGTGCAGGGCATCGACTACTCAGCCGTCAGCGTGGAAAAAGCGCGAAAAGTCAATGCCAGAGCCATTGCGGCAGGACGGTGTACCGTGCAACAGGCAAGTGTGGCAGAGCTGCCGTTTGAAGCGGAGCAGTTTGATGTGGTGACCGCCTTTGAAACGGTCTATTTCTGGCCGGAACTTGCGCAGAATTTCAGAGAGGTTTATCGAGTGCTGAAGCCCGGCGGAATCTTTTTCATCTGTAACGAAGCGAACGGCGAAACAACAAAAGACGACAGATGGACACAAATTATCAATGGGATGACCATCTATAAGGATACTGCACTGAAAGAGTATCTGGAACAAGCAGGATTCTGTCAGATCCAAAGCCACAAAAATAAAAAGGGCTGGCTGTGCGTTACGGCGCAAAAGCGGTGAAGTAGTGCAACCGTAACACTTGGAACAGTGAAGAGCATGGCATGGTTTGCCTGCCGGAAAGCAGAATGAGGAGAACAGGGAGGAAGCTATGAAATACAAAATCGAGAAAAACACCGTGCAGGAGACGCTGATTCTCCCACTGTATTCCCGGAAGCTGTGCACAGAGCTGTATCCAAACCTTTATCGGGACGAAACAGCGGTGCGCCTGATCGATGAAATCGACTACGACTTTTCAGAGGCAGAGAAAAATTCTCGCAGCATGATGCAGCGCTTCGGTGCGCTGGAGGTCGCCATGCGGCAGAATGACCTTGCCTTTGAGGTGCGGGCGTACCTGAAAAAACACCCCTGTGCGGCAGTGGTCAATTTGGGCTGTGGGCTGGATAACACCGGCAGAGCCTGCGACAACGGCAGATGCAAGATCTACAATCTGGACTTCCCGGATGTGATCGCCTTGCGGCAGCAGCTGCTGCCCGCCGGGGAGCGGGAGCAAAACATCCCCTGCGACCTGAAAGACCCCGCATGGTTTGACAAGATCGATGCCTCCGGCGGGGCGGTGTTCTTTGCCTCCGGGGTGTTCTATTACTTCCTGACCCAGCAGGTCAAGACGCTGGTGCAGGGGATGGCGGACGCTTTCCCCGGCGGAGTGCTGGTCTTTGATGCTGCCAACCGTACGGCGGTGAAGATGATCGCCAAAACGTGGCTCAGGACGGCGAAAATCAAGGATGTGGGAGCATATTTCGCGGTTTCGGATGCGAAAAGCGAGCTTTCCCCATGGGACAGCCGTTTGCAAGTGTCCAGCCGGGGCTATATGCTGGGGTACAACGATTTGAAAGATCCTTCTGTCAGCGGCTTTTTCCGGTTTCTTGCAAGGGTCGGGGACAACGGGATGAAAATGCAGATCGTGAAGATCGGATTTGGAGACAGACAATGAAATAGAAAAACCATAAGTCATCTGCCACGCTCAGCGGAGCAAAAACCACACACCCAGCAGGATCGCAAGGAAGATCAGGTTGGACAGGGTGAACAGCCCAAAATACTGCTTCTTCCCCTGTGGCAGCTCCCGTGCAATCTGCCGGTAGGAGATAAGACTGGCCATGGATGCGATCAAAGTGCCAAGACCTCCCAGATTGGTGCCGATGATGAGGGCTTGTGTCTCTGCCGTGAACCCGGACAGCAGCAGGGCGGCGGGAACATTACTGGTGACCTGCGAAGCAAGAACCGCCACCAGCACTTCCCGGCCGGTCAGAAACTCCTGCAGCCAGCCGGAAAAGGCCGGAATGCGCCCCAGATTGCCAATGAAGATGAAAAAAGCCACAAAGGTCAAAAGCAGGGAATAGTCCACTGCCCGTAAGGTGTGCGGGTCTGCAAAAAGAACGCAGACGAGTACAGCGGCAAAGGCAATGCCATAGGGCAGCACCCGGATCACGGACAGCAGGCAAACGGCAAACAGAACCAGATACAGCAGGATGATCTTCTGATCCCCCTGAGACGCAGAGGAAGAAACAAGCTCGTCCACGGAGAGGGCGGCAGAGGTTTTCCGGCAGACCATTGCTGCCCAAGCCAGCAGCAGGAGCAGAGAGACCAGTGTGTAGGGCAGCATAAGAAGCACAAATCCCCCGATGCTCATGCCGCTTTTTCCGTAAAGATAGAGGTTCTGCGGGTTGCCGATGGGGGTCAGCATACTGCCAAGGTTTGCCGCAATGGTCTGCATACAGACCACCGGGACCAGAAGGGAGCGGCGGACATCCGCTTCCAAACGGCTCAGGACCACGAACGTAAAGGGAACGAAGGTCAGCAGGGAAACATCGTTGGTGATGAACATGCTTCCAAAAAAGCACAACCCGACCAGTACCAGCGTCAGCTGAAGGGTGCTGTGGGTGCGGGACAGCAATGCCCGGCCCAGGCCATCAAAAAAGCCCTGCCGCCGCAGTCCGGCCATGACCGTCATCAGGGAAAACAGGATCGCCAGCGTGCGCAGGTCGATGTAGCCGAGATACTGCACATCCGGTGGAACAAAGAAGGCGGAGACAACGGCCAGCACAGCGGCTGCGGTGAGGACTGTTTCCTGCTGAATGAATTGTTTGAGTAGTTTCATAGAGACACATCCTTGTAGTTGTAAAGGCTGCCCTGCTACGGTGCCGGACGGCCTTTTTTCGTATTTCAGAGCAACAGCTCAAACAACCCGATCATCAGCGGCATGGTCAGGATGGAAAGCAGCGTGCTCAGGACATAGATTGCGCTGGAATGAGAAGCATCTCGGTCATAGAGCTGTGCCATGGAGGTGACTGTTGCACAGGCGGGGGTAATGGCAGAAAGGTAGACCGTCATCAGGATGGACTTGCCGTCCGGGATCCAAAGGGATGCGTGAACTGCCCAAAGCAGCAGGACGATGACCAGCGGAACACCCAGCAGACGCAGAAATACCGGCAGATAGTTGCGCGGGGTGCAGAAAACCTTTTTGAGGGGCACTTCCGCAATGGCCATGCCTGCCAGCAGCATTCCCATGGGGCCAATCATATTGCCGACACTGCTCAGTGTGCTGGTGATCGGGGCGGGCAGCGAGATGTGCAGCAGGTACAGCAGAGCACCGGCTGCAATGGCGATCAAGTTGACATTGGTAAGGAGCTTGCGCCATTCCAGCCGGGCAGACCCCTGCAGGCAGGCGCTTGCATGGGTCCAGAGCAGTACCAGCTGTACAATGACAAAGGCGCAGGAGTAGACAACATATTCCTCCCCCAGCAGGGCCTGCACGATGGGAATGACCAGCGCGGCGGCATTGCTGTAAATGATATTGACCTGCTCCACGGCGTCCAGCTTGAGAGCTTTGCGGAACAGCGCATTCAGAAGCAGAAATACAACGTGCATTCCAACGGCGATGCCCATGGAATAAAGCAGCCCGGTGCGGATCTCCGGTGTGTCCTTGATCTGAAAGGCGTTCAGAACGACACAGGGCATGACCAGATAGACAAAGACCACAGACAGCACCTTACTGTCCGATGCCTTCAACAAGCCGGTTTTCACAACGGCATATCCCATCAGAAGGATCAGAAATAGCTGCGCGATCTGCTGCATCAATAAAAGGCTGATTTGCATTTAGATCTCCTCTTTTGCAATTCATTTTTGCAGCACCATCCTACTCCATTGGCGGGACATCGTCAAGAGAAAACAGAAAAAATGCGATCAGAATAAGAGAAAAACGGATGGCTCCGCAGAACCATCCGCTAAAACTGGTATCATCAGTCTTTCCGATACTGATATGCACCCTCAATGGCGTGGATCAGATGATAACGGAACCGGGCCTGTTGGGGCGAGTCCCTTTCTGTTCGTCCGGTTTCCCAAAAGCCCACGGGGGCTTTTCGGCTTAAGCAAGGATCCCGGTGGACTGCAAAAACAGCACCAGCATCATCACCGGAGCAACGTATCGGATCATCACCCGGTAGAGTTTCTTGCGGCGGAAGGTCTCGCCGTTGCGCTGCATCTCGTCAATGACGTAATCCGGTGTCATGACCCAGCCAATCAGGATGGTGGACAGCAGGGCAATGAAAGGCATCATAACACTGTTGCTGACATAGTCCATGATATCCAACAGCTGACCCACCGATCCGTTGGGAAGCTGTACTTCAAAATA
>OLZU01001294.1_pt1 | contig 11980 bp, 9 predicted proteins | sample 1674101 | NCBI WGS metagenome assembly OLZU01 (sample SAMEA103958143, study PRJEB25191) | human gut metagenome | biome: human-associated habitat [ENVO:00009003]; feature: intestine environment [ENVO:2100002]; material: feces | place: Germany | collected 2013/2015
CACCGAGATCTACACTCTTTCCCTACACGACGCTCTTCCGATCTTCCGTCTGCCATCATCATGGTAGTCGCCCCGGTGGCCGGCATTCTCGTCGAGCGCATCCACGCAGGCCTGCTCGGCGGACTGGGGCTCACGGCCATGGCCGTCGGGCTCGTGCTGCTGGCCTGGCTGCCCGAACACCCGTCGAACGGCGACATCGTCTGGCGGCTGGTGCTCTGCGGCGCCGGCTTCGGCCTCTTCCAGTCGCCCAACAACAGCATACTGATCGCCTCGGCACCGCCCGAGCGGAGCGGCTCGGCCAGCGGCATGCTCGCCACGGCCCGACTCGTGGGACAGACCACGGGCGCCGCACTGATGGCCCTGCTGTTCCACCTCGTTCCCGACAACAGTACCCACACGGCGCTGCTCCTGGCCGGAGGTTTCGCACTGGCCGGAGCCATCGTCAGTTTTACACGCATCTCCCTGCCGCTGCCCGAAGGTCTCGACCGCCGGCACCGGCGCCCATAAGAACCGATGAAGAATATCTCCCGAATGATTCTGCTCCCGCTCGCCCTTGCGGGATGCCTCGCCGCGACATCCGCCTCAACGGCGCGGATGCTCCGCACGGCCGTTCCCGCGGCCGATTCGATCCGGACAAGCGCCCCGGCCGATACGGCCCTTGCGACGCGGCCGGCCACGCCGGAATCCCCGGGCCCCGCAGTGCCCGACACGCTCCGACCCGCAGGCGACTCGGCCGCACACCCCGTTGCGACCTTTCTGCGCCCTCGCTACCTGAAGAGGGGCGACACGGTCGCCATCGTCTCCCCGGCGGGACGCATGGCCCTCAAGACCGACACGGCGAAGATCCGCCGCCGCTTCGAGCAATGGGGACTCCACGTCCGCTACGGCGCCCACTACGCCGACCGCTCGCAACCCTACTTCGCGGGGACCGACGCCCAGCGCGCGGCCGACCTCCAGCAGATGATCGACGACCCCGCGGTACGGGCCATCATCGCCTTCCGCGGCGGCTACGGATCGGTGCGCCTGCTCCCGCGCCTCGACTTCTCGCCCCTGTGCCGGGACCCCAAATGGCTGGTGGGCTTCAGCGACATCACGACGCTCCACCTGGTGATGCGCAACCTCCGGATCGAAAGCATCCACGGCCCGATGCCCGCAGGTTTCCGCTTCGACGACGAGGAAGAGGACCTCTCGGCCGAGTCGCTGCGCGAGGCCCTCTTCGGGCTCACGCAGCAGATCGACACGGAGCCCCATCCGCTCAACATCCCGGGCTGCGCCTCGGGCCGTCTGGCCGGCGGAAACCTCACGGTGCTCTGCGCCGCGATCGGCACCCCCGAGGAGCTGCGCGCCGAGGAGCCGACGGTGCTCTTCATCGAAGAGGTCGGCGAGTTCGTCTACCGCCTCGACCGCATGATGCAGAGCCTCCACCGCAGCGGGGCGCTGCACAACGTGAAGGCCGTCGTCGTGGGCCACCTGACCGACATGATGGGGCAGCGGAAGTTCGGCGTGGAGGATGCCGGCGAGGTGTTGGCCGAGCAGCTGCGTCCGCTCGGCATCCCGGTGCTCTTCGGACTGCCGGCCGGTCACGAGGAGCCGAACCTGGCGCTCTACCTCGGACGCGAGGTGACCGTCACGGTGACCCCCGAGGGCGGCAACATCCGCTTCTGAGACACAGGGCTCCGTCGGCAGGCCGAAAAAAAGCGGGCGCGGCGTAAGACCCAAGGCGGATTTTTGCTATATTTGTCGAAAACCGCAACATTATGTTCTCAGCAAAAACCTATATCGCGCGCCGCAAGATGCTGCGCACGAAAATCGGGCAGGGCATCATCCTGCTTCCGGGAAACGCCCCCGCACCGAACAACTACCCCAACAACGCCTACTATTTCCGCCAGGACTCGTCGTTCCTCTACTACTTCGGACTCAACATTCCCTCGCTGGTGGGTCTGATCGACGCCGACTCGGGCGAGGAGGCCCTCTACGGCGACGACTTCACCGTCGAGGACATCATCTGGACCGGTCCGCAGCCCACGCTCCGCGAGCTGGGCGCCCAGGTAGGCGTTACGGAGACCTTCCCGACAGCCGCCCTCGAGGCGCGCCTGCGCAAGGCCATCGCCCAGGGGCGCAAGATCCACTACCTGCCCCCCTACCGCGGCGAAACAAAGCTCCAGCTGTCGGAACTGCTGGGCATCAAGCCCGCCCTGCTGCACGACTACAAGTCGGTGGACCTGATGTTCGCCGTGGCGGAGATGCGCGAAAAGAAGAGCGCCGAGGAGATCGAGGAGATGGAGCGAGCCTTCCGCATCGGCTACGAAATGCACACGCTGGCCATGAAGCTCTGCCGCCCGGGCATCGTTGAGCGCGAGATCGCCGGCGCGATCGAAGGCGTCGCCAAGTCGCTCGGATCGGGACTCTCCTTCCCGTCGATCGTCTCGCAGCACGGCGAAACGCTCCACAACCTCAACTGCGACGGGGTGCTCGAGGAGGGCCGGCTGCTGCTTTGCGACGCCGGCGGCGAGACGGTGAACAACTACAGCTCGGACCACACCCGCACCTATCCCGTCAGCGGACGCTTCACCGAGCAGCAGAAGGAGATCTACAACATCGTGCTGGCGGCTCACGACCACGTGGCCCGCATCGTCAAGCCCCACATGATGTACACCGAGATCCACAAGGCCGCCTACCTCACGCTGGCCGAAGGGCTGATCGGCGTGGGACTGATCAAGGGTACGGCGGCCGACGCCGTGGCCTCGGGCGCCATGACGATGTTCATGCCCCACGGACTGGGCCACGGACTGGGCATGGACGTACACGACTGCGAGGCGATGGGCGAGCGCTCGTTCGACTTCTCGACGATCGCCGAGCGTGCCGCCAAGTCGGCCACCTGCATCTACCGCGCGGCCTGGCGCATCGAGCCGGGCACGGTGCTGACCGACGAACCGGGCCTCTACTTCATCCCGGCGCTGATCGACAAGTGCCGCGCCGAGGGTCTTTACAAGGGGATCGTGGACTACGACGCCCTGGAGGCCTACCGCAACTTCGGCGGCATCCGCATCGAGGACGACATCCTCGTGACGGAGGAGGGAAGCCGGATGCTCGGCGACCGCAAGATTCCCGTCACGGTCGAGGAGCTCGAGGCCGTCGTCGGCAAATAACGGAACACACGCAACGGTCCGGTCTCCGGGGCCGGACCGTTCCATATCCCATTCCGCAATCCCATGTACCGAACCACCGGACTCCCGAACACACGCATCCATGTCGCCGACACACTCCGCGGCATCGCCGTCGCCGGCATCATCCTGATCCACTCCTGCGAGCACTTCAACCTCTACTGGTCGGGGCTCTCGTTCGACCGCGCGCTCGTCGAAGGGCTCGAAGGACCTGCCGAACACTTCATGTGGTGGCTGCTGGCGGGCAAGATGTACACGATCTTCGCCCTGCTCTTCGGATTGAGTTTCCACATACAGAACGACAATCAGGCACAACGGGGTTCGGACTTCTCGCTCCGCTTCATGTGGCGCATGGTCCTGCTCTTCGCCATCGGAATGGTCAATACGGCCTTCTACAACGGCGACGTGCTGGTGCTCTATTCGTTGCTCGGACTGCTCCTGCCGTGGCTGGGCAGGCTCTCCTCGCGATGGCTGTGGGTACTCTTCGCCCTGCTCGTACTCCAACCGCTCGAAGGAATACAGATCGCCGCCGGAACATCGTTCCACGTCGATGCCGACAGATGGGGTGAGGTCGCATACCCGGTCTTCGCAAACGGCGGGCTGGGCGATACGCTCGCAGCCAGCGTCCGCTACGGACAGCCCATGACCTTCGCCTGGTACCTCAACAACGGACGGGTCACCCAGACGCTCGCCCTCTTCCTGCTGGGCATGCTGCTGGGCCGCCGCCGGCTCTTCTACGACGAGGACGGCAACCGGCGCATCTGGCGGCGGATCCTCGCGGGAAGCCTTCTCGCCGCCGTCCTGCTCTTCGCCCCGATCGGCGAAGAGGGTTCGCCGCTGCGCGTAATGACCGCGGCGTGGTACAACCTCGCCCAGACGATGGTGGTCGTTTCGGGCGTCGTCCTGCTCTGGTACGCCTTCTCAGGGTTCCGGCGCGCGGTCGGTCCGATCGCCGCGATCGGCCGCATGAGCCTGACGAACTACCTGCTGCAGTCGATTCTCGGCACGGCCCTCTTCTACAACTGGGGGCTGGGGCTCTACCGCGAAGTGGGAATCGTCTACGCCCTGCTGGCCGGCGTGGGGATCGTCGTCGTGCAGTACCAGTTCTCACGGCTCTGGCTCAAAGGCTTCTCGCATGGCCCCGTCGAGTGGGTCTGGAAACGGCTCACCTGGCTCGACATCCCGCTGCTGAACCGGAAAATCGTCTCCTGAGGACAATCCCCCGCCATTCGGGATTCCAGCCTCTCCGCATGCCCGCCTGCACCCGCAGGGTCCCGGCGGCAATACACCTCAGGGCAAAGGGGCAAAAAAAGCGGAGCCGGCTTGTTTTTCCCGATTTTTTCGTATATTTATAGTCGGCTAACCGAAAATCAACCTTAAAACATAGTCCGAATATGAAAAACTATTCAGCAAAAGAGATCAAGAACATCGTACTGATCGGCGCGCCCGGCACGGGAAAAACTACCCTTGCCGAAGCGATGGCCTATGAAGGGAAGGTCATCGACCGCAGGGGTAGTATCGAGACGAACAACACGCTCTCGGACAACACGGATATCGAGCACGAATACAAGCGTTCGATCTATTCGACGATTCTCTTCACGGAGTTCATGGACCGCAAGCTGAACATCATCGACTGCCCGGGATCGGACGATTTCTGCGGGAATCTCTTCTCGGCGTTCAAGGTCGGCGACGTCGGCGTGTTCCTCTTCAATGCACAGAACGGCTGGGAGGTCGGCAGCGAGATACAGGCCCGTTACGCACGCCTGCTCAAGAAACCCGTCATCGGCGTGATCAACCAGCTCGACGCCGACAAGGCCAACTTCGAAGCCGCCTTCGATTCGATCAAGGCCGCCTCGCGCGTAAAGCCCGTGCTGGTGCAGTATCCGGTCAATCAGGGTGCCGGATTCGACTCGTTCATCGATGTGCTGATGATGAAGATGTACCGCTTCAAGGACCACGACGGCCACCGCGAGGAGCTCGAGATTCCGGCCGAGGAGTTGGAACGCGCCCAGGCGCTCAACAAGGAGCTCGTGGAGATGGCCGCCGAGCACGACGAAGCTCTCATGGAGCTCTACTTCGACAAGGGAACCCTCACGCAGGACGATATCCGCGCCGGACTCAAGATCGGCGTATCGCGCCGCGAGGTGATGCCGATCTTCTGCACGAGCGGCAAGTGGGACATCGGGACCAAGCGCCTGATGGAGTTCATCATCAACGTGGCCCCGGGCCCGCTCAAGGCCCCCGCGTTCCTCTCGACCGAGGGCGAGGAGATTACGGCCGACGAGGCGGCTCCCGCCGTGGCATTCGTCTTCAAGAGCCAGATCGAGCAGCACATCGGCGAGATCACCTACTTCCGCGTCATCCGCGGCAAGATCACCGAGGGTACCGAGCTGGTGAACACCCGCACGGGCAACAAGGAGAAGCTCTCGCAGCTCTTCGCCGTGGCGGGCAAGAACCGCATCAAGGTGACGGAACTCTCGGCCGGCGACATCGGCTGCACCGTCAAGCTCAAGGGCACGCGCACGAACGACACGCTGTCGGCTGCCGCCGCTCCGGTCACCATCGAGCAGATCGTCTTCCCCGAGCCGCGCTACCGCGCCGCCATCAAGTGCAAGGAGCAGAGTGACGAGGAGAAACTGGGCAAGATCCTCAACGACGCCAAGTTCGAGGATCCGACGATCCTCGTGGAATACTCCAAGGAGCTCAAGCAGACGATCATCCAGGGCCAGGGCGAGCACCACCTGAACATCCTCCGCTCGCGCATCGAGAAGGAGAACAAGCTCTCCTACGAGTACATCGCCCCGAAGATCCCCTACCGCGAGACGATCACGAAGGTGGCGCAGGCCGACTACCGCCACAAGAAGCAGTCGGGCGGTGCCGGACAGTTCGGCGAGGTGCACATGATCATCGAGCCCTACTACGACGGAATCGCCGAGCCGAAGAACTACAAGGTTCCCGGCAAGGGTGACATGGTCGTGAATGTCAAGACGAAAGAGGAGTACGACCTGGCATGGGGCGGCAAGCTGCAGTTCTACTCGGCGATCGTCGGCGGCGCCATCGACGCACGCTTCATGCCGGCGATCCTCAAGGGTATCATGGAGAAGATGGACGAGGGCCCGCTGACGGGATCCTACGCCCGCGACATCCGCGTGGTGATCTACGACGGCAAGATGCACCCGGTGGACTCGAACGAAATCTCGTTCAAGCTCGCCGCACGAAACGCCTTCAAGGAGGCCTTCCGCAACGCCGGCCCGAAGATCATGGAGCCGATCTACAATGTCGAGGTCCTCACCCCGAGCGAGTATATGGGCGCCGTGATGAGCGACCTGCAGAACCGCCGCGCGATGATCGCCGGCATGGAGTCGGACAAGGGATTCGACCGCCTGAACGCCCTCGTGCCGCTGGCCGAACTCTACCGCTATTCGACGACCCTCTCGTCGCTCACCTCCGGTTCGGCTACCTACACGATGAAGTTCTCCTCCTACGAGCAGGTTCCGGCCGACGTACAGGAGAAACTGCTCAAGGCCTACACCGATACGGACGAGGATTAATCCCCGCTCCGGGATACGGACACGGACCGTCGCGGCATTCCCGCGGCGGTCTTTTTTCGGAGCTCCGGCAACCCGCCGCACACGGCAATCCGGAATTTGCATTCTCGGAACTTTTTGTTACCTTTGCCTCCCGGAAATCTTCCGGACCTTTTTCGAAACAGAAAAGACGAAAAGCCCCGGGTGCCGCTTTCCCAACAGCGCGACCGCACTACCCCGGGCAACAGAGACCGATCCAAAAACGTATCCGAAACCATAAACGGCCCGCCGACCCCGACCCGGGAGGAGGTCCGACGAAAACTACCAGCGGCAGGGTGGTTCCGCAGCCCTTCGAATTCTTCAGGCGCGGCGACCAGTTGCGACCTGCCGCTCTCTTTTTGCCCCGCCCGGACGAGAAGGCGGAGGCCGGCGTACAGCACGTTAAATTAACGTTAATAATCCGTTGCAAAACCGTGACATCGGAAAATTCTCCGTAATTTTGTTCATCATTTGTACCGTTCCAAGCATGAGCGAAATCTACACCGTCATCATCGGCATTTTGGGAATTCTCGCCGTTTCCGGACTCTTCGTCGGCGTCACGAACGACGCGGTCAATTTCCTCAACTCAGCAATCGGATCCAAAGCCGCCTCGATGCGCGTCATCCTGACCGTCGCCTCGGTCGGCATCGTTATCGGCGTCATCACGTCGAGCGGCATGATGGAGGTCGCACGCAGCGGCATGTTCAACCCGGCGCTCTTCTCGTTCCACGAGGTGATGATGCTCTACCTGGGCGTAATGTTCGCCAACGTCATCCTGCTCGACCTCTACAACTCGTGGGGACTCCCCACCTCGACCACCGTATCGCTCATCTTCTGTCTGCTGGGCGCCGCCATCGCCGTATCGGTCTACAAGATCGCCGGCGACCCCGCGCAGGGCGTCTCCTCGCTCGGACAGTACATCAACACCTCACGGGCCATGGGCATCGTCTCGGCCATCCTGCTCTCGGTGGTCATCGCCTTCACGTGCGGCACGGTCGTGATGTACATCTCGCGCCTGATCTTCTCGTTCCGCTATACGGTATACCTGCGCCGCTACGGAGCCGTCTGGTGCGGCGCCTCGCTCACGGCAATCGTCTACTTCGCCGTCTTCAAGGGACTCAAGTCGATCCTCGCCGGGCATGAGTTCATCCGCATGATCGACGAGAACCTGCTCGCGTCGCTCTTCTTCTGCTGGGTCGGATGCTCGCTGCTGCTCTTCATCATCCAGCGCTTCCGGATCAACATCCTCCGCATCACGATCCTCTCGGGCACCTTCGCCCTGGCCCTGGCCTTCGCCGGCAACGACCTGGTGAACTTCATCGGCGTGCCCGTGGCCGGATTCGACGCCTACTCGATCGCCCGCCATTCGGGCGACGCCTCGATGATGATGGGTGCGCTCAACGAAAACGTCCCCGCGAACTTCGCCGTGCTGCTGGCTGCCGGCGGCGTGATGATCCTCACGCTCTGGACCTCCAAGAAGTCGATGCACGTCTCGGCCACCGAGCTTTCGCTTTCGACCCAGAGCGACGAAGGGTCGGAGCAGCAGTACGGATCGTCGCTCTTCTCGCGCACGATCGTCCGCGCGGCACTCAACATCAATGCCGGCATCGAACGCGTCATCCCCGAGCGGGTGCGGAAATCCATCTCCCGCCGCTTCGAATACGAAGACATCGAACACAGCGGAGCCCCCTACGACATGATCCGCGCCACGGTGAACCTCACCACCTCGGCCCTGCTCATCGCCCTGGCCACCTCGCTCAAACTGCCCCTTTCGACGACCTATGTCAGCTTCATGGTGGCCATGGGTTCGTCGCTGGCCGACCGCGCATGGGGTCGTGAAAGCGCCGTATACCGCATCTCGGGCGTCATGACCGTCGTGGCCGGGTGGTTCGTCACGGCCCTGGGCGGCTTCCTGATCGCCTTCGTCGTGGGCCTGGCCCTGATCTACGGCGGAACGGCGGCATTCATCGTCATCACCCTGCTGTGCGGATACATGCTCATCCACAGCAACTTCATGAAGAAAGGCAAGGAGGCCCGCCGCGAAATCGCCCGTGCCGAGACCAACGAGGACATCATCATGGGGCTGCGTGACGAGGTTTGCGCCACGATGGAGAGTGCCACGCGCATCTACGACCGCACGCTGATCGCCGTCTTCAAGGAGAACCGCAAGGTGTTGCGCGACATGGTCAAGGAGTCGAACGACCTCTTCTACCAGTCGCGCGAACGCAAATACTCGCTGATGCCGACGCTCCGCAAGCTGCAGGGCGGCGACGTCAATACGGCCCACTACTACGTTCAGGTGGTCGATTACCTGAACGAGATGACCAAGGCCCTGATGCACATCACCCGTCCGGCCTTCGAGCACATCGACAACAACCACGAGGGAATGTCGATGGAACAGACTCGCGACCTGATGTCGATCAACGACGACGTAGAGATTATCTACCGCCGGATCAACCAGATGCTCCGCGAGGGTGACTTCTCCGAAATCGAGGAGGTGCTGACGCTGCGCGACCAGCTCTTCGAGGCGATCGCCGAGGCGATCAAGTCGGAACTCGCGCGCATCAACGAGGCGAAGTCGAACACCAAGGCCTCGATGCTCTACCTGACAATCCTGACCGAGACGAAGAACATGGTGCTCCAGTCGCGCAACCTGCTCAAGTCGCAGCAGTATTTCCTCAAGCACCGCACCGAGCCCAAGGTCTGGATCAAGTAGGGCCGTCCGGCGCGAGACATGCGGGAAGGAACCCTCTTGCCCCTCCTGCGAGGGAGGGGGAAAGGCCGAGCAGAAAGGGCCGGGAGCAGGAACCGGAAGCAGTCGGAACGATGCCGGACAGCCCTCGGGCACCGGACCGGAGTCCCGGCAAGAGACCGGGGACGCCAAGCGGAAACGGTCGGAAGATACGGGAGCAGACCGGGCCATAGCTCCCGAAAAACAAGACGCCCACCAAATAGAAGAAAGAGAAAAACAGATCCGTCATGGACATAGCCAAAGCCAAGCGGCGTGAGAACATCGCCGAATACATCCTCTACCTCTGGCAGCTCGAGGACCTGCTCCGGGCGCTGCAGTTCAGCCCCGAGGCGATCTACTCGACACTTATCGCCCCGCGCAAGGACATCGCCGAGGAGCAGAAGCACCTCTTCCTGATGTGGTACCTCGACCTGGCCAACCTCCTGCAGCAGGAGGGCAAGGCCGAGAAGGGACACCTGGAACACACGCTGCACCTGATCCGCGACCTGCACGACCTGCACCTCCAGTTGATGAAGCTCCCCGCAGGCGAGCACTACCGCGCGACTTACGCCCGGCTCGAACCCGAGCTGCCGCGTCTGCGCGCCGTGCTGGGCAACCCGGGGATCAGCGACACGGAGCTTTGCTTCCGCGCCCTCTACGCCGCCATGCTCTACCGCATCAAGGGCGAGGGCGGCAAGTCGGCCGTGAGCGACACGATCGAGTTCATCTCACCCGTCATTGCCGAGCTGGCCGACATCCACGGGAAGGTCGAGCGCGGCGAGATAGACCTCTTCAAGTCCGAGGAGGGAAAATAGCACCGAATCCGACGCCAGCAGAGGGCAGCAACGAATTTCGCCCCGGTTGCAGAGAGATTGCAGCCGGGGCGATAGTTTTTGATGCGGGCGAGTCCACGCCGAGGACCTCATTCGGGATCTCACCCGAGGTCGAGCCCCATGATATAGTCGTTCATGTAGAAACCGTTGCCGATCGGGAAGTCGCCCTCACGCAGACGGCGCATCCCCATGTGCTCGTAGAAGCGGAGCGCCCGGTTGCCCCGGTTCACGTTCAGCTCCATGCGACAGGCCTCCGGCTGCAAAGCCCGGACATGCGCCACCGCCGTGCGGAAGAGGAAGGCCCCGGCACCGCACCCCTGGAAGCGGGGCAGCACGTAGATCTTCTGCAGGTGGAACAGCCGTTCGCCCTGCCGCTCGACGGAGACATAGCCGCACGGCTCGCCGTCGCACGAAGCGATGTAGAAGACATGACCTCCGCACAGCTGCTCCCGCAGGCTCTGCTCCGAGTACATCCACTCCATCATGTAGTCCAGCTGTGCGGGCGAGAGCAGCTCCCGGTAGGTCGCCGGGAAAGCCACGCCGGCCAGCGAGCGGATCAGCGGAATATCGGCCTCCGTGGCCTTTCGACATGCAAACATGACATCAAACGGAAAAGGGCCGGCTTGAGCAAGCCGACCCATGTATTTTTCCTGCAAGAAGACTAAGCGTACTTGAACGTCGACTCGTCCGATACGGTCAGCTTCTTACGACCCTTTGCGCGGCGCGCAGCCAGCACCTTGCGACCGTTGGCGGTAGCCATACGAGCACGGAAACCATGCTTGTTGATCCGCTTGCGACGCGACGGCTGGTAAGTTCTCTTCATTGCCATAGCTATCTAATATTAATTGTTTCAGACATTTTTACGGATTGCAAAAGTACAACAAAAAACCGATCCGCAAAAATTTTTCACGAAAATATTTCAAAAACCCGCGCAAAACACGAAATCTTGCTAACTTTGTCTATGGTGCGGACCCCTCCGCGGCCCGCAAAAAAGAGACACCATGGCAGTATTCAAAGTCGAAGGAGGCCACCGCCTCCACGGGTCAATCACCCCGCAGGGCGCCAAGAACGAAGCGCTCCAGATCCTCTGTGCCACGCTCCTGACCCCCGAACGGGTCACCGTGCACAACATCCCCCAGATCCTCGATGTCATGCAGCTCATCGAGCTGCTCCGGGCAATGGGCGTCGAAGTGGACCGTCTGTCGGACGACACCTATTCGTTCCGCGCGCGGGAGATCGACTTCGACTACCTGCGCACGGACGACTACCGCCGCCGCTGCGCGCGCCTGCGCGGCTCGGTGATGCTCATCGGCCCGATGCTGGCCCGCTTCGGCGTGGGCTACATTCCCAAGCCGGGCGGCGACAAGATCGGACGCCGGCGCCTCGACACCCACTTCCTCGGTTTCCAGAAGCTCGGTGCGAAGTTCAACTTCGATGTCGCCGACGATTTCTTCATGGTCGAGGGCCGGGAGTTGAAGGGCACCTACATGCTCCTCGACGAGGCCTCCGTAACGGGCACGGCCAATATCATCATGGCCGCCGTGCTGGCCCGGGGCACGACCACAATCTACAACGCCGCCTGCGAACCCTACGTGCAGCAGCTCTGCCGCATGCTCAACCGCATGGGCGCCCGCATCTCGGGCATCGCCTCGAACCTGCTGACCATCGAGGGCGTCGAGTCGCTCG
>OLZU01001305.1_pt1 | contig 11857 bp, 10 predicted proteins | sample 1674101 | NCBI WGS metagenome assembly OLZU01 (sample SAMEA103958143, study PRJEB25191) | human gut metagenome | biome: human-associated habitat [ENVO:00009003]; feature: intestine environment [ENVO:2100002]; material: feces | place: Germany | collected 2013/2015
CTTCATAATTGAAATAATTTGTAGTTTAATGCAAATATATCAAAATTCAATGTGACAAGCTAATATTGCTCAATTTATTTGGATAAAATAATAAATATATTGGATAACATGACTGATTTCTCAATAATACTCGAAAAGGGCTTCTCTTTAGATAATGGAATAATAACGGAAGATTATAAAAATACACAAAAGCATTGATCTATTTCTATTTTTTATTACCTTTGCATCTAAGAATATTAAAAACAAAGATTGTTCAACCTATGAAATGGCAATTGTGCATATAGCTGCGCATAATAAATAGCATTTTCAATTTAAGCTATTAATATACAGGCTTATAATACAGTCTGTACTTTTTTATTTTGCCATTATATCAAATAATTACTTTACAAATAAGTTATGTCACCAGTTGACAGAACTTGTTGTATTTTATCATGTTGAACAATGAATTATACATATAAAAACATATGGCTCATCAACTTTCCGGTTATGATGAGCATCCTTATCGAACAACTTATTAATATAACTGACGCTATCTTCTTAGGTCATGTTGGTGAAATAGAATTGGGGGCATCTGCACTTGCCGGAATCTGGTACCTTGCCATTTATATGCTCGGTTTCGGATTCAGTATAGGTTTACAGGTTGTCATTGCACGGCGTAATGGCGAGCAGCAATATTCAGAAACAAGTAGGACATTCTTTCAGGGGTTACTTTTTCTGTCGGGTTTAGCAGTTCTACTGTGCACTATTTCTAGAATATTCTCTCCCATGATTCTGAGCAATCTGATTGCATCTGAGAAAGTATATTCTGCTGTTATAGACTATTTGGACTGGCGCATTTGGGGATTGATGTTTTCATTTCCATTTCTTGCATTGCGATCTTTTCTGGTCGGTATCACACTTACAAAGCCCTTGAACAAAGCAGCCTTCACTGCAGTATTAGTGAATATACCTTGTAATTGGCTTCTCATATTTTATTTCGATATAGGAATAGCCGGTGCTGCTATAGCATCTTCATTTGCAGAATTGTGCTCATTGATAATATTGTCTATCGATATTTTACGAAAAATGGACAGAAGGGTTTATGGTCTGAACTGGCAGTTTAATAAAAACATATTCCATCACGTTTGCCGTGTATCCATCTGGAGCATGTTCAATCCGTTTATTGGTGTAGCCTCATGGTTTGCCTTCTTCGTAGCCATTGAGCATTTGGGAGAGTTGGAACTGGCAGCGACAAATGTCATACGTAGCATATCCACCTTGTTTTTCGTCATAGTCAATTCACTGGCAGCAACAACCGGCTCATTGGTAAGTAATCTGTTGGGGGCAGGACAAAAGAATCAGATTTTCCCGTTATGTAACCGGGTTATCCGTTTGGGATATGCTGTGGGATTCCCACTTATTATCCTTTCTATAATCTGTTTCAATCCACTTTTCAATATTTATTCGGATAATGAGAGCCTAATGCAAATATCACAGCTGCCATTTATAGTAGCCTTGTTGAATTATGCCTTTGCCTTACCTAGTTATGTATATATGAATGCTGTCACAGGGACAAGTGCCACACGTACAACTTTCATTTTTCAGACTGTAACCATTATAGCCTACCAGATTTATTTATGGACGATAAGCAATTTCAGCACATCCCTGTCTGTATATTGGACAGCAGAATACTTATATGTGATATTGCTTGGAGTGCTTTCCATTATATATCTTAAATTCAAGAACTATTAATCATTTAAATCATGATGAAAAAAATATATCCTCGTACAGGAGATAAACAGACTGTTTACCTGAATACAGTTATAAAAGACCCGTCTATTGAAGTCGGAGATTATACAATCTATAATGATTTTGTATCCAATCCGCTACTTTTTGAACAGAATAATGTACTGTATCATTATCCAATCAATCACGAGCGATTGATAATAGGTAAATTCTGCTCCATTGCTTGCGGCACAAAGTTTCTGTTCAATTGTGCCAACCATACATTAAAATCTCTATCAACCTATACATTCCCTTTGTTTTATGAGGATTGGAATTTGGAGAAATCCAATGTTTCAGATGCATGGGATAACAAAGGAGATATCATAATAGGTAATGATGTATGGATAGGTTATGAAGCAATTATAATGGCTGGGGTACATATCGGAGATGGAGCAATCATTGCCACCCGAGCTGTTGTCACTAAAGACATACCACCTTATACCATAGTAGGCGGTATTCCTGCCAACCCGATCAGGAAGCGTTTCAGCGATGATATTATTCAAAAATTGGAAATACTGAAATGGTGGGACTGGCCTATTGAAAAAATCCATCAAAAATTACCTTACATTCTCAATGGTGACATCAGCAACTTATTTGATAATAGAAAGTAAAGAATTGTCCAAATTTAAAACCTAAAAGAGTGTAATTTGCAGGGAAACGCTCTTTTAGGTATTGGGAATCAATTCATCAGGTGATCATTTGCAAAAATATATCCTATTTGGTCAGAATTTATCCTGGTTACTCCTATTTCCACGTCAATATTGGTATGCAAGTATCCATATATACAGGCATCAATCCTACTAATGGTACGCAACTTCCACCTGGTAGGCAAATGATAGGTAACCACCACGATATGGTTTGCTATACTTTTATCGATTTTTTTTGCAGATAAAGTCAAGAGGCCTCGTACATCCGGTTGAACTCCTCCACCTGCAACAGCTTCCCGTCAAACTTAATCTGACGGAAGTCGTTCATACCTTTCCACACAAAATACTCATCATTCGGGTTGATATGTGACCAAAACATAGTCAGAACAAAATCAGCATCATTGATGCGGAATATATAGAGAATTATTAGAAATCAAATTGATTTACAATTTATTTAGTATGCACAATTTTCAATGTATCCTTCCTGTTCATACACCCTACCATAGTGATGAATCATTTCAACCAACCCATTCAAACGTGAATCTATAATATTCAGATTTTTATATCTAAGATATTGAGTATCATACAGTCCCGCATTCCCGGATTTCAACCTCTCTTCTATATCTTCGGGAATAAGGAAATCTGCTCTGTCGCCCAAAAATTTATAAAACTCTGACTGATATATACATATACCTGCCAGATCAAAATCTCCGAAATGTATATATCTATTAGGAATTTTGATAAGCCATTCCCTTAAATCCGCCGACTGAGGGTATCTGGAGACAAACAAAACTTTATTATCTCCAAACAGATATTTCTGACTCCGTATACGACAGAAGTTTTCACCATTTTCCACTCCCACCACTATCACGTCTGACGGTATATAAAATTCATCGGGGTTTTGTATGAAAACAGCACTTCCTTCCGGAGGGGATATAACAAACTCACTATTCCTTATTCTTGCATGAATAGGTTCGTAACAGTTGACAAGAAAACCCCTGAAAGTTCGAAGCTTTACAGTTTTGGAGTCGCCGGTTTCCTGCACAAGCGTACTGCGCTGCAAGTCTTTGTTATCGCCAGAAAAGATTTCAATCCATCTTTCGAGAGAAGTGCCGGATGTATAATTATCTGAAATATATCTGCTGAATGCCACAGAATCCGTAAGGCGATAGGAAATTCTGCTGCCACTGGTTATTCCGGTTATAAGACCCTCTATCCTAAATTCATCAACTATCCATCGCGGAAGTGAGCTTGAAGGAAGAGTTCTTCCTTCAAGCATATAAAGCAACTTTTTCGCAATAGATATTGTAAATCGTTTTTTGTTTATATCCATATTATTACAAGACATTTTTATTTCCGTGTGAGCAATGACACTACCCTTGTATTGCTTTTCGCATCTTTGCTTAACAGATAAGTATATTTATAATCCTCAACATTATAAGTGGTAGGCGAACTGTTGATAAGTAATATGTTGCGACAATTGGCAAATTCAAGTATGCCTTTCACATTATTAGGATGCAACTTACCGATTTCATCCATCATACAATGCACCTTGAAATCTCCGAATTTCCTTGAGACTTTTTCCTTGAAAACATTGATAAGCATGATGTTCACCATAGCCTTAACCAGTATGTCTGTACCATCGGAACCTACATTCGCTATTTTCTCTACCCAGCCTGTGTCGTTATCATTTTCGATAATGCGGAACTGCAGATTAAAGGTATCAGAAACGACAAGACTCTTTCTGGAAGGCTCATCCTTTAGCAGTTCGCTGAAAGCATTAAGATATTTTACAGCCCTGAGATTCACGTTCTCGCGCGAATCCTGTGAGAATAAGTCCATTCCACCCATGTTGAAGGTGTTCTCATCATTGAAATTCTTTATTTCTATAAGAAGCTGCATAAGCTTGTCGTTACTCGGCAAAGGCCTGAGTTCGATACTGCGGATAACTCCTGCGAAATTACGTTTGACAAAATCGTCATTAATATCTTTAATGGTCTTATTAATAAGACTTTCGCTTTGGGTAAGTTCTCCTGTTTCCTTTGATATGCGTCTTATTATGTTTACGTACCTTTCACTTATGCGGTTCTGGTATTCGGTAATTTTATTGTTTTCCACAAACTCACATAAATTGGATGCAAAATCCATGTAATCGGAATCACACGACAATGACTGAGGGAAACTGAAAGTATTTCTTGCAGTAAAATTACTGTTAAACAGATTGATCGATTTCTTGAAATTCTCAGTATCCTTGCCAAGAGAAACAATCAGACTTTTCAGCTCTTCCACTATCTTACCGCAAGGTTTATTGGTAGGAAGTTCTTCGGGAGTGTACGACTCCGGCGGACAGAAGCCTTCATCTTTGCGAAAATTCTCAAGAACGGAAAAATCGTTCTTTATGGCATCACGTTCGGCTGTCTTTTCCTTTATACTGTTTTTTACAGTTTCATACTGACCGGTGAGCTTGTTTTTCCGCAATGCGTATTTTTCTTCAAGCTCATCTAAATGCATCTCATTGTTCTTCTTGTTGTCGCGCAACTCCGGCTCACGATCAAACAGTTCTCTCTTATCTTTTTCATAATTCCACACAAACGACTGTTTTTGCGATATATAATCCAACTCAGACTTTATAGCATCAATTTTTGATTTATAGGAATTTATAACCGATGTATCAGCTCCCTTACCGTTTAACTCCTCATTCTGCAACTTGTGAAGTTCTTTTTTTCTGTTATCCATATCCATACGCCGGTCGGACAGTTCCTTGTGTACTGCCTGTATCTCAACATCAACAGCACTGCGTTCTTTCTTTTCCGCCTTTCTCTGCTCGTCAGAAATCTGAAGAATCCGCTTTTCCCTTTCCTGTTTCAGAAGTTCTTCATTGTTACAACATTTTTGTCTTTCCTTTTCCTTGCCTCCAATAAATGTTTCTATCTCCTCAATCCTGTTTCTTTTCCACTCCGATTCTTTGCGTTCCCATGAAGCCTGTTCTGCCTTAATATTCTTTATCTGAAGAGGATATTGCTGTAACTGGATTTCAAGAAGATGCCTTTCGCCCGATATGGCTGAAATCTGTTTTCTGTACTTATTCTTTATCTCTTCAGTACGCTTTGTTTTTTCTTCATTCAGAAGGCTTATTTTTCTCGTATATTCATCTCTTTCGGAAGATTTGGCCTTAAATTCAGCTTTAAGCTGTTCCGGTGAGCGTAACTCACGCTGCACTTCAGCTAAATTAATTTTTACGCCATAGAAAGAGCTTTCCCCATCGGTTGAGAGTTCAGGAGAAAGATTCTGATTATAGAGTATAAGTTTTTCATCGGCAATCTTACCTATACTTTCCTGCCATCCTGACCTGTTCTTGTCGAGCCACTCGCAAAAAGAGCCTTTGCTGTTGTTTATCAGGACATTCAACGATTCTATTTCTGTGTCCACCTGTTTCCTGCAGCGTAAAATCTCATCAATTTTCGCATCATACTCTTTTTCAACTACCATAGTTTCCGCATCCGACTTCTGTCTAAGGCGGTCGCACTCCAACTTCAGACGGTCGACTTTCACAGCGGTATCCTTTTCTTCGGAAGATATGTTTCTCAACCGTTCCTCACAGTCACCTATCTCCTCCTTGAAATGAACAGTACACTCAACCCTTGTTTTCTGTTGTTTCAGGTTGGATATTTCTTCCAGTAACTGCTCCTTGCTGTCGGCTAGTGTTTTAAGTTTCTCTTCATAAACAGAGCGTATTTCTTCAGTCTGACTGTTGCTTTTCTTTGTCAATTCTGAAATCCTTTTACCAAGTTCATCTTTAAGGCATAATACCCTTTTGTTGATTTCATTCTCAAATCTTGCAAGATCGGCATCAATGCCCTGTTCCATCAAAGAGTATTTGCTTATTACATCCCGGTATGTACTCGTGAGTTCATTATATACCTTATTCAGAGACTCCAGTTCGTATTTCAGTGCCGGTTCCCTATTTACTCTTGATATAACCTCATCAATGTGTTCCTGTTCATAATATTTACGCTTTTCCCTTATCTTCTTAAGGTCAGATTCTATAATGCCGCTTAACTTTACAAGTTTGTCGCGCTCACTGTCAAACTTGTATTTTTCTTCCCCAAGTAAACGTGTAAATCGTTCAGCTTCCTCTTTAAGTTGCAGAAGCAGTTCCTCCAATTCGGGAAATTTCAGACGTGCCACCCTTTCAGAGTAGTTGAGCTGCTGTCTTCCGTTTTTAATCTGCTTTTCAGCAAACAAAAGCATTCTATAACCTTTTATTACTGTATCGGCCTGTTTTCTGACAGGTACCACACCATTCTTATCCTGCTTTATCCACAACATTACATCGGAATATTCCTGTTCGAAAGTCTCTATCTGATTCCGATAATAACTCAGGTCGACAACAAACTCATTATCATCCATTGACTGTATGATGGTATCCTTGATAAAATCGGCATCAAGCTTTGAGTTAAGGAATACATTCTGAATTGTACGCGGTATATTCTGATATCGCGAACTCTCTACAATTGCATACTTACGGAACTGAAGCAAATCCGGCTTTCTGTTGTTGCCGAATATTATATCACGAAACATATCATAGCCTGTAACCAGCGACGACACATTTGCACCCGATTCCGACACTCTTGTACGAATCACACTCCAGTCGGCCGAGACCTCGTTTTTGCCGTCAACAAACCACTCCTTACTATATGGAGCATCAATAAAGCGGAAAGCAGCCCTGCCCATCGACTTTGTTACAACTATGGTATAAGCACCGTTTTCGCGCATTACTTCATAAACTATATATGAGTTGGCAAACGGAAGATAGAAAGAATCAAAATTTTTCTTTTCTTTCGGTATACCCAATCTGAGTTTGTCTGCATTATAGAAAAACAAGACAGCCCGCAGAAGGGTACTTTTACCTACTCCCTGAGTACCAATAAAATGTACATTGCCGTCCAGCTTCACTTCAGCATACGGTACATGTGCGCTGTTCAGAAATATTATCTTATTGAGATATCTCATCGTTCATTTCCTCCGATATTGTTATGCAGTCCACCAAATCCTCCATATAGTGAAATGCCGTTAATACTTTATAAGTGTTATCATGTTCATTCTCAAGTTCTATCATTCCTGCCTTTTCAAGTTCAGAAACAAGCTTCTCCACAACCTCATTATATTTCTTCTTATCCTGAAACAGTTTGGAAGCCTTATCCTTCAGTTCCATCTGGCAACTTATCTGAACTTCAATGTCTGCCGGACGGAACTTAAATCCGGGACCGAATGTAGCATCATACGTTTTAAGGAAACTAAGATAGTCTATCCACTTCATAACTGCTTCAAGTTTGCGTTCGAGGTCGACTTTCGCCTCCTGACGGGTGAACATATAATATCCGTCACCACCTTCGAGATAAAAACCAATACCTTTATAATATTCGTAATAGTCGGTCAAATCCTCTTCTATGGCATCATAGTATCGTTTTATTGCAGGAGAAACGCTATTTGCAGAAATAAATCCGCCCTTACTCAATATATTGAATATTTCTTCTGTATATTTCATGCTTATTCTGATTATGTAATTATCGGAAATTATCTAGAGTTATTTGGAATATATCAAAGGATATTCCACGTCATAACTTGTTTCATACTTGTCGGTGAAATTCAGTCCTTCGGCATACTGCGATGCTATCTGGCAGAAAAACAAGATTCTGTCGTCTGTGCTCAGTTGCTTATGATAATTGTAGCTCATTACAAACTTAAACAGATGACTGCTTGATGCCGAGAAAGCATTATAAATTTCCTGTAAATTTATCTGGTCAAGAACTTCACCTTCTGTTTTCATATATTCCTGCGGTATAGCATCGGCCATATTCTTAGGACCTTTAGCCCGGTTCTTCCTTTTTGATATGATTTTTCTTATTATTTCCAATGCCACGGCAGAAGTACGCAGGTTATCTACCGACAACTTTATCCTGTAATTTGCCTGAGGCTCCATCCATACAGGATTTCTCATACTGACAACCTGACGTATATCAGTTTTTTCTTCCAGAAGGAACTGGTCACGAAAGTATTTCAAACGTCGAACTTTCTCGAATATCCTGTTCTGATAAGCTATAAGATTCAGGTAATGAATAATCTGTTTTTCTATCTCTATAAGATTATGATAAGAATCATTAAGCTGAAGTTTCACGTCATTCACCACTATACGCATCTGAGTGTCCATGGCAACTCTGAAAAACACAGGCTGAGTGTTATCTATTATATCTTCACTCCTGTTGATGAGAAGCGCGATGTTCTTGCGTTTTTCATCAAGATTCTTCAGTTTTGAAAGCTTTACACGATAGTTTGGTTCGTTCTTGTAAGTATTATCAATGTTGCGCTTCAAGTCTATCACATTACGCACCGTTATCATTGCGATATTTTTCAGACACCGCCTTACCTCTTTGTGATAATTATATTTCCGCTGTTCATTATCTTCTTTAAGGTAATAATCTATATTTTCATTCAGACACCTCAGATAATCATCCACAAACGAAACATTTATGTTCTCATTGACTTGTAAAACATCCTCGAAGAATTTAAGATATACATCCTCCATTTCAAGGAAATTTCCGCTATCTCTTATCATTCCGTAGTCAATGAGATATTTAATTCTTTCCTCTTTATATTCCGTGAGTTCGAGTGCATAATCATATTTCAGGGAAGCTGAAGGTCTTTTTTGAAACATCTGTTTCAGCAGAAGTTTCTCTCTTTCAAGTACACGCAAAAGCTCATCAATAGATTTAAAGGTATTCATAGTTCAGTGTTATAAGAATTACTACTGAAAGGCATCATATTTATCCCTGCCATTGTAGCAAGTTCATAGTAAGACATCTCCAATTCTGCCGAGCTGTATTGCGAATTACCCAATTTGATCAGATAGTAATCAAATTCCTCTAATCCGGAAATCTGCCCGACCACTTTCAACAACATAATAAATGTTGACAACAAAATATTGCCTGCTGTACCATTCTCGAATTTGTGGATGGTTGTAAGTCCGATACCGGATTGCTCAGAAACATCTTTCTGAGTAAGATTGCAACGAATTCTATATTCTTTAAATCTGTTACCCAATAACCTTACAAGCTCAGGCGTGGAGTATTCATAGAAATCTACCATATGAGCCACATTTATATATCATTATATTAAAAAGTTACGTATATTGTTGAGAATCAACAAATTCTTATATATAAAAATAAAAAGACCAAGCTCTTTTTTCAACTAATTCTTTATAGTAAAAACTAATTCAAAGAACGGAACTCATTAGGGGTACACCCCGTCATCCGTTTAAACATCCGGCTTAAATGTTGCGGATATTGAAACCCTAATTCGTAAGCAATCTCACTTGTTGTTTTGTCCGTACCAAGCAGAGTCTCTTTAGCCCGCTCAATCAATTTCTTTTGGATATATTCCGAAGCGGTCTGTCCGGTCTGTTTCTTTATCATATCTCCAAAATAATTTGCAGACAAAAACACTTTATCAGCAAAATATTTAACAGTCGGTAAACCTTCCTGCAATGGGGCATCACTGTCGAAATACTCATCCAGCAAGCGTTCGAAACGAACTATAACATCTTTATTCACCTCTTCACGTGTTACAAACTGACGCTCATAGAAACGCATACAGTAATCGAGTAACAAACCTATATTGGCGCAAATCAACCGACGGCTATGCCTGTCTATGCCATGCTTCAGTTCCGCCTCGATTTTATGAAAACAATCCATGACTGTGCTACGCTCCTCTTCTGAAAGATGTAAAGCCTCACGAATTTCATAAGAAAAAAAAGAATAGTTCTTAATCTCCCCGCCAAGTACCGTTCCCCTTATCAGGTCGGGATGAAACAGAATACCGTGAGCTTTCGGACGGACATTTTTCTGCATCTCGGTCTCTGCTACCTGACCGGGAGCAAAACTGACTATCGTACCTTCCTGATAATCGTAACTCTGACGTCCGTACATGATGTTTCCACAATAGGTATCCTTCAGATAAAGAGCATATACCCCATAATTAACCTTGAAATGTTCCGGCCAATGCGTTGCCTTCGACAAATCAACGACACTCACCAGAGGATGCCGTGTTTCGAGCCCGAAAAGTTTGTTGTACTTATCTACCTCATCAAGTTTTATAACTTTTTCCATAACCCTTTCTTTGATTTCTTTTGAGCAAAAGTAATTCATTTGAATTGAATTACATACGACTTTATTGCAAAATCGAGGATTCGGGTATGAATATCCGTAATTCATATACAAGCCGGCTTATTTAATCGCAGTAAATTTGCAATCAGAAAATGAATGAGTCTAGTACACTTAACCAATTTCTCGAAGTTGAGACAGTCTGTGCCTCGGCGTGGAAAGTAGAGGAATACGATGGATATCGGACAGATTCATTTGCCGAAAGTCAAATAGATAAATAAAAAACAAATCATGGTAAAAATAATTTTAAGTGTTTTTACTCTTAAAACGAGTATGAACAAAATTCTTTTAATTTCTGTATTCAGTATTTTAACACTCAATATTATGGCACAGGAAAAGATAATACAAACGGCAGGACGTACCCAATTGGGAGAGTTCGCCTCCAAATTTGCAGAACTCAATGACGATGTCCTCTTCGGTGAAATATGGAACCGCACTGACAAGCTTGGTTTACGTGATCGCAGTTTAGTAACCATTACCTCTCTTATCAGTCAGGGCATTACAGATAATTCACTCGTGTTCCATCTTCAGTCGGCAAAAAAGAACGGCATTACTCGCACCGAAATAGCCGAAACCATCACTCATATAGGCTTTTATGCCGGCTGGCCTAAAGCGTGGGCAGCGTTCAATTTAGCTAAAGACGTATGGGCAGAAGATACGACCGGCGAAGATGCCAAAACCATTTTTCAGCGTGAAATGATTTTTCCCATCGGCGAACCGAATACGGCATACGAAAAATATTTTATCGGAAACAGCTATCTCTCTCCCATTTCACGCAATCAAATGCATATTTCCAACGTCACCTTCGAACCTCGTTGTCGTAACAACTGGCATATCCACAAAGCCACGAAAGGCGGCGGACAGATACTTATCGGCATAGCCGGACGCGGTTGGTATCAAGAAGAAGGCAAAAACGCTGTAGAAATTCTGCCCGGGACAATCATTCATATCCCTGCCAACGTGAAACATTGGCACGGAGCAGCAACCGACAGTTGGTTTGCTCATTTAGCTTTCGAGGTTCCCGGAGAAAAAACTTCCAACGAATGGCTTGAAGCGGTGACGGATGAAGAGTATAATAAACTTGAACAGGATAAGTAATGACCTCTGCTACCTCTGTTTTATTCTCTTTAATGTGTTACAAAGATTGACGCTCCTTGGCTTCTATTGGGTCGCTTATTATTCTTGGGGATTTAAATATCATATCACAAACAAAGGGAAGAATAAGCC
>OLZU01001312.1_pt1 | contig 11825 bp, 12 predicted proteins | sample 1674101 | NCBI WGS metagenome assembly OLZU01 (sample SAMEA103958143, study PRJEB25191) | human gut metagenome | biome: human-associated habitat [ENVO:00009003]; feature: intestine environment [ENVO:2100002]; material: feces | place: Germany | collected 2013/2015
CTCTTTGTTGGTGCAGCAGCCGGGCCGCCGCACCGGATCAGGAAAGTCCGTGACATAACGTGTATCCTGCGCCCATTTGGCGGGGTTGGTGTCGATGTAGTGCCAGATGGTGTTGTAATCGTCCGGGGAGCGGATGATGTGGTCGTAATATCCGCGCTGCCAGAGTGCATGCCCGGCAGTTTTGTTGGTCAGCCGTTTCAAAGTGGAGATAAACATCGGGATGACCTGGCTTGCGCGGGCGGATGTAGGGGGCGGCGTCCTCGACGCCCCGGATGGGCCTTGCTGAATGGCAATCAATAAATGGATGTGATTGGGCATTACAACATATTTTTCAATCCGCACATGGGGATAAAATGCAATCATATTCCCCAACTGCCGTGCAACAATTTTACCGGTTGGTGACAATCGGGTTCGCGGGGCGTCGGGGACGCCGCCCCCTACAATCGTTCCAAAGGTGCAACGCTTGTTTTTGGAACAAATCGTAACGAAATACACACCGGATTGGCTGTAATTATATGTCGCTAAACGGTTGGCCTTCCGCTCCGGTACCCCATCCTTCACTGGTCTTCAAAACGGATGGTAACGCTCTTGGCGTGGGCGTGCAGGCCCTCATGCTCGGCAAAATCGGCAATGCGGGGTGCCACCTTGCCCAACGCCTCGCGGGTGTAGTAGAGAAAGCTGGACTTCTTCACAAAGTCGTCCACACCCAGCGGGCTGGAGAAGCGGGCCGTGCCGCTGGTGGGCAGGGTGTGGTTGGGGCCGGCAAAGTAATCGCCCAGGGCCTCGGGCACATTGCGGCCCAGGAAGATGCTGCCCGCGTTTTTGATCTCGTTCAGCACCCCGAAGGGGTCCTCCACGCAGACCTCCAGATGCTCCGGCGCAATGATGTTGCAGGCCTCAATGGCCTTGTGCAGGTCGGTGCAGACGATGATCTTCCCGTTGTCGTCCACGCTGGCGCGGGCAATGGCGGCACGGGGCAGCTGGGGGATCTGCACCTCCAGCTCTGCCTGCACGGCCCTGGCCAGCGCCGGACTGTCGGTGACAAGAACAGGGCTGGCCAGCTTGTCGTGCTCGGCCTGGCTCAGCAGGTCTGCCGCCACCCAGGCGGGGTTGCAGCCGCCGTCGGCCAGCACCAGGATCTCGCTGGGGCCGGCGATCATATCAATGCCCACCTTGCCGAACACCTTGCGCTTGGCGGTGGCAACGTAGATGTTGCCGGGGCCGACGATCTTGTCCACCGCCGGGATGGTCTGGGTGCCGTAGGCCAGCGCGGCCACAGCCTGTGCACCGCCGGTCTTGAAGATCTTGGTCACACCGGCGGTGGCGGCGGCGGCAAGGATGACCGGATTCACCCTGCCGTCCTTTCCGGCGGGGGTGGTCATCACGATCTCCGACACGCCCGCGACCTTGGCCGGGATGACATCCATCAGCACGGTAGAGGGATAGGCCGCCGTGCCGCCGGGCACATACACACCCGCCTTTTCAATGGGGGTATATTTCTGGCCCAGCACGATGCCGGGCTTCTCGTTGATCACAAAGTTCTTGTGCACCTGCTGGCGGTGGAAGCTCTCAATGTTGGCGGCGGCCTCCCGCAGGGTCTCAAGGAAATAGGGGTCCATATTGGCAAAGGCCTCGTCGATCTCCGCCTGCGTCACCTGCAGGTCGTCGATCTTTGCCCCGTCAAATTTCAGTGCGTACTCCTTCAGCGCCTCATCGCCCCGGGCGCGGACCTCGGCAATGATGCCGTCCACCACATCCTCCACGTTCTTCTCCGCGCGGATGTCCCGGTTCAGGATCTCCTCGGGCCTGAGCTCATCAAAATTATACAGCTTGATCATTTTGTTTCCTCCTGCAAGGTCTTGCGCAGCGCTTCCAGCATGGCATCCATTTCGTTGTGCTTGAACTGGTAGCTGGCCTTATTGGCAATGAACCGGGCCGAGATGGGCATGAACTCGGTGACCACCCGCAGGCCGTTCTCCCGCAGGGTGGTGCCGGTCTCCACGATATCCACAATGACATCGGAAAGGCCCAGAATGGGGGCCAGCTCAATGGAGCCGTTCAGCTTGATGATATCGATATCCCGCCCGATGGACGCATAGTAGCTCTTTGCAATGTTGACGAATTTGGTCGCCACCCGCACCGGGCGGCTGGGGTCATCCTTGTAATCCGCCGGGGCAGCCACGCACATCCGGCACCTGCCAAGGCCGGTATCCAGCAGCTCGTAGACATCGGCAGAGGCTTCGGTGAGGATATCCTTGCCCACGATGCCCACATCTGCCGCGCCGTGCTCAACGTAGATGGCCACATCGCTGGGCTTGACAAGGAAGTAGCGGATGCCCGCCGCAGGGTTCTCCACCACCAGTTTTCGGGTGGCGTTGTAGTCCTCGGTGCAGCCGTAGCCGATGCGGGCCAGCAGGTCATACATCTTGTCGCCCAGACGGCCCTTGGGCAGGGCCACATTCAGCATGACCCGGTCCGTGCTGTTCCTCTGTACCGGCGGGGTGGGGGCGCTCAGGCGGTCAAGCTCGTCCAGATAGACCGCAAAGCCGATGGCCCCAGCCCCGGGGGTGAACTTCTGCATCAGCAGGTCATAGCGGCCGCCCTTGAGCAGGGGCCGCGGCAGGCCCTGCAGATAGCCCTGAAAGACCAGCCCGTTGTAGTATTCCATCTCACCGGCAAGGCTCAGGTCAAGGCGGACCGCCCCGCCGGAGGCCTCCAGCGTTTTGGCCAGTGCCCGCAGCTCAGCGGCGGCGGCGCGCATCCGGTCGTTGCGGCAGGCACTCTCTGCCTTTGTCAGCGTCTCCTCGCAGCTGCCGGAAAGCTCCAGCAGGCCGGTCAGGGCATCGGCCCCGGCGGCATCCAGCCCGGCGGCCTGCGCGGCGCGGCGCAGCTCGTGCGCATTCTTTTCCCGCAGCTTTTCCAGCAGGCCGGGGCGGGCATTCTCCAGCACGCCCAGTGCGTCGAACAGGCCGAACAGATAGCCCATGTGGCTGACTTCCAGCACCCACGCGGCCCCCAGCTGGGCCAGGCTCTGCGCTGCCAGCCGGACCGCCTGCTGCACCTGTGCTTCCCCCACCGCGCCCAGCATCTCAAGGCCCATCTGGGAGATCTCCTGGAAGGTGTGGCTCTCTGCCGAGGGGCGGTAGACGTTCTCATGGTAATAATACCGCAGGGTCTCGCCGGGGGCGGGCTGGGCCGTCTTGGCGATAGACAGGGTCACGTCCGGCTTGAGCGCCAGCAGACGGCCATCCAGGTCGGTGAAGGTGATGACCTGCTCCGAGGACAAAAAGCTCCGGTTCTCCTGATAAAGCCCGTACTCCTCAAAGCGGCCCATGTGATATTTGCGGCAGCCCGCCGCCTCATACAGCGCCCGCAGCGCAAAGGAGGCCCGCTCCTTGGGCTGCAAACTGTCCAGACTGAATTCCATCTCGATCTCCTCGTTCCCTCTCTGCGTATTTCCCACTTCTTTTGTTTATTTTACTTTATCAAGATAAAGTTGTAAAGTATGAAAGTGCCAGCTTTTCAGCCCTATCTTACCGTTTTTCTGTGCGTTTGTACAGAAAGGCGAAATCATTTCACCCCAGCGCCAAAACAGATGATGGAGAGCGAAAACCGGGGATAAAAAAGGCCAGGCCAGTCTCCTGCATTGGAAACCGGCCCGGCATCTTTCTTATTTTGCAAGCTTCAGATTCTGCGGTTCTTTGGGTGTGAACACAAGCTTCAGATCCATTCCCATTCCGTCTGCCAGACGTTTCAGCAGCTTCAAAGATGGGTTGCGTGTTCCATTTTCCAGCTTGCTGATATCCGCCTGATTGATGCCGGTGCGTTCGGCCAGCTCCTTCTGGGTCAGGTTCTGAGAAATGCGTGCATCTGCCATCGCCCGGATGATGTCCATTTCCGGCTGGTTCTCTTCCCACTCCTTGCGGAACTCCTCATTTTTCAGCTGTTCATTCAAATACAGATCCAGTGTTTTCATCTGATTCACCCTCTCTTTCCAAAAAATCTTTCCGATACTGTTTTGCCCGTTCAATTTCACTCTTGGGTGTTTTCTGGGTCTTTTTGATAAAGCCGTTCGTCAGAATGATCCTTCCCCCATAATAGAAGAAATACATGACCCGCGAAATATCCGTTCCAACTTTTCCGCGGATCTCAAAAATCCCATCATCCAAATGCTTGCTGTATGGCTCCCTCAGACGGTTTCCCTGTTCCTGTAAAACCTTTAGGGTCATTACCAGCTTGCTCCGCATTTTGATATCCAGTTCATCCAAAAAATCTTCCGCAGGGCGCTGGCCATCTCTTGTTTCATAAAATTCCACCACGAACGGTCCCATTTCAAAATCCTCCCTACACTTTTCCCCTTTCAGTATATGGCAGATATGCCATATTGTCAAGCGCAAAAAGGCCGCCGCCCATTCGAAAACAGGCAGCGGCCATACAGCTCGATTCTTTTCTTTTAGTCCAGCAGCGCCAGCACACCGGCCTTGGGGCGGGCACCCACAGCCTGATTCACAAGCTTGCCGTCGCGGAACACCAGCAGGGTGGGGATGCTCATCACGCCGAACTGAGAGGCCAGCTCGGGCTGTTCATCCACATTGACCTTGCCCACCTTGACATCGGTGCGCTCCTCGGCCACCTCGTCCACGATGGGGCTCAGCATCCGGCAGGGGCCGCACCAGGTGGCCCAGAAGTCCAGCAGAACAGGCTTTGTGCTGTGCAGCACCTCGGCTTCAAAATTTTCTTTGGTAATGGTAACAACAGCCATATCGGTTCCCTCCATTTTTTATCCGCACCCTCTGCGGGGGCGGTCAGTTCCCTCAAAAGAAGGAGTGATTCTTACTTATGGCTCTAGTATACCCCAAACGACAGGATTTTTCCAGAAACAATCTGTGAACAAAAAAGGCGGCGGCCCGCCCGCTTGGGGAGAGCCGCCGCCCTGTGTTGTTCTTTGGAGTTCTCCGGGCTGTCTGGTCAGAACGATCAGGCCGTGACCCAGGCGATCGCGGTAACGGGCCACCAGCCGGTCAGGTTCAGAGCGGTGTAAACGCCAACGATCGCATTGCCGATGGACTTACCCATGTAATCAGCAGCGGCATTGATGCCCTTTGCTGCCAGATCGGTGATATTCTCGCCGTTCTTCTTGTTGTTCTTGATCCAGGTACGGGTCTGATCCAGACCCCAGATCAGGTTTGCAACAGAAATGACTGCGCCAATCGTCCAACCCACAGCAAACGGAGCGGTAAAACCGTCGCCGCCGCTGGTATAGGTCATTTCTTCTTCGTTCATCACGTTGTAGTTCGCGGGCAGCATGAGCTTCTTTTCCATAATAATACTCCTTTACAAAAAGCATTTATTGCACGGTGCAGCATACACCGCAAGTTACAGAAAACAGACCCGGTATCCCACTATCCTGGCTTACAGGATCAGCAGAACAGCGCTCAGGGGAGCCAGAGCCACCACCATGGTGCTGGAAACGGCATCCCGGACAAAGTTGGCTGCGGACTTGGACATATCCTCACCGACAGCATCTGCGGCACGGCCCAGAACGGTGAAGAGGTTGCCCTCACGGTTGCTCTTCTTGTTCAGCCAGTCCTTGGAAGCGGAAATGCCCCAGATATAGCTGGCACCCAGCACCACAGCACCCACGACCGTAGCGGCAGTGGTTGCAAAGCCGCCAATATCGGAACCGCCCTGGGTATAGGTCATCTCTTCTTCGGAAAGCACTGCGTATTCAGCAGGCAGATTCATGTTCTTGTTCATAGGTCTCATACTCCTTTTTTGAGCAGCTTGAACCGATGGTGTTCTTTCCCAATTTACCATCTGGTTTCCAGCCTTATATTACTACATCACACAGTTTCATGCAATGGATTTTGTGAAAAACCATCAAAAATCGGAAAGTCGCATGAAAAAACAAACGAAAGTTTGGTGAAAAGCACTGCAATAATTTTCCACTCAGCCTGCCACGCCCGCACGGTAGAGATACGGGTCGGTGGTAAAGCTGGCATAGCTGTACAGCACAAGGATCTGGTCGTAGTCGTTGGCCGCAATGAGCTGGTCCAGCCCATAGTTATAGTTGCGGAAATCCACCACGTCGATGGCCGCATAGTTGGCTGTCAGGTAGGGCACAAAGCTGTTGGCATAGCTGTCCTTGATGACCAGGATCTTTCCCTCGCCATCACCCTCCACCCGACTCAGGCCGTTGTTGCCGTGCAGGAACATGGCGTACTTATCATACACCTTCAGCTTGTCCAGATCGTACAGGCCGGTGGTGGTGCCCTCGGTGGGCTGGCCCGGGCCGGTGACGTTCCAGACCGTCAGGCTGTTCTGCAGGTCGTACCAGGTAATGGTGTCGGGTTCGGCATTCCAGGTGCGGGTCTTGGAGTAGTGGGTGCCGTAGAAATCCTCACAGGTCTCGGCCGTATGGGCATCCCGGTCAAAGGGAGTCAGGCCCAGCGTCTCACAGAACTGCTGGTAGGCGTAGTAGGCCCCCAGCGTCGTCCAGTGGTGGTCGGTGCGGTAGTAGAGGTATTCCTCTTTGTGCTCCGTCAGGGCGGGCAGGACATCAATGACCCGCCCGTAGGCCTCCCCCTGTGCGGCAACGCCTTCCAGAATGCCCTTCTCATCGATCTGGGGTGCCCCCGCTGGGACATTCTCAGGGTAGACCACCGAGGCCGACGGCACCAGCATGAGGTTCACCCTGCCCGGGTAGCGCTGGGCAAGGCTCTGGACGGCGGCAAGGTTCTTGGCCATCCCCTTTTCCTCATTTTTCAGGATGCTGTAATGCCGGGCGAACATCATGTGCTCCCGGCCCAGCAGGATGCCGCCGCTCTGGGTCTTTTGGAAGAGGGTGGTCTCCGCCGCGCTCTGCAGGTTGATCCACTGGTCGCGGCCAAACACCTGATCCTTGACGTATCGGGTGTAGCTGGTGAAGTAGTTGTTCAGCCCGTCGGCAGAAACCGCGGTCAGTCTGGGCCGCTGGGTCAGGGTGGTGTTTTCCAGTTCACTGTATGCGCGGTCGGGCGTGGCCATATCCAGCACGAACAGCCCGATAAAGAACAGCCCGAAGGCCACCAGCACCGGATACCGGAACAGAGAGGGAGTTTTCTTTGTATGCTTGTCCATTCAGGTCCCCTCCTCAGAAGTTGAAATACAGGAACGGGCTGTTGGTGCTGCCCACCACATACGCCGTGGAGAGCACCAGCAGCACCAGCACCGCAGCCACACGGGTCACGGTGTGTTTGCGCAGGGCGTTCCAGATCTTCTCAATGAGCGCGGTGCAGCACAGGATGCTGACCGCCAGCAGCACGCCGTAGTTGCGCAGGAAGTAGACCGGAGACGCACCGCCCGAGGGGAGGAAGAGCTTGCGGAACAGCAGCCCGAAGCCCACCCCGGCCTCGTTGCCCACAAACATGGCCCAGCCCACCACCACAAGGAACATGGTGTAGATGTGGGGCCAGATCCTGCCTTTTTCCAGATACTTGAGCAGGAACAGCTTTTCAAGGGCCAGCAAAACAAAGTAGTACAGGCCCCAGCAGATAAAGTTCCAGTCTGCACCGTGCCAGATGCCGGTGAGCAGCTCCACCACGAACAGGTTGAAGATCTGCCGCTTCAGGCCCTTGCGGTTGCCGCCCAGCGGGATATAGACATACTCGCGGAACCAGCCGGAAAGGGTCATGTGCCAGCGCCGCCAGAACTCGGTGATGGAGCGAGAGATATAGGGGAAGTTGAAGTTCTGGGGGAAATCAAAGCCCAGCATCTTGCCCATGCCGATGGCCATCATGGAGTAACCGGAAAAATCAAAGTAGAGCTGGAGCGAGTAGGCGATGACACCCAGCCAGACCAGCGGCGTGGACGCATTGGCAAGGCCCACAAAGGTGGTGGAAGGGCTGTCGGCAATGCCGATGATGTCTGTCCAGAGCGCGCCAACGGCATCCGCCAGCAGGACCTTTTTTGCCAGACCGAAGGTGAACAGGGTCATGCCTTCCTCGATCTGCTGCAAGCTGTAACGATGCTTGTAAACATGCAGCTGGGCCGAGACATCCCGATACTTGACGATGGGGCCTGCAATGAGCTGGGGGAACATGACAACATAAGCGCCGAAGTCGATGATGTTGTGCTCAGTCTTTACCTCCCGGCGGTAGACATCAATGGTGTAGGAAAGGGTCTGGAAGGTATAAAAGCTGATGCCCAGCGGCAGGACGCTGATGCCCTGAATGGCCGCAAATCCGGTGCCAAGCAGGCTGTTGATGCTGCGCAGGACAAAGTTTGCATACTTGAAGTAGAACAGCATCCCCAGGCTGGCCGCAAGGGCGACCAGCAGCAGCACCTTGCGCACGCCGGGCTTTGCGTCAAACGCTTCCAGCCCCAGGCCGCAGAGATAGTTGATGAGGATCAGGGCCAGCATGACCGGGAAGAACCGGACCTCACCCCAGCAGTAGAACACCAGGCTGCACACAAAGAGCACGGTATTCTTGAGCTTTGCGGGCGCAAGGTAATACAGCGCCAGCGTGATGGGAAGAAACCGGAACAGAAAGATGATGGTGCTGAAAACCAAGGCTTCGACCTCCTTTTAAAAAAAGAGCTGCTGCAAATGCCCTCTCACACTCGCTGCGCTCGTCAGCTCTCCCTTTGGGAGAGGCGGCAGTGCGGAGCATTGACGGAGAGGGCCTGCAGCAGCCCCATTCAGTTTTATTTTACTCTCCCAGTGCGCTGTCCACCGCGCTGTCCAGATCGGCAGTGCACTCGTTGGAAGCGATGACCATGACCACGGTATTGTCCTTGAAGGCGATCACGGCGTTCTCCACATTTTCCTGGGCCTGTGCGAACTCAGCGTAGTTGCCGTAGAACGCCACCTGATCCTGCTGGTAAGCAGTCAGCTGGTTTGCAACCTCCTCAGCCTTGCCGTCAGCAGCTTCCACGACCAGCACCATACCGGCATCGCCGTTGTCGTTGCTCTTCACGCCCTTGTAGCTCACCACATCCTCAGCGGGCAGGTTGAAATCGTACTCAATGTTCATGGCAGCGATCTCAAACTGGTTGGAGATGGGGTTGGCATCCAGCAGGGTCTCGAACGGTGCGTTCAGGGCATCGGTGCTGTTGTCCTCGCCCAGCGGGATGCTGGAGGCCTGGCTCAGCACAGTGGAGGCAGGCTCAGAGGACGCGGCAGAAGAAGCGGTAGAACCGGAAGAAGAACCGCAGCCGGCCAGCAGAGCACAGCTCAGGGCCAGAGAAGCAGTGGTCAGAATGATTTTAGCACGAAGTTTCATGGATTATTCCCTCTTTTATCTGTTTTACACCGGTTCGCCCACGCGGAAGAGTTTCCGACAACGAACCATTGTTATCTTACCATATCAAAGCCCGAATTGCAAACGGCAGGCAGAAGATTTTACGGTTTCTTCACCAGCGCTTTGCCGCTCAGCCCGCGATCTGCTGCAGGGCGGCAATATAGTCCTCAAAGCACAGGCCGCTGGCGTTGATCTTTGCGGCATTTTCCACGCCCACATAGCGCCAGTGCCAGGGCTCGTAGGTGATCTCGGTCTTCTCCTCGGCCCCCTTGGGGTAGCGCAGGATGAACCCGTACTCCCCGGCGTGCTGGCAGAGCCAGCGGAAGGCGGCAGTGTTCTCAAAGCCCTCGTCCAGGCCGGTGTGCTCGGGGCTGTTCAGGTCTGCGGCCAGGCCGCAGTTGTGCTCAGAGTAGCCCGGCGGGTTGACGATGGCAGCGGCCATTTCCTTCGCCTTGGCATCGTCATAGCCCTGCTGCTTATAATAGTTGGTCTTTTTCTCGTAGAGATTGGTCTGGTAGGACACGCTGCGGTAGCCGCTCTGCATCCAGACGGTCACGTTCTCCGCAGCAGCAGCCTTCTGCAGCTCCAGAAAGGCATTGCAGGCCACGGTCTGCAGGGTCTTGTTCACTGCGGTCTTGGAGCCGCACTCAGCGGTCTCAAAGGTGTAGTTTTCCGGCATCTGATTGGTGTGGTTCACAAGGATCATCAGCGGGTCGGCCAGCATGGCCTTTGCCTCGGCGGCAGTCAGGCCCAGCAGGTTGTCCCGGCTCTCCACGCTCTCGGCGGCGGCTCCGCTCACGGCACTGCTCTCCGCCTTGCTGCTCGGCGCAGCCGACGGCAGGCTGCTGGCCGCACTATTGGCGGCGCTACCGGCGGCATCTGCCGTGGGCACCGGGGCCTTGCGGCGGGAAAGCAGGAAGGACACACCGCCCACGGCCACGCAGACCACAAGGGTCAGCCCGGCGATGCGGCGGATGGCGCGGTTGCGCCGCCGCCGCCGGATCTCTGCCCGGGTCAGGCGGCGGCGGTGGATGGGTTGCTGCTGATTCATAAGAGACCTTCTTTCTCGGTTCGTTTTCTGTATATTATGTTTCTCCGGGGGCATCCTAAGCCCGAGGTGACAGCCATGAAGATGACAGCGGAAGAATACGCGCGGCGGGTGAAACAGATCGGCCCCCGCTCCCCTCTGGGCTCCGACTGCCTGTGGGCCTTCTGCGTGGGCGGCGGCATCTGCCTGCTGGGCGAGGTGCTGCGCGGGTGGTATCTTGGCATGGGGCTGGAAGCCCAGCTTGCCGGTACCCTGACCAGCTGCACTCTCATCGTGCTGTCGGCCCTGCTGACCACGCTGGGGCTCTACCAGAAGCTTGCCGCCAAAGCCGGGGCAGGCTCGCTGGTGCCCATCACGGGCTTTGCCAACGCCGTGGTCAGCGCCGCCATCGAGTTCAAGCCCGAGGGCAGGGTCTGCGGCACCGGAGCCAAGATGTTCACCATTGCAGGGCCGGTCATCGTGTACGGCACGCTGGCCGCTGTGGTCTACGGTGGGGTGCTCTGGCTGCTGGGCGGCTGACCGCTCTGTCTACAATACGCCTGCCGGGATGCAAAAATTGCAGTTTTCCGGCAAAGCGGATGGATCAGAATATCGCACGAGCGCTATTATAGCACAAATCCCAAAGAAAAACAGCCCTGAAAGGGGGATTTTTTCATGGCGACCCGCCGGGGTGACACCCTGATCTTCCCAAAACCGCCTGTCATCGCCGCACACGCCTGCATCGGCGGCAAAAAGGAGGGCGAAAGCCCGCTGGCGGCAGAGTTCGATGAGCTGCACAGTGACAACCGCCTCGGGCAGGCCAGCTGGGAGGCCGCTGAAACGCAGCTGCAATTACAGACGGCGCGGCTCTGCCTGAAAAAAGCCCACGCCACCGAAAAGGATGTGAGCCTCCTGCTGGCCGGAGACCTGCAGGCCCAGTGCACGGCTTCGGGCTATGCGGCCCGGGCGCTGGGGCTGCCCTTTGCGGGGCTGTTCGGGGCCTGCAGCACCATGGCCGAGGCGCTGGGCGTTGGGGCCTGCCTGTGCAGCGCCGGAATGGCAGACGGCCTGCTGGCCATGACCTCCAGCCACTTCTGCACCGCCGAGCGGCAGTTCCGCACCCCGCTTTCCTACGGAGCCGTGCGCACCCCCACCGCCCAATGGACTGCCACGGCGGCAGGGGCCTGCCTGCTGGCGGGACTGGTACTGCTGGGGCTGAAGCGGACGATGCCCGCCCGGCTGCGGCTGCGGGGGATGCTGATCCTCTTTGCCCTGTGCGGGGCGCTGGTGTACACGGCGCTGTTTCAGGCACTGGTACAGGCTCCGGTGACAGCCCGCTGCGGGCAGACGGGGGAGTTCTCCGGCACGGTGCTCTCCCGCCCGGTGGAGACGGAGTGGGGCGTCCGTGTCACCATCCGCCTTTCCGGCTCGGCGGCCAAGGCGGAGGTCTACGCCGATGCGGAATATACCGCTCTGGAGCCGGGACAGCAGCTCTCCGGCATGGCTCAATGGCAGGA
>OLZU01001314.1_pt1 | contig 11807 bp, 10 predicted proteins | sample 1674101 | NCBI WGS metagenome assembly OLZU01 (sample SAMEA103958143, study PRJEB25191) | human gut metagenome | biome: human-associated habitat [ENVO:00009003]; feature: intestine environment [ENVO:2100002]; material: feces | place: Germany | collected 2013/2015
GGGGAATGGATATTATTGCAGAAAAAACTGGATTTTCCAGCAGCTCCTACTTTCATAAACAATTCAAAAAAATAACCGGTATTACTCCGCAGTGAAGTGACCCCCAAAAGTTAGACAATATTTTGAAGTAAAAATTGTTCAAGCAGCCGAAAGGGCTTGCTGTCTGTGAATTGCAGGCGGCAAGCCCTTTAGCTTTGCCTTGATCCTGCGGTTGTTGTAGTAATCCAGGTATTCGATCAGTTCCTGTTTGAAGTGTTCCATGGACTGAAATTCTTGCAGATATAACAGTTCACTTTTGAGCAGTCCGAAGAAATTTTCTATCACAGCATTGTCCAGACAGTTTCCCTTGCGGCTCATGCTCTGGCGAACACCTTTCTCCCGGAGCATCTGTTGGTATTGTTTGTGTTGGTACTGCCAGCCCTGGTCAGAATGGAGAATCAGGTTTGTTTCGGCCGGGATCTTTGCAAACGCCTCGTCCAGCATGGTGGTTACCATGCTGAGTGCAGGACGATCCGATATGGTGTAACTGACCAGATCGCTGCTGCACAGATCAAGGATGGGAGAGAGATAGAGCTTCTCTCCAAACAAACTGAACTCTGTCACATCGGTGACCCACTTCTGGTTCGGCTTTTCGGCGTGGAAGTCCCGGTTTAACAGATTTGGCGCAATTTTGCCCACTTCTCCCTTATAAGAGCGGTACTTCTTCATCCTGACACGGCAAACTAAGCCCAACTCTTTCATAAGCCGCTGGACAGTCTTGTGGTTCAGGAGGAAATTGCGCTTGCGAAGTTCTGCCGTGATCCGGCGATAGCCGTACCGGCCCCTGTTTTCGTGGTAAATCGTTGTGATTTCTTCCTTAACAGATGCATATTTGTCTTCTTTCTGCATCTGCTTCAAATGATAGTAGAAAGTGGCACGGGGTAGTTGAGCGATTGAGAGCAGAATACTGAGTGCGTGTTTTTGCCTTAGCTTCTGAACTACCAGCGTTTTTTGTGCTGGCGTCGCTCGTCTTCCAAAACCAAGGCTTGCAAATTTTTTAGGTAATCGTTCTCCGCACGCAATCGCTGCACTTCGGCCAGCAGATCTTCTTCTACATCCTTTGGCAGTTTCTTTGGCCGACCAGTGCTGCCGCGGCCACGCCGTTCGACGGCAAAGCCTTCCGGCCCTTCCTCCAGATAGATTCGCTCCCATGATTTGATCCGATCTCTGCTGTTTACCCCAAATCTACGACAGGTTTCGCTGTAACTCAATTTCTCTTTCTGCATGGTTTCAATCACCAGTTTTTTGAATTCTGGCGTATATCGCTTGTTTGGTACTCCTTTTGGCATAGCAAAACACCCCACTTGTTAGATAGTATATCATACTGTCTAACAAATGGGGTGCAGTTCAAACCTGTGCCTGCACTGCTTCTATCGCAATTTTCAAAAATAAGGCGAATAGCCGCAGGAATGGAACCAGCCTGAGCAGTCAGAAAGCGAAACTGTCTGAAAAGCACATTGTATCGCGTTCAGAAGAGCATCCAGGGTCCGTGCCTTGAATTTACGAAGGAAAGACTTCACCTTCGACCAGAGCTTTTCAATAGGATTCAGATCAGGACTATATGGTGGAAGATAAATGTATCGAACACCGGAGCTGTCCAGCAGATTTCTCACTGCCTTTGCATGGTGCGACTTCATATTATCCATTATGAGAACAGAATTTCCGTTCAGATGAGGCAGCAAATCAGTTTCCAGATACCGCTTAAACCTCTCCACAGTTGTTCCGCCTGAGAAAGTCGTATAGCGTAGTGTCCCATCCAACTGAATTGATGACAGAATGGTCGTGTTCTTGGGTTTGGAAAGTGGTGCGGAATCAACAGCGTTGCTTCCTCCAAGCGAATAGGCATACCGCCTTGTCATATCCGTATTGCATCCGCTTTCATCCAGAAACACAAGGTCACTTGCCTTGAATCCAGACATAAGGCCGTTCCAGTCTTTTTTCTTCTGTGCCACATCGGGGACGCTCCTGTTCACTGGAGTGAAGAGACTTCATCTTGCGGTGATATCCTGCCCGCTGAAGAAAACGCCAGACAGTATCAATGCTGACAGGAAAATCCAGTGTTTCTATAATTTCCAGCAAGTGATATCCGGCTGTGTCTTCAAAAGAGAAAGAATCCTCTGGTAATCCGCATCGATCAATTTGGGTTTCTTTCCACGGAGATTCGTCTGAGTTTCATAGCTTCCTGTTTCATGTCGACGCTTCAGCAAACGGCAGATCGAACAGGTGTTTACAGAAAAACATTTTGCCAGTTCTTTTACGCTGACACCCTTGTCGTATGCTTCTAAGATCATTTTTCGAGCTTCATTGTGCAGCATGGCTCTCAACTTCCTTGCTTCTGTTATACCACTTTTTTTCAAAAGGTAAAGAGCTGTGCTATATTATTGAAAACTGCTATAAAAATCGAACTGTTTCCGCTTTCGCTTCGTCAGTCCGGTTAGCACACACCCTACACAGGGTGCTTTTTATTCATGTCTATTAATTCTGGGGCGGTCACACTTCATTGCGGGGAAGCCTAGCATTTTTTATAGCGCTATTTTACAACGGTCTCGCGATTTTTGCACTATTTTAGAACAGAAACTAATTTTGAGGCAAAAAATGAAGATTGCATTTCCTGGAAGGAAAAAATTGAGGATTGAGAGGAAAACAAAAATTTTGTATATTAAAGAAGTAAAGAGTAAGAAGACCTGTTCTTGGCAGGCAGAAGGAGAATGGGATGAAGATCGAAAAATGGGTGCAGGATTCAGCAGGTCGATTGGATGCTGTGGTTCTGCTGGACGCAGGGGAAAAACCCAGTACAGTGCAGGTGCTGGAGTTTGTGGATCGTCAGGCAGGAGCAGAAAAAATCTGGCTGTTGGGACGCGCAACACTCCAAAGAAAAGAAAACAGAGTTCTGGTCCGGACCTGTGTGCTACCTGCTATGGAGCTGCCGCAGCTGGAAGGTCGCACAGCCGAGTACCGTCTGAAACCGCCAACAGATGCGCAAGTAGAACAACAACTACAAGCCTTGGCCCGAACGAGGGTGGAGACATCGGAGGATGAAAAACCGGCCCGTGCAGGAGATCTTGCAACGCTAGACTTTGATGCGGTGCTGGAGGATGGAACACGATTTTTCGGTAGCATGGGCCGGGATGGTAGATACCATCTTGCTGTAGGTGAGGAGTTGCCGGAAGGAGTCTGGCAGGCCGTTGTAGGCAAAAAAGCAGGAGACGGATTCCAATGCAGAGTGCAGTTGCCCTATACCTACGAGGATAAACGTGCGGCCGGAAAGAATGCGGTATACATCGGCTGGGTGAAAAAAATTGTGCACCAGAGAATGCCCGAGCTGAATGATACCTTTGCTCAAAGCTTTGGACAAGAAAATATGTCAGCTCTTCGTGCAATAATTCGAGATAGCTTTCTGGAGCAAGAGGCGAGGGAGGCCAGGCGGATCATTTCTCAGCGGATGCTCCATGCCTTGAGTGATGAGACTATTGTGGAGCTGCCGCAGCTTGCTGTAGAGCTGGAAGCTGAATATCAGTGGAGGCAGCTGGAAAATCGACTGGAAAAGAGCGGTATTTCACTGGAAAGCCATCTGTGCCGCCTGCACAAAACGCGGGAGAAACTGGATGCAAGCATCCGAGTACATGCAGCAGAGGATATGAAACTTCGGGCAGTGTTTTTGGCTGTTGCCCGTCAAGAGGGACTGACCGTGTCTGATGCGGAGACGGAAGCCGCGGCCCGTGCTGCAACCCGGGGACTTGCCGGAGCACAGATCGATCGGATGCAGCTGCGCCAACGTCTGTGCGTGGAGAAAGGAATGCGATACGTCACAGAACGCATGGCCCTGAAACCAGCGAAGATATCTATAACATGAATGAATACGAAGAAATGAAAAGAGGATGAAACCGCATGAAAAAGCGAAGCGTTCTCTACACATGGGTCATTGAATTCTCAATTCTTCTGATCCTGATGGCAACCATGTGTGTTACGCTGACTCTTTCCGCCAGAAGAAAATTGCTGGACGAATACACAGAAATTACGATTCAGCAGCAGGAGAAAATTGAAACTGCGCTGAATAACAGTATGTCTCAGATCAAAACAGATGCCATCAATCTGGCGTGCAACAATGTGATCCGTAGTTTTTCGTTGCTCTCCACGCCGATGCCGTCTGATAATTACACATTCTACACCATTCAAAGTCTGTTGGCAGCTCCGGGAAGTACCCATAGTGCGGTGAGTGAGACCTATATTTATTTCAGAAATTTGAAAAAAGCGCTGACCTCCAAGACTGTCTATGAGAAGGAAACACTGGCTGCAATTCTGTTTGGTCCAGGCGGAGAGGTGGAAAAACGATTTGATTCTCTGCGCACGACTTCGTCTCTGTTCCGTGTAATAAGTGATTCCACTAACGGGAGGACGCAGGTCATGGCAGTAACCAGCATTCCAACGCAAGGCCGTTCCCCAACAGCACTCATCATTCAGGTGTTGGACCCGCAGGCGTTGGGTGAAATCGTTGCTGGACAGGCGACAATGGAGGGGACAACGACCTTGCTGATGGACAGCAGCGGTCAGCTTCTGTGCGAAAGTGGAAATCCAGCGCTTGCAGGGCAACTGGTGCAGATGGCAGCAGAAAAAAGGCTGGAAAGCCATGTGGAGCTGGGAAATAAAAGCTATTACCTGCTGCAGAAGCAGCTGGAAGAAGAAAACTGGACCCTCATCACGTTGGTGCCGGTCTCTGCCATTACCCGGAAGAGTAGTTGGGTCTGGCAGCAGTCGATGGTGTTTCTGATGGTGTTCTTGGCAGTGGGCATCGTTGCAGCGGCTTCTATGGTGCAGTTGAATTATCAACCCTTGCGGGAACTGACCCGCAGCCTGCCGACAAAGTCGGACTGTGTAGAAGACCAAAACGAATACCAACAAATCGATGGCGCATTCCAGGCATACCGAAGAGATTTGGAAAGGATGCGGATTTTCCAAGAAAATCAGCGCGTTTCCCTGCAAAAAGAGCTGATGCAGAACCTGTTGGAGCACGACATCGATGTATCGGCACTTTCTGGAGACATTGCTTCCTGGATCAGGATCGACAGCTGGGGTGAGTGGTTCGTTTTGCTGTTGCTCAAGGATGAAGGTTTGGATTTCTCTGAGCCGCTGACCGAAAAGGTGACATTGCTGCCGGTACAACCGCACGGCGTTCCGACCCTTTGTATGTTTGCTAGGGAAGAAACCAACCTGCGTCAGAGCCTTGGTATGATGGAGGCTTATCTCAAGGAAAATGGCGTGGACTACTTCGCGGGCAGTGTCCGCTGTGGATGGAAACAAATCCACCCGGCATTCCTTTCGCTATGTGAACGAAGTGAGATTGCACAGGAGCAGCCGGAACGGAGTGGAACCCCCACGCCGAGCCCTGCACAGCGCATCACAGTGGCACAGGGGTCGGAGATTACCCGTCTGACCTTTTCTGGCAATGCGGAGGAGGCTATCCGAGCTCTGCACCACACGTTGCAGACCAATTTTAGCAGTTCGCCGGATATGTTTTTGCTGAGGATGCTCCTGACCGATGTGTTGGTGACTATGTTCAACGCGGTTCCGTCTGGAGAACAGGGAACAGAGGTGCAACAGGCCATCGTTGCCACCTCCCGTGCACTGCAAAAAGCTATGACCCATGCAGAAGCCGAGGAGCAGATGGATACTCTGATCGGTGCCATGGCGGTAAAGTATACCAGCCCGGCAGAGACTGATCAGCCCGAGCTGCTGTCTCGTATTTTACAGTGTGTGCAGGATCACTTTTGCGAACACGATTTCAATGTTTCCCGTGCCGCCGATCTGCTGGGGCTGAGTGTGGCCTATCTCTCAAAGTACTTCAAGCAGCAAACTGGAGTCAACCTACTGAACTACCTGAACAGTCTGCGTATTGATTACGCTAAGAAGCTGATGGATGAGGAACAAATCACAGTAGCCGAAGCGGCAGATCGTGCGGGTTACGAAAGTGCCAACACGTTTATACGCTTGTTCAAAAAGTATGCTGGTGATACCCCGGGCAACTATAATAAACACTGATCTCTACAGAAAAAACTGCAAAGTCCTGCCTTTCTAACAAAAGGCGGGGCTTTGTGCATATTGCAATAAAACAATGTAACATGTATAGCAAAAGTGCACAGGATGTTGTATTCTTGACGAAAAATAGGGATAGAAACGGCCGGAATATAAAATTTTGAGGATGGATTTTGCTCCAAAAACACAGTATGATAGAACCATCAAGGGCGCTTGGGAGAGCGCCGAATCGAATCCTCAGAAACACGAAGAAAAGGAGAAGAACAACATGAAAAAAATCTCTCGCCGCGATTTTCTGAAGGCAAGCGCCGCCACCTCCGGTGCTGCCCTGCTGACTGCTTGCGGCAGTTCTGGCAGTAGCACAGCTTCCACTGCAACATCAACTAGCTCTGCCGAGAGCGGCCCCCGTACTGTCAGTTACTGGATTGACTTGGCAAATACATCCGGTGCCGATGTCAAGAGCATGGGCGACCTGTACTGCTGGAAGGCTATTGAGGCCAACACTGGTATCAACGTAGAATTCCAGCATCCGGCCAGTGGTCAGGCTGCTGAGCAATTTAACTTGGTGGTTGCAGGAAACGAAATGCCAGACATCATGTATTACAGCTGGGCTACCAATTACTCCGGTGGTGCTGACGCAGCCATCGAAGATGGCAAGATCATTCCTCTGCAGGATTATATGGAAGAATATGCTCCCAATATGACCCATTACTTTGAGTTGCACCCGGATATGTTGGCCGATATTACCACCGACAGCGGCAATATCTACGGGTTCCCCGCTATCTACACCTCCACTGCAGAGGGTAGCAAGGAGTGGCAGGGGGTGTTTGATCGTGAACCTTTTGCTGAAAGCTTCATCGGTCTGGTCATTCGTACTGATTACCTCGAGCAGGTGGGAATGGATGTTCCGGTGACCTACGATGACTGGTATAATGTGCTGAAGGCATTTAAGGAAAAACTTGGCCTGAAGTATCCTATGTGTTTTGTGCAGATGTTTGAACAAATGTCCGTTGCTATCAGCGCAGGTTTTGGTGTTTGTGTTCCTGTTTCTGGTTTCTCTGCAGCCTACGGCTACGGCATCAATGAGGAAAATAAGGTCGAATTTGGCCCTGTTAAGGACGGCTACAAGGACTATCTGGCCTTCTTGAACAAGTTGTACAGCGAGGGTTTACTAGATAATGACTACATGGTTCTGGATCGTACCAGTGTTCAGGCAAAAATCCTGCAGGGCGATGTGGGTGCTTGGATCGAGATGATGCCCACTGGTCTGGGCAATCTGAAGAGCCAGATCCTTAAGGATGATCCCAATAATACGTTTTCTGCCGTGGGTGTCCATGAAATGGTCAAGACGGCTGGTACTGAGAATTGGTATCATCAGGCAAACCAGCCGTTCACCGGTTCTGTGGGTGCCATTACCGGCAGTTGCAAGGATGTAAAGACTGCGATGGAGCTGCTTGACTATGGCTGGGGCGAAGAAGGTAACATGCTCTTGAACTGGGGCATTGAAGGCGAGAGCTATGAGATGGTCGATGGCTGGCCTCAGTTCACCGATGCTATCATACACAACAAGGAAGGCAAGGCTCCTTCTACTGCTCACTCTATGTATCGCCAGCTGAACGGTCCTTTCCCCGAAGACCACTGGCAGCGTTTGGTCTCCAAGACCGATTATTCTCTTGCTGAAGGAGAAATCGACCAGAATATTGCGTCTTTGAATACCTGGAGCTACGAGAACGGCAAGCACTACAATGGTTTGCCTGCCACCACATTGTTGGATTCTGAGCAGGCTGCTTACAGCGGAGCTTTCAACGAAATTGGCACGTATGTGGGCGAGATGACCGCAAAATTCATTACTGGTACCGAGAGCCTGGATAACTTTGATGATTATGTCAAAAATGTCTACAGCATGGGGATGCAGAACTGCCTGGATATCCAGCAGGAAGCTTTGGACCGCTACAATGCCCGCGTAAAGTAAATCTGGATCTTTGAGATCCGTGCCGCAGGGCGGGGGTGCCCTGCGGCATTTTTTGAAGTCGGAGGAAAACGCTTATGTCCAAACAGTCCCGTCAGGCAAAAGCTGTGGCAGAGAAATATGGAATCGATACCCGGCTGACCTGGGATAAGATCAAAAAGAACTTTTATCAATATCGTGGCATTTACCTGATGCTGATTCCGGTGCTTGCATTCTATATTGTTTTTAACTATGCGCCGCTACAGGGTTTGCAGATCGCGTTCCGCAACTATCGCCCCGGTCGAGGCATCTGGGGCAGCGCATGGGTCGGTTTGGCAAATTTTAAGCAGTTTTTCACCGGCCCATATTTTTGGCGTGTTTTGCGCAATACCCTGTACATCAGCTTCTATACTATCGTTATCTGCTTCCCAGCCCCTATTTTGTTTGCACTGATGCTGAATGAACTGCGGATCAAAAAATTGAAAAGTGCGATCCAGACTGTGAGTTATTTGCCGCACTTCATTTCCCTGGTTGTGGTCTGTGGTATCATCAAGGAATTTGTCTCCTCTACTGGACTGATCAGCAACCTGCTCGCAGCAGGGGGCATGGCCTCCAATCTGCTAATGGATCCCTCTAAGTTCCGTGCAATCTATGTGGTCAGCGAACTGTGGCAGACCATAGGTTGGAACAGCATCATCTATCTGGCCGCCCTGGCTGGCATCAATCAGGAACTCTACGATGCCGCTGCTGTAGACGGAGCGGGGCGCTTTCGCCGCATCCTCAGTATTACCATCCCCTGTCTGATGCCCACCATTATTATCATGTTCATCATGCGCATCGGTCAGTTCATGAGTGTGGGCTACGACAAGATCATTCTGCTGTACAATGAGAATATTTATGAAACTGCGGATATCATCGGTTCCTTTGTCTACCGCAAGGGCCTGATTGAATCCAATTACAGTTACAGTATGGCGGTCAGTCTTGTGAACTCGTTGGTCAATTTCCTGCTGGTAGTGGTGGTGAACAAAATCAGCGCCAAGGTCAGCGAGACGAGCCTGTGGTAAGGAGGAAAACGCACTATGGTTGAAAAGAAAACTGGACTTGACTGGGTGCTGGACATTCTAAACACGACACTGTTGATTCTGATCGGTTTGGCCTGTCTGTATCCGTTTTGGTATGTTGTCTGTGCTTCCTTCAGTGATGCCAATGAATTTCTGCGGCATGATTTTGTCCTACTGCTTAAACCCTTGAAATTCAGCTTGGAGGCTTACCAGTACTGCATTACAGATCGCATTTTGGTGGGTTACCGCAACACGCTGTTCTATGTAGTGGCCGGTACCGCCATCAGTATGTTCCTGACATTCCTGGGAGCCTACGCCTTGAGCCGTAAGGGCTGGATGGGCAAGCGATTGGTAACATTGATGATCATGTTTACTATGTATTTCAGCGGTGGTATCATTGCCATTTACCTGTGGGTACAGCAGCTCCACATGATTGATACGGTCTGGGCAATTCTGCTGCCCACTGCCCTGAGCACCTATAACCTCATTGTTATGCGTACAGCCTTTGCCAATGTGCCGGAAAGTCTGATCGAAGCGGCACGGCTGGATGGTGCCAGTGAGTTTACCTGCTTATTCCGCATTGTTATCCCGCTGAGTCAGGCAACGATTGCCGTTGTACTGCTGTTCTACGCTGTATCCCGCTGGAATGATTGGATGAGCGCAACCATCTTCCTGCGCACGGCTGATTTGTATCCCTTGCAGATCTTCCTGCGCGAGATCCTGCTGACCAGCAGTGCAGACAACATTATCAGCACTTCTGGCGGCAGTACCAACACCGTAGCTTTGGCCGAGACCATCAAGTATGCCACCATCGTCATCTCTACAGCTCCCATCCTCTGCATCTATCCATTCATCCAGCGTTATTTTGTTACCGGAGTTATGATTGGAGGCGTGAAAGAATAATGAATAAATATAATTTTTCTCCCAAAAGTGAGCTGAAAGCCATCCATGAGCTACCGGATCCTTTCCTTAAACCGGATGGTACCCGTGTTCAGACTAGAGAGGAATGGCCGGAGCAGCGGGAATACCTTAAGGCGATGCTGACCCATTACCTCTATGGCACTATGCCACCGCCGCCGGGCAATACCCGCGGTAAAGTGACCTTCAGCCGTAAGGTCTACAATGGCCGTGCCATTGCCGAGACTGTACGTATTACCTGCGGGCCGGAGGATGCCGTGCAGTTTGATTGCGAACTTATTCGTCCGGCAAAAGAGGGAAAGGTACCGGTTATCACTTGGAACCAGTTCAAGGGCCGTCATGGCAGCCCCGATGAAGAAGATGCTGTGCTGAATCACGGCTATGCCATTATCGAGTTTGAGAAGGAACAACTGGCAGCGGACAGTGCCGATGCCATCCATGGTCCGCTGGCTACGGCCTATCCCGGTTATACTTGGGGTGCCATTGCCATATGGGCTTGGGCTCAGAGCCGTGTGGTGGATTATCTTGCGACCACAGATTATGCGGACATGGATCGAATCGTTGCTACTGGCCACAGCCGGGGCGGCAAGGTTGCCTTGTGCGCGACTATCTATGACGAGCGTTTTGCACTCTGTGCCGCCAGCGGCAGCGGTTGCTGTGGTGCGGGCTGTCTGCGCTATCTGGGTGGCCGGTTGGGCGAAGGTTTTGGAACCTGCGAGACTGCCGGCAGTATTGAGGATGTGTTCCCGTTCTGGTGGAGCGACAATTTTGGCGAGTTTGGCAAACGGGTCAAGACCTATACCCGCAGCAATGCGCCCCAAATAGAGCTCCAGGATGCAGTGGCAATGCTACAGTCCGAATCCAATGGCAAGACAGGGGATGAGGATTATCTGCCCTTTGATCTGCATTTCCTGCGCGCCTGCATTGCACCCCGTCCGGTCATTACTACTGAAGGACTGAGCGATACATGGGCAAACCCTTACGGCAGCCAGATTACTTGGCGTGCCGCCGATGAGGTGTACCAGTTTCTCGGCGCGGCAGGGAAGAACGCCATTGCCATGAGGGATGGACCGCATGAATATCAGAAGCTGGACTGGGAGCATGTGATTGCATTTTGTGATACAATGTTCTATGGAACATCCCCCAACAAGAACATCCAGTGCCGCACACAGGAGGCTAAGAGCCAAATGAATGAAATCCCGGGCGCAGACTGGCGGGAGTTCTGTTCGCATTTCTCGTGGCGGATGCCCAAAACAGAACATTGATACAACAAGGAGGCAACTCGCATGGGCGGATTGTTCGATTATGACAGCAAATTGTTTCAGCTGCTGCTGCGCGTTTCTGATCTGGTGGCACTGAGCCTTTTGTGGCTGCTGTGCAGCCTGCCGGTCATCACCATTGGCGCTTCGACCTCGGCACTGTATTATACGGCCATGAAGTTGGTGTGTCAGCGAGGGGACGGCACTGTTTCGATGTTTTTCCATGCGTTCAAGGAAAATATCAGATCGTCGCTTCCTGTGACCCTGTTGCTACTTGTGATCGGTTATGCGTTGGTGGTGGATTTCAACCTGTTGGTAGGTAGACTGGGTGGCAGTCCAGTGTTCCATGGATTGTGTATCATGGTGCTGGTGCTGTACGCAGCCATTGCAGGCCTGATCTTCCCGGTGCTGGCAAAGTTTCGCTGCACTCTGCGTCAACTGATACGCAATGTCCTGCTGCTATTGCTCCAGCACCCACTGACAGTGGTGGCAGTGACAGCCATGCATTTCATCCCATTTTGGCTGATTTGCGCCCACCTAGAATGGGTGGAA
>OLZU01001334.1_pt1 | contig 11636 bp, 11 predicted proteins | sample 1674101 | NCBI WGS metagenome assembly OLZU01 (sample SAMEA103958143, study PRJEB25191) | human gut metagenome | biome: human-associated habitat [ENVO:00009003]; feature: intestine environment [ENVO:2100002]; material: feces | place: Germany | collected 2013/2015
CAGACGGAGATGGAGGAGCAGGAACCAGACAGGCAGGAAGAAGAGCATGGGGAATCCGTTTCTTATTTTGCCAGATGGACGGACCGGTATAAAGAAGCGAGGGAATATCTCTATGGCACGATGGAGACAGAATCGGATGAGGAGGCAGCCCATGAGATCATGATGGAGGAGGCAGAGCAGGGAAATGCGTATGCCATGCACGACATGGGAAAGATTTATGCACAGGGCATTGGATGTGAGGCAGACAAAGAAAAGGCAGATGTGTGGTACCAAAAAGCATTAGCGGCAATGCATTATGTAGAGCAGAAGAAAAAGAATACCTATCTGGAATACCGCATCGGAAAAATGTACCAGTACGGACTTGGCACAGACGAGAATCTGGAACAGGCAGCGGAGTGGTTTTTCAAGGCGGCAGTAAAGGAACATAAGTATGCGCTCTATTCCCTTGGCATGCTTTATCTGCAGGGGAAGGGAGTGGAGCAGGATGAGGAAACCGCATATAGTCTGCTGTTCCGGTCTTACAGCAAGGGAAATCCCTATGCAGCGTATGAACTTGGAAAACTCTATGAGGCAGGATGCGGAACAGAGAAAAATCAGGAAAAGTCGGAAAATTGTTATCGTGCTGCTTTTCTAGGTTTTCTGAATCTGGAGAAAAAATCAAAGGATGATACGCTCTGGTATCGTATTGGCTGCATGTATCTGCATGGGATAGGGACAGAGGCAGACGAAACGAAAGCCGAACATTATCTGACAAAAGCATCTGATTATGGCAACACCCATGCCTCCTATCAGCTTGCCAGACTCTATATCAGACAGGAGAGCCAAAAGTTAAGCGGGGAGTCTGGGACAGCACCGGATTACGCAAAGATTGCAAAAGCGGTAAAGTGGCTGGAAGAATCAGCCGCACAGGAAAATCCGTTTGCGGATTATGCACTGGGACGCTTGTACAGGGAAGGCACACTGGTGGCGGCAGACATGGAAAAAGCAGTGTTCCACCTGAAACGTGCCGCAGATGCCGGAAACAGCTATGCACAGTATCAGCTTGGAAAAATATATCTGGAAGAGGACAACAAAAACATTCCAGCAGCCATACAGTATCTGACACTGGCTGCGAAACAGAAAAATGAATTTGCAGCATACAGGTTAGGGAAACTTTATCTTGCCGGAGAAGAACTGCCAAAGAACACAGAGCTGGCACTGCATTATCTGAAGATGGCGGCAGACACCGGAAACCAGTATGCACAATATACCCTTGGTAAAGTGTATCTGATCGGAAAGGATGTCCAGCAGGACAAGGAACTGGCATACGACTATTTTTTAAAATCCGCAGAGCAGGGAAACATTTATGCAGCGTATTTTTTAGAACACTGGAATGACATGCCACACCCCGATCTGCTCTTAATGGCAACAAGGCTCATGCGGCATCTGGAACATATCATCGAAGAGAATGTGGCTGGAAGGAAGAGCGGAGGCCACAGGCAGGGGATTGACAGAAAACTGGCACGAAAAATCCGGCAGAAGAAGATTGCACAGGGACATGCCGTGGATGACCATGAGGACATGGTACAGACACAGTGATCACAGGAGGAGAAGTAGAAATGATGAGAGGAGGTACGATTGGGAGATTTTATTTACTTTACAGAGGAACAGAAGGAGCGAGCCAATGCGGTACATATTGCGGACATCCTTCGCCGGGAGCATGAGGAAGTGGAGCGTTCCGGGAATGAATGGCGTTGGAAACGGCACAGGAGTGTGACTTTTCGGGGGAGCAGTTGGTACCGCCACAGCAGACAGGTCGGAAGTCATGCCATTGATTTCATGCAGGAGCTATCTGCTGGACGGAGAACAGGGACAGCTTATTGAACGGGGAAAAAGGCAGGAGACAAAAAGAAAACCGATAAAAGCCGGGAAGGGACGGCAGGCTGTAGAAAAAGAACAGACAGAGGAAAGAAAAGAACAGAAAGAGCCAAAGGAACTGAAACTGCCGGAGAAAAATCCGACCATGAAGAGAGTCTATGCATATCTTCTGCAGAAACGTCATATTGACAGGGAAATCCTCTCGTACTTTGCAAAGGCAGGAACCATATATGAATCTGCGGAGCATCACAACATTGTGTTTGCCGGACTGGACAGCGAGGGGAAAATCCGGCATATCCATGTGAAGGGGAGCTGTTCTGACGGCAGGAGCTTCCGGCTGAATCAGGAAGGCTCGGAAGTTGCCTACGGATTTGGATACAGGGGAACCGGGAACAGACTGTATGTGTTTGAGGCACCCATTGACCTGTTATCATTTCTGTCCTTGTATCCAGAGAACTGGCAGGGGAACAGTTATATCACCTTAAACGGTGTGGCAGAGCATGCCATGCTGCAGGCATTGAAAGACAATCCCAGACTGGATACGGTTGTGCTGTGCCTTGACCATGATCCGGCAGGCATAGAGGCGTGCGGCAGACTGGCAGAGATTCTGGTACGCAATGGATATGGTGCGGTAAAGAGGTTACAGTCAGCCTGCAAAGACTGGAATGAGGATTTAAAAGGCAGATATGGTGAGGAAACAATTCCGGCACAGGAGCATCCGAGAGTCATGGAATGCAGGGCATGGACAGAGGTGCTGAAAGAAGTGACGGAATCCATCAACATCAAGTATGCCAACAGAAGTTATATCTGCCGTTATTATCAGGATATTTATAATGAACTGAAAAAGGGCAGGAGCAGGGAACAGCTTATGGATGCCTTTGACGGACCGGGGATGCTTTTGACCGGAGTGCTTGTGCGGTGCATGGAAAAAGAGGGAATCGCACTTGGCAGGGAAACTAGTGCAGACCAGATACTGGAAAATCTGTCAAAGCGTTATCAGCCGCATAAAGACAAGGGAAACTTCAACACCCGCATCCGGCAGATGCAGGCAGCCTTTGAAGAAACACTGGAGGTGTTCGATACAAAAGACTTAGAACAAAAAGAAGATCAGGAACTGCTTGCCAGAAAATGTATGAGCCTTGCGATGGAATGCATCCGGGCTCATATTTTTGTTGCCATCGACTGCGGGGAAGAGCAGATGAAGCCGGCAAAACAGACTGTGAAGGAACAGAAAATGGAACATCAGGAGGGAGGAATGATGCTATGCAGCCAGTCGTGATGCTGGTGATCGCAGGGGTGGCAATGTTTTCCGTGATTGGAGGCGTGTCACTTCTGTCACACTATTATACATTAAACGGAATCAAGAGCAGGACTGTCGGGGACGGTCAGCATGGAACGGCGAGATTTGCCACGAAAAAGGAAATCGCAGAAACCTATGTGCAGGTGCCCTATGAACCGGAGCTGTGGCGCAGGGGTGAGAACCTGCCGGCTGCACAGGGACTGGTACTCGGCAGCATGGAGCGGGCAGGAAAACTATACGCACTGGTGGATACCGGGGATGTGCATTGCCTGATGATTGGCGCGGCAGGAGTCGGAAAGACCGCACATTTTCTGTATCCCAACATTGAATATGCCTGTGCCTGTGGAATGAGTTTCCTGACCACGGATACAAAGGGAGACTTATACCGCAACTATGCAGGCATTGCAAAAAAATACTATGGCTACCATACGGCAGTCATCGATCTCCGTAATCCGACCAGAAGCGATGGTGACAATATGCTCCATCTGGTCAACAAATACATGGATGAGTATCTTGCAGACCATACGGACCTGAGTGCTAAGGCAAAAGCAGAAAAGTATGCAAAGATCACGGCAAAGACCATTATCTCCTCCGGTGGTACGGACAGTTCCAGCTATGGACAGAATGCATTTTTCTATGATGCGGCAGAAGGCGTGCTGACGGCTGCCATCCTGCTCATTGCGGAATTCTGCCCGGATGGAAAGAGGCATATCATCAGCGTGTTCAAACTGATACAGGATTTACTTGCACCATCCAAAGTGAAAGGGAAAAACCAGTTCCAGCTACTTCTGGCAAAACTCCCGGATACCCACAAGGCGAAATGGTTTGCAGGGGCAGCCTTAAATACGGCAGAGCAGTCCATGCAGTCGGTTCTCTCCACAGCGTTGTCCAGACTGAATGCTTTTCTGGATTCCGAGCTGGAGCAGATACTCTGTTTTGATACCGCCATCGATGCAGAGCTTTTCTGCAAAAAAAAGACGGCGGTGTTTCTGGTCATGCCGGAGGAGGACAATACCAAGTATTTTATTATTTCTCTGATTTTACAGCAGCTCTACCGGGAAATTCTCGTGGTGGCAGACGAGAACGGAGGGAAACTGAACAACCGTGTAGTTTTCTATTGGGATGAGGTCGGAACGATTCCGAAGATTGAAAGCGCAGAGATGATGTTCTCAGCGTCCCGATCCAGAAGGGTGAGTATCGTACCCATGATCCAGTCCTTTGCCCAGCTTAATAAGAATTATGGGAAAGAGGGTGCAGAAATCATTATCGATAACTGTCAGGATACCATCTTCGGTGGGTTCGCACCGAACTCGGAGTCAGCGGAAGTGCTCTCCAAGAGCCTGGGCAGCAAAACTGTCATGTCCGGTTCCATCAGCCGGGGAAAGAATGATCCGAGCCAGTCCCTTCAGATGATCCAAAGACCACTCATGACAGCGGATGAATTGAAGTCACTGCCAAAAGGAAACTTTATCGTATCAAAGACCGGGACTCACCCTATGCGGACAAAACTGAAACTGTTCTTAAAATGGGGCATCACATTTGAAGAACCCTATGAGATTGAAGAAAAATCTGCAAGAAAGGTAGCATACGCAGACAAGCAGGAGATTGAAGAGGAGATCATACGGAGATATATGTGCTGCATGGAAGAACCAGACGAGACACCTGCAGAAACGGCAAGGACAGGAGGGATGCAGCAGACATCGCTGACGGACACCATGAAAAAGATGCGGCAGACCTTACGGACGGAAGATTAGGAGGCAGGGTGACTAGGAAAGAAATTTATGAAACAGAGCTGCCACACAGGGCGGTGGCGGTCTATCTGTATCTGGAGACTCGTGCGGACAGGGAGAGGACATGCTATCCGGCAATCGGTACCATTGCCAGAGAGCTGCACCTGTCTGTAAGTACGGTCAAGCGTGCAATCCGCGATCTGGAGTGTGCAGGATTTATACAGAAAAAGCAGAGATGGCGTGAAAATGGAGGAAAGAGCAGCCTGCTCTATGAAATCATAAAATAGGCACAAAGGGATTACTGCGCCGGTCAGGTGGACTATGGTATGGTTCACCGTGGCCTGTGCAGGGAACTTTTCACTTTAAGGGGGAAGGACAGAGAAAAGAAAATACAGTTGGCGATATGAAACATCAATATTTTTTTGGAAAAAACTAAGAATTGAAGTATTACCAGATGGATTATGCGGGGACTCATAATTTTATTTTCTAATCGTATTTCGTGCGGAAAAATCGTATTTCGTGATTTATATATTGTGCAAAACAGTAAAATAAAAAATAATGAATATGCAAGTTTAGAGTACTCATAGAAAAGAGGAAATAAGGTAACGAATGGTGGCATACTGAAGCTGATAGTGTTTATTTGAGGAGAGTGGTAATATGGTAGCAAAAAAAATGGAAAGAGTGCTTTTAATAATGTGGTTTGTTAGTTTAGTTTTTGTGTGCATTATAGGTTATAGGGAAATAATCAATGCTGTACCATATGGTTTGGAAATGGCTTCAAAAATTGTAAGTGAAAACAATGGGATGGATGGAACCTTATATCAAAAAATCCTAACGGAAGCAATTCATTGTTATCAGATAGTAGGTGCATTATTGGTTATGTTAGGTGGTTTTGGAATAATTAAATCGGTATGCGCAATAAAAGAAAAACATAGATAATTGAGAAAATGTGCTGTCAATTTGATGGCACATTTTCTGTGTGATAATACAATTGATATTGATGTTTTGGACACTTCAATGAAAGATTTTAATTAAATTAAAACAGGTAGAAAATAAAAATTAGAAATGTTCGATATATAATTAAGAAAGAAGGTGAGTGTTATGCTGGAAATTGTTGTCTGTGATGACGATATGGCAGATCTTGAGTGTGCAGTGAATATGCTGCATAAGATTTTTACAAGTCAAAAGATTGCTTATCATATAGAGCAATTTGCGTCTGCAAATCAAATGCTTGAAAATATCAGCAACATTGATATCGGAATTTTAGATATTTCGATGGAAGAACTGAATGGTATTAAACTGGGGAGAAAATTGAAAGAAAAATTTCCAGATGTGAAATTAGTGTATATTACGAGTTATGAAGAATATTGTATGCAGGTCATTAACGAAGTTCACGCATTTTCATTTCTATGTAAGCCATTGGAATATGATAAATTGGAAACGCAGATGTTGGAACTGCTGGATCAACTGCCGGATACCGGAGCAGAAAAGGATTTTTATAAAGTGACGGACAGCAATGGGAAAGAGTATCGGTCAATCAAATTGAAACTCAGGGACATTTTATATTTTGAATACATAAAAAGATCAAGAAAAGTACTGATAGCGTTGTCTGATATCACATATGAGTATGACTGCATTTTTGAAAAACTGGTTGAAGAACTGCAGCCCTATGATTTTGTTGTGAATTGCAGAGGAAATCTGGTTAATTTAAGGCATATTGAAAAAATAAAAGGCTTTACCATTTATATGGATAATGGAAAAGAACTCCAGATTGCGCAAAAGAGAAGCAGCGATTTTAGAGAAGAAGTAAATAAATTTTTGCAGAAAAATTCATAGGAGAAACGATGAATACGATTTTACTGATATTATGTAATGCTCTTTCCTGTTTTATCATAAGTAACATACTGTTCCAGTTTATGAATGGAAAGTATAAAAGGAGCAGTCAAAATAGATATGCATATATTGTGATCGAGGCTGTCACAGTGATTTTTACAACCTGTATCAATATGCTCAATCATTCCATATTAAATTTGGTGGTCTGGGGCGTGTTGACGGGGGTGATCGCATATGCTCTGTATTATGAGGATATGGATAAACCGTTAAGACGTATCATTGAATGTGAGGCATTGGTATTTTGCATGTCTGTCTGTGAATCATTAGGAGTGATTCTTTTACAATGTATTTTGCAGGCAGCAGATATAAAAAATGTGAATGAAACGATGCTTTACTGCCTTGAGGTAACATTTTCAAAAGTAATACTTATTTTTTTGTATTATACATTCATAAACAGGTTTGTGAAAAAGAGCGATATTCCTTATGCAAAGACAAGGTACATCATGTATGGAATTATACTCCTATACAATCTGATTAACATGGGTGTAATTGTAGAGAATTTTAAAAATGGAGAAGAAAATTACTTATGTGCAGTCAATATGGGGTGTATTGTTCTGGCAGATCTATACCTTTTATATTTTGTTAAAATGGCAGATGAAAAGAACTATTATGAAAAGCAGCTCATCGCTTTAGAGCAACAGGCAAAGGTACAATACGAATACTATTTGACGCAGACAAAAAAATATGATCAAACCGTCCACATATTACATGATGTAAATAAGCATATTAAAGCAATCGAAGGATTATATGGTGCAGAGCAGGGGAATACGGCAGGAGAATATGCAGCGGAAATCAGAGAACTGTTAAAGCCGCTCATTCCGGTTCAATACACAGAAAATCCAATATTAAACATTCTTCTTACCGATAAAGAATCCGTTATGAGGGAAAAAGGTATTTCAGTAACCATAAAGGTGGATAATGTGAATCTGAATTTCCTTGCACCAATCGACATTACAACTATTTTTGGAAATTTATTAGATAATGCGATTGAGGCAGCAGAGAAGCTGGAAGGAGAGAAATATATTTCGATTAAGATTGGCTCATACCATAAAATGATAGCTGCCAGCATCGAAAATAACTGCGGAGAGGTAAAGTGGAAAAATGGTTTTCCGGTATCAGCGAAAGGAAAAGGCGGTGGAATAGGACTGCTGAATGTTCAGAGCAGTGTAAAAAAATATGATGGAAATTTAATATTGAAAAGTGATGGAAATAAATTTATTGCTGAGTTATTCCTCAATTCATAAAAAGAGCATTCGTGCTCTTTTTTGGTAAAAAGTCTTACTTCGTGCAAAAAAATCGTACTTGGTGCAGAAAAGGTAAAATATTAGAAGTGGGTTGTCGATAGAAAAAGAAAAATAAAGCGGATGATAGATATAAAAAATTTAATGATGGGAGGTTTCGATTATGTCAAGAATTACGGACTACGGTTTTTTATTTCAAACAACATTTGGAACATCAAAAACAAATTTGGTCAACAATATTCAGTTGTCCCAAATGAACAGCAGTTCTGTACAGAAACAATTAAAAGCAGCAGGGATCGACACAAACAGTAAAAAGTATAAAGCAGCACTGAGTGAGATGATGAAAAATGGAAACGGTGCAATGTTTACAAATGTTCAGGCAATTAAGAACCTGATGAGCCAGTATGACAAAAATGGAGACTGGATTGATCCGAATACCGGATTAACAGGACTTGCTGTAACGGATGAGAACAGAAACAGTTATAAACATATCATTTCTATTCCAGAGAGCAGCCGGGAAGAAATGTTTGAACTGGCAAAGAAAGAATTCTTAAATGAAAACGGTACTTTAAATGGTGATACTACCAAAAGGGAGAGTGTATATAACAATTTATACAGAAAAATGGATAAGGATGACCGCTTATCAGCAGGCTGGACAATGGAACAATATGAACATCAATACAGACAGGCATTTGCAGAAGCAGCAAAAGCCGCTGATCCTACATGGAAAGCGGGTAAACCAATACCGGCTGGTGCATTGGATGGTATTACAAGAGAGTCTGTTGAGAGTGGCAAGAAGTCAGTAGATATAAAAATATAGGATGTTTTTATGCGGTATATATTTCATTTATGCAATGTTGGACTTTGTGTGCGTAATATGGTTGTTTGATGAGATGGGACTGGGAGAGCAAGTTATTTTATCCTATAAAGGAAATAGAGGAATTGAGCAAATTGTTAACCATGAAAAATGTTTAGTCATATAGAAAAAATTTTGATCTGATTGGAGGAACAGAAATATGTATATTGGTTCTGGTCTGAATACCGTATCTTCATTGTACGGTCAACAAAAAGGTAATCAAATGAAAACTCCTGCATCTGGGGAAAAGACATTTTGTACGGTTGAAACACCAAAGGTATATCAGATATTCACAACAGATAATATGTTGTGGACGGGAGGTAATGGTACCGGTCTTTCTTATTGTCTTAAATATGCGGATGATTCGACGGATGAAAATCCTGTGGTGTTAGCGAAAGGTGTGGATGAAAACGGGAAAGAGTTTGAGCAAAGAATTTATATCAATGACGTTAATCCATCAAATGCTACAGTAGTCGAAATGCGTGCATTGGAGGCACATTACAAAGTGGAGAAGCAGGGAGGTTTCACGTCTCTGCCGCTTGAAGCTGGTAATATGGGACTTAACGACAGAAGAGATTTTATCTCAATGTTCAAAAAAAGCATAGAAGATTTAAACAAATTGGGAAGGTTTGACTTATCGTTGCTTTGGACGAAAAGTATGGATACATATCTTAATTTGCCAAATGCAAATAGTAAGTATAAATAGTGCTTAGTCATTTGAACATAGGAAAAAAAGAGAACTTGGATTACATATCATATTGAGGCTGAGAGAAAGCCAACAGGTGACACAGTCGGAAGAACTCCGGATAATGAAGAAAAAATGTGGAAAATAAAATGAAAAAAGTTTATCGATAGGGTTTCAGTATGATTCACATGATACAGATTATAAGGTAGGTGGTATAGTATGGTTACTGTAAATAATTCTGACTATTATAATAACATTCCAGCTGGCAGGGATTTAAACAACCTGCCCAATAATTCCAACACTGGTACAACTGTAGGTTATCAATATGATGGACTTACCGAGGAAGATCGTTTCGTACAAAAAGTTTTGCAGGAGCATTATGATAAAGTGTACAAAGAAAATTTGTCTCATTCTGATCCGATGACATATATCGAATCAAAATATTGTGATGTGACCTCACCTAATTTTTGCTCATATATGACAGAAGATCAGCGTTCCATAGCTTACCGCAATGAGAAAAGAATGTTACAAACAGGAGGAAAATATTCGGCTGGATTTGCCCGGTATGATTATGCATTAAGAAATTACAAGGATGTATATACAGGAGGTTCAAGAAGTGTTGGTTATGTACGCAATACTGACAGGGAAAAACAGTATGCCAGAAGTGTTGTAAATCAGCAAATTTCAAATCTACTTTCAAAGAATGGGATATCAATATCAAAACAGGCAGATTTGGTATTTTCTATTGATCCATATACATATCAATTAACAGTGTCGGGAAATGCAGATAGAGACATATTATCGCAGATAGAAAAATTACTGAATGAAGGGGATAATGCGAAAAATATATGGACACATGCGTGGATTTGTATGCATGATGCAGACAATGAAATTGTTAATTCGCAGGCAAATATGACAAAGGCAAACCAATATTCTTTATGGCATGAAGTCTATGAGACAACAGGGTATGATGCACGCAATGCGACATATAGAAATGGTACTTTTATTGCAGAGGATGGCACAGATTTACTTGTCTTGTTTAAGGAAAAGGCTAAAAATGGCGCAGGGTATGAACTTTATTCTAATAGATGGTTGGAATATGCTAAGAATGGATGGAAAAAAGAAAATGATTTAGTATTGAAAATAGGCTTTGACAGCAGTGGGTTGTATGATATAGGGCAGGAAAGAGGGTATGGAGCAACGCAGAATATGTGGATAAAAGGTATTAGTCAAAGTATATTTGAAGCTAGCGTGTGATCAATATTATATTGATTCTGAGAGAAATCCAACAGGTGGCATAGTTGGAAGGACTCCGAATAATGAAAGGAGATATGTTAATATGGCAGTTACAGGAATAGGAACATATGCGTCATATACGAATAGTTATGGCAATACACAAAATGCTGGAAACAAAACGGGCAGGACATATAAGAATGCCCATGAATATAAGAACTATTTAACACAAAAATACGATTGTTTACGAAGCAGGGATTATTCCGTAAATATAAACAGTTCTCTTTTGTCAAAGGCTATGGGAGATGAAAAGACAAAACAATGGTTGGAGTATAATCTATCTTTAATACCGGAAAGTATCGAAAAATTGAAAGCTGCTCAAAGTGCTCGTGGCTGTAAGGTACTGAGTGTAACGGATACAATAAATGGATATGATAGCATAACAGAAGAAGTACTGGTAACAGATGAGGTTGATCCGGGAACAGAAAAAGCAAGGAAAGAACTTGAAGAAAGACTCGAGAAAAGGAAAGCAGAAAAGAAAGAGACAGAGGAACGGCTGGAAAAACAGCGTGCCGAAAAACAGGAGCAGGAAGAACGGCAATATAATCTGAAAATTGATGGAAAAGATGTGGCAGACCTAACAGGAAAACTGGTGGAACTGCTAGGTACTTCAACTTCTACAGGAGTGACAGAAAATGGAGTTTCGACATTTGATGTGCTGGCATAGAAACTGATATGAGTATGCCGGGATGTATTGACATGCAGAATGTATTTTTATTTCTTTCAGTGGGACTGGTTGCGATTAACCTTATCCTTATGGAGTTCATGCAGAATACCATTG
>OLZU01001341.1_pt1 | contig 11598 bp, 15 predicted proteins | sample 1674101 | NCBI WGS metagenome assembly OLZU01 (sample SAMEA103958143, study PRJEB25191) | human gut metagenome | biome: human-associated habitat [ENVO:00009003]; feature: intestine environment [ENVO:2100002]; material: feces | place: Germany | collected 2013/2015
TTTGAAAGCAATCCCAAAGTACAAGATTTGCGAAACCTCTATAAGAGACTCGGCAATGATAGCACGGTGGTTGAATTGATGGGAACATTAAAAGAAACGGTTCGATCTTATCGTGACACATTGTGTGCGAAGATTTAACGACCAAATTAAAAACAGGATGCCATTGGAATTGCGGCACCCTGTTTTTAATTTGGAAAGAATACCTTACTTTTCTTTTTATGAATTTCGGAGGCCCTTTGTTTTGGTATTTCATGGTTTTACTCCTTTTTCTCGGATGGGGTGGTCGACATCAACTTATAGAGCTTTGTGTTTCGGGGAAAACTGTTGGTGAAAGGCACGATATTTCCCGCGCACCGAATCAGCCCGCAGCCTGCGGGAACATTGGTGACGTAGCCAAGCTGGTTGTCGGAAATGTTCAGCAGCTTCGCCAATTCCGCGCGGTCGGTGGCGCTCTGGTTCAGCATCACGAGAAACTCCGAGTTTGCCAGCATCAGGCGGGCGGTGTCGGAGCGCAGCAGTTCGTCCACATTCTGCGTCAGCCCGGTCACAAGTCCGTTGTACTTGCGGATGCGCTTCCACAGCTTGTAGAAGAAATTGGCGCTGTACTCATAGCGGAACAAAATGTAAAACTCGTCGCAGAAAATCCATGTTCTGCGCCCCTTTTTCCAGTTCTGAATGACGCGGTTATAAATGGCATCCAGCGTCACCAGCATCCCAAGCGGCATAAGCTGCTCACCCAGTTCGCGGATATCGTAAGCAATGATTCGTGCCTGCGTGTCCACATTGGTGTGTCGGGCAAAGGTGTTCAGCGTGCCGGTAATGAACAACTCCGACGACAGCGCCAGCCCCTGCGCTTCGGGTTCGGGCTGCATTTGGAGCAGACGGTAAAAGTCCTGCAGCGTGGGCGGCGTACCCTTGTAGCCGTTGCGGATATACGGCAGATACACCTGTTCTGTGCAGCGACCGAGGATGGACTTTTCTTTCGCCGTCACCATGCCGTCACCGATGAGCTGCTCGAACAGCGACAGCACAAACTCCGACTTGCTGACGATGGGGTTGCGCTCATCACCGTAGGCGCGATCCATGTCCAGCGCGTTGATGTGGGTGTCGGACGTGGCCGAGATGCGGATGACCTCGCCGCCAAGGGCTTCGGTCAGATAGCCGAACTCCGACTCCGGGTCGAGAATGAGAATGTCATCCTCGGTGGAAAGCGCGATTTGCACGATTTCTTCCTTGGCGCTCATGCTCTTGCCGGAACCGGACACGCCCAAACGGAAACTGTTGCCGTTGAGCAGCAAGCGGCGATCTGCCACGATCATGTTCTTGCTGACGGCGTTCTGCCCATAGTACAGACCGTTCGGTTCCATGATTTCCTGTGCGCGGAACGGAATCAGCACGGCGGTGCTTTCGGTGGTAAGGGTTCGCAGGGCTTGGATTTTCCGCAGCCCATAGGGCAGCACCGTGTCCAGCCCGTCTTTCTGCTGCCAGCGCAGCGTCGAAAGCTGGCACAGGTGCTTGCGCGCCGTGGAGTAGAGCGTTTCGGTATCACTGTCCAACTGTTCCTTGTTGTCTGCCAGATGCACCAGCGTCACCAGCCCGAACATCATCCGCTGGTCGCGGGTGGTCAGATCATCGAGCATCTCCTTGGTTTCCTTGCGCTGGAGTTCCATGTCATAGGGAATCGTAGCGGTAAAATTGTTGTTGGCGTTCTGGCGGCGCTGCCAGTTGGCAACGTTCGTTTCCACGCCCAGCAGCGTGCTTTGCAGCTGGCGGGCGGCCTCGTCCGTTGGCACAGGCAGGATATCGATGGATAACATCAAGTCGCGGTCAAGGTCGCAGAGTTCCGACACAAAGCTGTCCTTGATGTAGCTGGCATAGTCCTGCAAATACAGCACCCGACCATAGCGGGCATCCAGTTTGAAATGGTCGGCGGCAAATTCCATGCTGTCGGGGCAGAACCAATCCTTGAAATGCTGCCCGCGCTTGGCGTGTTCGTGGATGTTGAACTCTGCCGCAGCCTGTTCCCCGGCCTTGAAAAAGTCGCGGAAAATATGCAGGCGCTCGTTCAGCGTTAGTTCGGTTGCTACCGAGGAAAGCTGGGCAAGGTGCGTCACCAGATCCGTTCCGACGCGGGCAAAGTAACTGCGGGCTTCGTCCGCATTGCGCTTTACCACGCTTACGGTCAGGTAGCGCTCCCGCACAATGCTGTTGCTGGTGCCGGTGACCTGTGCGGTCAGCATCTGGTTGAATTCGTGGCGGTATTCGTCCAGACCATCATCCTTGTCGGGCAGCAGGACGCTGCGCTCGAACTCGGCCTTATTGATGCGGCGGTTGTAAATCGTGATTTTGGCCGATGCGCCGGAGTCTAGGGCATTCAGCAGTTCCGAGTAATCAAGAAACATACTGGTTTTGTCCTCTTTGCTGGCGATGGCGTAGTTGATGTCGGTAAACGACCATGTTTTGGAATACTGGTTGCCGACTTGAAAAATCCCATCCGCAAAAATTCTGCGAATGGGAATGGCGTCCTGTACACTGCGCGGAATACGGAACTTTTCGCGTTCCATCTTCTGCGCTTTTGACAGGGTTTTAATCAAGCGGTTTCCTCGCTGTCATGGGTGTTTTTCTTCATAGGCAAACCTCTCTTTCGCTTTATGCCCGCACGGATGGCGGGCTGCATGGCTTCGTAGTAGTAACTGTCGGACTTGAACACAAGGCGTTTCGGGCAGAGGATTTCAGACTTGAACCACGCCCACAGCACCTGTTCGGCGGTCATGCCGTGGTAGGTGAAGAACCCGCAGGCGGCAAAGGGTGCGGCGCCCAAGATGCACATCCAGCCGATTTCCTCGGTGCCAACATACGGCTGCAAGGCAAAGTAGATGCCCACTGCCACGCCGACCGCCAGCACCGAGCAAATAAACTGCCGGGTGTTCAAGCCGAAAAAGATGTTTTCGTGGTAGTCGCGGACTTCTTTCGGTATTTTGATTTCTATACTGCATTCCTTCCTTCTTTAATAAATAGGTTGAATTTATCCTATAATTCGTGTATACTATACTCAAAGGAGGCGTTGAATTATGGTTATTAACACAGACAATCTTGTATCCATCACGGAGGCCAACCAGAATTTTTCCCGTGTAGCACGGATGGTTGATGAGAACGGCGCGGCGGTCATCTTAAAGAATAATGTCCCGCGTTATGTGCTAATGGAGTTCAGCCAAGTCGAGGACGAGCAACAGGCGAAAGACGAGGACATTCTCGAAATCTCCAAGCGTCTGATTGCCAAAAACAAGCAAGCCTATGAGGTACTTGCCAAATGAAAACGCTGAGCAAGGAACAGGTTTTAAGGCTGCATAATGCTCTGTTGGAGACATTTGGCGGTACTGCCGGTGTCCGTGACGATGGTTTATTGGAATCTGCTTTGAATGCTCCTTTTGCTACATTCGGCGGGCAGTATCTATATCCATCCGTGCAGGCAAAGGCGGCACAGCTTGGATTTGGCTTAGTCTGCAATCACCCATTCGTGGATGGCAACAAGCGCATCGGCGCCCACGTTATGCTGGTTTTTCTGGCAATTAACGGAATTGAACTTGACTACACGCAGGAAGAACTGATTGACATTATTTTGCAAATTGCAAGTGGGCATTCAAAGGCAGCGGATTTGCTGGAATGGATTCTCTATCATCAGGCGTAATATTTGCGGCGCACTATAATGGTGCGTCGCTTTTGCTTTACAATCCCATAATTTCTTTCACAATGCGGTCACAGCCCTTGATGGCTCCGACCAGCACCAGCAGGTTAAATGCCAACTCGCCAACATACGTCCACACTGCCGTCACCACAGATGCACCGGTATCCACGGCGGGCGGGCTGGACGAGATGGCGGAGAAAATAATGCAGGACAAGGCAATCACCACGCCCTGCAAACAGACCCCTGCATAGCTGCGGATGAAGTTTTTGCCCACGCTGCTTGTAGGCTCACCCGCAAAGGTAGACAGCGGAATCGGCGCAATGGCTGCATACATCCACAGGCTGAACATTCTGCCGTAGACCGTGAGGATCATGGTAAAAGACAGAACGGTTATCAGCAGCCCGCCGATCAGCGTAACCGCCCACAGCGGAATGGAATCCCAGAACCCCACATTGTTGATGGCGTCGATCAGCTCCTGCGGCAGCGATACGCTGCTCATCCCGGAACTGCCCGATTGGGTAATAATGGTGGACACCATGCCCTGCACAATGGAAAACACCGCCAGCATCAATTCCAGCCCATACGTCACCGCACCCTTTGCCAGCGCAAAGCGAATGAACAGCTTAAGCGCGTGTTCCGGCTTTTTGACCTCGACAAAGCTGCCGCAGGTTTTCATAACACCCACGGCAAAAAACAGCACGAGCAGCCCATAGCCGATTGCCTGCAACGCGCCGTGGATGCCTGTCATAACGCCCCAGACTTGCCCGCCCTTGAATGTCTGCGGGCTTTCGGTCAGCAGCGACCAAATCTCCGCCAGCTTGTCGTTCCATGTGGAGAGTGCGGCGTTTAAGTTGCTGACAATCCATGACTCACCCACAGGGCATCACTGCCTTTCCTCTTGGTGCTGCCCTCACGCGGTAATGAGGTCGAGGATTTCTTTGGCGAACGTAATCACCAGCCCGCCGGCCAGCGTCAGGAAACCTTGGCTGCGCTGGCTGGGGTCGTGGCTCTGCAAGGACAGACCGACCTGCACGATGCCCCACCCCAGCAGGATAAGGCCCACCGCGCGGATCAGCGAAAAGATGAATGTGGAGAGATTTTCGACCACGACCAGCGGGTCATCTGCGGCAAAGGCGGGCAGGGCAAAAACAATGCCGCACACCATGACGGCGTACAGCGCAAACAAATTGAGAGAAATTTTCACAGATTTTTTGTTATGATTCAGCTTCATGTAGACCTCCGAATTCTTTGTATGGTAGGCTTCATTTCTGCCGCTTCGGCGGGCAGAAAGTCGTCCATATCCAGCAGTTCATAATTTTCGGGTGCGCCGGGCAGATCGTCCCGCGCGTTGTCGGCGGCGGTATAGTCGTAGGGTGCTGCGCCGCCGTCCTCGGTATAGCGGATGTTCGGGTGCTTCAGCAGATTATATTTCAGGTCAATCACGGGGTGTTCCCCACGGATAAACAAAATGCACTTGCTGTTATCCAGCAGCCGCACCTCGTCCGGGGTCATAAGGTCGCGCCCGGATTGCTGGTGGTTGATGCTGTAACTGCCGCTGCGCCCTTTGCTTTGGTTATAGCTGGTGGTGGAGATGGTTTCCTTGCCCAGCAGTTCCGAAACGTACTTGTGGGTTTCTTTCTCGGTACCGCCGAGATAGAGGAACTCATCACATAGGCCCACCAGCGACTCCCAATCGTCCTTGTACATGGCTTTGAGCTGCGCCATATTCTGCACAATAATCGAACAGAAAATAGCGCGGGAACGCATGGTGGCCAACGCCGACAAAAAGGTATCTTTTGGCAAGGAAATATTGGCGTACTCGTCCATCAAGCAATGCACCGGCACAGGCAAGCGTCCTTTGTGTACGCGGTCTGCCTGTCGGTACAGTGTCTGGATGAGTTGCGTATAAATCATACCGACCAAATAATTCAGGGATTTATCCGAATCCGGGATACAGCAGAACAGTGCAATCTTGCGTTCGCCCAGTTCCTGCAAGTGCAGTTCGTCCGTCATGGTCAGCTTGGCAATAGACGGCAGATTAAACGCGGCAAGGCGCACACCTACACTCACCAAAATCGATTTCGCCGTTTTGCCTGCCGCTTGTTTGAAAATGCGGTACTGCTTACAAGCGATGCTGTCCGGGTCCCGCATTTCTAAGCGTTCAAACAGGATGTCCAGCGGAGATTGGTAGTTGTCATCGTCCTCATGGACTTCTGCGGCGGCTATCATCTCCATCACCATAGAGAAGTTTTGTTCTTCGGGCGGAGCCTCGTGCAGCAGGTACAACATAAGGGCTTGCAGCAGGGCGGTTTCGGATTTTTCCCAGAAGGGGTCGCTGCTTTTTGAATGTGATGGTGTGGTGTTTTGAATCAGATTCTCAATCAAGGTCAGCACTTCGCGGTCATCATGCACATACACAAACGGGTTGTAACAGAACGATGCAGCGGGATTTATAAGGTCAAAGACAAGTACCTCATAGCCCTTCTGCTTCAACAAATTGCCGGTTTTACGCAAAATTTCCGACTTAGGGTCAGTGATTACCATAGAGCAGGCACATTCCAGCACGTTGGGTACGCCATAGGTGCGGGTCTTGCCTGCGCCGGAGCCGCCGACAATCAGGATGTTGGTGTTGTGCTTATGTTTGTAGCCGTCGATTCCAATGTGGAAATGCTGGGTCAGTAGCAGGTTCGGTCCTCGCTTGTCCATGTAGAACTTATTCAGCCGAAACACGTCACCCCAAGCCGCCGAGCCATGCTCCGCACCGGGGCGGGTATTCTTCTGATCGGTCACAGCTACAATAACCGCTACCGCATAAACCACCGTGAGCACAAGCAAAAAGCGTGGGCTGTCTTGACTCCACGCCAACGCAAACGGCTCTGCCAGTGCGCTGTTCAGCGCATCCAGCAGAGCCGTTATTTTCATGCCCGGCTGCCAGCGGCAAGCCACCGCCAACGCCGCCCACCACACAATGGGCAGCGGCAGCAGCCAGACCCACCAAGGGTTCTTTCTTCCCGGCGTGGTGGACTACCTTTCTTCGCCGCGATAGGGCGGGCGCTTTGTACGCTCGGTATCCCATGCCTGACGTTTTCTCCACAACTTCGGCAAAACTACGGAAAAGTCCTGCGGCATACGTTCCGCCTTGATTTGCGGCAGATTTGCAAACAAATCGCTTTGCAGTGTTTCCCATGCCACTTTGTCGGGCATGTTTTGGGCATAGAATTTGTTGTAGCTGTATGCCAAGTCACTGACTTCAATGTAATGTTTAACTTCCGTCCGCAGCATTTGCCGTTCCCATTCGGTTTCCTGCGCACGGTGGGGCGCAAGCTGCTCCTGCATGATTGCCCGATGTAAATCGTCAGGCAATTTCAGCAGGGTTGGATACCTTCTGTGCAGTTCAGCGGCGATACCTGCTTTCTCAAAATAGGTGCGCAGCTTCTGCCCCGCGTAGGCATACCACGCCACATTCCCGCATCCCATCCACTCAGTATCTCGGAACGGAATGTTGAGCGCCGCAAGGTTATCGGGGTCAATCAGCGCCTGCCGATAAGCATCGTACCCCTGCATAATCAGCCAGTTACGGAAATCGGTAAATCTGTCATCCGAACTGCCGTCATTAATGATGCAAGCCGCCGCAACCATTTTGGGAAAGTTGGCTTTATTGCGGTAGCTTTGCCATGCGCAATCAAAACCGAGCAGTTCATCCTGCGGCAATTTGATGAGTTCCGTGTAAAGGAACTGTTTCACGGACGCTTCATCCTGCATATCTGCTTGGGCGCGGACTCGGTCAATGATCGACCAGAATTTTTCCCATGTCATAGTCGGATTCACCAGATAAACAGCGGCGTGTGCGCGTGCAGCAACCGGGTCAGTGCATCATCCACCGCATCAGTATAACCGCCCTCTGCCAAGCGCTGGGTGCGCAGTTGGTTGAGGGCTGCTTTTGCCAGCCGATACTCTGCCGCCGACATCGTCAGCTTGCCGCCTGCGGGCAGATCGTTCACCCGAAGGATGAGCCGTCCGGTCACCTCGGTGCTGCCGCCGTGGGCGCGCTGTCCGTAGTAGACATCACCCAGCGCTCGGAGCAGGATGCTTTTGTTGGCGCGGTCAAGTTTAACTTTACGTTCTGTCATTGTTTTTCACCATCCTTTGCTCACAGCATATCATAGAACCGCCGCAATAGCTATCCGTCATTTGAAAACAAACGGAAAACAATCAGCCGCGCTCCTGCTGGCGGGAAGGCTTCTTTGCAGGCGGCACGGCAACAGCGTATTCTGCGGCGGGCAGTTCGCGGGTCTGTACAGCCAGCGTGCGACTCAGACTGCGCAGCAGCCCACCACCAACGGTGTTCACATCCGACAGAAAGCCCCGCTGCTGTTCTTTGCCCAGATTGCCGTACAAGGCAACCACGCGGTCAAAGTTGAAAGCGGCGGTGTCAAGCCCATACCGATGCGCGACCATGTAGGCGGTGCAATAGCTGGGCGCGGCGTAGGCTTGCCGGTTGTAGGTATAGTCCTTATGGAAATCCGTCTGTGCGCGCTCCCGAACGATGGCGCACAGCGTCGTGCCTGCATCCATGCCGTTGCGGACATAAATCGTGCGGTTCTTGGGAACATACTGCGCTTGGATGCCGTCCGGCAGACTATCCGAGATTTGAATCGGCACTGGGCTGCTCTCGATGGAGGCGGCAATCAGTTCATCCACTTGGTATTCGGCGGACGGTGGCACAGGCCTGCCGCGCGTCTGTGTAATGTCGAACACCTTGCCGATATTATACCCAGAAGCCTTTCGGCCGTTATTCTCGTACACCTGCCCCACAATGGCCGTGTAACCTTCCTCGCCGGTACGGATATGCCTTCCGGCATCCTTCCATTGCTGGAATGTGCGGGCATCCGTGATGTCGGCGTTCTGGCCGGAGAGCAAAAGCTGGTTCGGCAGCGAGTTTCTGCTTTGCGACATGAAGTTGAGAAATTCCTGCAAGGCCGGGGCATCTGCCAGTACCTCACCCATGCGGGCATCCACCTGCACCCAAACCGCTTCGCGCTCTGCTTTCTTCATGGCGGCGTACTCTTCCTTGGAATACTGCGTTTCGGGCGCTGCGGTCTCGTTGAGATATTTGTTCAAGTCCATTTACAGTGTTTTCTCCTTTCGCTTGATTTTTACGGGCATCTTCGGCATACGGTCTTTCGGCGGCTCGACCTTTCGGCGCAGGTAGGCGGTGATGTCGCTTAATTCCATGCGCACGCTGGGGCGCTCACCCTTGGCCCGAAGCTGATCGGCGCGCGGCGACGGCGAGTTTGCAAAAGATTTGCTGCTGTCGGAGAAAGGCTCGGACGGACTGGCGTTCTCCGAGCCCTGCGGAAAACCCATGTTGAACTGTTCCTCGTCTGCGCCGACCTCAAAATCTACCGCACCGTCCTCGGTCTGGACGCGCTCGGTTTCCGGAGCGGTTTCACCACGCTCCTGCTGCACAGTGTCGATAAGTTCTGCCGTGCCGGTGTCCACAATAGCCAGTTGCAGCTTATCGATAATGCGGTTGGCCTTGGAGGCATCATCCTGTAAAATGGCGATCTCAATGTGATCGGGGTCCATCTTGTCACGGATGGGGCAGAACAGCAGCCCATGCGCCTTGGCGGCGCGGGCAAAATCGTGCATACGGTCTTTGTCTACCGTGAAAAATTTCAGCGGCTTCTGCTCTTTCAGCAAACGGATTAGGTGCGTTTTGCCGTGGGTCTTTTTGCTGTCGTGCAGCACTGCCTATGCGAAAATAAAGAAGTTTTTCGCAGCGGTGCCGGAGATGCGCAGGGCAAACTCTGCACCCTCCAGCGAGTAGCGGACGACCTGGTCTGCGGGTTCAGAGCCGTAATTCATCTGGCATCACCGGCCTTTTCTTTGGGCGAGGGCAAGCGGCTGAACGAGTCCACGCCGGGGATGAGGGCAAGACTGCGCCCGCAGTCCCAATTCATGTGGATTTGTCCGGCATCATCGATGAAATCAACGGTTCCCATAGAGCCGGGAGGCACGGCCATCTCATCTTCCATACAGCTGAGTTGCAGCCGCGTACCGGGCGGGTACTTGCGGCGCAGGTGTTCGATGTAGTCTTTGTTGGGGTATTTCATAGGCATCCTTCCTTTCAAGATTATAGTGTCAAATCAATGTTAGGGCGGCGGTCACGCGCACGTTCCTGTTCGCGCTGTTGTTGTTCAGCACGGTCACGGCGGGCTTCGGTGAGGTGTTGCTGCACCTCTAGGGAGTGTTCTGCGATTTTACGGCAGAGGCGTTCTTCTTGGCGAAGCTGCTTTAGGGCTGTGTTGACTTGCTGGATGCGTGGGCTGTCCGGGTTTGTTTTATACAGCGATTTTCTTTCTGCAGTGAGCCGGACAATTTCACCCAGCTTGGCTTGTCGGTAGGTTTCCAGCTGTGCCAGCGTGTCAATGTTATTCTTAGATAAAAACTCCATCTGCCGGATGCGCTGGTCTAACTTGTAGGCATCCTGCCGCACGACATAGCTGGGGCGGCGCGGCTTGCGAGGGAGCGCACCCAATTCGTATAGATAGCGATAATACAACGCCCGCAGCCCGGTCAGCTTGCGGCAAGGCTTCTTCCCGCTGCGCAGACGGCCATGTTTGATTGTTGGTGGATTTTCAACATAAGGGCGGTAGCTTCGTGGATACAGGATGCGCGTCTGGATTGCTTCGGGGGTATACCTCTTGCCCAGCGTTTTGAATCGAACAAAGCGCTCTTTTCCGGGCGGACGCAAAATGGGATACTTGCTTCCCATGCGGACCTCATACCCTTTGCGTTCCATTGCACTAAGAAACTGCCGCCATGTAAGGCTTTGTTGAATTGCTTCGTCCACATCCTGCCGGATGGCAGTGCGCCATGTGGGTTGGTTGTTTTCCTCAGCCCTCCACTTTTCATATTGCCGCTTTCCTCGCAGCGATTCCGGTGTTTCAATGATGGAAAGCCCATACTTTTGGCAGAGCGAGTCTGAAAGGGCGCGTACCTCAGTGTAATAGCTTTTGCTGTTGCTGTGGTACTTTTTCCCATCTTCTAAGCTGACGGCGCTCCATACAATGTGGTTGTGGTAATGCTTCGTGTTCAAATGCGTTGTCACAATTGCTTGGTATTTCCCAAGCAATAGCTGTTCCGCAAATTCGACACCGATCTGGTGCGCCAGTTCCGGAGTCACCTCCCCTTCTGCAAAACTCTGGACAAGATGGTATCCCTGCACACCGGTTTCTTTGTGCCAGCGAAGCGTATTCAATCGCATATCTTCAAAGGCGCTGGTGGTTGTGCAGCCCAGTCCTGTTTCAAAACAGGCCGAGTCGGTTTTATCACGGTTTGCCGCATAGTCCACAGCTTCTTCCAGAGATTTCGGTGTTGTTTTTTCTTTGTTCTGTACATAGTCCACTGTGCGATCAAGGCGGCGCACAGGGATCACGGATGTGTAAGCCATTTTTCATAGCGACTCCTTTACCAGTTTTCTTTTACTTCCCGCCAAACCTCTTGGGTTAGCCGGGTCATTTCATCCACACTCCCCTGCCCTGCTGTTCCGGTACTGTTGGCACGGTGGGCAAGCTGATTTGCATTGTTGCACAGCCCTGCCACCTTGCGGAGCAGATCGGCGTGGTGCGTGCAGGGGCGAGGATGGATTTCTTTGCCTGCAATGAGCGTGCGCAGATATTCTTCTCGGTTCAGACTGCTGGCCGCGACCTGCCGATTCAAAAACGAAAGTTCTTTTTCATCGACATGGAACGAAACAACAAATCTGCGTTTACGCACGGCAGGGGTTTGGGGCATCCCCAAAATGTGCGTCTGGTCGACCAGACGCTATGCTAGCAAAACACGACACCCCGCAAAACGGTTCATGACACAAGGTCATCGCCCTCCGAAACGGCTTTTTTCAAGCCGTC
>OLZU01001381.1_pt1 | contig 11307 bp, 10 predicted proteins | sample 1674101 | NCBI WGS metagenome assembly OLZU01 (sample SAMEA103958143, study PRJEB25191) | human gut metagenome | biome: human-associated habitat [ENVO:00009003]; feature: intestine environment [ENVO:2100002]; material: feces | place: Germany | collected 2013/2015
AAATGCACTCCGTTTTATCCGAAGATGCGAGGCAAAATATGATCTTATTATCGTAGATTCCTCGGATCCGTTTGGCCCATCGGAAGGATTGTTTACCCGCGAATTCTATGGGAATTGTTACAATGCATTGAAAGAGGATGGAATTATGGTCAATCAGCAGGGAAGTCCATTCTACGCAGAAGATGCACATGCAATGCAGCGAAGCCATAAAAGAATTGCAAGTACCTTTCAGATCAGTCGTGTTTATCAGGCACATATCCCAACCTTTGCCGCAGGTTACTGGTTGTTTGGATTTGCCAGCAAAAAATATCATCCCGTAGATGATCTGGACGCAGAAGCATGGAATGCATTAAATCTTCGTACACGTTACTATACAACAAGACTCCATAAAGGAGCATTTTACCTTCCGGCATTTCTGGAAGATATGCTGAAAGAAGTGGAGGAATAATTCATGATTTTACCGAATATAGAAACTTTTATAGGATGCGAAAGCAGCTTTGAGGAAGCATCGATTGTCCTTTATGGTGCGCCGTTTGATTCGACGACAAGTTTTCGTCCGGGCGCAAGATTCGGTCCGGCAGCTATGCGTCATGAGAGTTTCGGACTTGAAACTTACAGTCCATATCAGGACAGAGACCTTATGGATATCAGTGTATTTGACAGCGGGGATCTGGAACTTTGCTTTGGAAGCAGTGAAATGGCGCTTTCGGATATTCAAAAGAGAGCAGAAGAAATATTGAAATCAGATAAATTTCCATTGCTTCTGGGAGGAGAACATCTGGTGACGCTGGCAGCAGTACGCGCTGTAGCTGCGAAATATCCGGATCTACATATCATCCATTTTGATGCACATGCAGATTTAAGGGATGATTATCTGGGAGCCAGATTGAGTCATGCCTGTGTTCTGCGAAGATGCCATGATCTTCTGGGAGACGGCCGTATCCATCAGTTCTGCATCCGAAGCGGAGAGAGAGAAGAATTTAGATTTGCCGCGCAGCATACAGATTTCCATCCACTTTCTTTTGACGGACTGGAAGAGACTGTAAGAGAACTGAAAGAGAAAAATGTACCAATTTATTTTACAATTGATCTGGATTGTCTGGATCCGGCAGTATTTCCGGGAACAGGGACTCCGGAGGCGGGGGGAGTAACTTTCTTAGAGCTTCTTGAAGCCATCCGTACAGTTGCACAGGCAAATGTAGTAGGAGCGGATGTGAATGAACTTGCTCCTATGTTGGATGCAAGTGGTGTCTCAACCGCAACAGCATGTAAGGTTCTTCGTGAACTGCTTCTTGCAATTGCAAAATAAACCGGCAACTTATAAGAGAGCAATTATAAAAAAGAATATGTAACTGTTCAGAGCCAAGCAAAATTTCAAAAACAGTTGTAAAATGCTTGCATTTTTAAGACTATTTTTGAAATTTTGCTTGGCGGATACGCCACACCTTCAAAATGCGTAGCATTTTGAAGGTTGGCTCTGAACAGTTACAAGAATATTATAAATATATAACTGTTGAAGAAAAGGAGAAGAGTTATGAGCAGAGTACTTGTAATCGGCTGCGGAGGAGTAGCCAGTGTAGCAATTCAGAAATGTTGTCAGGCAGATGAGGTCTTCACAGAACTTTGTATTGCAAGCCGTACAAAGGAAAAATGTGATGCACTTGCAGAAAAGCTAAAAGGAAAGACAAAAACAGTTCTTACGACAGCTAAGGTTGATGCAGACGATGTGGATCAGCTGATCGAACTGATCAATGATTACAAACCGGATCTGGTAATGAATATTGCGCTTCCATATCAGGATCTGACGATTATGGATGCGTGTCTGGCATGTGGCGTAAACTATATGGATACAGCGAACTACGAGCCGGAAGATACGGATGATCCGAAGTGGCGTGCGATTTACGAAAAACGCTGTAAAGAAGAAGGATTTTCAGCATATTTTGATTATTCCTGGCAGTGGGCATACCGCAAAAAATTTGAAGATGCAGGTCTTACAGCACTGCTTGGATGCGGATTTGACCCGGGTGTCACACAGGCATACTGTGCATATGCATTAAAACATGAATTTGATCAGATTAATACCATTGATATTCTGGACTGCAATGGCGGTGATCATGGATATGCATTTGCGACAAACTTTAATCCGGAAATCAATCTTCGTGAAGTAAGTGCACCGGGAAGTTACTGGGAAAATGGACATTGGGTAGAAATCCCGCCGATGGATATTAAGAGAGAATACAACTTTGATCAGGTCGGAGACAAGGACATGTATCTACTTCATCATGAGGAAATAGAGTCTCTTGCGAAAACAATTCCAGGGGTAAAACGTATTCGTTTCTTTATGACTTTTGGACAAAGTTATCTGGATCATATGCGTTGTCTTGAGGATGTGGGAATGCTTTCTACAACACCGATCCAGTACAATGGACAGGAAATCGTTCCGATCCAGTTCCTGAAAGAACTTCTTCCGGATCCGGCAAGTCTTGGTCCACGCACAAAAGGAAAAACAAATATCGGCTGTATTTTTACCGGTGTAAAAGATGGAAAAGAAAAGACTTATTATATCTATAATGTGTGCGATCATCAGGAATGCTACCATGAAGTTGGAAGCCAGGCAATCAGTTATACAACAGGCGTTCCGGCAATGTGCGGAGCATTGATGATGCTGACTGGAAAATGGATCAGACCGGGTGTATATACCGTAGAGGAATTTGATCCGGATCCGTTCCTGGACGCACTTGACCGTTATGGTCTGCCACGCAGTGAAAATCATGATCCGAAGTTGGTAGACTGATGGAAAGATTAGATAAAAGAGCACCATTTACAGCCACCGGCGGAATTATTCCGCCGGAATTCCAGAACATAAAAACACCCTGCTACATTCTGGATGAAAAAGCACTTATAAAAAATGCAAAGCTGCTCGGTGAAGTATCTGAACGGACAGGATGTAAGATGCTTCTGGCACAGAAAGCATTCAGTAATTATGATTGTTATCCTTTTTTTGAACCGTATCTGGCGGGTACAGAGGCCAGTGGATTGTATGAGGCAAGATTAGGGGCAGAGGAAATGCCTGGAAAAGAAGTTCATGTATTCTGTGCAGGTTACCGGGCGGATGAATTCGAGGAACTTCTTCGGTATGCCGATCATATTGTATTTAATTCTCCGTCCCAGCTTCTTCGCTTTGGAAGAATGGCGAAAGAGGCAGGAAAAAGCGTGGGACTTCGAATCAATCCGGAATGCTCGACCCAGGAGGGACATGAGATTTATGACCCTTGTGCACCGGGAAGCCGCATGGGTACAACAAGAGTACAGTGGGATGAAGCAATTGTGAAGAATCCGGAGTTAATGGAACTTTTGGATGGGGTTCATTTCCATACTCTCTGTGAGCAGGACTCGGATGATCTGGAGACAACCCTTGCTTCCGTAAAGAAACAGTTTGGCGATTTGATCACCAAAGTGAAATGGATTAATTTTGGCGGTGGTCATCATATTACAAGACCGGGATATGATATTGGGCGACTGGAGCAATGCATTCGAAAGGCACAGGAAGAATGGAAGGTTGAGGTTTATCTGGAACCGGGAGAAGCCTGGGCATTGAATGCAGGATTTCTTCTTACCAGTGTGCTGGATGTTCTGAAAAATGGAGACACACAGATTGCAATCGTAGATGCCAGCGCCGCCTGCCATATGCCGGATGTACTGGAAATGCCTTATCGCCCACCGCTTCTTGGAGCATCGGATGAGACAACAGATAGTGGGATTACAGTCCGGTTAGGAGGTCCAACCTGCCTGTCAGGGGATGTGATTGGAGACTATAAATTCAGCAAATTACCGGAATACGGAGATCTTCTTCTGTTTGGAGATATGGCGATTTATACGACTTGCAAAAACAATACATTTAATGGGATGCCATTACCGGATATCTGGATCAGACATGCTGACAGAACCATGCAGCAGCTAACTTCATTTAATTACACAGATTTTAAAGAAAGATTAGGAAGCCGTGAATAGCGGCTTCCTAATACATTTATCTAACACATTTCTTGTTTCACATCAACGTCCATACCCAATATACAACTCCAAGCGCCCAGCTCGTCACAATTCCATACAGGATCACCGGTCCGGCAATCGTGAAAATCTTACAGCCAATACCAAAAACCTGGCCCTCCTTCTTATATTCAATCGCAGGTGCAGCAACAGAGTTGGCAAAGCCGGTAATCGGAACAAGTGCACCGGCACCGCCCCATTTGGCAAGCAGTGGATAAATTCCGGTACCGGTAAGAAGGATACTCAGAAGAATGAGCAGAATAGAAGTCCAGCTGCTGCAGTCATCCGGGGAAAGTTTTTTCAATTCACAGAAATGATAAATACATTGTCCAATCAGGCAGATTGTTCCACCAAGGAAGAACGCCTTCATCATGTTGAACCACACATTGTGCTGTGGTGTTTTCTTTTTGACATAGGCTTCGTATTGCTTCTGTTGCTTCAATTGTTCTATTTTGTCCATAAATGAAAATCCCTTCTTTTTGTTTTTAAATTCTACACATAGTTTTTCACAAAAATGAAAATAATATCCTTAAAAATAAATAATGAAGCATCAGAAATGAGGAAATGATATGAATGATACGGGAAACAAGAACCGGGCAATTGAGTCGGAGTGCGGTCCTTTTCATCTGTCCCAGCTTCGTGGGGCACAGAGCATTGTATTCACAAAAGCACCTTATCTTCTAAGCGCTGCATCTGTGGCAGGAAGCAAAGAAGCGCAGGGGCCGCTTGGAAAATGCTTTGATCTGACAAATGAGGATGACCTGTTTGGAGCAGAGACCTGGGAGGAAGCCGAAAGCAATATGCAGAAGGAAGCCTGCGTACTGGCACTGGGAAAGTCGCATGTGGATCCGAAGTCTGTGCGTTATCTCTTTGGAGGAGATCTTCTCAGACAAGGGATCGCAACTTCTATGGGCGTTGAAGATCTGCAGATTCCCATCTTCGGTCTGTATGGCGCATGTTCCACATCAGGAGAAGCACTGGCATTAGCAGCAATGAGTGTGGCAGCAGGATACGGAGATTACATGCTGGCAGTAACATCCAGCCATTTCGGAAGTGCAGAGAAAGAATTTCGATTTCCGTTAGGATATGCGAACCAGAGACCACTTTCCGCACACTGGACCGTGACAGCCAGCGGGGCTTTCCTCGTAGGAAGCCATCTGAATAAAATACATTCCGATAAGCAGCATCAAAGAAAATCCCAGTTCCGGCATGTTCGGATCACCGGCGTTACGATAGGGAAGATTGTGGACTTTGGCCTGAAGGATTCACAGAACATGGGGGCATGTATGGCTCCGGCTGCAACCGATACCATCTACCGTAATTTTCAGGATCTTGGACGTACACAGGAAGATTACGATCAGGTCATAACAGGTGATCTTGGATATATTGGTCAATCCATACTTTTTGACCTAATGAAAAGCAGAGGATATGATATCAGAAAAAAACATATGGATTGTGGAATGACTATCTTTGATCAGGAAACACAGGATACACATGCCGGCGGAAGCGGCTGTGGATGCGCAGCGTCAACACTGGCTTCTTATATTCTGCCAAAGATTGAGAACGGAGAATGGAGAAGGATACTCTTTGTGCCGACCGGTGCATTGATGTCAACGGTCAGCTTCAATGAAGGAGCAAGTGTGCCTGGAATTGCGCATGCGATTATGATCGAACACTGTTGAAAAGCCCTATTATAATAGGAAGAAGTAAAAAATGTGCTAAGTGTGTGTTAAAAAAAGAAAAGGAATAGAAAAATGGATTATATAAAAGCATTTTTAATCGGAGGTCTCATCTGCGCTGCAGTGCAGATTCTTCTGGACAGAACAAAGCTGATGCCGGGACGGGTTATGGTATTACTCGTCTGTACAGGCGCAGTGCTTGGATTTATTGGAGCATACGAACCATTTGTAAAATTTTCAGGAGCAGGCGCAAGCGTTCCACTTCTGGGATTCGGAAATGTCCTGTGGAAAGGTGTGAAGGAAGCTGTTGATAAAAACGGATTCCTCGGAATCTTTCTGGGAGGGTTCAAGGCAAGTGCCGCCGGAATCAGCGCAGCACTTATTTTTGGATACCTGGCTTCATTGATTTTTGAACCCAAAATGAAGAAATAAACGAGAAATCACTATAATGTTACAAAATGTTACAAGGTTCATAAAAATATACATGAAAATATCTTGACAGTAAAAGAAAAATGAAATATCATTAATTGAGTATTAAAGGCAATAAGATACGACGGAACAAGGAGGCACGGCAGGACAGATTTTTTATCCCAGGTGTCTCTTTCATTGTGTAAAAGGATGAGTTAAAGATGATTGATATACATAGCCATATCTTGCCTGGAGTTGATGATGGAGCGTCTTCGATGAAAGAAAGTCTTCATATGCTTTCTATGGCGAGAAGACAGGGAATCACAGATGTGTTTGCAACTTCACATTATTCCAAAGCGTTTCCGAACAGAGATCCGGAGAAGCTGAGACGGCTTCGGGATGAGCTGATGAGCCGTGCAAATCGTCCGGTGCAAGGACCAGAGGGAAAGGTGAAGTGCAAAAGACCAATTCGAATCTGGACAGGCCAGGAGATTTTTTATTCTAATAGTGTTATACGACTGCTTGAAGAGGGAAAACTGCTTACGTTGGCAGACAGTAATTACGTACTGGTTGAGTTTATGCCGTCAGTGCCTTATTCAGAGATATGTACAGCGGTGAGGAATCTGTCAAGAGCAGGATATACTCCGGTAGTTGCTCATGCGGAGAGGTATCGTTGCCTTAGAAAAGGTAAGCGTGTGGAAGAACTGATCGATCTGGAAGCATTGATCCAGATGAATTACAGATCCGTCAGTGGAGGCTGGCATGATGCAACAGCGCGCTGGTGTAAGGATAATCTGAAAAAAAGGAATATCCATTTTATGGGAACTGATATGCACAATATCGGGAGCAGAATGCCTGATACAAAAGAGGCAATGGGTTGGATGAGGAAGCATTTAGACAGTACTTACCTCAGACAGATAACAAGAGAGAATGCACTTCGCATTACAGAAAACAAAATAATAAAATAAAGGGGAGCAAAGATGGGAAAGACGCATGATGACGACGAGGTCGAGATTGACCTCAGAGAACTATACTACGCATTGAAAAAGCGTGTTTTGGTAATCCTTGCAGCCGTACTGGCGGGAGCAGTGATTGCCGGAGCAGCAACAAAGCTTTTTATAACACCTGTTTACAGCGCAACATCTACAATGCTTGTTCTCACAAAGGAAACAACACTTTCTTCACTGGCTGATCTGCAGATCGGTAGTCAGCTGACGAAAGACTACAACATCCTGATCACAAGCCGTACAGTATTGCAGGACGTAGTAGATGAACTGAATCTGGATATGACATATAAAGAGTTGATGGAATGTATCACAATAGAGAATCCAAGTGATACACGTATTCTTTCCATTACAGCAATAGACAAAGATCCAAAGATGGCAAAGAAGATTGCTGACACGCTGGCGAAGACATCAGCTGACTTTATCGGAGACAAGATGGAAGTAACACCACCGAAAGTTATTGAAGAAGGTGAAGTGCCGACAATCCAGACAAGTCCGAGTACAAAGAAGAATGTGATGATCGGAGCACTGGCTGGTCTGATTCTTTCCGCAGGTATTATTATCCTTCTCACACTGATGGATGATACAATCAAGTCAGAGGAAGATATCGAGAACTACCTCGGTCTGACAACACTGGCAAGTATTCCGGATAGAAAAGACTACATTACAGGAAAAGGACCTCGCAATTCAAGCAAGACAACATCGAAGAAAAAGAAGAAAAGGAGGAAAAAATAAATGGCAATTCAGAGAGTTATATTGACAGATTCCAGAAAAGAAGATGTCTTCTATGAAGAGGCTATTAAAACCCTCCGTACAAATATGCAGTTCAGTGGTGTAGAGACAAAGAGTATTGTTCTCACAAGCTGTTATCCAAATGAAGGAAAAAGTGATGTGGCTTTCCAGCTTGCAGTAGAGATTGGAAAGATGGGAAAGAGAGTTCTGATCATAGATGCAGATATTCGTAAGTCCAGTTATATCAAACGTTACCAGATCAAACAGAAGACCAATGGACTGTCACAGTATTTAAGTGGACAGGTTGCTTTGGAAGAAATAATTTATTCTACCAATTACCGTAATCTTGAGATTATCTTTTCAGGTCCGTATGCTCCGAACCCGTCAGAGCTTCTGGAGCAGGGACGTTTTGGCAGATTGATCGAAGAGACAAGAAAAGTTTATGATTATATTTTGATTGATACACCACCGATCATCAGTATGAGTGATGCAGCAATCGCAGCAAAACAATGTGATGGAGCAATCCTCGTAATCGAGAGCGAAGCAGTAAGCAGAAGAGATGCAATGAAAGCAAAAGAACAGCTTACAAAGAGTGGATGTAAGCTTCTCGGTGCAGTACTGAATAAAGTGGATATGAAGAAAGAAAAATACTATAGTAAGTATAATTCATACTACTACGGTAAAAGCAAACAGGAATAGCCGGATATGCAGTGGAGAATATCCGCTGCATATTTCAGTTTACAGAGAAAAAACAGACAAAGCATTTAAGATAAATAAAATCAGATGTTTTGTTATGCAGTCAGACAGAAGATTATCAGGGGAAAAGGGTGTACGCGAATGTATAGGAAGAACAGTAACGGCTGGTTGAAGCACTGGGATTTCATTATACTAGATCTTGTTGCATTACAGCTGGCTTATATAAGCAGTTATGTATTGCGCATGGGAACAAGTGATCTGTATCATAACGGATTATATCTGAATATCGGGATTATTATTATACTGATAGACATTTGTACAGCTTTCTTTACAGAGCCATATCATGGGATCATGAGAAGAGGATATTTTGTAGAGTTTAAGAATGTATTGAAGCATGTGTTTATCGTGAGTGTGCTTGTGATCGTATATCTCTTTATGAGCAAACAGGGAAGCATGACCTCGCGTCTTGTGATCAGCTCATTCATTCCAATGGCAGTGGTTCTGCTTTATGCGGTGCGAATCGTATGGAAGAAATATTTGCTGAAACATGGCAATATGCTCTATTCAAAAATAAATATACTCCTTGTTTCAACAAGTGATGAAATAGATTCCATGTTAAGACGGGTGGAACAGAATGTATTTAATGAATTCGATATTGTCGGAATCGTACTTGCAGACCGCGAACCGGAAGAAAATGAAATGATCGAAGGAATTCCGGTTGTAAGTAAGATTGATACAGTAACTGAATACATACAGACAAGATGGGTTGATGCTCTTCTTGTTGGAATTAAGAAGAAAACATTGATACCGGAAGATTTGTTTGAAACATGCGTGAACATGGGAATTACAGTTCACGAATGTCTAGAAGACAGAGCAGGATGGGCAGGAAATCAGTTTATTAACCGCATGGGTGGATATACAGTCCTGACTTCCAGCGTCAGAGTGATTTCCTCACGGCAGGCCATGATGAAGAGAACGATGGACATCTGTGGCGGAATCGTTGGAATGATTCTGACAGGTATCATTACAATATTCCTTGCTCCGGCAATCTATATTGCTTCACCGGGGCCAATCTTCTTCTCTCAGATGAGAGTAGGAAAAAACGGAAAATTATTTAAAATCTATAAATTCCGAAGCATGTATATGGATGCAGAGGAACGCAAGAAAGAACTGATGAAACAGAACGAGATGAAGGGGCTCATGTTCAAGATGGAGAATGACCCAAGAATCATCGGAAGCGGAGCGGATGGAAGCAAGCATGGACTTGGCTGGTTTATCCGTAAGACATCTTTGGATGAATTCCCGCAGTTCTGGAATGTACTAAAGGAGATATGAGTCTCGTAGGAACCCGTCCACCAACAGTAGATGAGTGGAAACAGTATGAGCCATATCACCGCGGAAGACTTGCCGTGAAGCCGGGACTGACCGGAATGTGGCAGGTGAGTGGAAGAAGTGATATCACTGACTTTGAGGAAGTTGTAAAGCTTGATATGGAATATGTCAAGAACTGGAATATCGGAATGGATATCAAAATGCTGCTTAAGACTGTCGGAGTTGTGCTTAAGGGCAGTGGATCCAAGTGATGGATTAGATAGAAGAGATAAGGAAAATGATATAAGAATGATGATCTGCAGTGGAACCGGGAGGGGAAGCTGCAGGTGTTATTGATATTGAACGTATGGCTACATGAAGAAAAAACAAAGAATTGAAATAAAGTTTAGGAGGATATTAGGACATGAAAAAGGAGTATAGAATTGCAGTTGCTGGTACCGGTTATGTTGGTTTGTCGATTGCGGCTCCGACGAATGTCTACCTCAAACTTTCAGTTGCGGCATGATGGTCTACGGTGGCGTATAAAACTCATGCAAAATACCCCTACTGCGAGCCTGTTCTATTGCAGAGCAAGGTAGTGACATGATACCTTCATTTTTCCGAAGAATTAGAGGTGGAGGTTGAAAGTGTTGAAAAGCCCAAAATCTATTTTTCTGGAAAAGTTTATTGTAGACGAGAGTTGGACATGATAACTGCATTTTTCCGGGGAATTAGAGGTAGTGAGGGGTGGATGATTGTTCATGTTGCAACAAAGAAGCGCTATGTAGTTGTACAGTTTTAACAAAGTGAGTTTGCGTACGGGTTATGACAATAAAGGTCAGCACTTTGAAAAACGGAGAAGCGCGACAGCGGGTTATGACCATAAGACTTAACACTTTGTTGGTGAGCTGCTACGCGAACGGTGAATTCTTTAGAGACGGTTTTATTGAACTGTTTCCAAGGGGCAACTGAGGGATAGTCTGCGATTGGCTAGGACGGTATTTTTTGGAATATGCCAATGTAAGAAGTTGGTACACATCTGGTGAAACGGAATCAGAATGGTAAGTGCCTCCATTGATGATGCGGCTAGTATAGAAGAAAAACTGCTGTAATACTAGTGTGTCATGTTTTGAGATGCTTACAAAAATTCAGCTTGCAATAATAGAATTCTCATGCTAATCTAATACCACGCAGTCATCATTCTGATGAACTGCAAAAAGATCTATGAACCAAATCGGTAATTATTCAAAAAGCTCAGAATTCCGAGCAGATAATCCGATGACAAAACCAAAAGGATGAATATTGTTTGAAGATTATGTGATGGAGTGAGTTTCGCGTTATTGTTTCTCAAATATCTGATTTTAAGGGATAGTTGCTTCCATAGAAAACTATCTTGTGTTAAGATAAATATAACTTTAGAATCCTCTTCT
>OLZU01001384.1_pt1 | contig 11281 bp, 10 predicted proteins | sample 1674101 | NCBI WGS metagenome assembly OLZU01 (sample SAMEA103958143, study PRJEB25191) | human gut metagenome | biome: human-associated habitat [ENVO:00009003]; feature: intestine environment [ENVO:2100002]; material: feces | place: Germany | collected 2013/2015
TCGGCTCTGGTGCTTTCTGGCGATATTACTCTGAATGGAGAAAAGGAAAATCATTTGGAGCTGGCAAAAAAACTGAACAACGAGACCTGCGCCTCCCTGCACGAGGAATTTGGCGAAAAGGCCGCTTTCCTGGAGCAGCTGGCAAAAGAGCTGCTGGTGCGCCGCAGCTGATCCGAAAAAATAAGAAGGTGGAACTACCATGCAATTTATCCATAGCGTCCTGACGTTCAATGAGATCCTTACAGTATCCCTGTTGTCCTGGTTTGTGGCGCAGGTGCTCAAGACCATCATCAACTTCGTCCTGCTGGGCAGGTTCCAGCTGGAGCGGATGTGGGGCGATGGCGGTATGCCCAGTGCCCACAGCGCCACGGTAACGGCCATGGTCATTGCTACGGCACGCAGCGAGGGTATCCATTCGGCTATCTTTGCGGTGGCCGCAGTTGTTGCCATCATCACCATGCACGATGCTATGGGTGTGCGCCGCGAGACCGGCGAGCAGGCCAAGGTGCTGAACAAGATGCTGGAGCAGTGGATCGAAGTGACCGAGAAAAACAATCCCTTCCTGCAGAATATGCACCTGAAAGAGATGGTTGGTCACACTCCGCTGCAGGTTATGGCCGGTTTTGCACTGGGTATACTGGTCGGCTTCCTCTATCCTATGGGCCTCTGAGCGCCCCATTTCAAAACGTGAGAAGGACGTGAATTTATGAATTCGCCTTTGCTGGAGAAAATCTCTCAGCCCAGCGATCTGAAAAAGCTGTCCAGTCAGCAGACCGTGCAGCTTTGCGCAGAAATCCGTGAATTTCTTCTGGATAACGTATCAAAGACCGGCGGCCATCTGGCATCCAATCTGGGTGCTGTGGAGTTGACGGTGGCTCTGCACCGGGTGCTGACCACCCCCACGGATGAGATCGTGTTTGATGTGGGCCATCAGTGCTATACCCACAAGCTGCTGACCGGCCGCCGCGAGGGCTTTGCCAAGCTGCGGCAGCTGGATGGCATTTCCGGTTTCCCGAACCCCAACGAAAGTGAGCATGATGCTTTTATTGCCGGTCACGGCAACACCGCGCTCTCGCTGGCTGTGGGCATTGCCTGGGCCAAAAAGCTGCGGGGCGAGCCGGGACAGGTGGTTGCCCTCATTGGTGACGGTGCCTTTACCGGCGGTATGGTCTACGAGGGCATGAACAATATCGGCGGGCTGGACAATCTGCTGGTCATCCTGAACGACAACAAGATGTCCATTTCCAAGAATGTGGGCGCGTTGTCCCGCTACCTGAGCCATCTGCGCACCACCAGCCGCTATTACGATGCCAAGGAAAATGTGCGTTCCTTTCTGGATGGCGTGCCTGTCATCGGCCCGCCGCTGAAATCTGCGATCCAGAACAGCAAGGCTATGGTGCGCAGGGCAATGTATCATTCGACCATGTTTGAGGATATGGGCTTCCACTATTATGGTCCTTTTGATGGTAACAATGAGCCGGAGCTTGAAGGAATCCTGCGCGATATCCACAGGCAGCCCGGCCCCCATTTCCTACATGTCGTGACCAAGAAAGGCAAGGGCTATGCCCCGGCTGAGAGCAACCCCGGTAACTTCCACGGTGTTTCGACCTTTGATCTGGTCAACAGCATCCCAGACCCTGAGGTGGCTCCCAAGGAGTCTTTCTCGACGGTGTTCGGCAATGTCCTGAACAAGGAGGGCGCGGAAAACCAGAAGATCTGTGCCATCACGGCCGCAATGAAGTATGGTACGGGCCTGCAGTTCTTTGCACACACCCACCCCAAGCGCTTCTTTGATGTGGGCATGGCAGAGCAGCATGCTGTGACCTTTGCAGCGGGCCTTGCCAGCCAGGGAATGCTGCCGGTAGTCTGCATCTACTCCACCTTCCTGCAGCGTTCCTATGACCAGATCATCCATGATGTGAACCTGCTGAAGGAGAATGTTGTCCTTGCCATCGACCGTGCCGGTTTTGTTCCGGCAGACGGCGAGACCCATCAGGGAATCTTCGACCCGGCCTTCCTCAGTCAGGTGGGGATCCCTGTCTATTCGCCCTCCAACTATGCCGAACTGCGGCACTGGCTGCCCATCCTGCTCAGTGATGAGATGCAGGGCCCCCGGGCAATCCGGTATCCCCGCGGTGGTGAGAGCGTAGCACTGGCGCAGTTTGGCTGTTCCGGCAGGGAATATGACCGGCTCTATACCGCCCCTGATGCCAAGGCTGTAATGGTCAGTTACGCCGACGAAGTCGAGGATGTGCTGACTGCGGCGAAGCTTCTGGGCAAAGAGAACGTTCCCTGTGATGTTTATAAGCTTGTAAAGATATATCCCTTTACACCTGAGCTTATTTCTGAAATTTCAAGATATGACGTTGTTTTGTTTGCGGAGGAATGCGTAGCCTGCGGCGGCATCGGTGAGCATCTGGAAATGGCTCTGCAGAAAGCAGGCTGGCAGGGTGCTTATATCCACCGTGGTGTGGAGGATGTGCGTCTGCCCCATGCGACGGTTCCGCAGATCAAGCAGAGCACCGGCCTGGATGCTGAACATCTGGCACAGGCCATCCGTACATGGAAAGGAGCAGAATCTTGAAGATTCGTTTGGATCAATATCTGGTTCAGCATGGTCTGATCCAGAGCCGTGAGCGCGCCAAGGCGATGATCATGTCCGGCGTGGTCTTTGTCAATGAACAGAAGGTAGACAAAGCCGGTGAGATGATCAAAGAGGATGCCAAGGTGGAGGTGCGCGGCCATGATATCGGTTATGTCAGCCGCGGCGGCCTGAAGCTGGAAAAGGCGATGCAGTGTTTTCCGCTGACCCCCAAGGGGAAAGTCTGCATGGACATTGGCGCATCCACCGGCGGCTTTACCGACTGTATGCTGCAAAATGGGGCAGTCAAGGTCTACGCAGTGGATGTGGGCTACGGTCAGCTGGCATGGAGTTTGCGCACCGATGAGCGAGTGGTCAATATGGAGCGCACAAACATCCGCAACGTGACCCTTGACCAGCTGGCAGAGCCAATCGAGTTTTTCAGTGTAGATGTCTCTTTTATCTCGCTGCATCATATTTTCCCGGTGGCGCAGGCCATCACCACTCCGGACGCTATGGGTGTCTGCCTGGTCAAGCCTCAGTTTGAGGCTGGCCGCGAAAAGGTGGGCAAAAACGGCGTTGTCCGTGACCCTGCCACCCACCGTGAGGTGCTGCACAATGCCATGGGCTATGCTGCTGCCAACGGCTTCAAGGTCTGCGGACTGGATTTCAGCCCCGTCAAGGGCCCTGAGGGAAACATTGAATATCTGATGTTCGTTCAGAAGAGCGATGAACCCGGTGCGCTGGATGATTCGGTTGCTGAACAGGTGGTGGTATCCAGCCATTCTACGCTGGACCGCTGAACCATAATCCATAAAATCAGGGAGGGCGCGGACGATGACCGTCTACATTTCCCCAAACCCCGGCAAGGCTATGGCCTACGGCATTTCCCAGCGTGCGGCGCAGATCCTGCTGACCCATGGGGCACAGGTGCTGATGCAGGACGGCCTGCAGGCCGAGTGCATGACCATGGGCGTGGAGTATCTGACCCAGAAGGAATGCCTGGAACGGACGGATGTCATCCTGACCATCGGAGGAGATGGCACCATCCTGCATGAAGCCAACCTCTCACTGGAATACAGAAAGCCCATTCTCGGCATCAATCTGGGCCGGTGCGGCTTTCTGGCTACCTGTGAGGTCGATGAAATGGAAGCCAAGCTCTCCGCCGTAGCCCGGGGTGAATATTTTCTGGATAACCGGATGCTGCTTTATGTCCGTGTGCTGGGGGATGACAGCTGGGAGGGCCATGCCCTGAATGATGTGGTTATGACCAAGGGCCGCCTGCAGCAGGCGGTGGATTTCAGCATCTATTGTGACGATATCCTGGTGGAGCATTACCGGGGCGATGGTGTCATTGTGGCAACACCCACCGGCTCCACCGCTTATTCTCTGGCGGCAGGCGGGCCGATCCTTGATTCTCAGACCAAAGGCATCGTTGTCACGCCCATCTGCCCCCACAGCCTTGCCAGCCCGGCCATGGTTTTTGCGCAGGAGCGCAAAATCAACCTCTGTGTGGGCCAGGTGGCAGATGAAGAAGTTTTTATCAGCTGTGATGGGGATGCGGGCTATTCCGTAAAAGCCGGAGCCACCGCGGAGGTGCGGCTGTCTGATCAGGTCGTGCAGCTCATCACCTTCAGCAAGGCCGACCAGTTCCAGGCCATTGACCAGAAACTGCGCGGCAGACGATGACACAAACACAACGAAGGGAGAAGATCACATGGGACGCACCAGCCGAGGGGATAACAAAAGCAAGCAGCAGCGGCAGCAGACCATCCTGCGTCTGATCCAGGAGAATCCCATCAGCCGGCAGGAGACTCTGTTGGAGTACCTGAGCAAGGAAGGTTTTGATGCCACACAGGCAACCATTTCCCGCGATATCCGGGAGATGAACCTTGTCAAAGCTGCCACCACCACCGGCTACCGCTATGTTTCCAGCCACAGCGAGGCACTTAACCCCAAGATGCAGGCCCGGTTTGAGACCATCTTCCATGAATCGGTTTTGGGAGTAGACTTTGCGGGCCATGTAGTGCTGGTAAAGTGCTACTCTGGCATGGCCAATGCAGCCTGCGAGGTGTTTGACGCACTCAAGTGGAAAAATGTGGTCGGCACCCTTTCTGGTGATGATACCTTTCTGATCGTGGCCCGCTCAGAGCGGGACGCAAAGACCATTTGCACCGAGCTTGGGCATTACATCGGGCAGAAATAAAGGCAGGAGAGAACGAACATGTTGAGCAGTCTGCAAATTGAAAATGTTGCAGTCATCCAGAAGGCCAACGTGCATTTTGAGAAGGGCCTGAATGTCCTTACCGGCGAGACCGGTGCGGGCAAATCTATCCTGATCGACTCCATCAATGCCATTCTGGGCAACCGCACCTCCAAGGATCTGGTGCGCACGGGGGCTGCAAAAGCAGTCATCCGGGCGGCATTTGATGATGTTCCGCCTGCAGTGCTGGACAGCCTAGAAAAGGCGGGGTATGAGCGCTCAGAAGCGCTGACCCTGAGCCGTGAGATCACTGCTGAGGGCAAGAGCACCTGCCGCATCAATGGAATGCCTGCCACAGCAGCCATTCTGCGGGAACTGTGCGGTGGGCTCATCAACATCAACGGCCAGCACGATTCCGTAGGCCTGTTGAACCCGGCCCGCCATGAGGGTATCCTGGATGCCTACGCCCAGAACGGGGCGGTGTATAAGGAGTATTATGCTGTTTACCGGGAGCTTATCAAGGTCAAAAAGGAGCTGGATGCCATCATCACCGATGAGGGTGAAAAACAGCGAAAGATCGATCTGCTGAGTTATCAGGTACAGGAGATCGAGGATGCCAGCCTGACCGCAGGCGAAGAGGAGACGCTGATGGCCCGCCGTAAGGTGCTGGCAAATGCCTCCACCATCCGGGAGCGCATCTCCCAGAGCTATGCGCTGCTTTCGGGCGGAGATGATGCCCCGGGTGCCGTTGATCTTCTGGGGGAAGCCTCCAATGCGATCGATGGTGCCGCCCAACTGGACAGCGGCCTTTCTGCTGCTGCCGGACAGCTGCTGGATCTTTATTACACCGCAAAAGACCTTTCTGCTGACCTGATCGGGCGGCTGGAGGGCTACGAGACGAATGATGCAGAGCTGGATGAAATCGAACAGCGGATGGATCTGATCTACAAGCTCAAGCGGAAATACGGTGATACTGTGGAAGATATCATCGCATTTGGACAGCAGGCAAGGGAAGAGCTGGACCGCATCCAATTCTCACAGGAGCGGACAGAGCACCTGCAGGCTGAAAAGCATCGGCTCTATGTACTGGCCAGGGATAAGGCCGAGGTACTGACCCAGACCCGCCTGAAGGCCTTTGAGGAGCTGAACAGGCGCATCTCCGGCACACTGGATTTTTTGAACATGCCGGGTGTCCGCATGACCCTGCGCCATACCCGCGGCCCGTTGGCCAGCCATGGCCAGGACAGCGTGGAGTTTTATATTTCCACAAACCCCGGTGAGGATCCCAAGCCGCTGGCAAAAATCGCTTCCGGCGGTGAACTGAGCCGTATCACGCTGGCAATCAAAAATGCCATGGCCGATAAGGACGCAGTGCCTACGGTCATCTACGATGAGATCGACAGCGGCGTGTCCGGCAAGGCGGCCAGCCGCATCGGTGAGGTGCTCAAACAGAGTGCAAAGGATCACCAGATCCTCTGCATCACCCACACAGCGCAGATCGCTGCACTGGCCGACTGCCATCTGCTTATCCAGAAGAATATCACGAATGAACGCACCTATACCGAGATCCACCCGCTGGATACCGAGGGCAGAGTGGACGCACTGGCGCATATCATTTCCGGTGACCATGTCACGGAGCTTTCCCGTGCCAATGCTCGAGAGATGCTGGGGCTGGCCGAGCATGAAACCGGTGATTGACAACCCTGCTGATTTGTGCTAAACTGATTTCTGTTGAAAGACGTTGAAGGGAACAAGTACCTTGTCAGTGTCTGCCCAGAGAGACCCCGGTTGGTGCAAGGGGTGTGCAGAACAGCAGGGGAAATACCTCCCGGAGTTGCAGGCTGAATGCTTTGGCTAGTAGGCTGTGCCGCATGCGAGCGTTACAAACGCAGGAGTGTATCCCATCTCTGTGGGGCGCACTCGTGAGGCCGTTCCTGTGAGGGGGCGGCAAACAGAGGTGGTACCGCGATTTTCTCGCCCTCTGCCAAATTCATTTTTGGCAGAGGGCGTTTTCTTTTGTCCTCTGCCCGACAAAACAGGAGGATAATCCCATGACCCTTTACGAAGAACTGCAGGCTCGCGGTCTGGTGGCCCAGATCACCGACAATGAGATCATTGACCTCATCAACAACGGCAAGGCCACTTTCTACATTGGCTTTGATTGCACTGCGGACAGCCTGACTGCAGGCCACTTTATGGCCCTGACCCTGATGAAGCGCTTGCAGATGGCTGGCAACAAGCCCATCGCCCTGATCGGCGGCGGCACCACCATGATCGGCGACCCCTCTGGCCGTACCGATATGCGCAAAATGCTGACCAAGGAGGACATTGCTCACAATGCAGCCTGCTTCAAGAAGCAGATGGAGAAGTTCATCGATTTTTCTGAGGGCAAGGCTCTGATGCTGAACAATGCCGACTGGCTGCTGAACCTGAATTATGTTGAGCTGCTGCGTGATGTGGGTGCCTGCTTCTCCGTCAATAACATGCTCCGCGCCAAGTGCTACGAGCAGCGCATGGAGAAGGGCCTGTCCTTCCTCGAGTTCAACTACATGATCATGCAGAGCTACGACTTCTACTACATGTTCCAGCACTACGGCTGCAATATGCAGTTCGGCGGCGATGACCAGTGGAGCAACATGCTGGGCGGCACTGAGCTGATCCGCCGCAAGCTGGGCAAGGATGCCTACGCGATGACCATTACTCTGCTGACTGATTCTCAGGGCAAGAAGATGGGTAAGACTGCAGGCAATGCAGTCTGGCTCGACCCCAATAAGACCAGTCCCTTTGAGTTCTACCAGTACTGGCGCAATGTCGGCGATGCTGATGTGATGAAGTGCATCCGGATGCTGACCTTCCTTCCGCTGGAGCAGATTGATGAGATGAGCACCTGGAAGGATCAGCGTCTGAACGAGGCCAAGGAGATCCTGGCCTACGAGCTGACCAAGATGGTGCACGGCGAGGAAGAGGCTGAGAAGGCCCAGAACGCTGCCCGTGCCCTGTTCAGCGGTGCTGCTGACACTGAGCACATGCCCTCCACTCAGCTGACCGAAGCGGATCTGACCGATGGCTCCATCGGCATTCTGACTCTGATGGTCAAGGCCGGTCTGGCCGCTTCCAACGGCGAGGCCCGCCGCCTGGTTGTGCAGGGCGGTGTCCTGGTGGATGGTGAAAAGGTAGCTGCTCCCACTGTCAGCTTTACCGCTGATCAGCTGAAGAACGGTATCGTCATCAAGAAGGGCAAGAAGATCTACCACAAAGTGACTCTGTAATCTTTTAGAACCAGCGTATGATAAAAGCCCGGCGGCATCCGATTTTGGATGCCGCCGGGCTTTTTACGTTTGTGTAATGTTTATAGAGAAGGGCTCTTACAGCTCAAAGGTCTTCTTCAGCACATCGTAAGCGGAGTCCTCGTTCTCACTGCGCACCAGCAGAGAAATATCCAGATCGCTGGTGGTGATGAGCAGAACCTCGATGTCAGCCATGGCCAGTGCGTTCAGGGCCCGGGCAGCTACACCGCAGCTGGTGACCATGTCCTCACCGAAGAGGTTCAGCTTGGAGTAACCAACGCTGATCAGCGGGGAAGCCTTGGCATCCTTGTCGAGATTGGCGGCAGAGATGGCCTTCATCACCAGTGTCAGATCGCTGGCAGATGCGGTAAAGCTGAAATCGATGTTGGTACCGTGAGGGGCGCTCTGACTGATCATATCCACCACAACGCCGGTATCGGCAAAGATCTGCAGGTAGCGGGCCAGGCTGTTGCCTTTGAACTCCACGTCCTGCACACTGATCATCATCAGGCTGGGCTCAATGTTGATTTTGGAAACACCATACATAATGAACACTCCAATCTGCCCCAAAGGGCTGCAAATTCAGGCGAGCGCCAAAAACGCGCTGTTGATGTTGGTCTGTAATACGTTCTGAATGTACTCTATCCCAAAGCTGGGGTAGGCGGCCCGGACACCGTGCGCCTGCGCCAGCTCCGGCGTATATTCCTGGAAAAGGTAGGTGCGGACATTGGATTTTCCTGCATCATAGTGGGTCACGGTGGGATGTAATTGCGGGGAAGCGACAGCGCAGTGAACGCTGCCATCCGGGTCAGTCGTCTTGTTCAGCTCCAGTGTCAGGATGGCACCGATGAGCTGATCCGGTTTGCTTTGGGTGCTGAGGAAATTTCCCAGAGAATAGGCCACAAAGGTCTGGCGGCCATCCACAGAGGTCTTCCACTCGGCATCCTGCACCACATGAGGGTGCGTGCCCAGAATAACATCCGCACCCCAGTCGGAAAGCTGCTGGGCGAGGTCCCGCTGGGTCTGGGTGATTTTGTGACTGTCCTCCACGCCCCAGTGAACTCCCACCACCACGAAATCGGCCAGCTCACGCGCCCTGCGCACCTGCTGTTCCATCACATCCCGCTGGTTGGTGTAGATGACATTGGCTGTCATGGCACTGCTCTGCGGGATGCCATTGGTGTGGTCGGTGTAGGAGAGGTAGGCAATCGTCACACCGTTTACCGTCTGCAGGGGGATGGTACTATAATCACTCTCTCCGTACCACAGGCCGGTCGTGACCACATCTTCCGGCATCTCGTCCCAGAACCGCAGCGTTGCTGCGATACCTTTGGCACCTTTATCGTAGGTGTGGTTGTTGGAAAGACTGAACACCCGGATGCCTGCCCGGTAAAGAGCCTCTGCGCATTCACCGGGGGTAGAAAAGCAGGGATAGGTGGAAGGCTCCAGTTCCTTGCTGCAGAGCGTTTCCTGGTTGATCCAGTTTACATCCTGCGCGGCATAAAAATCCAGCAGGTGCTCGTAGCAGTAGTCAAAATCATATCGCTGGCCTTCCGCTGCCCGGCGGGCTGCCTGTTTGTAGATGGGAGCATGGATCAGATTGTCCCCGGTGGCCGAAAAACGCAGTGTGGTTGTAACAGGCTGCGGTTCCGGTTCGGGCGGGGGAACGCTTTCAGCGGTCGAAGGCTCGTCCTCAAAGGGGCCAAGCACGATGCCAGGAGTCTGGAAGCGCCAGAAGCCAAAGCAGGCCAATGCCGCACCAGCCACCAGCAGCACTCCCATCATCCTCAGAAAAACGGGTTTTCGTTTTCGCCGGTTCTGCAGTTCGTGCCGCGCATGTCGTTTCGTGGATGCCGCGTGTCTTGCCTGTTCCATTTCGTCAGCCCTCCTGCCGCTCAAAATGGTGGAAGACGCAGAGACCTTACAGCTCTGCGATCATGTTACCCATATTGTACAGGCCCGGCTCCTTTTTTGCAAGATAGACAGCAGCATTTATTGCGCCATTTGCAAAAACACTGCGGGAATATGCAGTATGCTTGAGGGTGATGACCTCGTCCGGACCGCAGAACAGCACCTCGTGGTCGCCCACGATGCTGCCTCCGCGCACGGAGCTGATGCCGATCTCCTTGGGGTCGCGCTTCTGGCGCACAGAGGAACGGTCGTAAACATAATGATATGCGCCGTTGTTCTCTTCGTTGATGGCATCGGCCAGCATCAGGGCAGTGCCGCTGGGGGCATCCAGCTTGTTGTGGTGGTGCTGCTCCACGATCTCCACATCATAGTCTGCACCCAGAATGGCCGATGCACGCTTGCACAGCTCCGACAGCAGGTTGATGCCAATGGACATGTTGGCGCTCTTGAACACGGGCACAATGCGGGACAGCTGCACCACCTTCAGCTGCAGCTCTTCGGAAAGGCCAGTGGTGCAGACCACGATGGGCATCTTGTGTGCTTCGCAATAGGTCAGTGCCTTTTCCACAGCAGCAGGAGCGCTGAAATCAATGATGACATCGCCCTTGCCGTCCAGCTTATCCAGACTGTCGTATACGGGGATGCCGTTCTGCTCACCGTCCTGCTGGTCGATCCCGGCGACCACGCGGCAGTCACTCCGGTTTGCAATCATCTCGCAGAGGGCGTGACCCATCCGGCCGCCAATGCCCTGAATGATAATATCTGTCATTTTTGTTTCCTCGTTTTCTGTTGTAACGGCAAATGCCCGGGAGGAACCAATTCCACCGGGCATTGTGCGCTGCTTTGTTTATTCCTGAATCAGACCTTCGGCAGCCAGTGCCTGCTCGATCTTCTCCTTGTGGGCATCACTGGGCTCGACCAGCGGCAGACGGCAGGAACCGGCCTCCCAGCCCAGCACATTCATGGCGTACTTGACAGGGATGGGATTTACTTCGCAGAAGAGTACATCCGCCAAGGGCAGGATCTCCAGCTGCAGCTTGCAGGCAGTTTTGGTGTCGCCCTCAAACCATGCCTTGCAGCAGTTGTGCACCAGCTCAGGCTTGACATTGGAGACCACACTGATGACACCCTTGCCGCCCAGAGACAGCAGGGGAACCACCTGATCGTCGTTGCCAGAGTAGATGTTCAGCTCGTCACCGCACAGCTGAGCGATCTTGGCCACCTGAGAGATGTTGCCGGAGGCCTCCTTGATGCCGTTGATGAGCGGATTCCGGCTCAACTCCAGTGCTGTCTCGGGGG
>OLZU01001402.1_pt1 | contig 11187 bp, 6 predicted proteins | sample 1674101 | NCBI WGS metagenome assembly OLZU01 (sample SAMEA103958143, study PRJEB25191) | human gut metagenome | biome: human-associated habitat [ENVO:00009003]; feature: intestine environment [ENVO:2100002]; material: feces | place: Germany | collected 2013/2015
TCTGCAGGAACTCGTTGTACTCCCGTAATGCCTTGAACTCCTCGACATCAGCATGCGCGTCCTCAATACGCGCGTTGGTCTTACGGGACATCCACCACTTGATAAGCTGCTTGATGCCCTCGATGCCACCGAGGGCGGTCATCAACATAACCCAATCATTCATATCCATTTCACCAATTCATTTAATAATCTACTAATAACCATTTCTTTGTCCGACACCGCACAAATGTACATCAGACGAAATCAAACAAGTTGTTGAATTACAATTTTCCACTGACATTCCGTGACAGCAAAAGTAATTGCTTCCACAACCTTGAAAAAGGACATAAAAAAAGAGCTCGATGACAACATAAGTTGCCACTAAGCTCTTGGTTATGAGGCAAAGATACTAATAAATAATGTAAAGCAAAACTCCTATGAGATATTTTTACCAGAGTATCTACCAAGACACGGTGGATGCACTGAGGGAAATTTTCAACCGGCTTAATCTCATCATTGACGGAATCGCTTGCGTGAGAATAGCTGACCCGGAAATATTGAGAATCTTGAAAGAGAAGCTGGATGTAGATAACATTGGTGCAATTAGTGAAGAGTATATAAAGAATCAGATTTCCATTACCAATGCGTGGTTCCAAGCAAACAAGTCAATCAAGACATTCGATGAATTTGGATTGATGAATGCCACGTTCGGAAGCGATGACATATTCGGGGATTGTTCTTCTTTGGAAAGCATTAGAATTCCTCATTCTATAGATAGCATACCGATTGGTTGTTTCAAGGGATGCGTTAAACTGAACAATGTTGTTCTACCGAAAGGGATAACCTTTATTCTGGCAGATTCATTTTCAGGCTGTTCTGCATTGAAAGAAATTTCTATTCTTGATACAGTAACACAAATAGAGGCAGGAGCATTCATGGGTACAAAACTTGAGAAGGTGGATTTACCTGAAAGTGTAACCGGCATAGGTTCGTCTGTATTCAATGGCTTGACTTCTTTGAAAATCATGATAATCAGGGGGCACGTAGTGAGAGGTGATGCTCCCAAAAACAACCTGTTCAAATGCTGGGAAAATTGTACGGGGTTGGAATCATTCGTCATGATGTCAGAAGCGCCTATGGAATTTGGATTCTGGATGATGAATGGCACTACATGCACAGTATATGTACCGGACACAGCAGTAAATACATATAAAGCAGCAAACGGTTGGAGTAGTTTGGCCAGTAGAATTCGACCGTTATCAGAGTATAAGGGTGAATTATAATAGAAAATTATACTGCGGTATCAAATTGGTAGAACCACTATTGGAACTCCCGGAACACTACGAAGAAGTGGATATGCCGGAGGGCTTTTCAGAGGAAATGCCACCAGAATAGCCTGAAAAGAACGGCGGAGAGAAAGTTTCTCCGCCGTTCTACTAATTTTCTACCATTTCACTTATTGGACGAATATATGCCGCCCACTTGCTCCAACCGGAAGCTGTCTTGTATGCACTAACTGATGTGTCCGGAACATAAATGTTGGGAATCTGGGGAGCATTGAGCAGTGTCCAGTAATCGGTCGACGGAGGTGTTGATGTTCGTATTATCAGGGTCTTTAACAGAGGACAATTCCCCATACCGGTCACCGACACGGCATTTTCCCCGATTTCCACACGGGTCAGTCGTGGCATATCCCCCAATCCGCTAATTGCTGTGACATGGGGCGGATATACGAATTCCGAAATTCCGGTGCCGCCGAAAGCGCCAGACTCAATAGTTGTCACTGTGTCAGGAATGGAAATTTCTTTCAACGCCCCACAATTGTAGAAAGCCTGCTTTGAAATAGTGTCGCACCCATTGCCTATTATGCATCTTTCCAGAGAGACGCATCCGTAAAAGTATTGGTATCTGATATTCCTGTTTTCCGGCAATTCGATACTTTGCAAAGACGTACATCCGGTAAACAGATTATTGGACGAGGTGGTGAAATTTAGCCACTTGAACTCATTGAACGAGACAATCCGCGTATTGTTTGCAAATGTGCCGGCATTGATTACCTGTTGAACGGCCGCTTCCTCTTCCGTTATATAGCCGTCCTTGTCGGCATCCCATACACCAAGGCAGATGCGCCGGGCTTCCGCGTCCTTGAAATGAATGGCCGCTTCACCGATAAGTATTAGGTTCAGCCTATCGAATATACTTCTCAGTGCATCCACCGTGTCTTGATAGTACTTGGAATGCACAGTAATGGTACCTTCCAGTACCGGTATCGGGTCTTCGCCGGACAGTCCCTCGGCTGACAAGCCGGAGTAGCTGCCGTCGGAGAGCTGGGCGAGCATGTCGAGTGCGTCGGCAGTGTAATACTCTTCATTGAAGCCTATGGCGCGGATGTGTTTCAGCGCGTGGGCATCACCCTGCGGTTGCTGTGCCTCGATGACGTCAGACAGCAGTTTCATGGGCTGCAGCAAAGGACAGTTCTCCACCCAGAAGTCTGTCACATTCGGGGCGCACTGGCCGATGCGCAATCCACCGGTGGACAGCAGGGGGAAGTTCCTGAAGCCGATGTACTTGTTGTTTGCCGGATACTCGATGACTTCGAGACTGCCGCCCTCCGGAACCTTAATCTGGCTGAGCCCCGTGCCGTCGGCATATATCTCACGGATGTTCTGGCAGGCGCTCAGGTCAAGAGTACCCTGCAAGGTGGCAATGTTTGACAACAGGACTTTCTGTAGGCTGCCGCAGTCGGCAAGGGTAAGCCCGGTGATGGTGATGATGACGTTTTCGGTCTTGCTGCCCAGGATGAGCTCCGTCAGGCGCCGGCCACGGACCACCATGGTGCCGCTGACGTTCTTCCGGTGCCAGTCGCCGATGGAGAGCAGCCAGCTCGCCGCCTGGATGGCGTTCTGCTGGTCGGCAGAGCCGCCGAGGTCGATGGTCATCCGGCACACTTCACCGGCCTTGGTCCTTGCGCCCTGCACGATGCTGGTACCGTTTGCAATGGCCGGGTACATGTCGAATGCCGGGGTTATCTCGTAATCTATCAGGTCGCCTGCTGCACGCACGATGATGGTGTCCGTTCCGCTGTTTGAAAACAGACCGTAGCTGTATTTCGACATGATGTACATGATGCGCTTCTTCACCCAGGCGGTTTCGGCAGAGCAGAAGTCGCCATGCGATTGGGTGATAGGGTCGGTGTCGTTGGTATAAGAGCCGCTGTTGTAGGCTATCTTGGCTATCTCGTAGCGTTTGGCATCGGCGTTGACCAGCGTGGCCGGGAAATAGTTCTTGATGCCGAGATAATACTTCTTGTAGAAGGCATATACCTTGTCATAGGGAGTGCCCGAGGATTGTCCGCACAGGCTTTCCATGGCACTGAGCATCTTCCGCATGCCTGCCGCAATCTCGGCGCTGAATGCCAGTTCGAGCATGTTCCAGAATACGGATGTCTCGCCGTTCCAGATGGGCTGGCCGTTACTGTAAACATCGTGCATCTCGCAGTGGTAGGGCTTGCGGTCCTGACCCTGGTTGTCTATCGGGAAGATGGTGTCGGCATCGTCCAGGCGCCACCGCCACTTGCTGCCGGTAGTGCAGAAGTTATACGGATAGGTGTTCTTCGCCCGCTGGTCGGTTCCGGCCGTAAACTCCACGAAATTATGATGGAATACGGCGTCGCTGATGTCGAAGCAGTCGGGTATGGTAGCCCGGAAAAGCTGCTTCCTCGCATTGACGAACAGTTCATTCAGCTGGTCGGCCGTGAAGGCTGATAAATCACTGCTTAAATACTCTTTGAGCTGTGTCTTAAGGTTAATCTGCCCGGCCCCGATGTCCGAAGGGATGAATTTCCCTTCCGCCGCCTCATAGTAGTACAGATTGTAGAGGTCGGCATCACCGGTCTTGGCAATCCAGTACTCATACCCCGTGCTCCGATATTCCGCAACAGAAGCATTCAGCTCCGCCAGCGTGCCGCCAAACGGACGGATGCGGTTGTTGCAGACATATACGGCGTTATAGGAATCTATCCACCTCTGCGCAGAGAGCGGTTCGGTCTCGTCGGCATTCAGCTCTCCGGCGTCGAAGTCCCAGCAATTGGTATCATTATATTGGAAGGCTTCCTCATCGGCATTGTACGCCCAGTATGACTTGCCGCGGTTCCAGGGCACACGGAACAGTGCCCCCAGCGGTGCGTTGTCCGAGCCCTCTACAGAGAGAAGTTCCGGGAAAGCCTCCGTATCATAACCGAAACAAAGGTCATCTCCCTTGTCCGGGCCGAACGTAAATTCTCCCATGCAAGTATATACATCCTGCCCTTCCTCGTTCACGGACTTCGAGAAGCCGATGAACGGTTCCTGATAGACGGCCACACGTATCTTCGGGTCGGCAGCCATCGCCTCGTTCTTCATGCCTGTCTCCTTGAAGAGGGCATCGTAGGCACCCACGCTGCCTGCCTTGTGGTCCTGCATGGAGCTCGCCCAGTTCTTCTTGGCGGTCAGGCGCCCGGACTTCGGAACGTTGTCGTACATCAGCACACAGTTCTTGTCCGTGGTACCGTCGGCATAGGTCGCGATGGAGGCTATCTTGTTTCCATCAGCGTCCTTCAGCCCTTTCATCTTAAATCTAATATTCCACTCCAGGTATTTTTTGGAAGATGTACCCTGGCCTTCCACCAGCAGATTGGTAAGCGTGAAGTTCCTCTCCGGCTTGTCCTTGAAGAAGACTTCCAGATTACCCGCCACGCCCGAAGGGTTCATCAGGTTCGGGAAAGGCTTGTCTACCACAAACACGTTGTACAGCAGCTTCGTGGCATTGAAGTCGATATTCACACCCTCACCGTCCAGCACGAGGTTGACGTTTTTCTCCGCAAGCTTCTCGTCGGTGGTCACCAGCTGGTTGATATAGTTCTTCTGTACGGCTTCCGAAGGCAATGCACTGTCGTAGACACGCAGCCCGTACAGGTAGAGGTTGGCATAATCGCTACCCAGCACAATCTTGCCGTCATTGCGGAAGTAGTCGTTGTTCTCGTAGGCATACTGCCGGTTCTTCTTGCCGTTGATGTAGATGGCCACAATGTTGAACCCTGCATTCCCGTAGGCATCGGGCATCACGACTACTGTCAGGCGGATACGCACACCGTTGTCTATAGGTACGTCCTGCGTCGAGCTCTCCTGCATGGACTGGGAGAAGAAGGATACGTTCTCGCCCGACACGCGCAGGCCTACGTTGTTCTCCGCAATGGTGATGATGTCCTTGCTGGCATCCGAGGGATTCTCCACCTTGAAGTCGATTTCGATGGTCTTGCCCCGGCGGGCGGCTTCCGTGGCGAAGGGGCGGTAGTCTATCACGGCCCTGCTGCGGGCGAATATCTTCAGTGCCTTCACTCCGTCGGCGTCAGCCGCCCATCCGTCGTTGCTCCAGTTCAGGTTGCTCCACTCTACCGGTACGGCCGTCTTGTCCGCCTCGTTGATGACGCTCCTGTAATTCGTCTGCGAGTTGGCACGGGTCCGAGGATTGATATAGAGTGCGGCGCCTGCCGTAGCCGAATAGCCCAGCGAGTTGTTCACCGGCAGGGCAATGGGTTCCGTCAAGGCATCCGCACTGTCCGTCACGCCGACTGTGACGCCGAAGTCGGCATCGTCATCCGTCTCCACCTCCATCGGGTAGGTGAAGGTGTTCCTTGCGTTCGCCACGATGGCGTCATTCTCGGAACTGTACACCTCCATGCCGCCTCTGGTGATGGAGAACCTTGCCTCGGTCAGTGCGGACGGACCGTCGTAGATGGCGTAGTCGAACACCGTGTTGTCCTGCCAGTTGGTGAGCTGTTCCGCCACGTTGTTCACGCACATAAGCTTCACGGCTTCGCTGGCCGTACGGATGCACATGATGTTGACCGATACGGATTTTGTCTGGATGGTATTGTCGGAGTTGGAAAGATAGAAACTCACGTTGTATACGCCCGTCGCTCCCGGATGCTCCAGCAAGTAGATATACGGAGTATCCAGATACACGGCTGTGCCTATCGCCTTGTCGTAGCTCTGGCTGTAGCCGTCGCCGGTGACGGTCAAGTGCAGCGTCTTGTTGATGTTGCCGTTGATTATCATCGGGATGTTGATGTCTCCGGAGAAGGCGGTCCACCAGGCGAAGTTCGGGGCGCTGATGCCCAATGACGTGAGTTGCACGTTGTAAGTTACCGGTGCGGTGGTCTTGTCGGTATTCTCCCCCTTGATGGAAATCTTCACGCTGTTGCTTCCTGATGACAGCCATTCGGCTATGTCCTGCCTGATGGATACGCCCGAAGAGACTTCCATCTGCTTCACCACGGTGAAGTCGGCATACTTGGCGTTCTTCATCATGATGGTGCACAGGCCGAGTTCTCCGGTAGACTTGTAGGGTTCGTCCAGGCTGTCGCGATACTGCGAGATGAAGGAGAAGTCAAGCACGCACTCCTCGCCGTACTGCGTGGCGAAGCCGAGCGAGGCCATGTTGTTCCGGACATATACGCTGTACATGGTTCCCGCGCCTCCGGCCAGTTCGCGCACAATCTGTTCAAGCGTCGCACCGGAAGCGCCGTCGAAGGCTGTGCCTGGGTCGGTACCGATGACAAGCTGCGCATTCCTCACTTCCTGCAGGGCGTTTTTCAAGTTCTGCATCGCCGCCTTGTTCGTCTCGAGGCTGTTGTCATTAACGCACTTGGCGAACTCGTTGATTTTTCCGACAAGCTCGTTCAGTTCCTCGGCCCTGAGGATGTTGCCACGAACGAAGTTTCTGTTTAATTTATCCATAACCTATCCTAATATATCGTTGTCATCAAGCCTGCTTGAGTCCAGTATGAAGTCTACAATCTCAATAACCTTGCCGCCACGCGCGGCAAGGGCGTGCATTATCAGGTTCGTCTCGAGCATGCCCGTGTCGGCCATGTCACTCTCGATACGGCTGATAACGGCATTCGTGGCACCGCCGTCACTCCCGGTCACGCGCTTGCTGAGAACGAACCTGATGTAGCCCATGTCACTATTTTATCATATAGTTCAACCATGCGTATGGTTTTCGGTGTCCCGTATACGAAAGGTCGGTCTGACAAGCAAAAGCCTCCCGCTCAAAACTGATGTTTCGGTATGCATTACCGGGCAACACAAGCCGAACGAGCCACTCCACCACATAACACGCATAAAAGGGGATATAAAGTAACTCACGCATTTGTTGCGTATGAATAAGTTCGTGATTAATGGCTATGCCATCCAAAAAACTATCATCACGGACAAACAGAATGCCGAACAGATTGATTGCGGTAAAACCCTTAAAAGGGATAAACCCGTTCCTTACTATTTTCATTGTTCAGATTTTAATTGGTTGATAATTTCCCGTTTAATGGCCGCTATGAGCCGAGAGTTCTTCACTACAAGTTCCAATGCCTTGCAATAACGTTCAGGCACTTCCACCGTTTCTGTGGAGTAGTAAATCTGTCTGGCCAGCTCCTCAAAGCCTATGTCCAGCAGGATACTGCCGTTGTACATCATTTCATTGCCGACGGTCTCGGCTGCGTCGAAGGTCTGTTTTCCACCTTCGAAAGAGGTCTGGGCCTCGATTTTTCTAAAATTAAATTTCATCTGATTCTTGCTATATTACTTGTTTTTCATATTTCTACCCAAGTATTTCCACCATCAGAAGTTTTGAATACGCCTAAGTTGGATATCTTAAGGCCATGTCTTCCGGCTACGACATTCATTACATCATAAAAACGTCCGCCGGAGGAATCCTCCACGGTGACAAAAAGTCCGTCTGCACCAATATCCACATCGTAAGATGCGAATTGTGGCCCTCCTGCATGATTATACTGAATACCCTTAGAAAAATGCAAGCCGGAATTTGAAAGCTTCATTGCCGGAATATCAATCGGATGCCAACCGGAAATATAGGAACCAAGACCTTCGTTGGTTATTTTGATACCCCCGATTGTACCGCTTATGGCTTCAATAGCCCCATTCTCTAATATCTTGAAAAAACTGTTTGCCGTAACAATTCCTTCAAGACGTATCTGGTCGGCACTCACCAGCGCATTGCTCTGGAACCTCCCGTCGGGCAGTTCGGTAACGAAAGCGGCTATATACGATTTCTTTACATAACCATCCGAAGCGGTTTTCTCTGCAAACATCTGCACAAGGTTTGATTCGGTGATGAGCCCCGACTTGTCGATGTTCGTGATATGCCCCGCCGCATCAAAACTCACCTTTTTAGACAGCAGCGAGTTGAAATCAGCCGTCGTCACCAGCCCGGAAGTGTTGATGTTCGTGATGTTTCCGGAGCCGTCGAAGTGGATGCCTTCAACCAGCGCGGCGATGGAGTCCTTTGTCACCTGGATGGCCGCCGTGTTCTCATCAGCCGTATCCTGCGCCCCCCGGGCAAGACAATAAGCGTCCCGGGCATCGCTGATACCCTGGTTGGCAAGCCTCGTAGCCTCGGCAATGCCATTTTCCGAATCCGTCACCGCAACCGTGATGCGGTCCCCCAGGTTCTCGATATAGGCAGTAGTTGCCGTGGAAGAAGGTTTCCAATGGCTGATGCTGAATGCTGCTCCTGCCGCCTTCGCAGTCTTGCATACGAGAGCATCATTCTTGTAAATAGTGGTGCCGTCATTGTACGTCGCGTTCACCCACATGTCTCCCACGTCGTAGGCATCTGCCACAGTGGGCTGCTGGGCAAATATACGCCGCTTGCTGTCCGCGGTGTCCTGGGCTCTGGCGGCATCCTCAAGGGCTTTCAGTGTCAAATGGTCGGTGATTTCTTCCCAAGCACCCGACTCGAACCGGTAGCCCTGCCCGGTAGCGGTGTTGTAGAACAGGTCCTGGTCGTGCATGGCCTTCAGCTCCGCGGTAGTCCACTCCGAAGCGGGTATGTTGCCAAGTGTAGGCTCATAGTCGTAGAACCACATCGTGTACTCCTTGTCCGTCTGCTGCTTGATAATGTCGAGATTCACCTGCATGTCGTCAAGTGTCTTGTCCATGTCCTTACCCGTGGCCTGGTTGATGAACTTGGCGGTAATCTCGCTGAGCACCGTATTGAAGTCAATCAACGGTTCGGGCATCGTGTACGAGTTTATCCCATTGTATATGCGCACATAAGGCCCTCCGGCGGTAACGCTGTCCCATACAATGGCACCCTGTCGGCCCGTGTCCGTCCGGTTGCCGAGCTGCACGATGCTGTCTCCGGCAAGCGGGATGTCGCTGCCCGATGCACAGTCGTCTTTGGAGAGGTCTATGTAGTCGTCTCCCGTACCCGTCACGAGCCGCCAGTAGTAGTGGTTGCCCGATTTCAGGTTGAACGTCTCGCAGATGGCCTGGTCATCCTCCTGGAAGGTGTTGTACACGGTACGCCCCTCCGAATCAGTGGTCTTGAAATAGCAGCGCCAGTATGTGCCCTTGTCCTCCACGCGGTTGCAGATGATGCCGCCGCCGGTATTGTACTGCCTGCCCCCGACATAGGTGGACTGCTGCACCTGGATGTCCTCCACGCTCAGCTTCTTCCGGATGTCCACAAAGTCGATGTCGAGATGGTAGTTGCCGTCCGCGTCCCGGTAGATGCCGAAACCTGAGCCTCCGGCTGAGAAGTTCTCCGACACGAGGTCTTTCAGCAGCATGATTTCGTTCAGCGTTGCCGTGCCCTTCACGTTGATGCCCTCGATGAAGGTCATCAGTTTCTCGATGGTCTCGGCGATGTCCTTGCGCACGTAGCGGTCGTCGTTGTCGTTCTTGCTGCCTATAGGGTCAAGCTTGAAGTGCCTCTTCCCGTCGGTCTCCGGTATGCTGTCGTCCTTCGACAGCTTGTAGACGGCACCCCCGTTCTCAAGGGTCGACACGAGCTGTCCCGCATAGGGGAAATAGGCTTCGGCGTCGGTGTTCCTCGCGTATACGCGTGCGTCCTCTATGGTATCGAATACAGACGAGCTGTCGATAGGCCGGTACGTTGTCCTCTTGTATTGCAGCGCGAAGCTGCTTCCGTTTATCTTTACCATGTCAACTCGTTTTGAATGTGAATGTATCGGCATCGTTCGTGCCGTCGGTCCGTATCACCCACATGCGGTAATCCGTTGCCTGGCTTCCGTTAGCGCCTTCCACAGAGATGGAAGTGGGGCCGCTGCACACTCCGGTGTCTTCGATAAAATTACCGGGATATGCGGTCAGGGTGAGCTCGCTCACGGTTCCCTCAGGTATGCAGATTACGATTGTCTTCCACCGGCCGGCACTGAACTTGTAGCTGCCGGAGCCGGTGTACATCCCGCCGCTGCCGAGTGACCGTACCTGGGCCGATGTGGCAGGCACAGAGTCCACAACCCCGGCAAACGACTTGCGGCGCACGTTTACGCTGATGGTGTCGTTCAATGTCTTTTCCGGCAGCTGCCCGTCTGCAGACGCGCCATAGGTCACCGTAGCCTTGTAGGTCTCCCGCTGGGTATAGACACCCGTCAGGCGCCTGACAGCCGTCTGGATACCGGAATTCTCTTCCGAGAAGCTCAGCTTGTTCTCCTTCTTGTCATCATAGTAGGCTTCCGTCATGGCTCCCTGACCGTTGCGCGTGGCCGTGTAGGTGATATACCCTTTCGGCGTGCCGTATTCCACGTCGTTCGAGGTCGATATGCTGCTGCGTAGTTCTGCGCCCACCGGCCGGTACAGCATGTTGCGGAATATACTCTCCCAGGTCTGCCCGGCAGCCACCACGTCGCCCTTCTTGATATAGCCCACGGCGGCCGAGTTCACCAGTATGTCCTTCTTCAGTTTGTCCGAGACTTCAGTTACGACAGAGCCGCCGCCACTTCCGGAGCCCGGACCGCCACCGGCTGCCACCACATACTGCAATTGCGACAGACTGGTTTCCACCGTCCGCTTCCAGCCCTTGCCCACCTTGTTGGTGCATTCGATGGTGGCGATGCTCAGGTTGTCCAGTTTCCGAACAACCTTCGTCATCCGGGTGTCGTAATAGCCGCCAGCGAAATACTTGGCACTCAGCAGCCGAACTCGCTGTCCCGGCTGCAGTGTCACCTTGTATCTGTCCACATAGGTATAGTCCGTATCGCCGCCGTAGATTGATATGTCATCGCTGTACTTCTCCAGAAAGCTCGTTACTGCGGCCTCGTATTCCAGTTCCGCCTGCACCTCATACGATTCCGGCATGCGGAAGTTCCAGGGAATATACTTATCCTCCGGACGGGGAATAAGATTA
>OLZU01001410.1_pt1 | contig 11137 bp, 4 predicted proteins | sample 1674101 | NCBI WGS metagenome assembly OLZU01 (sample SAMEA103958143, study PRJEB25191) | human gut metagenome | biome: human-associated habitat [ENVO:00009003]; feature: intestine environment [ENVO:2100002]; material: feces | place: Germany | collected 2013/2015
AACGCGGGTAGGAGTGTTCTTTTCCAGATAGCGGAGTATGCGGTCGATGTCTGTCTTTATTTCTGTAGTCGTAAGTTCTTTATAAGGGACTTTGTAAGCCGGTTGTAATAGATGCAACGGAGTGTTGGAGTCATTTATTACTTCTTTCTTTTTCTGGGCGTAGATACTGATACCGGTTAACAACAAGGCACCTGTTAGGCAAAGAGTCTTAATATTCATAACTTATAGTTCTTTATCTTTTGGGTTATTACTTAAAATTATATCCTCTGAACCATCCTTTCAGGTCCGGACCGAAATAGAAACCGGGTTGGGTAGGCTGGTTGTAAGCTACGTTCTGTGTGGCAATGCTGATACGATACACCGGATCTTCCAGGAAAGTATGGAAGCGGTAATCAGTGACTATCGGAGAGACATAAAGACGGAGAGCGGTGTTGTCTTCCGTGCGGAGGAGAACTTCCTCACGCCAGTCACCGATAATGTCGCCTTGCAGACAGGGAGTTGCTTTGGTGCCGCTGTTTGATGCGGCTCCGGTGAAAGTAGCCAGTGGTTTGCAAACGCCGGCTTTCCAGTCGTATTTGGAAACTACATTCTTATCCAGCAATTCACGAAGCAGATCTCCATCCCACCATACAGCCATGTTGGTAGAAAAGCTTTCTATATCCGGATTGATTACTTCTCCTTTAATATTACGTAGTCCTTTCGATTCCCACGACCACATTTCCACACCCGGATTCGTCGGGTCGATATCAGCTGCCATACAACGTCCTACATCTGTACCACTTTTTACCTGGAACAAAACCTTGCCCGTTGCCGCATCACGGAAACTTGAGCCGTCTCTTTTATTTTCGTGACAATCCCATACCTGGAGTCCTTTCATTGTAGGGGAGAATTTCGTCAGATGTATGGCATCCCCGTGTCCCATTCCGGTGGAATAAAGCCCTTTACCATTATTATCAATAGCGCAGGAACCGTAGATGATTTCATCACATCCGTCTCCATCTACATCGCCTACACGAAGATTGTGATTGCCTTGACCTGCATAAGCTTCATTTCCGGGAGTGTTACTATCGAATACCCAACGTTGCTTTAGTTCTTTTCCATTCCAATCGAAAGCGGCAAGTACTGCACGTGTATAATATCCGCGACACATGACTGCACTGGGATGAACACCATCCAGATAAGCCACGGCTGCCAGGAAACGGTCGCTACGATTGGCACGGTTATCTCCCCAATCTTCCAGTTGTCCGCGTTCGGGAATATAGTCGATTGTCTTCATGGCTGCTCCTGTAAGTCCATTGAAGACGGTGAGGTATTCATTGCCTGTCAGAATACGTCCCTGATTGCGCAAAGGATCTCCCTGGCGTGGTTTACCGCGGGGATCTTCTTTAGCGAAGTCGCCGCCGGTGGGTTGTGTAGGGTCCCCTGGTTCACGATAATCGGCAGAGGCATCTCCGATGATATTTCCCTGGCCATCAATAGTGCCGTCGGAAGTTTTCATGATGATTTCGGCACGTCCGTCCCCATCGAAGTCATAAACCACGAACTGGGTGTAGTGTGCACCTGCACGGATATTGCGTCCCATATCAATGCGCCAGAGTCTTTCGCCGGTTAGACGGTAGCAATCAAAGAATACATTGCCTGTATACCCGTCGTGGGCATTGTCATGAGCATTTGTAGGGTCCCATTTGAGAATGATCTCATATTCTCCGTTGCCATCTACATCTCCGATGGAAGCGTCGTTGGGAATATAGGTATATTTCTGTCCCGCAGGAGTTGTGCCATCTGTCGGAGGATCAAGAGGAATATTGATATAGCCTGTCGGTGCGTTGGCAGGCAAGGTGTAGCTACCTTCGATGTGTCCGGTTTCTGCACCGTCCACAACTGGTCTTATGGTATAAGTAGCTGCTTTCTTACTTCCATATGTATCCCGATAAAAGGTTCCTGTTGTGGCAGGTACTTCAGCTACTTTCTTTCCGTCACGATAGAGGTTGAAAGAAGTGTTTACCGGATCGGAAGAGAGATATCGCCAGGAAACAGCTACTTCTGACTGGTTTTCGCGGATAGCTACCACACCTCTTCCCAGCTTTTCCTTTTGCAGCTTCGAATAGTCATAAGCCGGAGCATTAGCCGCTATTTTGTATCTTGGTGCAGTCAGAGCACCGGATACTCCGATGGAGATCACTGTAATTGCTGCAATACTTATCAAGAATTTTAAAGAAGGTTTTTTCATAATACTTGTAGTTCTCATTAGTTGCAAAATTACGACTTCATACGGGATCTTTCCATGGACTAATATGCAATATTTATGGAATATCGTACAATTATCGGCTCATCTTAGAATTTATTGCCATAGATTTTCCTTAAACTCAATCTCAACGATACGTAACTCGTGGTTAGCTTTATCCCCATTCTTGGCTTTGAATAGATCCAGTTCATTAGCAACAGGAGCAGCTACTTCTACAATTTGTCCGAAAGCATCTCCTTCTTTGCTGGCTCCCTTCAGACGGACGGTAATCTCGTCGGTTAATACGGGCTTCACTTTCAGATGGACATATCCCAGACTTTTTGCAGTTTCTCCACTCCAGATCAGTTCGTCACCTGCATAAATTTCCAGCGGGTAGCTGCGCATACGCCACCCGGTTAGTTTCAGACACACTTCATCTACCCGTGCAGCACGCTCCAGATGATAAGTAATCCAGGCAGTGTTTACTTTACCGTCATTTTTCCATTCGCTCAGTTCATTATCATCAAAGCTATGGACGGCATCTTCATTATTGGCACCTGCCACGGCGGATAAAACGGCAATATCTACCTTGGTATCTTTGTAAGAAGGTGTGAGTGGAGTTTCTCCGCGGGTTAACCAGCCTTCCAGTTCGTTTCCGGGGATATATTTGCTTAGCCCGTCTTTCATTTCTACCGGTAAGGATGAAAGACTGATTTCTGCTGGTTTCAAGCCATCTGCTTTCGCTGTTATGCGGACTTTTCCTGCGGTAGTCAGAGAGCGGAGCAGGGCACGGTTGATGCCACATTCTACGGGCAAATCTTTTGAAAGAATATAGTTGTCTTTTCCTTGTGCGATACCGCCACACCATTCGGCAGGGCCTTCCACTTCAAAATGTATCAGATCATTGGCTAACGGGCAACGTCTTCCATGCTTATCCATAACTTCTACCTGAAGCAACACCATGTCTGCACCGTCCGCTTTCCATCCGTCAGGGCTCTGAACAAAAGTCAGTCTGATTTCTTCCGGTTTTCCTGCCGTTTGGAGTTCCGTACGGCAACATTCTTTGCCTGTTTCATCATAGCCTATGGCTTCCAGCTTTCCTGTTTCGAACTGTACATCTTTGAAAGTATACAGGAAATGATATTCCCGTTCACCTTCTCCCAGAGATTTTCCGTTCAGGAAAAGTTCTACTTTGTCAGCACCGGAAACCACATATACCGGTTTCATTACATCTTCTTTGTAGTTCCAGTGTCCGATGATGTGAATGCGCGGCTGCTCTATATCTACCCAACCGTCCCACATCACCTGATGGGTATAAAATGCATCCTTTGGAATACGCATGGCATCTGTCACTCCGCTGCGACGATAGTTTTCTTCACCCCGGAAGTGGGTATTTGTATCCGAGAAGATAATTTTCACTCCACCTGAACTGATACGTGTACCTGTCCCCGGACGTTCCTGCCAATAGTCGAACCAGCGGCGTATATTTTCAACAGCCAGCATGTCCTGATTATGGTTGTAGTCGCTTGCATCCTTTCCACGGTACAGTGGTCCGGCACCTTCTTTATGGTAAGGATAGCTGTATTCATCCCAATACTTGCGCAGTCCTTCGTCACGGCTGTATTCCATAGCCCACATGGGGTGATGGGCACTTTTGTTGATGTAAAGCATTTCACCGCCATATTCAGCTTCCCGTATATCCAGCATCTCGCGCGATCCGATGGCTCGTCCGCCGTACGGATCATATTCGTCACGTATGGCTTTCATTTCCAACATATGCTCACGGCTGATGGATTCATTTCCCGATTCATAGAAAAGGATGCTCGGATTGTTACGATTGTATATGATAGCATCGCGCATCAGTTCTTTTCGTTGTTCCCATTGCCTGCCGACACAGTCCTTTTCAGCGTCACCTGCCGGCATAGCTTGAATCAGTCCTACACGGTCGCACGATTCAACGTCCTGTTTCCAGGGGGTGACGTGCATCCAGCGAACCAGATTGGCATTACATGCTGTCATTAATCCATTGCTGTAATCGCTTAACCAGGCCGGTATGCTCATACCTACTCCCGGCCACTCGTTACTGGTTCGTTGTGCGAAACCTTTCATTTGCAGTACACGGTCGTTCAGCCAGATTTTACCATCACCGAAGCGCGTCTTGCGAAACCCTGTGCGGGTGGATACTTCATCTACTTTCTTATTATCTACCCACAGACTGGTCTTTATTGTATAAAGATATCCGTAACCCCAACTCCAGAAGTGCAGTTTTTCCACTTCTGCCGCCGCTTTCAGTGTAGCGGTTTCTCCGGGTTTCACCAACACCGGTTCACAGGAAAAAGTCTTCACTGTATTTTTGTCCCGGTCTATCACTTCCACTTGGTAGGAGACAAGCTTATTCTTCCGATGTTCATTTTTTATTTGAGATTCCGCATGAATGGTTGCCTTGCGCGACTTCACATGGATATCGTCAGCATATACATATACGCCTGTTGTTTTCAGATTGCTATATAAGGGGAGGGTTTGATAGAGTTTATCCGTGACGTGCAACCATACATTTTTAGGTATCCCACCATAATTGGCATTGAAGTTCCGGTTATTCCACTGATATTTGATATCCGTATTCCGTTCTTTGTAATCCCAGTTATTGTCAATGCGGATGGCGATTACATTTTCCTGTCCATATTTTATATGAGGTGTCAGGTCGAAACCGACGGCCATAACTCCGTTCTCGTGGAAGCCGATGTATTTGCCATTGATATAGAAATCAGCACCCTGACGTACACCTTCAAATTCGATAAAGACTTTTTTCTGGTGATTGTTTGCGGGGAGGCGAAAATGTTTCCGATACCATACGATGGTATCTGTCAGTTGTTCGATGCTCAGTCGGAAAGCTTCGTTTTCATTGAAAGCATAAGGTAATGTCACTTCTTTCCAATCCGCATCCGCATAATTTATTTTTTCTGCTCCGGATTTATCTCCTACGGATAGTAACCAACCTGAATTGAAATTATATTTATCCCGTGATTCGGAAGCTGACGCATGTAAACTTGTCCATAGAAAGGTCAGCAAAAATATGGAAAATAGGTGTTTCATAGTTTTATCTCTTTTTGATTAGAATACAAAAGTACGGTAAAATATATTATTCCTCACTATGCATAATAAAACAAAACGAGTTCTGGGTATTTACTCCCAAAACTCGTTTGTCTGTTCTGTAGAATCAATTAATAACCGGGATTCTGCAGGGCGTCCTTTTCCTCTTTGCTCAGAGCACTGCCGGATGCATTGGTAATACCATCCAGGAATGATTGTGGAATGGGGCGATAATAGTGTTTAGATGAGTTAAACTCACCGATACCTCTGGATACACCATCATTAAATTTGTGCCAGCGTGTGTCTAATGTTTTGGTACGTGCCAGGTCTTCCCAGCGGAGTAACTCACCGCAAAGTTCACGAGTACGTTCATTCAATAAGAAACACATCATCTTGTCTGCATTACTGCTACAACCTAATTCTGTATAGATAGGTGCATCTGCAGAAGAGTTATAAACATCTTCTACACTGCTTAGTATCATTGCATTCTTGGTGGAAGCCGTTGTTTCCTGTCCTTCCATATTATTGGATTCATAGTAAGTATTGGCATCAGAATAGATTGCACCGTCAGCGGAATAACCTCCACCTTTGCCGGAGCAATAAGAATTGTTCTTGTATGACTGACCGCCATCTACATTTTTGCTACGATCTTCGCCGGCCGCATAGCCTGCACGTTCACGAAGTTTGTTGATCCATTCGATTGCATTGCTATAATTAGACTCACCCTTACGGATATAGGCTTCTGCAATCATCAGAACGTCATCGGCCGAACGGGCGATAATGGCGTCGCGTGTACCGAACTGCGAAGCGATCGAGTTACGATATCCATCGCGGAATTTGGACAAAGCTACAGAACGTTTGTGAGGAATGATACCATAATAGTTACCTGTATAAGAGGATACATTCCAGCTATGAGCTTGGCTTTTGAAATAGCGAACATAAGTATGGGTATTACAAATAACACCGTTTTTCAGCACGTTCTGAGTCGGATCATTCACATACGATTCATAACGGGTATCTCCCGGATTATTCACGATATATTTGAGGCCAAGCTCACCGGCAACAAAACGTTTATCGCCTTCTTTCGCTCCTGCGGGAGCATATCCGCTGGCAATGTCTTCTTTAGTCCAGGTGGGCGCACCGTTTGTATCGTTCGCTCCGTAACAGGTGATGAATGATTTCCAGAAGCGAGAGTCGTTTACGCGGTCAAACACCTGCATGGTATATTCGGTTGCACTGACATACGAGAATTCACGTCCTCCTGAGATATCACGTTTGGTTCCCGCCATATCTTGATATACGGAAGGATAGTAAAGATGCATTTGATTACCGTAGCGTCCCCATGTGGCTTCGTCATTGGAGAATTGAGCGGCTAAAATAACTTCACTTACTTTTTCATTCGCTCCATTGGGCTCATTATAATCCCACAGTTCTACATAGTTAGTGCACAGGGGATGTGCTGCAACTACTTCCTGTCCGTATTTGATGACAGCATCAAGGTCAGTTGATACATAACTGCTGTTCCAGCCGCTATACAATTCTGAAGCACGGAATAAATGGGCTTTTGCCAGGAAATGTGCGGCGGCATATTTCGTGATACGCCCTGTCGCTTCCCCTTTTTGAGGCAATAATCTATATGCCTCTTCCAGGTCTGCTATAATTTGAGCATAGATTTCTTCTTCACTGTTGCGTGTAAAGTAAGTCTCTGCACTGGTTGAAGGAGTCAGTTTCAAGGGGACTCCTCCGAACTGCTTTACCAGTTCAAAATATGCATAGGCTCTTAAGAAATAACCTTCTCCCAAGCGGGTATTGTAAGTTGCACTACTCTGATTATAGTATTGCGGCATATTGCTGATAATGATATTTGCCGGTTCTACTAATCCATAATAATTATCCCACATCGGCTGGTTGGCTCCGTTCTCAGAAGAATTTAAGTCCTGGCTATAGTGATTCCATGCCGGCATGGTGTTGTTGGCATCTGTAAATTCGTCTACCCCCATGTTATGGCATTCGATAGCCCAGATGTAGTTGAATTTGAATTTCAGTTTCTGATAAGCACCTGTCACCAATTCGTCCAGACCTTCCTGCGTCTTGAAACGGTCTGTGCTGTATTGGGTCTTTAAATCTTCATCCAAAAAAGATTCGCTGCATGAAGTCATTGAACCGCCTATCACACTGGCTAATGCGGCTGCAAATAATATTTTGTTTAATTTCATAATGTTCTTTCTTTTTTAATGGTTTGTTAGAATCCGATGTTAACACCAATTACAAAACTCTTGATTGTGGTAGGCGAACCGAATGTCTTCTTATTGTTGTCATAGTTCATTAAATCTGTATCCAGCCAGTCGCAAGCCTTGTAAATGGAGAATGGATTCATGGCCTGTACATATACCTTCAAATTGCTGAGTCCTGTGTTCTTCAGCTGTTTCGTTGTGAAGTTATAGCCTAATGAAATATTACGGACTTTGATGTAAGATCCATCCTGATAGCCCATAGAAGAACTGTAGGTATCGGCGGCTTCACCGTTTGACCCCGGAGAATAATATTCTGCGTTTTCGTTGGTGCCTGCTACCCAGTAATCAATTTTACGTTGCATGTAGCGTCCATCCAAGGTGAGTGAACCTTGGGGTACATCAAATCCCCAACGTGAAAGAATGAAGACAGACAGCTCGAAGTTCTTGTAATTGAATGTGTTAGTCCAGCCTGCTGTCCAGCGAGGACGTACGTGACCTACAATCTGACGGTCGTTGGTTGCATCAATCTTATCATCATTATTAAGGTCTTTCACTTTGATCTGACCGGGTTTGCGGCCATATACGGCTGCTTCTTCCGCTTCCGAAGTTTTCCAGATACCATCATACACATAATCATAATATACACCGATTTCTTCTCCGACGAACCAGTTATTGTTTACGTCTTCAGTTCTGCCGTTGGACAGTTCATCAATCTTGTTTCTATCCATTGACCAGGTTACAGTACTGTTCCAGGTAAAATCTTTAGTCTCAACGGGAACGGCATTTACCTGTAAGTCGATACCCCAACCGGAAGTCTTACCGACGTTGGCATAAGTAGAAGTATAACCTGTCAGTGAAGGTATGGACATGGCCAGCAACAAATCATTGGTTTTAGTCTTGTAAGCATCAATACTACCGCTCAGTCTGTTATTAAAGAAGCCGTAGTCAATACCCAGGTTGTACTGCGTTGTTCTTTCCCATCCCAGTTCGGAGTTGGCCATCTTGGCGGGATCTTTTGCAGAAGGATCTGAAGGAACATAACCCAGAGAGGAGTCTGTCTGTCCCCAGTTGTAATACAAACCGGTGATGGCACCTTTGGTAGCATAAGCATCAATTGCAGCATTTCCGGTTACACCGACACCGAAACGGAGTTTTAATTGACTGAGCCAGTTAATGTCTTTCATGAAGTCTTCCTGATCAATGCGCCATGCCAAAGCTGCAGAGGGGAAACTGGCCCATTTGTGTCCCGGAGCCAACTGTGAGGCACCATCCCAACGCATGGAAGCTGTCAACAGATATTTATCTTTGAAACCATAGTTCACGCGGACCATATAAGATGCCATTTGAGTTTCAGTCAGTCCTGTACCAAAGGAACTCAGAGTGCCGGCAGTACCTAAATTGTACCATAACTCATCGGCAGAAGCAACGTTAGTGGCTCTCATATCACCCATTTCGTAGTGATATGCTGAAGCTGACTGCATTAATGTCAGACCTAAATTATGGTGTTCGGCAAATCTCTTATTATAATAAATCAGGTTGTCCAATGTCCATGAACGCTTCTGTTCGTTTTTGTACTGGGCGCCGTTGTTACCATCACCATTGATACCTCCGGCGGCATTTGCAATTCCTAACGTATAGTATTGGAATTCAGGACCGAACTGGAGTCTGTACGAAAGACCTTCCAGCGGTTCCCATATTTTCCCGAAATCAACCTGGGCATACATACTGGCGTTGGCACGGAAAGTACGGCGTTGGTTGGTGTTGTAGTCCAATTCCCGAATCGGATTGATGATATTTACATCACCATTAGGATTACGAATGTAGTCACCGTTTGAATCATAAGGCACAGTCCAGGGGAGCATACTTCTTAAAGCATTGTAAAGGTCGCCCGAACCGGTTACTGATTTGGAGAAATTGTAACCGTAATCCTGATCCGAATAAGAAGCATTGATTGAAGTTCCCATTTTGAAGAAATCTATCGGATTAATGTCAAATGAGGTCTTCAGGGTATAGCGTTCGTAAGCCTGTCCCGGTTGTGTACCTTTCTGGTTTAAATAACCGAATGAGGCATATCCCTGGAATTTTTCTGAACCGCCTGATGCACTTAAAGTATGCTCGTGGGTGATACCGGTTTGCTTTCCGTTGGCTGCCCAGTCATAGGAACCGACTTTTGAAGCATCATAAGTTCCGTTTGACCATGCTTGCTCAATATTTGCCCATGAAGCGGCGACGCTGCCGAAAATAGCTTTATCAGCTGTATAATCGGGAGTTGCAGAAGCATAAGAACCCATGTTATACTTGGCAGTACGTGCATAGTCCAACCATTCTGCCGCACTCATCATCTCGGTTACATCATGCAATGTCTCAAAAGTGACTGTACCGGAATAGTTCAGCGTCACTTTTCCTTGTTTACCTTTCTTGGTAGTCACGAGGATTACGCCATTTGCACCACGGGAACCATAAATGGCAGTTGCAGAAGCATCTTTCAATATAGACATATATTCTATATCGTTGGAGTTAAGAGCCGCAAAATCAGTAGAAGAAACCGGTACACCATCAATTACATATAGCGGGTCATTACCTGCAGAAATAGAACTGGTACCGCGAATCTTAATATTTGCTCCGGCACCTGGTCTACCGGTAGAAGCCGTAACTTGTACACCGGCTGCTTTTCCTTGCAAGGCGTCGGCGGCGCTGCGAAGCGGTAGGTTCGAGATCTCGTCTCCTTTTACTTGAGAAACAGCTCCGGTTAAATCTCTTTTCTTGAAGGAACCGTAACCAACAACTACTACCTCATCCAACTTTTGAGTGTCTTCCGCTAAAGTGACGTTGAGGTTGCTTTTATTGCCTACGTTGATACTTTGTTGGAGATAGCCGATGTACGAGAATTCAACGGTAGCATTGGAGGGAACATTCTCTAGAATGTAGTTTCCGTCCATATCGGTCATAGATCCGATTGTAGTACCTTTCACTACAACGTTTACTCCGATCAGAGGCTCCCCATCTTGTCCTACTACTTGTCCGGTTAGCCGTTTGCGATTTTGGTTGGTGGATGGCAACTCCGTATCTTTCATGGTCTTGTTGGTAAGTACTACGTGATTCTTGACGATCTTATACGTAATATCCGTACCTCTAAAGACATTGTTTAATACTTGTTCTATGGATTCTTCATGGATATTGACATCAACCCGTTTATTCAAATTGATTTGATTGTCATTATAAAAGAATTTATATTCACTTTGGTCTTCAATCGCCTTAAAAACTTCAGTGATAGTTCCTTTTGTGATATTTAAGGATATAATTTGTGCTGATGCCGCTACTGTGTACGGCTGGAAAAAGGTTAAGCACAAACCTAAAAATAATGATTTTTTCAGGGTTCTGTAATTAGTTCTACCGGAACCATTGACATTCCCCGATATGAAATATCAGAGATGGATAAACAAGAGGCTGTGGAAGATAATGATCCTTATTCGATACTTAGTATTTTTGAAATAGAACGAATCACGGAAAATACGATAGAGGAATTACCAGATCAATGTAAATCCATTTTTAAATTGAGTCGTATAAATGGACTCAAGAACCAAGAGAT
>OLZU01001424.1_pt1 | contig 11048 bp, 6 predicted proteins | sample 1674101 | NCBI WGS metagenome assembly OLZU01 (sample SAMEA103958143, study PRJEB25191) | human gut metagenome | biome: human-associated habitat [ENVO:00009003]; feature: intestine environment [ENVO:2100002]; material: feces | place: Germany | collected 2013/2015
GTCTTTTGATACATGGCAGATGGAGCATCTCCTTTCGATGAATGAGTATAGTCTTTACACTTGACTTTGTCAAGTATAAAATGATGATATACAATCGAAAAGACAAAATATGTTTTATAGAAGAAGCGAGCTTCAAGCCTAAATGTGGGGGATTATACGCTGATTGTAGCGAAGTCGCAACGCAGATTTTTGCAAATATTCAAATTGATGGAAGTAAAATTGGAAACACACTTCCCATCGGACACGAAAGTCCGGATAAGCTTTAAAGGGAAAAGACAGGTGTTTCCATTGCACATCCGTTATCCGAAATGGGCTGTAAACGGCCTGAAAGTAACTTTGAATGGAGAGGAAAGAATGATACAAGGTACCCCTGGGTCTTATTTCACCTTAAAAGAAAGATGGAGTGACAACACAACACTGACTATAGACATTCCAATGAGTTTGTATACTGTTTCCATGCCTGATAATCCAAAACGGATGGGTATATTCTATGGACCTATACTCTTGGCTGCTCCGTTAGGCAAGGGGGACGTGAAAATATATGATATTTCTCATTTTATTTCAGATTCAGGTATGATTACCGATGCAATTCGTCCGGTTGCGGGTGAAGAGTTGTCGTTTGTTGCATCGACAACGGCCAATCCCGAACTTCCATTACTTCCTTTTTATGCAGTGTATGATCAGAAATATACTGTTTATTTCGATGTCTTTTCAGAGAAAGAATGGGCTTTGAAGGAAATGGAGTACCAGAAAATGATGGAAGAACAGAGACTTTTGGAGGCGCATACGACCGATTTATTCAGGATTGGGGAGATGCAACCTGAAAGAGAGCATGGTTTGGAATCGGAAAATTCTAATTCAGGCTACGCCAACGGTTATGCTTTTCGCGATGCTTTTAACGGTTGGTTTTCTTTCGATGTAAAGGTGGATTCCACACAGAAGATGCAGATGATCTGTTCATATTGGGGGGCAGACAAAGACAAACGCAATTTTGATATTCTGATAGATGGAGTTTTGTTTAAAACGGTGAAGCTGGATGGGACACATGGAAATAAGGTTTTTGAGGAAGTTTATGAAATACCTCTTTCTTTCACTCAAGGGAAAGAGAACATAAATGTACGTTTCCAGTCACATGCCGACTGTTATGCCGGAGGATTATTTGGCTTCCGTATGCTAAAAGCTGTTTTACAGTAGAATTTGTAATTCCACAATTGATTGTTATGAATGCGAATAATAATAAGAAAAGTTATCTCTTTCCGATGATTGTAATGTCCGTCCTGTTTTTCATGGTCGGTTTTATTACTACGATGAACAACTCTTTGATTGATTTTTTATCATCCAGCAAATGGATGCTTTCTTTTTCGGAGAAGCAGTTGGTGAATACATCCTTTTTTGGAGCTTACTTGTTCTCTATTCCTTTGTCTTATCTGTTGAATAAATTAGGCTATAAGGCTTCTGCGGTATTGTCTTTGCTGGTGGTAGGTATTGGGTTCATATTAACCTATCCGGCTGTCATGATAGGATATTCCGCATTTCTGTGCTCTATGTTTATTGTTGCTTTGGGTATCGCTCTGTTGCAAATAGTGTTGAATCCCTATGTACTTGCTTTGGGGCCGAAGAATGAGGCTGCCAGCCGTCTCAACTTGGTCGGTTTCTTCAATTCGGTAGCAACGGTAGCTGCTCCTATCTTTGTGGCATTGCTCATTTCATCGGAAACGGTTGGCAGAAATGTGGCGGTAGAAGATCGTCCGGATGCAACCAATGTGCAAATCCCTTTCCTGATAATTGCCGGTATTGCAATGATTCTGTGTTTATTGCTTTATTTTTTGCATTTGCCTGAAATAAGGGAGACACCTGCGGAAAAGGAGCGAAGCACGGTCAGTCCTTACCGGTATCCTCATTTGATGTTCGGTGCAGTTGCTATCTTCGTTTATATGGGAGTGGAAATTGGTATACCGAGTTTTTTACCTGACAGAATGCGGGCTTTGGGGATTGATTCTGTCAGTTTTTTAGGTACTGAATGGAAGGGGGCTGGTGTCTTGTCTATTTATTGGGGAGGTCTGATGGTGGGAAGATTGTTCGGTTCGATTCTTCTGAGAAAGATAAAAGTACGTACAGCTATGGTTTATTGCTGTACTGTGGCTATGACTCTTTTGGCCGTGTCGCTACTGATAGGGGGAGAGCTGTCTGTCATTTTGATGTTGCTTTGTGGCTTTTTTAATTCCATTATGTGGGGGAGTATCTTTAATTTGGCATCGGAAGATTTGGGTGAACATACCAAACGTGCTTCAGGAATCATCTGTTCTTTTGCTATAGGCGGCGCATTACTGCCTCCGTTGATGGGAACACTGCAGCAGAGTTTTGGAGAAAATGCATTGACAACCGGAACTTCGGTGGCTTTGTGCTGTCTGTTCGTGTACTATTTGTATATCATTTTGTTTTCGATCAGACTGTCAGTTATTCGCCCCGGGAAGAGTCTGGACAACATAGGGTCATAAACTGACAAGAATGTTTTTTTACTGGATATATTAATATCGTTATCGACATGAAATTACGAACTTTTATAAGAACTTTATTTTTTGTAATACCTGTCGGAGCATTTGCGCAATATCCGGGTCAGATTGAGAAATTGACAAAAGTAGATGTGTGTGTCCCTTTGAAAGCAGTAGCCTTTAATTATAGTGATGTACGGTTGCTGGATGGCCCGTTTAAACGTGCGATGGAAGTGGACCAACGCTGGTTGAAAGAGGCAGATGTGAATCGTTTTTTACATAATTTCCGGGTGATGGCCGGGATAAAAACTACAGCACAGGCTTTTGGTGGTTGGGAACCACTGGATAGTGAGTTGCGTGGACATTCATTGGGACATTTTCTGAGCGCTTTGGCATTGATGTATGCGTCTACAGGTGATGAACAGTACCGCGTGAAAGGCGTGGAACTGGTTGAAGGCCTGGCAGAGTGTCAACAGGTATTGGGTACAAGCGGTTATTTGAGTGCCTTCCCGGAACATTTCATAGACCGTGCTATTCAGGGAGGCGATGTTGTATGGGCTCCTTGGTATACATTGCATAAGATGTATGCCGGTTTGCTTGACCAATATACACTCTGCCGAAACCAGCAGGCATATAAAGTGCTTATGAAAATGTGTGATTGGGCCTATAATAAATTGAGACCATTGGCTGAGGAAGATTTACAGCGGATGTTGCTTGCAGAATTCGGCGGAATGCCTGAGGTATTTTATAACATTTATGCTGTAAGTGGTGATATCAGACATAAAGAACTGGCAGAGATGCTTTACCATTACCGGATATTGGATACACTGGCAGCAAAAAAGGATAGTTTGGCCGGACTTCATGCCAATACCCAGATTCCGAAAGTTATCGGTGAGGCACGTGGCTATGAATTGGCCGGGAATAGAAAATCGGCGGATATTGCCGTGTTCTTTTGGAATACGGTTGTCAATAACCATTCGTATGTGACGGGTGGAAACAGTGATAAGGAAGTGTTTAGTAAGCCTCGGGAATTGTCTGGTAATCTCAGTGAAAAAACGACAGAGACGTGTAATACTTACAATATGCTGAAGTTGACCCGCCATCTGTTTACGTGGGAGGCTTTGCCACTTTATGCAGACTATTATGAGCGTGCGCTCTATAACCATATCTTGTCTTCACAGGATCCCGTGTCCGGTGGGGTTACTTATTATCATACCCTTCATCCGGGAGGTGCAAAACATTTTCACTTTCCGTTCAGAGACAATACTTGTTGTGTCGGTACGGGATATGAAAATCATGCTAAATATGGTGAGGCCATCTATTACAGGACAGCCGACCGGAAAGGATTGTACGTAAATCTGTTTATTGCATCTGTATTGAATTGGAAAGAGAAAGGATTGGTTTTGCATCAGGAAACGGATTATCCTGACAAGGCTTCCACAAAACTTACTATTACTGCTGCACCGGTTGAAGGTGTACGGATGCCTATGATGTTGCGTTATCCGTCTTGGGCCGTCAAAGGGGTGACGGTGAAGATAAATGGAAAAAAACAATCCGTGAGAAAAGTTCCCGGTAGTTATATCCGGTTGGACCGTCTTTGGAAACAGGGTGATGTGATTACAATGGAAATGCTGATGTCTCTTCATGTGGAATGTATGCCGGATAACCCTGACAAGGGGGCAATTCTTTATGGTCCGGTAGTTTTGGCAGCCGAGTTGGGTAAGAAAACCGATTTGAAAGGAAATCCTCAGATACCGGTACTGGCGGGTGCTTCAAAGGATATAGAGAAATGGCTAAAGCCAGTTGAAGGCCAGTCTTTGACTTTCCGTACGGAGGGGGTGGGACAGCCTGAAGATGTTGTGCTAAGTCCACTTTTTCGTAACTGTGACCAACATTACACTGTTTATTTTGACTTTAAATAAGTTTCTCTAGGTTAATGTGGTATTTAGGGCTCATCTAAAAAAGCCGTTAAGTGGAATTTTGCCACTTAACGGCTTTTTTTATAAAGTGATTAATAAAGTTTATACAGAATGAGGAATAAGTGTGCTGAAAATCAATATCCTAAAATCTTATTCGATATAATATTTAATGGATAAGAAATAAATATGATATATAATTAACGTGATATAGGAAAATTCATGCATATCAATATTATTGAACGGATACCCTGGTGCGGAAAGATATTCATCTTCTAAAGCATAATGCTAATAATCAACAAATTGTAACTACAAAGTTACTTCATGCTTTTGCAGTGACGGTGCAAAGCCTTTGCAGAATGACTGCAAACCGTAATAGCACTGCAAAAATTATGCAGTAGTTTTGCAGTGGTTATTCATAAGTCAAAGAGACTGCCTGTTGGGGTACACAAGTACGGGAGTGCAGAATTCGAGCTATGAGGGCAAAATGTGCTACAATTTTCTTCCCAGGATTTCTAATTCAAATTCCGGTCGGGGCATCTGCAACAGAAAAAGCAAGAACTCACATTAATTAGGTTGTAAGCTTCTTGTTTACACGTTGTCTGCTTTATTCATGAGCTCTTTCGTAAAAGAGCTTTCTTATAAGCCTGCAAACAAGCCTATAAATAAGGCTAAAATATGATACGTAATGCGGAAATCCATGTGTAAACTCACAGAACTTGAAATTTTATTTTGGCAGAATACAGCATTTTGGTGACAGGATATAGCATTTTCCTTGATTTTGCACCGGAATCTAGAACAATTGTATGGATTGATAAAATAGAGCAATTTTTTGGTCTGTTTTAATAATATATTATTAGGGGATCTTATTTAAATTTGCGCTCTCAAGAAAATAAAATTATATCTAAAATCAAAAGTATGGAAGCACATAATCTACTTTTTCAATTAAAGCAGTTATTTAAAGTTAACTGTGGTTATATCGTAGGGATAATGATAGGATGTCTATGTTGTTCCACTCTTTATGCATGTACAGATGACAAACTTCCGTTGAAAGAAACAGAAGTTGTTCCTCCTAAAGAGGATGATGATCCGGAAGATAAACCTGATTCACTTTCTATTGAAACTACATTGAATTCTGGCGATATTTTATTAAATGTATTACGTTCGGAAGATGGCGCTTATAACGTGACATTCTCTGGCTATGGCAATGACTTTAATTCGGAAACGAATTTTAATCCGGCTTTGATGATTGATGTCAAGATGGGGACTTTTTATCCTACTTACTCTTCATATACAAAGGAGGATGGCAAAATAGAGTTAAAAGCTACTTTTGTAACGACTCCTCGCACGGTCGTATTTGAAATTAATGATGCTTATGTAGCAAAAGGAAGTGGAGAATTTGAATTAAGCAGGAAAGTGAAAGTTGTGGATTTGGGTGATAATCCCTATACAGAAGGTTTCTCTTCCTCTTTCGGTTTGCAATTTGCATCGAAAGATTTCTTGGCTAATAATGAATATTTTATTCCGGCAGTTTGGTATAAAGGTAATTTTGAGAAAGAGGGGAACATCCCTTCTGGTATCCCGGTCTCTACAGATTTGAGTTTCCTTTATAGAGAAGATCGTATACCTCTTCCTGTGGTAATGATGCGTCAGAAAGAGAGTGGATTGACGTTTACTTTGGTACATAAAGATTCTAAGTGTGAAACGGTCTTGAATGATTCGCGCGGTGTGGAAGTTGACGAAGGTTATCAGTTTGGAGGAGTGGGAGTTGTCAATTGGAAGAAAACCGATACATTTACAGCAGTAGTGACTTATCCTGGTTCAGATTTGCGTACAGGTGGAATGGGGAGGCGTTTGCATCCCATAGTGAAAGATTTCGACAAACATGCTTACAAGGTATATTTTAAAATAAGTAAGACACCAGATTACGCTACTGCTGTAAATGAATCATGGCAGTTGGCTTTCAATCTGTATAATCCCCAAGTTTATAATGTGGATTTGACTTCAGCCTATTGGGGATTGATTGAAACAGTCAATCATTATTATTTGGATCCTTCTGTTGATAAGTCCGTAAAGGGACCCGGATTTCCGTGGAGTGTAAATTTGCGTAATTTTTCTTTAAACAAGGATACTTACGAGATTGGTTTTGTCGGTTCTCAACCCATAGCAGGTTATGCTTTATTTCGTGCAGGTGTAGAAAGTCAGAATGAGGAATATAAGGCAAGAGGGTGTAATGTCTTGAACTTGTGGGCCTCTGAAGGATTGACAGACTTGGGGCTTCCTAAAACGCGTTACGCTGCATTATGGGGAACATGGGATGACTGGGCGAAAACTTCCATGCGTCAGGCTTGTAATGGGATGGCAGGGTTGTTAAACGCATGGTGTTATGCTAAGCGCAATAATATTGATATTCCTTTGTGGCTGGCTGCTTGCAAGAAGTTTGGAGACTTCCTGGTGACTAACCAAAATGCAGATGGCAGTTATTATATGGAATATGATCCATTTAGTGTCGGGGGAGGAAAGCATCCGGCTGGAAATCTGAATAAATTCTTAACAATTTGTGCTGTTCGCTATTTAGTGGAACTTTATATTGCTACTGATGACGAACGCTATAAAGCCGCTGCTTTGAAAGCTGCGGAATTCTCTTACAGTAATATTCATGAGAAATACCTTTATGTAGCTTGTGTGGTGGATAATCCGCAAACAATTGATAGTGAATCTGGGCAACAGGCTATCAATGGCTTTTTGTCTGTCTATGACTTGACGAAGGATAAAAAATGGTTGGATGCTGCCGAGCAAGCTGCCATTTATACTGAAAGTTGGAGTTATATGTTTGAAGTTCCTGTGGAGAAGGATCAATTTGCAGAAACAGACTGGCCCAAAGATAGAAGTATTGTAGGACAACATATTATAGCTATTGGGCATTCTGCAACCGATTTGGGCTTTGCGTGGTCTGCATTTGTGTATTATCGCCTGTACCTGTTGACAGGAAAGGAACATTATCTTCATGTTGCACGTATTAGTGCTCACAATACCAAGCAATCGATGAACTTAGGGCAGAAGCTTTATCCTGGACAACCGGAAGGATTGCAACAGGAGGCTTTCCAAGTAAGAGTAAATAATGGTGCAGGACGCAGGATGAACTCCATTATGGAAGCATTGACCTGGAATTTTGCTGCTCATTTAGACCCAATGATACGATTTAAAGATGCTTTTGGTTCTTATGATTTAGAAGAAGTGGAGAAAATACCTCAATCAGAAAAAGAAAGATTGAACGATAGATATTCTTTATATCAGTCTTCGGATTATGGACAAAAGTAAAAACTTATGTTTAATTTTAAATAATAATTTATGAAGCACTTATTTTTATTTATGTCGGCTGGCAATAAAAGGAAAAGCCTTTTATTATGGGCTGTTTTGACATTTTCCGTAATGCTTCAGGCACAGAATATTGCTGTGCAGGGCATAGTTAAAGACGTAATGGGTGAACCATTGCCTGGTGTAAACATTATGGAGAAAGGGACGACTAATGGAGTGATATCCGATCTTGATGGTAAGTTTACTCTTTCAGTATCGGGAACAAATTCTGTACTGGTGGTTTCTTTTGTGGGCTATGCTTCGCAAGAAGTCAGTGTTAAAGGGAAACGAAGTCTTTCCATTACATTGAAGGAAGATGCAGAATTGTTGGATGAAGTGGTGGTTGTAGGTTATGCTACTCAGAAGAAAGCGACCCTTGCGGCAGCGGTAAGTTCGGTGAATAACAAAGATCTTGCCCGTTCTACATCTACTTCGGCTGCCAATGCGTTGGTGGGAAAGGTGTCTGGTATTACAGCACGCCAGAAATCCGGGCAACCGGGAACTTCGACTAATCTTCAGATTCGTAATATGGGTACTCCTCTTTACGTAATTGACGGTATTATGAAGGATGAAACTGCATTTAATGCTTTGGATATACATGATATAGAGAACGTATCTATCTTGAAGGATGGTGCTGCTGCTATCTATGGTGTGAAAGCGGCTAACGGTGTGGTTTTGATTACTACGAAAACTGGTAAGAAAGGGCAGAAGCCTCAAGTTAATCTGAATGCCTATATGGGTTGGCAAGGATGGACAAAATATCCGGAACTGCTGAATGCTTACCAATGGAAGTGGGGTAACTATATGAAACAAGTGAATGACGGTAACCTGACTGGAGCTGATAACATTGCCAATGCCAAGGCTGATTTGGAGAAATGGAGGACAGGGTATTATAATCCGAGCACAGGTGAAGACTATCGTGGATATGACTGGAAAGATCATTTTGTGAGTAATGCGGCGCCTCAATATTATGTAAATGCTAATATCAGTGGCGGTACAGAGAAAACAGATTATTATATTTCAATAGGTCATATTGATCAAGATGCCGTATTCAAAGAATATAATTATAATCGTACAAACCTGCAGGCAAATTTTAATATGCAGTTGACCGATAATTTCAAAGTGGGTTTTCAAGCATTGGGTAAAATGGAACAGAATGTTAATCCTGCACTTCCGGGTGGAGATGACTATTTCCAGATGCGTAATTCTATCTTTAACCTGATTCCGACTATGCGGCCGTATGCTAATGACAATCCGGATTATTTGAATTACATCAGCCCGACCCATGATGGTGCTCGTAATATGGCAGCCTATACGATAGATAATGCCGGAAAGCATCAGAAAGATTTTCGTACGATTCAACTTAGTGCAAATTTAGAGTATAAGACACCGCTTCCCGGATTGACAGCTAAAGGTTTACTCTCTTATTATTATGAGAATCTACATCAGGAGGATAATGAGAAAAGTTGGGATGAGTATAGATATGACCCTGCAACACAAGAGTATATAGTAGCATCTACTAAAACCGATACTTATCGTGGTATTATCACAAACCAGAAAGTTGAGATGATGGGGCAATTCACTTTGAATTATGACCATGTTTTTGCGCAAGACCACCATGTGACGGCTGTTGCCGGATTTGAATTCTTTAAGGAGGATCGGAAAAACCTGAACGTATATCAGAGTCCGGTAGAGAATCCGTTTGTCGATTTGGTTACAACGAATGCCAATAACAAAGTGGAGAATTCGGTGCGTACTATTACTACTGCCAGCTTTATTTTCCGTGCGGGTTATTCTTATAAAGAAAAGTATATCGTTGATTTTGCAGGTCGTTATGATGCTTCTTGGCGTTTCCTGCCTGGTAACCAATGGGGATTCTTCCCATCTGTTTCTGGTGCATGGCGTCTGTCAGAAGAAGAGTTCTATAAAGACTCTAAGGTGGCAGATTGGATTTCCAGTATCAAGCTGAGAGCTTCTTATGGTGAAATGGGTGATGATATGGCTACCAACTTTAATAGCAGTTATCCGGATTTTGCTTATTTATCCGGTTATACGTTCAATAATGGCGGGGCTATTATAAGCAGTAATCCTTTAGGCAATGGTGGAGACGCTTATACTACAGGTACCGTTTACAATGGAATTCCTCAGACAGGACTCTCTTGGATGAAAATTTCTATGCTGAATGTTGGTTTCGATATGGGTTTTCTGAACGACCGCTTGAGATTGGAAGTAGACTTCTTTAAAAGAAAAAGGAGCGGTATCCCTGCTACCCCTACCGATATAATTTATCCGTATGAGGCAGGTTACAGTGCACAAACGCGGAACTTGAACTCAGATCAGGTAAGTGGTATTGACGGTATGGTGAAATGGAATGACCGGATTGATGATTTCAATTATTTTGTGGGTGTTAATTTGACTTTGGCTCGTCAGAAAACATTGAATAATTATGGTGAAGTTTTCTTGAATGCATGGGACAAATATCGCTGGGCACAAGCTAATCGTTGGTCTAACGTGAAAAATGGTGCCGTATGGATGTGGGAAACAATTGGCGTATTCCAGACTCAAGAAGAAATTGATAATTATCCAGTGAATATCGATGGTGCTAACAACGTGAATCTACGTCCAGGTGATTTAATATTTAAGGATGTCAATGGTGACGGTATAATTGATGACTATGATAAGCGTCCTTTGGGTTATGCAGCTACCGATTATGATTGGGATAGTAGTAATGCTAATAAGAATCCCTTACTTTCAATGGGTATTAATTTAGGTTTTGAATATAAAGGTGTTGACTTTGCTGCTGACTTTGCTGGTGGTTTTATGAATACATTCATTGGTGATTGGCATGTGAAATATGGTATTGGTACTGATCAAATGGGATATGTATATAATGTAGTAGATTCTTGGCAGCATGAAGATATCTTTGATGCTAAATCTCCTTGGATATCAGGAAAATTCCCTGCTGTTCGTAGTAATAATCCTTCTATTAGGGATTGGAACGACTTTTATGCAAAAAAAGTTAATTATTTACGTTTACGTAACCTAGTTGTAGGTTATACATTACCCGCTAAATGGACAAAAAAAGTTTTGATACAAAAACTTAGAGTTTATTTTGAAGGTTCTAATCTACTTTGCTGGGATAGTTTGAATGATTTCGGTTTTGACCCTGAAATTTCTTCAGTTACAGGATTTGATTATCCACAGCATAAAGTATATACAGTCGGAGTAAACGTAACCTTTTAATTGAATATTGTCTTTTCCTGATTTAGCTAGACGCTTTTTC
>OLZU01001434.1_pt1 | contig 10944 bp, 10 predicted proteins | sample 1674101 | NCBI WGS metagenome assembly OLZU01 (sample SAMEA103958143, study PRJEB25191) | human gut metagenome | biome: human-associated habitat [ENVO:00009003]; feature: intestine environment [ENVO:2100002]; material: feces | place: Germany | collected 2013/2015
TTTTTATTGCTTATTATCCGCACCCAAAAAGTTGCATTTATAAGTTGAACTCAAGGTTAATATCGAAGCGACTATGACGGGTATGCGCAAACGGGTGACGGCCGGGTTTCTGAGCATCGTCTGCCTGCTGTTTTTTTCGGGGATGGTCTCGTTTCTGGAGCTGAGCCGCCTGAGCCGCGACACGGGGGAGATCCTCGGGGCCAACAAACGCAACATCGAGCTGGCCCGCGAGATGCTCGATGCCGTGCACGACCAGAACGTGGCGTTGATCCACATCTCGGTCTTCGGCGACCGGAGCTACGACAGCCTGTGCATGGCCGGCATGGAGCGGCTCGAGAAGACGTTGCGCGTGGCCCAGGCAGAGGCTTTCGACAAGAGTTTCCTCGATTCGCTCGCCTTCGCCACGACCGAACTCCGCCTCCTGACGGACAACTACCTGGCCTTCGGCGCCGGGGCGGCCGACAGCGTGCGCCTCACGGTGCCCGACTCGGTGGGCGGCCGTTGGTATAACGACGAGTACGAGGCCCACTACGACCGGCTGACCGCCGCCATCGAGAACTACATGACCTCGACGCAGAGTTCGCTGGCTCCGCGGGCCGAGCAGATGAAGACGAATGCCTACCGGGCCGTGACACCGGTGCTGATCTCGCTTGTGGTGATGATCGCCATCGTGCTGATGTTTTACTACTTCATCCTTGTCTACTGCGTGGATCCCGTCGAGCGGATGATCCACAGCCTGGACGGGTACCTGCGTTTCCGGACGCCGTTCACCGTCAAGGGCGAACTCAAGGACGAGATGCTGGCCCTGCGCGAGAAGATCGAGTCGTTGATCAACCTTGTCAAACAGTCGAAATAGGATCGGAATGCGGGTAGACGTGGTTTTGCGATATGTCGGAGTCGTGATGCTCTTCATCGCGGGCTTCATGCTGCTTTCGGCGGGGATCTCCTGCCTGAACGGCGTGGATTCGGCATTCTATCCCCTGCTGTTGTCGGCCCTGCTGACCACCCTGCTCGGGGCCTTCCCGCTGATCTTCGTAGGCAAGCGCGACCAGATCACCAACAAGGAGGGGTTCTGCATCGTCGTCGGTTCGTGGCTTCTGTCGTGTGTGGTCGGGATGTTCCCCTACCTGATCTGGGGCGGGGAGTTCAGTCTGGTGAACGCCTGGTTCGAGAGCGTTTCGGGCTTTACGACCACCGGAGCCTCGGTGCTGACCGATGTCGAGGCTCTTCCGCGCGGGTTGCAGTTCTGGCGCTTCTCGACCACGTGGATCGGCGGCATGGGTGTGGTGATGTTCGCGCTTGTGGTACTTCCGACGATGGGACGCAGCAAGATGACCCTCTCGAATGTCGAACTCTCGTCGCTGGCCAAGGACAACTACCGCTACCGCACGCAGGTGATCGTCCACATCCTGCTGGTGGTCTATGTCGGTCTGACCGCACTCTCGACCGTCATGCTCCGCCTGGCGGGCATGAACTGGTTCGATTCGCTCTGTCATGCGATGTCGGCCTGTGCGACAAGCGGTTTCTCGACCAAGAATGCCAGCATGGCCTTTTACAATAACGCGTGGATCGATACGGTGCTGATCTTCACGATGGGTGTGGCGGGCATGCACTTCGGGCTGATCTACGCGACGGTTACGGGCAAGCGCAACAACATCTTCCGCTCGGAGGTGACGCGCTGGTACATGGGCATCCTGCTCGTGTGCAGCGTGCTGATCGCCATTTCGCTCTATGCCGCCGACATCTACCCCACGATTACGGCATCGTTCCGGCATGCGGCCTTCCAGTTCTTCTCGCTGATGACTACGACGGGTTTTGCCTCGGCCGATTCGAGCGTCTGGCCGCCGTTTGCCGTGATTCTGCTGATGTTCGGTTCGATTGTCTGTGCGTGTGCGGGTTCGACGACGGGCGGCATGAAGACCAACCGGCTGGTGCTGGCCGGTAAGATGATCCGCGCCCAACTGCGGCGCCAGCAGCACCCCAACGCCGTGATCCGCATTCGCCTCGACGGCGTCATGCAGGACGATTCGGCCATCTACGGTGTGATGATCTTCATCGTCACCTACATGCTGGCGCTGCTCGTCGGTACGGTTTTCGCCACGTTGTGCGGTGTGGATCTGCTGACCGGGTTCTCGAGTACGGTGGCCTGTTTGGGCAATGTGGGCCCGGGCTTCGGCGATGTCTACTCGATGGGCAACTACGCCGGGATGCCGGCAGCGCTCAAGACGTTCGATGCCCTGCTGATGCTGCTCGGGCGTCTGGAGATATTCGGATTGATTCAACTGTTTTTCATTAAATGGTGGAGATGACGGAAATGGGATTTCGCAGAATTCATATTCTTCTTTTTTCTGTTTTGGGGCTGACGTTTGCCGCCCTGCCGCTTGCGGCGCAGCAGCCTCCGGTCGAGGCCCGCATTGCCGGGCTGGAAGGCAACGAGGAGTACATGTCCCTGCTGCGCGAGGACGCCGTCCTGCAGTCGCGGGTGGATTCGGTGGTTCGGGCCGTCGAACAGGTGCGTCTGCGCCTGCGCGAGCATCCGGACGAACGCCAGGCCTGTTCCGAGGAGATTCTGCGGCTGGAGAGCCGGATCTTCGATCTCCGGAATGCCAAGGGCCGGCTGATCGACCGCATCAACACGATCGAGCAGGAGTGGGTGCTGGCCAATCTGGACAATCCGGACGCCGCCTCGTCGGAGCGCCCGGCCGCCCGTGTCCCCGATTCGCTCAAGGTGCGTAACCTGGTCTACAACCCCTGCTTCGGTGAGCAGCTTCCCAAGGCCGACTATGCGGCCCTGCTCCGCGCCCAGGAACTGGAACTTCGGGCCGTCGATCTCGTGAACCGCTATTTCGCCAACTACGAGACGGCCGCCCAGCTGGCTGAGGCCTATGCTGCGGCCGCTACCGAGAGCGAGGCCGGCGAGATCTACGACCGCTACGGGGCCATGCAGCGGATCGACCGTGCGTTGTCCGATTCGCTCGCCGGGGTGTGGAACTATATCTTCGACAACAAGAACTACGCCTATGGCTACCTGCTCGACAAGCTCGGGCAGGAGGAGGCGCTGACTCGCGAAGAGGAGGCGCTGGCCAAGGCACAGCGTCAGGTGGCCTCGCTGCGGGGCGAAACGGCTTCGGATGCCGTGGCCGACTATTTCCTGCGCAAACAGGTGCTCGTCGATTACGAGGCTTCGGTGGCCGGGCTGCTCGACCTTGGTGCGGCCCGTGACTCGCTGCGCGGCGTGGCGGCCCAGCTCCGCGAGACGGATTTCCGCCGGCCCAGGGTCGAGGTCGCCCAGCGCTATTTCCTCGATTTCGACAGCGTGGTCTTCACCAAGACCCCGAAATACAGCTACTCCAACCCGATTCCCGAGTGCCGTGTCTATGAGCATGGAACGATCTACCGCCTGCTGCTCGGCACGTTCAACACCAAGCGGGCTGTCTCGACCTTCCGCGGGGCCTACCCGCTGTCGTATCTGGTGAACGACGAGGGCAAGTGGTGCTACTTCACGGGCGGTTTCGCCACGCGCGAGGAGGCCGACTCGGTGCAGACGGTGCTCAAGAAACACGGGTTCGTGCGTCCCGAAGTGGTTGTCTGGACCGACGGGGTCTACCGCAACCTTTCGCGGGAGCCCGAAGCCGGGGCTGTAGCCTACCGCATCGAGATCGACGGGGCGGATGCCCTCTCCGAAGAGGTCCGACAGACGATCGCCTCGCTCTCCGAGGGGCGCGAACTCTCGCGTGTAGGATCGGGGACGTTCGTCGTCGGGACATTCGACGACCGCGCCGTTGCCGACCGCCTGGCCGAGGCCCTGCGTCAGGCCGATGCGGCTCTGGAAATAAAAGTTGCGGAAATCGTGCCGCAAACGGAATAAAAATCCTATCTTTATAACCGATTCGAACCGCTATGGAACTCTTCTACATCATCCTTCTGGTCTTCTTCGGGCTGCTGTTCCTCGTGGCCGAACTGGTTCTGTTGCCCGGAGTCTCGGTGGGCGCCCTGCTGGCCCTGGTCAGCGACGGCAGCGCCATCTACCTGGCGTTCCGCGATTTCGGAGCCACGGGCGGAGCGGTGACCATTGCGGTCATCATCGTGCTGGGGCTCGCGGCGACGGTCCTTTCGCTGCGCGCCAAGACCTGGCAGCGCTTCTCGCTCCGGCAGGAGATCCGCTCGTCGAGCACGCCCGTCGCCCCCTCCGAACTCCTGAAGACAGGTGACCGCGGCATGACCCTTTCGCGCCTCGCGCCGATGGGTACGGTCGAAATCGGCGGCCGCATCTACGAGGCCAAGACGCTCGACGGCTATGTCGATCCGCGCCGGGAGATCGAGGTCGTGGGATTCGAGAATTTCAGTGTCATTGTAAAACCCGTAAAATAATCTGTACCTATGGACTTTCAGGTTGGCATGATCGCCGTGGTCGTATTCGTGGCCCTTATCGCCCTGTGGCTCATCTTCTATTTCATTCCCGTCGGGCTGTGGTTCTCGGCCCTGGTGTCGGGCGTCCGCATCAGCCTGCTGCAGCTGGTACTGATGCGCTGGCGCAAGGTACCGCCCTCGACGATCGTCTCGTCGATGATCGAGAGCACGAAGGCCGGTCTTGCGCTCAACCCCAACGAACTGGAGGCCCACTACCTGGCCGGCGGCAACGTGACCAACGTGGTTCATGCGCTGGTATCGGCGCAGAAGGCCAACATCATGCTCGACTTCAAGATGGCCACGGCCATCGACCTGGCCGGCCGCGACGTCTTCGAGGCGGTGCAGATGTCGGTGAACCCCAAGGTGATCAACACCCCGCCGGTGGCCGCCGTGGCCAAGGACGGCATCCAGCTCATCGCCAAAGCCCGCGTGACGGTGCGTGCGAACATCAAGCAGCTTGTGGGCGGAGCCGGTGAGGAGACCGTGCTGGCCCGTGTGGGCGAGGGCATCGTTTCGTCGATCGGTTCGGCGCTGTCGCACAAGATCGTGCTCGAAAACCCCGACTCGATCTCGCGCGTGGTGCTCGAGAAGGGTCTCGATGCCGGAACGGCCTTCGAGATTCTTTCGATCGATATCGCCGATATCGACGTGGGCAAGAACATCGGCGCCCAGCTGCAGATGGACCAGGCCGAGGCCGACAAGAACATCGCGCAGGCCAAGGCCGAGGAGCGCCGCGCCATGGCCGTCGCCCTCGAGCAGGAGAACAAAGCCAAGGCGCAGGAGGCGCGTGCCAAGGTGATTCTGGCCGAGGCGGAGGTGCCGCTGGCCATGGCCGAGGCATTCCGCAACGGCAATCTGGGCATCATGGACTACTACAAGATGAAGAACATCATGGCCGATACGTCGATGCGCGAGACCATCGCACGGCCCGAGAAGAAATAACGGAAATGGACGACCGAGTCGCCGAGCGGGGCGCGCCACAACGAGCGCGCCCCGCTTTGCAATGACGAAAAAAACAAAAAACAGATTCAGAATGAGACGGTTGCTGGCCCTTTTGTGGCTTCTCTGCGTGTCGGTGACGACACGTGCCGCCGTGATCGACACGGTGGCTGTATTCAGTGCGCGGATGCAGCGCGAGATTCCGGCGTTTGTCGTCGTACCCGAACATGCGGCGGGCGAGCGCCTGCCGGTGGTCTATCTGCTGCACGGCTTTGGAAACAACCAGCGGGCCTGGCTGCAGATCACCGACCTGCGGTCGCTTTCGGAACGCTACCGCATGATTTTCGTCTGCCCCGACGGTGAGAAGAGCTGGTACTGGGACAGCCCGCTGCATGCCGAGTCGCAGTTCGAGACCTTTATCTCCGGGGAACTCCCGGCATGGATCGATGCCCGCTACCCGACGATCGCCGCCCGCGAAGGCCGGGCCATCACGGGATTGAGCATGGGCGGCCACGGCGCCCTGTGGAATGCCGTGCGTCACCCCGATGTCTTCGGCGCCGCCGGATCGACATCCGGAGGGGTCGATATCCGGCCCTTCCCCGATTCGTGGGAGATGAAGGAGCAGCTGGGCGAACTCAAGGACAACCCGGCGCGCTGGGATGCCCATACGGTCATCAATGCCGTCGATTCGCTGCACGACGGCGATCTGGCGATCATCTTCGACTGCGGCTACGACGACTTCTTCTACGAAGTGAACGTCGCCCTGCACGAGAAGCTGCTCCGCATGAAGGTCGGCCATGACTTCCTGGTGCGGCCCGGCGCCCACACGTGGGAGTACTGGGCCGGGTCGCTCCCCTACCAGCTGCTCTTCTTCGAACGCTATTTCGAACGCGCGGCGCAGTGACCGGCCGCGGCACTCCGCGTGCTTCCAGGGGCGGCCGAGGCTCCGGCGGTGCATCCGGAGCGGTCGCTCCGGCCCTCCGGGGCGGAGGGTACCGTTTTCGTGCCGATTTTCCGGGAATACATACTAATTTGCCTGTCATGCCGTTTGATAACAGGCAACAGAAGCCTCTCCCGATCGAAATATTTGGGAAGGCGAAGTAGGATATATCCCGCTTTTTGGTATCTTTGCAAGGATTTTACAAACCGAAACAGAATGTATATGAAAGGATTTGCAGGGCTTGTGTCCCTCGTGCTGGGCGTGGCGGCGCTGGCCGTGTCGTGCAGCAAGGACAAGGTCAAGGGCACACTGGAGTTCGAGGTGCCCGCCGTGTTCATGCAGGCGGGCGACGAGGCGGTGGTCCGTTTTTCGTCGAGCCGGATCGAGAGCTTTACCGTGACGCAGAAACCCACGGGATGGAACGATCCGGTGGTCGATATCGCAGCCAGGACCGTCACGATCGTCTCGCCGGTAACCTTCGGTGAGGACATCGAGGGCGATGACGGCGAGACTACCACCGTGGAGACCTCCGGAACGGTCGTGCTCACGGGATACAGTTCCGACGGCGTGGCGGCTTCGGCTTCGCTGTTCGTGAGCGTCACCTCGACGGTCGATCTCGAGGGCCCGGCCAACAGCTATCTGGTGAATAAACCCGCCGTGAACTACCGCTTCGATGTCCGCCATACGGGCAACGGCGGCTCGACGATTGAGCCGGCATCGCTCGCCGTCGTCTGGCAGTCGAAATCGGGGCTGATCGAATACCTCCGGCTGACCGACGACGGGAAGGCGTCGTTCTACATCGATGCCGACGAGGACGATGATACGCGCATCGCGCAGGGCAACGCCCTGATCGGTGCCTACGACGCATCGGACAACCTGCTCTGGAGCTGGCACGTGTGGGCTGCGGACTACGATCCCGAGGCTGCCGACGGCACCGTCGTCTTCAACGGACAGGAGATGATGACCCGCAACCTCGGCGCGCTCGACAACGACAACTCCACGACCGACCGCATCCTCGCCTCCTACGGGACCTATTACCAGTGGGGCCGCAAGGAGCCCTTCATCGGTCCGAACACCTACAGCGCGGGCAGCGGATTGTCGGCTGTGATGTACAACGGATCGGGCGGCCGCGTGACGCTCGAGACGGTCGCCGCCTCGGCCGAGACCGGGACTGCGGCCTATGCCCTGCAGCACCCGCTGACCTACATCACGGGCGTCACCGATTCGTCGAACGACTGGTGCTGGGCCCATGACTCCTCGTTGTGGAGCGCTGCGGAGAAGACCGAGAACGACCCCTGCCCCGCCGGCTGGCGCGTGGCTCCGGCAAGTGCCTATGCCGGACTGGCGATCTCGGGGACGCCGGGAGCCTCCGATTTCGACAAATACGGCTGGACGTTTACCCGCGAGGGCGCTTCGTCGTTCTTCCTGGGTGCCGGACGCCGGCTTTATACGAACGGCAAGATCCAGAACCTCTACGTCGTGGTCCCTGCCTCGTCGTCGCTTTCGACGCGCAACGTTGCCGAGGATGCCCAGCCGTGGGAGGGTCTCTACTGGACGGCCGACCCCGCTTCGGAGGGTTCGGATGCGCAGGCCTTCTACTTCTGGTTCGAGAAGAAGAGTTCGACGGGAGGTGTCACGGAGAGCAAGCCCTACGCACGGGCCAACGGCATGCAGGTGCGCTGCGTGCGCGAGAAATAAGCGCGGGTCATACCGCGTTGCGGCGGGACCGTCCTTCGGGGCGGTCCCGTTCCGTTTGGTACGACTGTTGCGGTCGGAGACCGAAAAACTCATCCGATCATGCGTATTCAAACGGGTAAAGGCACCGTCTCGCCCGGTGTTCTTCTGGCCATCTGGTCCGTGTCTGCCGTCACGTCGCTTCCCGGCCTGGCCGTATCCCCCATTCTGGGAGATCTGAACCGGATCTTCCCCCATGCGACCAACCTCGAGATCCAGATGCTCACCTCGCTGCCGTCGCTGCTCATCATCCCCTTTGTCCTGCTTTCGGGCCGCCTCTCTGTCGGTCACGACAAGTTCCGGACGCTGGCCGTCGGGCTGGCCCTCTTCTTTGCCGCCGGACTGGCGAGCCTCTTTGCCCGGAGCATGGCCGGCCTGATCGCCATGAGTTGCCTGCTGGGTGTCGGGGCCGGTATGGTCATCCCCTTCTCTACGGGTCTGGTGGTCGATTACTTCACGGGCGGCTACCGCATTCGGCAGTTGGGTTACAGTTCGGCGATCAGCAACCTGGTGCTCGTGGCCGCCACGGCCCTGGCCGGTTACCTGGCCGGTATCGACTGGCACCTGCCCTTCCTGGTCTATCTCCTCCCGGGCCTTTCGCTTGCACTGGTCTTTCGGCTTCGCCGCCAGCCCTCCGCGCAGGAGCCGCCGCAGAGCCTGCAGCTGATGAACCGCTCGATCGACCGCCGCAAGCTGGTCGGGCTGATGGCCTTCTACTTCTTCATCACCTATGCGGCGCTGGCCGTCGTCTTCTATGCGTCGTTCCTCGTCGAGCGCTACGGACTGGGCTCCTCCTTCTCTGGCGGGTTGATTTCGCTCTTTTTCCTCGCCGTCATGTTACCGGGACTCTTCATCGACCGGGTCATCGTCCGCCTCAAGGGGCTGACGAACCTCGTCTCGCTGGCGCTGCTCTGCCTCGGACTGGCAGCCTTCGGGGTGTTCCACCATCGGTTCCCGCTGCTCGCCGGCGCCGCATTTGCCGGCCTGGGTTACGGGATCATGCAGCCGGTCATCTACGACAAGGCCGCGACGATCGCTCCGCCGCGCTCGGCGACCCTCGCCCTGTCGTTCGTCATGGCGATGAACTACCTGGCCGTCGTCGCCTGTCCCTTCATCGTCGATGCGTTCCGTTCGTTTTTCCACCTCCACGGCGAGCATTTCCCGTTTCTGTTCAATGCCGTCTGGGTGGCGGTCGTCTGGGTGGCGGCCCTGCTTCGGCGCGACAACTTCACGCTGGGACTCGGAAAGTCCTATTATGTGCTGTAAATAGGCTGTTCGGAAATTGCATATGACACAAAAAGGCTTAATTTTGTATTATAAAGTCAAAAACCCCAAAAACCTTTTGTGTCATGATGGAAAAACTCTTGCTGCCGCTATGTGCGGCCGCCGGAATTCTTGTCGTCGGGTGCAGCGACCCGTCCGACGGCGGGTCGGATATCCGTATCGCCCCCTCCATTACGCGGGTCGATGGCGTGAACTTTACCGAAGGGGACCGCATCGGCGTGACGGTCTCGCTCTCCTCGGGTGACTATGCCGCCAACCGGCTGATGACCTACGACGGCCTCTTCTTCTCGGCTGCGGGGCTGGTGTGGTACGACGAGGCGCAGGGCGCCTCGACCTTCACGGCCTACTATCCCTACCGCGACGAAGGGGTTCCCGGGACGTTTGCCGTCGCAGCCGATCAGCGCGACGGATGCACTCCGTCCGACCTGCTGGGTGCCGTGACCCGCGATGTGCTGCCCGGAAGCACCCCCGTGAAGATGCAGTTCCACCACCTCCTCAGCCAGCTGAACATCGTCGTGCAGAACCGCAGCGATCGGGCGGTCCGCCAGGTCGCCATCGACGGCTTCGTCCCCGAGGCGGCGGTCGATCTGGCCGTGCCGGAGGCTACGGTGCGGGCCGGTGAAGCGGCCGAGGTGCTGGCCTTTGCCGTCACTCCGAATGCTCTTTACCGGGCGGTGCTTGTCCCGCAGCGGGCCACCCTGCAGGTCGATGTCACGCTCGAGGACGGCACCGTGGCGAGCAAATCGGTGATGACGTGTATTATAATCCTGCCGGGACTTGGGATGAGGCGGGTAGCGAATGGGTGACTCCTACTATGCAGACAGCCTGCCCGGGAGAGGATATGACTGTCTCGATCAGCGTCAACGGAGTTTCCCTCGGATCGGCCAATGTGGATGAGAACGGGGATCCTATCTATACCACAGCCGGAGAGAATACGCATCTGATCCTCGAGTGGGATGAGGGGGGTACCTTATCCGTCCGTGCCATCGTCCGTCCGTGGGGTGTGGTAGAGGAGGATATACCGTTGCACTAAATCATTCTTCATCGTAATCTATAATAAAGAAATATACTAAGCATATGAGACTATATAAAAACATACTATTACTGGGCTTGGCCATTCTCGCTTGTGTGAGTTGTTCGAAGGAAGACGATCCGGTTCTTCCCGATGGGGCGAGGTTGTCTGTTCGTGTGAAAACGGCGGGTACGATGACTAAGGCATACAATCCCAACGACGTGAATGAGCTGGAAGGTGAGGCTTATATCAATAACTTGGCGGTGGTCGTATTTAACGAGGACGGTACGGAGATGCTAGGCTCTAAGTGGGAAGCTTTATCCGGAGCCGAACATTCCGCTCTCATCGCCGACGTGCCCACTACGAAAGCCGTTAAAGCTCGTATCGTGGTATTGGCCAACGTGCCGAGGGATCTGGTCTCTTCCGTATCCTCATACGGTGACTTACAGGCTCAGATGCTTGATCTCTCCTCTCAGGCACAGACGAACCTGACGATGAGCAGCCAAGCGATCGTTACGAAATCGGCCTTGACGGGCGATGATAACTATTTGGGTTACGAAGACTTGGGTGATCAGAATATCGATGGCTTCTCCGATCCGATCCTGCTTACCCGTGTGGCGGCGCG
>OLZU01001439.1_pt1 | contig 10920 bp, 9 predicted proteins | sample 1674101 | NCBI WGS metagenome assembly OLZU01 (sample SAMEA103958143, study PRJEB25191) | human gut metagenome | biome: human-associated habitat [ENVO:00009003]; feature: intestine environment [ENVO:2100002]; material: feces | place: Germany | collected 2013/2015
TATTCCAGAACTATGCTCTTTATCCTCATATGACTGTATATGATAATATGGCATTCGGTCTTAAACTCCGTAAGTTCTCTAAGGAAGAGATTAAGAGAAGAGTTGAAGAGGCTGCAAGAATCCTTGGTATCGAGCAGTATCTTGACAGAAAGCCAAAGGCTCTTTCAGGCGGTCAGAGACAGCGTGTTGCTCTCGGTCGTGCTATCGTTCGTAACCCGAAGGTATTCCTTCTTGACGAACCGCTTTCAAACCTTGATGCTAAGCTCCGTGCTCAGATGAGAACAGAGATTTCAAAAATTTATCAGCGTCTCGGCACAACATTTATCTATGTAACCCATGACCAGACAGAGGCTATGACAATGGGTACAAGAATTGTTGTTATGAAAGACGGTTTCATTCAGCAGGTTGATACTCCTCAGCATCTTTATGATATGCCTTGCAATATGTTTGTTGCAGGATTTATCGGTTCACCTCAGATGAACTTCATCAACGCTGTTCTCTCTAAGAACGGCGGCAAGTATACTCTTGATTTTGACAAGTATCACGTTCCTGTTCCGGAGTCAAAGGTCAATGCTGACCTCGACAACTATGTTGGCAAGGAAGTTGTTTTGGGTATCCGTCCTGAGCATGTTCACGATGAGCCTGAAGAAATTGCTAAGGCTGAGTGTCTTCTCAAAGCCAATGTTGATGTTACAGAGCTTATGGGCGCTGAAATTTATCTCTATGTAAATATCAACGGTACACCTATCACAGCTCGTGTTGAACCTACTTCAACAGCTAAGCCTGGCGACGAAATTGAGATTGCTTTCGACCTCAGCAAGATTCACATCTTTGATAAGGATACTGAGAAAACAATCACAAACTGATTATAATTTAATTTGGTTTTTACGGCGGAGCATTATGCTCCGCCGTTTTTGCGTTTGCAGAAGGAAAACGATTGTTGCCGTAAGCGCAATAACTTTCAAAACCCATTTGCATTTAAATTTTATAATTGATTAACCGTGATGAATAGACATTTTTCGTATTTTGTCACAAAATCAACACAATGTTGTGATATATTAAAGAACAAGTAAGATTTTGTAACAATTGTTTAATTTTGCTTTCAAAACTGTAACTTGTTGCTGATTATGCAAATTCTCTAAAAAAATTCAAGAAAAATTGTAAATAGAGGTTGATTTTTTTCTCGTTTTTGTGTAATATGTATATGAGACAGATTGTATTTTATTGAACTCTTTTACAATCACAATATATAACTGCGGAGAAAACGAGGTAAAAATTTATGTCAAACAGATTATTTCAAGGTATTGTACACCAGATGAAAGACGCAATCGACAGAACGATTGGCGTAATTGACGAGACTTCGGTTGTTATTGCCTGCTCCGAGCTTGGAAAAATCGGCGAGGTAAACGAGAGCGTTAATTCCGAAACACTCAGCTCAACAGCACCGTTTGTTGTGAACGGATATACATACAGATCTTTCGGCAGCAATGCAAAGTATGATTATGCAGTATTTGTTCAGGGTACCGATGAGTATGCTCAGAAATATGCTCAGCTTTTGTCGGTTTCTTTTGCAAGCATCAAGCAGTATTATGACGAAAAGTATGATCGTTCAAACTTTATTAAGAATGTTATTCTTGACAACATTCTTCCGGGTGACATTTACCTTAAAGCAAGAGAGCTTCACTTTAACAGCGAGGTTTCCCGTGTGTGTTTGCTTATTAAAATTGTTTCAAAAACAGATGTTTCCGCTTATGATATAGTTCAGAATCTTTTCCCGGACAAGTCAAAGGACTTTGTTATAAACATTAACGAGGTTGAAATTGCACTTGTTAAGGAAATTAAACCCGACACAGAGAGCCGTGACCTTGAAAAGCTTGCAAGCTCGATTTCAGACACACTTTCGAGCGAGTTCTACACACACTGTGTTGTCGGCATCGGTACAACGGTTACAGGCATCAAGGATCTTGCAAGAAGCTTTAAGGAGGCTCAGTCAGCTCTTGAGGTTGCAAAGGTATTTGACACAGACCGTACAATCGTAAGCTATGATAACCTCGGCATTGCCCGTCTTATCTATCAGCTTCCCACAACATTGTGTGAAATGTTTCTCAAAGAAGTTTTCAAGCGTGGTTCAATTGAGAGCCTTGATCAGGAAACTCTCTTTACAATCCAGCGTTTCTTTGAAAACAACCTCAATGTTTCCGAAACATCAAGAAAGCTTTTTGTACACAGAAACACTCTTGTGTACAGACTTGAAAAAATTAAAAAGCTCACAGGTCTTGACCTCCGTGAGTTTGAGGACGCAATCGTGTTCAAGGTAGCTCTTATGGTTAAGAAATACCTCAACGCAAGTCCTACAAAATACTGATTTGGTTAAAGTGTGCCCGAGCACAGTGTCTTGCTGTGCTTTGGGCGTTTTGACTTTTTTGTGAGTATTTGTACAATAACTACAAAACAAAGGTGACTTTATGATTGATTTTATAAATGTGTCTAAAACATACCCTAATGGCACTCATGCTCTCTACGGTATTACGCTGAGTATTGATAAGGGCGAGTTTGTATTTATTGTCGGTGCATCGGGCGCAGGCAAGAGTACATTTCTTAAACTCATTATGCATGAGGAGACTCCGACATCGGGCAAAATCGTTATCAACGACACTGATGTTACAAAGCTGAGAAGGAGCAAGGTTCCTTATATGCGCCGTCATATGGGCATTGTTTTTCAGGATTTCAGACTTATTGACAAGATGAATGTTTTCGACAATGTTGCGTTTGCGATGCGTGCTGTCGGAAAACCTTCGGCAGTAATTAAAAAGCGTGTTCCGTATGTGCTTGAGCTTGTCGGTCTTAAAGATAAGATGAAAAACAGACCGAGTGAACTCTCGGGCGGTGAGCAACAGCGTGTAAGCCTTGCAAGAGCCCTTGTGAATAACCCCGAAATTATTATTGCCGATGAGCCGACAGGTAATGTTGACCCCGAGATGTCACACGAAATCATTGAGCTTCTCAATGAAATTAACGCAACAGGCACAACCGTTATTGTTGTAACGCATGAACATGACCTTGTTCGTGAGTTTGACAGACGAGTTGTTGTTCTTGACCACGGAAAAATTAAGAGCGACACCAAGGATTTGTTTGTTAAAGATGACTATACTGACGATTACGGTGATAACAGCGGTGAAGAAGAAAACACACCGGATTATCCCGATAATGCAGTGGTTGTTCCGGAATAATGCGTTTGCGCAAATAGGATTTTGAAAGGATTTTTGATATGACCGGATTTGGTTATTTGGCAAAAGAAGGTTTCAAAAATGTGTGGAACAACCGTATTATGAGTATCGCTTCTGTCTGCGTACTTATAAGCTGTCTTGTTCTCACAGGTGCAGCGGCACTTTTTTCGATGAATGTTGACAATGTTGTTGAATCTGTCGGCAAGTCAAACGAAACCTCAGTTTATGTTAAAGACGGATATTCACAGCTTGAGGCTGTTTATGTAGGAAAAGAAATTGAAAAGCTTGACAATGTTGAGTCGGCAACCTTTCTTTCAAAGGAAGATGCGATAAAGCAGTATAAATCTACTCTCGGTGATGATCTTTTTGCCGAGATGCAGGGCAGAAACAAACTCCCCGATTCTTTCATTGTAGTTATGAAGGACTTGTCGAAGTACGACGATACTGTTGCTCAGATTAAAAAAATTGACGGTGTTGACAGCATAAGCAACCACCGTGAGCTTGCAAAGAAGCTTACGGACATCAGCAATCTTGTCAATATGATTTGTATTGCGGTTGTTTGTGCGCTGACAATCATTTCAATCTTCATCATTGCCAACACAATTCGTGCGACAATGTATTCACGAAGATTTGAAATCAGCATTATGAAATCGGTTGGTGCAACGAACTCGTTTGTCCGCTGGCCGTTTCTTATTGAAGGTATGATAATCGGACTTATTTCCGCAATTGTTTCAACAGGCGCAATTGCAATCCTCTATGAGACTGCACAGGCTCTTGTTTATCAGATTGTTCCGATTGATTTTATCCCGATTAACAATGTCATCTGGATTACAGGCGGCTTGTTTGCAATTGCAGGTATTGTTATCGGCTTCTTCGGCAGCTTTATTTCAATCAGAAAATACCTTAAAATGGAAGGTAACGAAATACTCGGTTGGTAATCCCGACAGAAATCTTAAAGGAGGAGATTACAATGAACAAATTAAAAAGAATTTTATGTGCAATGCTCTGCGTATGCATGATTTCAATTCCAATGGCAATACCGACTACTGTTTCTGCTGAGGACAGCATCTCAGACCTTGAACAACAGCTTCAGCAGCTTGAACAGGAAAATCAGAAGTATCAGAAGATTCTTGATGATACAAAGTCTGACATCGCAGAAAAGGAAGAATACAAGAGCGCCCTTGTAAGCAAGGTTCAGGTTCTTGATGAAAAAATTGCAGTAACCCGTGAGAAAATTTCAAGCCTTAACGATGATATTAAGGAAAAGCAGGACGCTTATGACAAGGGACTTTCGGAAGTTGAGGATCAGTTTGACGCACTTGCAAACAGACTCAGAATTCTCTATATGTCAGGCAATGCAACCGACCTTGAAATCATTTTCGGTGCAAAGGATTTTTCTGACCTTATTGATAAGATGGAGCTTGTAAAGAGCCTTGCAAACAGCGACAAGGAGCTTATCAGCGAAATCCAGACAAAGCTGGACGAGCTCAGTACCAAGAAGGAATCCCTTGAGGCTGACAAGAAAGACCTTGAAACTCAGCAGGCGTCATTGAAGTCGGATCAAAACGAGTTTAATAAACTCATTTCCGATAATGACGAGATTCTTAAAAATCTTTACGCATCAAATTCCGAGGCGCAGAATTCCTTGGAAAGTGCGGCTTTGCAGAGTGACGAGATTGAAGCTAAAATCAGCCAGTACTATGCCGCTCAGAAGGCGGCTGCGGAACGGGCTGCTCAGGCTTCACAGAGCTCAAGCAGTTCATCAAGCGGCTCAAGCAGTTCGGGTTCATCAAGCTCAGGTTCATCATCTGTAATTGTTCCGTCGGGTTCGGGCTTTGCATGGCCGACACCGGGCTTTACATATCTTTCCTCGGAGTGGTATGAGGACAGAGAGGTTTATAACCACGGCGGAATTGATATTGCCGGCGCAGGCATTATGGGAACTCCCGTTGTTGCGGCTGCCGACGGTACTGTTATCGCAAGCAACAGCAGTTGTACACACAACTGGGGCAAGAGCTACAGCTGTGGCTGCGGCGGCGGTTACGGAAACTATGTAATGATCAGCCACGCAGGTGGTAAGATGACAGTTTACGGTCACCTTACAAGCCTTACAGTAAGTACAGGTCAGACCGTTTCAAGAGGACAGGTTATCGGCTATGTCGGTTCAACAGGTAACTCTACAGGACCTCACCTCCACTACGAATGCCGTCTTAACGGTGTAAGATACAACCCGATGTCAGAATATTAATCTGTACATACACAATTTGATAATTAATTTAAAAGCCTTCGCATATACTTAAATAAGTAAATATGCGGAGGTTTTTGTTTTGATTACTTCATTGAATGTTGTGTTTCCCGAAAAGTGCGGGAAAATAAGGGGATTTTTTAACACGCTGAGGGGGGACAAGGTGTGCGTTGAAATCAAAAGGGCAAGGGGCGTAAGCGTAAAACAGCTTACATACATCTGTCGCAGACAAAAGGTCAATCTCAATAAAATTGACAGGGCAATCGGCAATCAGCGCACAAGACTTTTGTGTTGCGAAGAAATGACTTTTCCGAACGACAGCGGTTACAAGCGTTTTTACTCGCCGCTTTTTTCAGCAAGACTTTGTACTAATATGGCACTTTTTGCCCTCAGCAAATTTGATACTCCCGAAAGGCTGACGGTCGGAATTTATGATCCCGACGCTCAATGCACCGACCTTGTTTCATTTGTGTTGAAATATACGGGCAATGTCTGTATTATCACAGACAACGAAGATGTGTTCTATGATGAGCTGAATACCATTGCCGAAGAAACGGGTGCGTGTGCCGTTGTTACTCACCACCGTGAACAGCTTTCAAATTGTGACCTTGTCATTGCACCGTTTGAAATTGAAGAAAATCTGCCTGTAAGAAATGATGCGGTCATCCTCACAAACGGCAGACCAAAGGAAAATATAAAGGGCTTTGTGTATTTTCGCTATTGCTTTAAAATGCCGAACGGATTCGCACTTTTGCGGCCTGAGGGATTGTCTGAGGAATACTTCTGCTCAGCACTCTATACACTCGGTTCACAGTACGAACTCGGTTCAATTGTTCCCGATTTGTGCCGTAACGACAATGAGGCGCAGACAGTGAAATCTCTTTGCAGTTATCTTGCCCGTTTTGCTTGACAATCGGTGTGAAAAAAATTATAATAAATCTATATGCAGTTTTTTGCTGATATGAAAGAATTTTATACCGTATGCACGCTTGTGCAGGTGCGGTATTAACTGAAAGGAACGATATAAAATGGCAGCTAAACCAACAATGCTTACTGCGGAAGGTCTTAAAAATCTTGAAGAGGAACTTGCAGAATTACAAAATGTCAAGCGTAAAGAAATTGCAGAGAAAATCAAGGTAGCCCGTTCCTACGGCGACTTGTCCGAGAACAGTGAATATGATGATGCAAAGAACGAGCAGGCTATTATGGAGGCAAGAATCGCTACTATCGAGTCTATCCTCAAAACTGCTCAGATTATTGATGAGTCCGAAACATCTAACGATAAGGTACACCTCACTTCTGTTGTTACAATCGAAATGGTTGGCACAGACAGACAGATGACATACAAAATCGTTGGTTCGGGTTCTAACGAAACAAATCCCGCACAGGGCAAAATTTCTGACGAATCACCTGTGGGTAAGGCTCTCATGGACAGATGTGTCGGTGATGTTGTTGAGGTTGAAACTCCCGGCGGCGTAAAGGCATTTAAGATTCTTGAAATCTCAAAGTAATTTGTTTATCTATTGAATTTTTGCTGACGGATTCTGCTTTTGCAATCCGTCAGATTTATTGATGTTGAAAAGAGAGGAATGATTGGAAATGAGTCAGAAGCCACAGCAGAACGGCACAAGCGATGTTATCAAGGTCAGATACGAAAAGCTTGACGCCCTCAAAAAAGCAGGCAGAGATCCGTTTGTAATTACAACAAGTGCCCGTGATGTTCTCACGGAAACAATTAAAAACAATTTTGAAGAGTACGAAAACAAAGATGTATGCGTTGCAGGCCGTTTGCTTTCAAAAAGAGGCAAGGGCAAGGTTTCGTTTATGGACCTTTGGGATCGTTCTGGAAAAATCCAGATTTTTGCAAAATTTGACGATCTCGGTGAAGAAGAATACGGTTTTCTTAAAAAGTGGGATATCGGCGATATCGTTGAAGTAAAGGGCTTTGTTTTCAAAACGCAAATGGGCGAAATTTCTGTTCATGCAAAAGAGGTTAAGCTCCTTTCCAAATCACTCAAACCCCTCCCCGAAAAGTATCACGGCCTTACAAATACAGACCTTCGTTACCGTCAGCGTTATGTTGACCTTATTATGAATCCCGAGGTAAAGGATACCTTTGTAAAGCGTTCAAAAATTATCGGCAGTATCCGCCGTTACCTTGACAATCAGGGCTTTATGGAGGTTGAAACTCCTATGCTCGTTGCAAATGCCGGCGGTGCGTCGGCTCGTCCGTTCCTTACTCACTTCAACGCTCTTGACGAGGATTTAAAGCTCAGAATTTCTCTTGAACTTTACCTCAAAAGACTTATCGTAGGCGGACTTGAAAAGGTTTACGAAATCGGCAGAGTATTCCGTAACGAGGGTGTTGACACCCGTCACAACCCTGAGTTTACTCTTATGGAACTTTATCAGGCATATACCGACTACAACGGTATGATGGATCTTACCGAAAACCTCTATCGCCATGTTGCACAGGAGGTTCTCGGCACAACAACAATCACATACAACGGCATTGAAATGGATCTTGGCAAGCCGTTTGAGAGAATTACAATGCTTGACGCTGTTAAAAAGTATTCAGGTGTTGATTTCAACGAAATTCATTCTGACGAAGAGGCAAAGGCAATTGCTAAGGAAAAGGGTGTTGAGTTTGAAGAACGCCACAAGAAGGGCGACATCCTCAACCTTTTCTTTGAAGAATTTGCAGAAGAGCATATGATTCAGCCTACTTTCGTTATGGACCATCCGATTGAAATTTCTCCGCTTACAAAGAAGAAACCCGAAAATCCCGATTATGTTGAGAGATTTGAGTTCTTTATGAACGGCTGGGAAATGGCTAATGCATATTCAGAGCTTAACGATCCGATTGACCAGAGAGAGCGTTTTAAGGCTCAGGAGGCACTTCTCGCACAGGGCGATGATGAGGCTAACACAACCGATGAGGATTTCCTCAACGCACTTGAAATCGGTATGCCTCCGACAGGCGGTATCGGCTTTGGTATCGACAGAATGTGTATGCTCCTCACAGATTCAGCCGCAATCCGTGATGTATTACTCTTCCCGACAATGAAGAGTCTGGATTCCGACAAAAAGCCGTCAGGCATTCCGAAAACAAAGGATGCTGTTGTTGAAGAAAAGATTGACTTCTCAAAGGTAAAAGTTGAGCCTTTGTTTGAAGAATATGTTGATTTTGAAACATTCTCAAAGTCAGATTTCCGTGCAGTAAAGGTTAAGGCTTGCGAGGCTGTTAAGAAGTCGAAGAAGCTTTTACAGTTCACTCTTGATGACGGCACAGGCACAGACCGCACAATTTTAAGCGGTATTCACGCTTATTATGAGCCTGAAGAGCTGGTTGGAAAGACTCTTATCGCTATCACAAATCTTCCGCCGAGAGCAATGATGGGCATTGACTCCTGCGGTATGCTCCTCAGTGCAGTTCACGAAGAAGAAGGCGAAGAAAAGCTCCACCTCCTCATGGTCGATAACCATATCCCCGCAGGTGCTAAGCTCTATTAAGAAGTACCGTTTTACCCTACAAAACGGGATGTACTTCATTTGTGAAAAAGCTCTGAAAATACACAAATACACCAAATGGTGCTTGAAACGGTGCAGAGCCTTAAAAATCGCATAATTTTCAAGATATATGGGCAGTTCCAATCGGGATTGCCCATTTTCAGAAAGAAAAAGACAAATCGGAATTTGAGAAGGTAAGTGAATGGGATACCATGGAGGAATATGATAATGTCGAAAGATGAGTATTTGATAACCGATACGCCCCTCAAAGCGTTGACGGTTTTTGCAATGCCAATGATTCTTGGAAGTTTTTTTCAGCAAATATACAATATGGCCGACTCCATTATTGTCGGCCAGTTTGTGGGTTCTTCTGCACTTGCAGCTGTCGGTGCCTGTGCAGCATTGACCAATGTGTTCATTTGTGTGGCACTGGGAGCCGGTGTCGGAGCCGGTGTGCTTGTGAGCCGTTATTTCGGAGCCAGGGAGTATGGCAAAATGAAAACAATCGTGTCAACCTCCTTGATTAGCTTTTTGCTTCTAAGTATAGTTCTTGGTGTTTTTGGCTTTTTCTTCGCCGGCTCGATGATGAGTGGACTGCAAACCCCTACCGACATACTGGATGATGCAGTACTGTATCTGCGGGTCTATTTTGTGGGCTTTCCGTTTCTGTTTATGTATAACATTCTTTCTACCATGTTCACCTCAATCGGCGAATCCAAAATTCCGCTGGGACTGCTGATTTTTTCGTCCATCCTGAATATTTTAATGGATCTTTGGATGGTAGCCGGGCTGGGTCTCGGTGTGTTCGGTGCGGCTATTGCAACCCTGATTGCACAGGGAATTTCCGCAGTGTTTTCGTTTTTGATTTTCTTTGCACGGATGCAGCAATATAAAAGCCCCTTTAACAGGTTTGAACGGCAGGAGCTGTATTCCATGCTTCGCATTGCGGTGCCGTCGGTTTTACAGCAGTCCACAGTGTCCATCGGTATGATGATTGTGCAGGCAGTGGTAAATCCTTTCGGTACACAGGCACTCGCCGGGTATACAGCAACGATGAGGGTGGAAAATGTTTTTTCATTGATCTTTGTATCCATCGGCAATGCGGTTTCGCCATATGTTTCCCAGAATCTTGGCGCAAAGAAAATTAATCGTATCAAAAAAGGCTACCATGCTGCGCTGGTGCTGGATCTGTGCTTTGCCGTTCTTGCCTTTCTCGTCATTGAAACGCTACACACGCAGATCTCCTCGCTGTTCTTAGGAAAAGACGGAACGGCGTTTGCCTATCAGGTGTCTGGTGATTATATGAGGTGGATTGGTTACTTTTTCATCTTCATGGGTATCAAGATGGCAACCGATGGAGTTCTTCGCGGTCTCGGAATTATGCGTCCGTTCCTCGTTGCAAACATAGTGAATCTTGCGATTCGTCTGTCCGTTGCCCTAATCTGTGCACCACGTTTCGGCATTGCCTTTGTTTGGCTTGCGGTACCGGTTGGCTGGCTTGCAAACTTTTTAATCTCCTATGTGGTTCTCAGAAGATCATGGTCGACTGATAAAATGGCATCCATTAGTTAACTTCCGGTTTGCCAACTTGCCCTTTGAGAAGAGAATTTTACCAAAGAAAGTGTTCTCTATGTTCTCAGGCGAGAAAGTTCTTGAAGATTTACGGTGTGATAACACCCTGATGAAAACAATGGTTGACCGCTTCGGAGAAGATGTGACAGACCAATATCAAACCGGGCGAAGTGCATATTTGCGACTGGGACAATTATTTATGAGATTATTTGCTGGATTGCTATAAGAATCTGATGAAACGACCTTTCAAAAAACAGTTGATTTAGAAGTTAACTGTTTTTGAAAGGCCGTTTTTGCTATATCTAACAGTCTGTTGTACAAAGAAGATTTTGCATGGATGAAAAAACAAACCTTGTTGAGGTTAAA
>OLZU01001445.1_pt1 | contig 10875 bp, 9 predicted proteins | sample 1674101 | NCBI WGS metagenome assembly OLZU01 (sample SAMEA103958143, study PRJEB25191) | human gut metagenome | biome: human-associated habitat [ENVO:00009003]; feature: intestine environment [ENVO:2100002]; material: feces | place: Germany | collected 2013/2015
TACCAGAAACATCACCACACTGAACACTACTCCAATGACCACTAACAGGTTGAATGAATTGCCTAAAATATACTTTGCTTCCTCTTCATTTCCTTTTCCCCTCTCTATAGAAAAAAGAGGAGCACCGCCCATTCCTACCAGATTGGCAAAAGCAATTGCCAGTGTGCAGATTGGGAATGCCACTCCAAGTCCGGTCAAAGCCTCCGTCGCATGATCCGGGATACGTCCTATAAATACCCGGTCAATAATGTTATATAAAATATTGACAAACTGTGCCAGCGTCATCGGAAGCGCAATCCGTGCCATATGGGATAAAATACTTCCCTTCGAAAAATCATTTTGTACTGCCATTTTTATAACTTCTCTTTAATTTTTTTTACTGCTGCCACTGCAACACCAATATCGATCACTTTGTTTTCTGCTCTGCTTTCATGAGTTTCTTCCCTGTCGCGCAGATATCATTTAACACACAGCGGTCACAATGCGGATTTGTCCGTGCTGTACAGACATCCCTGCCATGCTCCACCAATCTGTGACAGAAATCATTCCCCTCTTCCGGTGGAATGATCTTCCACAGTTCCATCTCTACTTTTTTCGGTTCCTTGATATCTTTTACCAGTCCCATGCGGTTCACCAGACGAATGCAGTGGGTATCTGTCACGATGGCAGGTTGCCCGAACACATCTCCCATGATCAGATTGGCACTTTTTCGTCCCACACCCGGAAGTTTCAGCAAGGCGTTAAAATCCTTCGGCACTTTTCCATCAAACTCGTCCCGGAGCATCTTCATGCAGGCACTGATATCTCTGGCTTTGCTCTTGCCAAGTCCACAGGGACGGACAATCTCCTCGATATCTGCCACATCAGCATCTGCCATAAAGCAAACTGCTTTGCCGCCAAGCTTATTTAAACCAGGTTTATTTATACCCACGCAAGCCATATTAGTATCAGTAACTATAGTAGCGCCCTTTTTCAGTGCTTCTAAAGCTTTCTCTACTACACCATTCGAAAAATGCAGCGTACGTGCATAATCAAAGTCAGCAGAGGTATGAATAACCCTTTTTACAATACTAACTTTCTCTGGATCAAGCTGGATCTCCCCCAATTCTTCAGCAATAATCTCCATACTGCGTTTTTCAATATCAGCCGGTAACACATTTTGTAATTCCATATTTTCTACCACCTTTCTTAAACTTATTTTTCAATTCCTACTCTTGCCGGTATACCCTTATCAAAAGGATGCTTACGCTTACAAACCTCAGACACATAATCTGCTAAATCAAGTAAAGCTGAAGACGGTTTACGTCCAGATAAAACAACCTCTAAACTCTGCGGCTTATTTTTCAGAAAATCAATTAATTGTCCTTCATCAAAAACACCTGTATTACAAGCACCTATAACTTCATCAAGAACCAATAATCGTACTTCTTCCTGTTCCAGTTTGGTCTTAATTCTAGCAAATAACCGCATATGCTCCCGCAGGACTTCCTGTTTCTCATCCGCAGTCATCTGAAAAGTAAATTTTTTAGTTTTTTTACCCCTTAAGACTTCAATATTTGAAAGCAATTCTAAAGATTTCAATTCTCCGGTAAGACGGCTTTTTAAAAATTGTACGAATAATACTTTATTGCCATGCCCCGCACAACGTATACTTAATCCTAGACAAGCAGTAGTTTTACCTTTCCCGTCCCCGCAATAGATATGAATTAACCCATGCTCCATCTTACACACCGGCTTCCAAAATCTCATAAATTTTTTTCATATCAATATTTTTACGTATACTATTTGCCAAAATATCATACTGCTGCTTTTTATAATCATTAAAATTAATAGTTTTAATATCGTCTGGCTTCATACCCTTTTTAGCAAGTAAAGCTTCCACCACAGATTTAGCAATACCTTCACCATCAAATACTCCATGCACATATGTACCATATACGTTCATAGTATCACTAACATTCTGAGATCCTTCTGGACTTATTTCACCTGCTTCGTGAATAGGTTTCATCAATGTCAACGATTTACCATCATCAAAATTAGTTATGCCGGAATGTATTTCATAACCATAAAAAGAGCGGCCGGTTAACGCGCTGAAAATACCTTTTACTTTGCCAAAATATCCATCTACCTGAATAGTGCGTTTTTTCTCAGCAAAAATGGTTTCAACATCCAAAAGACCTAATCCTGCAGTATCTCCGCCTTCTTCTACTCCATATGGATCCGAAAGATTCTTCCCCAACATTTGATAACCGCCGCAAATACCAAAAACCACTGTACCAGCATGAGCGCGTTTCATTATCTCTGCTTCCAATCCATTTTGACGCATCCATTTTAAATCACCAATAGTATTTTTTGTTCCCGGAATAACAATCATATCCGGATTTTTCAACTCTGAAACTGATTGCACATAACGCAGCGATACACCTGGTATAAGTTCAAAAACATTGAAATCAGTATAGTTCGACATTCTTGGAATACGGATAACAGCAATATCTACTGCCTGTACTTCTGTATGTGTAGTTAACCGTTCTGATAAACTATCCTCATCTTCAATATCTACATGCAGCATTGGCAATACACCAACAACAGGCACCCCCGTTTTCTCTTCTATCATTTTCAAACCAGGACGCAGTATCTCGACATCACCGCGAAATTTATTGACAATGATACCTTTAACCATCGCTCTTTCATCTTCCTCAAGCAACATTAAAGTTCCGTAAATAGAAGCAAAAACACCTCCTCTGTCTATATCGGCAACTAAAAGCACCGGTGCTTTTGCCATCTTTGCCATACCCATATTAACTATATCCTGTGATTTTAAATTGATTTCGGCTGGACTTCCAGCACCTTCGATAACAATCACATCACTACTTTCGGATAATTGACCATATGCTTTCATAATATCAGGGATCAAATTTGTTTTAAATTTGAAATATTCTGCAGCTGTCATAGTTCCAATAGCTTCACCATTAACAATAACCTGTGAGCCTGAATCACTGGTTGGTTTCAGCAAAATAGGGTTCATCAAGGCACTTGGTTCAATGTTGGCCGCTTCTGCCTGCACAACCTGCGCTCTTCCCATTTCTGCACCATTACGAGTAATAAATGAGTTCAATGCCATATTTTGAGATTTAAAAGGTGCTACTTTATAACCATCTTGATTAAAAACACGGCATAAACCAGCTGTCACCAAACTTTTACCGGCATTAGACATTGTTCCTTGTACCATTATAGCTTTAGCCACGCATATCACTCGCTCTCATTAAAAATGTCAGGATATCCTGATAATTATTTATTTTTACTGGTATAGCAACAGTATTGATTTGTGCAGCAACTACAGGAACTGCATTTTTATTATGTTTGCCATTAATAGAACTTGTTACATGATCACCACAAATAACAATGCGTAAAGGTTCCTGTATATTATTTATAATTTTCTCTAAAAACTCTTCGTCAATAGCACTTATAAACTCAGCTTTGCTCTGATAATCATATCTGTGTGCTGCTTCATCTGCACCGTTAAAATGCGTTAAGACAAAATCATATTCTTTCAACATATTTAAGGTCGCTGTTGCCTTGGCAGCAATATCAGTATCTATATCCGCTGTCACTCCAGCGATTTTAGGAGCCGTCAAATACAATCCTTTTGCAATGCCTCTGACAATTTCTGCTTCGCAAATTGCTGCACCTTTCAACCCATGCAAAGCTTGAAATCCAGGCAACGTTTTACGTTCTGAAGGCCCCCAGGGATAAAGCATATAACGAATGTCATCATGATTAAAACGTTCCAACCTTTTCGCTGTTCCTTCAATAAAATGCTTTAACAGCAAAGACTGCTGTTTTAATTCTCCTAAAAGCAGGTCAACATTCTTTCCCATACTCTCGTGAGGCGGAGAAATAACACAATTGTCCAAAATCCTTCTGTCTTTATCTAAAATCAACAGATTACGATACATAGACAAATGCATAAATTCTATGCCCTGCCAAAACTCATCGCATGCTTTAGCTGCTTCTGCCATGCTTTCTGCCGAAAGTCCCTGACCATTAAAAGATACCAGCGTATTATCTTTGTCTATTGAAACCAGGTTACAGCGTAATACCATCTCATATTCCGAAATATCCCTACCATGCGCCAACAATTCCAAATACGCTCTATTTGTTGGGAAATCCCGCTGCTGTACACCAAGCAAGCGCAAAATACAACTCAAACTTTCAGGAATGAAATCATTCTCACAAATGCTTACTTCACTGTATGTTCCCAGCTTAATAAGAGTATCGATATTTTTATGTTCAGCATATTGGAAAGGTGTCAATCCATTCAAAGCAGGAATATGATCATCACCTAAGCCATCAATAATTACCAATAATGAGCGCATTACGTCTAACTTCCTTTATCGCTTTAATTAAAGCCCGATTTGTATATCGTGTTTTTACTGCAATCCGATAATACGTTGGCCCCAAATTATGGTAATTATTACACTCTCTAATCAAAAAGCCATGCTTACGTAAAAGTTCTGCCAAATTTTCAGGTTTCTCCAATTTAAAAAATACATAATTGGCCTCAGAACCAAATGTTTTTGCTCCTAAGCCTTCCAATTGTGCAGTAAGATACTGCCGTTCAACACGAATCAACTCTTTGCTGGCCAGTAAGTAATTTTCTTCATCTAAAGCCGCAATACCAGCTGCTTGTGCCGGAATAGAAACATTCCAGTCCTGACCATTTTCATGCAGTCCTTTTATCAACGACACATCAGACGTCATGCAATAACCTAAACGTAAGCCTGGCATCGCATATGTTTTTGTAAATGCTTTCAATATAATAAGATTGTGATATTTATCTAGTTTCGAACATAGCGAATATGCTTTATCGCCATCCACAAAATCCATAAAGCATTCGTCTAATAGCAGCTTTGTACCTGTACGGCAGCATTTTTCCAATACCTCCAGCAATAAATCTTCATCTATTAATTTCCCAGTCGGATTATTAGGATTGCATATTACGACCAAGTCTACTCTGCTATTGATTTTTTTCAGCAGATCATATCCTGCAATAAAGTTTTTTTCTTCCTGCAATTCGTAATAAGTAAATTTACAATCAACTGTCCGCAAAGCTTTTTCATAATCAGCAAAAGTTGGAGCCAATAATACAGCACGGCCAGGCTTGACTGTTAAGGCAAGTTTAAATAAAACATCAGCAGCACCATTGCTTATGAAAAGATATTCTTTTTTTATATTCAAATATTTAGCTAATTTCTCTATTAGTTCCCTGCATAAAGGATCTGGATAATTAACGCAGTTTTTGATTGAATTCTTAATAGCCTCTTTTACAGATACAGGTAAACCTAATGGATTAACGTTTGCTGAATAATCAACAATATTTTTCCCTAAGCTGTTATTTTGCTCACTGTAAATATCTCCACCATGTACAGATTTATACATATTTTCCACCCTTTAGCTTTTAATAAAAAGCTCCAGTAAATAAATTAATGCAAAAACTAAAATACTTAAAACAGCTGTCATATACATCAAATTATTAGTCTGGACGATATCTTCCGGTTCAACTTGTCTGATATCATCACCAATAGTATCTTTAGGCACCCATTTTCCAAAATAAAAATGTCCGCCGCCTAACTGAATATGAAGAGCGCCAGCAGTTACTGATTCCGTCATTGCAGAATTAGGACTTAAATGATTGTAACGGTCACGTTTAAAAATCTTCCAGGCTTTTTTTGCATCCAAACTTAAAAGATAAGCTGCAACTATCATACATATTCCAGCAACACGCGCTGGAATATAATTAGCAAAATCATCTAATTTTGCCGCACAACGCCCAAAATATAAATATTTGTCATTTTTATAGCCAACCATGGAATCCATGGTATTTATTCCTTTATAAAGAAACGCAAGCGGAGCCCCGCCGATAAACATATACAGCATTGGAGCAATAATTCCATCTGCAGTATTTTCAGCAACAGTTTCAACTGCCCCTTTAGTCACTTCTGATTTTGTAAGTTCTTTAGTATCCCGTCCAACTATCCACGAAAGTTTCATTCTAGCATCTGTTAAATCATTATTTTTTAACGCAGTATAAACTTTCATACTTTCTTCACGTAAACAACGCGTTGCAAAAATTTGATAACACATAAAACTCTCTACAGCAAAAGCCAACCACGGATTGATTTTTTCTGCCAAAGCCAATACTAAAAATGGAACGCAAAACGAAAAAGCAAGCACTAATATTACTAATACAGCGCCTCCTACCAATAAGCCACGCGAGCTTTTTCCAAAAATACTGCGTAGCAGCTTTTCTAAAAAGCTTATCAAATTTCCAATTAAACAAATCGGATGAGGCAGCCAACGCGGGTCGCCAATCAGCAGGTCTAAAATAAAGCCCGCTATAATGGCAAATAAAAGCATCATAATCCAATTCCCCTTAAATAAATACTAACAGCTAAAACCATCAGCAGATCAATCCCGTTTTTTTGCAAATTCATCACAGGCACGAATAAAATTTCGTGCAAAATTTATATTTCCCCATAAGTGAATGTGTGGATAGCCAGCATACAGAACTTTATTAGCATGACTACAACTCCATTCAGAAATTCCTGAAGCTTTCAAGGCTAAAAAATCATGCCCATTATTATTACTGTCGGAATAATGAAACTCATGTCCATTTATTTTCTCACCGATTTTGCAAAAAACATTGTCACTTTCAGCAGTCAATGTTATATATCCAAAGCGGTTAAGCTTTGCCGTCATAAAGGTTTCTCCGCTTATTGCACCTGTCCACTCATAAATCTCTCCCGAAGCTGCTTGAAAACGCTCCAAAAGATACATGAATCCACCGCATTCAGCAAAACAAGGCTTACCTATTTTTAGAGCAGTTTTAATGCTTGTACGCATTGATATATTCTCTGCCAGCTCTTTTGCATAAAGCTCAGGATAACCTCCTCCTAAAATTATTCCATCACATTCTGGCAATTCTTTATCAACAAGAGGACTAAACGTTATTAGTTCGGCACCAAACTCCTGCAATAAATCTAGAGCGTCCTGATAATAAAAACAAAAAGCTTTATCCTGTGCTATTGCTATTTTTACTTTAGCTACACTTGCAACAGGCTGTTCTTCATAAACAAGATCCTCAGCACTGTTTGCAATACCCAGCAATTCATCAAAATCAATAGTCTTAGCTGCCTGTTCTGCTAATCTGCTGATAATTTCCTGCAAATCACCAATTTCTTCTGCGGTTACCAATCCCAAATGTCTGCTTTCAAAATTGCAATCATCCATATGAGGCAAATAACCGACTAATTTAACACCTGTTTCCAACTCAATTACTTCTTTATAAAACTTATAGCTCATAGCAGTGACATTATTAAGTATTGCGCCTCGTACATTCGCGTCAGGTCTGAATTCTTTAAAACCTTTTATTAAAGCTGCCAAAGACAAAGCTGCACCTTTTCCATTGATGACTAAAATAACCGGCGTTTTAGTTACATGAGCTAAATCATAAGCACTGCACTGCTCTGTTTTACCCATACCATCATAAAATCCCATAGCGCCTTCAAGTACGGCTATATCACAATCACAAGCATTTTTTGCCAGCAAATACTTTGTTGTTTCCCTGCCTAACATAAATAAATCCAAATTACGTGACTTAGCACCAATTACGCGCGAATGAAACATTGGATCTATATAGTCGGGCCCAGATTTAAAGGCGGCTACTTTGTACTCCTGATCAAGCAAAGCTTTCAGCAAGGCACATACTACAGTAGTTTTTCCACTGCCACTATTTGGGGCAGCAATCATGAAACGAGGCAAAAACATTTCAGACATTTTACTCACCCTTTTTCAACGCAGTCATTATATAAACAGGGTTTTGGGCCATCATCAAATTATATGCCCCTAGTTTTTTACCACGGGCGGCAAAAACATTAACAATCTCTAAATCATACTCAGAACGGGTTTTATAATATTCAACAACTTCTATTAGTGTTTCTAGTGTAATTGCATTGATAACAACCCGGCAGTCAGAATTCTTTGTATAAATAATATCAAGCATTTTGCATAAATTACCACCGCTGCCGCCAATAAATACGCAGTCAGGAGCAGGCATATCAACAATTTGTTCCGAAGCTTCTCCGGCAACAATATCCAAATTATTAACAGCAAATAACGCTTTGTTTTTCTCAAGTAATTCCAATGCCAAAGGGTTGCGTTCAAATGCCCATACACGTCCAGCTTGAGCCTGCAATGCCAATTCTATCGAACAAGAACCTGTTCCCGCACCAATATCGTAAATATTATCTGTTACTTTTGGCATTAATTTGGAAATTGAAACAGACCTCACCTCTTGTTTCGTCATTGGAACTTTACTGCGAATAAAAAGATCATCATTTAAACCATGGACAGTGTATTTAAAGTCATTAGCATGTTCATTCAAAATCATCATCACAGACAAAGAAGGAAACTCCAATTTACTGATTTCCGACGCCGTACCATAAGTGATTTTTTCTTCTGGATAAGAAAGGTTTTCACCAACATATACCTTTACATCTGCCATACCATGATCACAAAGTTTCAGGCATAGTTGATTAGGAGAATGCTCGCCTCCGGTAAGTGAAAATACTTTACTGTTTTGCGCTACTGCAGCAATTAGATTTTGATTTCTGCCATGCATACTGACAATTTTAGCATCATCCCAAGCTATATTTAATTGTTGAGAAAAATAGACCAAGCTGCTGATGCCACAATATCTGCGGCATTCACAATCAGCAAGCTTACCAGTAATCGTCTTGGCTAAACTGAAAAAGCCTACATCACCAGAGACTAACACTGCTACAACATCTTTTTCAGCATCAGCTTTTTGACATATTTCAGTAATTTCTGATGATTTTATGGTGTCAAAAAGACACTTCCCTGCTCCAAAAGCAGCAAGCATCCTTTTATCGCCTATCAAAATATTACTTTCTTCAATAGCCTGGCGAGCCTGATTTGTTAAAAGCTCTGGATTACCTGGCCCAATGCCGACGATATTTACACGTAACATATTAAATCTCCTTTTATATTTTTTACTTACAACTACCATATCGGTCTTTAAGTAATTTTACTATCTCACTATAACCAGTTCCAAGCTCTTCGCCATTGCGGGCAATGACTATTAATTTAGCACCTGCTTTTGTAGCCGCCTGCGCCTTCTCCTCAAAACCGCCAACGCTACCGGAATCTTTTGTAACTAAATATCTGCTGTTATACCTTTTCATCATCTCTATATTAAGCAATTCAGAAAAAGGCCCCTGCATACAAATGATATTAGCTGGCTTATAACCAAGCTCTAACGCTTTACTTAAAGAATCCAGCATAGGCAAAACTCTTAGCGCAATACGCTCTTTATAATCAGGAACAGAAGTAAACTCCTGCAATGTTTTACTGCCTGTAGTCAGAAAGATATTACCTTCCGTATGGCTCAATAACTCAACAGCTTCATTAAAATCTTGGACTATAATACAGTTTTTATGTTCTTCAGCAGCAGGTCTTACCAATCTCAAATATTCACAGCCAGTTTCTTTACAGGCCTTTTGTACTGTTGACGTAACTATCGTAGCATATGGATGAGTTGCATCAATCACACAATCCGGTTTATTTACTGTAATAAAATTCCGCATTGCAGCCAAATCCATACGCTCTACCATTACATGAAGATTAGTTTGTGCTTCAATCAGACTTGCACCATAATCAGTTGCCACAGAAACATAAAGGATTATATCAAGTTCAGCCATAAACTTAATCAGATTACGACTTTCACTGGTTCCGCCAATCAGCCAAACTACCGGTTTCATTACAGTTTATAACCTCTAGGAGTTACTAATTTACCATTAATAACTTCTGTTTGCGAATTGCCGATGATAACAGTAGAAAACATATCTACTTCTTTATCACGTAATTCCTGTAAAGTAGTGATTTCATAATTTTCACCATCACGCCCAATGTTGCGTACAATGCCTGCCGGAACATCAGGACGTTGATTTTTCAGCATGATATCACAAGCTTTCTGTAGATAATCATGACGTTTAAAACTGGATGGATTGTATAAACAAATACAGAAATCTGCCTGTGAAGCACAATCTAAGCGCTTTTCAATTTTTTCCCATGGGGTAAGCAGATCGCTTAAAGAAATCAGGCAAAAATCACTGATAAGCGGAGCTCCTAAAACAGCAGCGCCTGAACAAGCAGCTGTAATACCAGGAACAACTTCAATTTCCAATTCTGGATGTTCTGCTGCTACTTGATACATAATCCCTGCCATGCCATAAACCCCGGCATCACCACTGGAAATCATCGCTACGGTTTTGCCTTTTAACGCTTCTTCTATAGCAAGCTTGCAACGATCTACCTCTTTACGCATACCAGTAGTCAAAAATTCCTTGCCTGTAAAATCATTTTTAATAAGATCGATATATACATGATAACCTGCAATAACATCACAACTTTCCAAAGCAGCTTTAGCTCTTTGGGTCATTTGTTCGATACCACCTGGTCCAAGACCGACAACATAAACTTTTTGCGTCATATTAATTCTCCTTCAAACATACATTCAAGATAATTTTTCAAAGTCAAGTACAATATCGGCTTCAGCAACAGCTAATGTTACTCCATTCAAACTGCATTTTGATGAAATTATACTGCCGTTATTGGCCGCCAATACTGCTGAACGCTCGCAAACATTACTTACGCCTACAACTGATTTCACAAAATCAGAACTACTGAATTCACCTGCTGCATTTTGTAATTCTTCAGCAGTAAAAAAACTAATTTCCCAATTATATTTAGCTGCGAAATTAAACAGGCCAGCCTCATCTTTTTTTAAATCAACAG
>OLZU01001457.1_pt1 | contig 10769 bp, 10 predicted proteins | sample 1674101 | NCBI WGS metagenome assembly OLZU01 (sample SAMEA103958143, study PRJEB25191) | human gut metagenome | biome: human-associated habitat [ENVO:00009003]; feature: intestine environment [ENVO:2100002]; material: feces | place: Germany | collected 2013/2015
TCACTGACACCGAGGCCTCCTAAAATAGGAACCAGAATTGAAATAATAAACTCGATCATCTCTAAATCCTCCCTTGTTTTCTGAAGGAAAATCCGAGTCCTCTGACGAGGAGAGGATTTATCCTCCCAAGATTTATTTTGTCCGTTCCGGACTTTGTAGTTATAATCTATCATAAAGTACTTTTCTTATGGAAAAATTGCATAATCTGCATTTTTTTTGCATAAACGGTATTACACGTTGTGAGTTTCAGACAAAAATAACGCTATGTTTTCATGCACAATGCACAAACCATAGCGTTATAAATCAAAAAATGCGAATGTTTAACCGTCCGTATTCTATTTGACACAGTTATCCGTTCTGCACTTCGTCAGATGCAGTTTTTTTCATCGGGATCAAAATCTTCAGATCAAACCAGTTTTCTTTTGTGTCAATACTGACTGCGCCGTCGTATTTATTTACCGTATAGCGGATACTCTTGATTCCGTAACCGTGAAACTCTTTTTCCTTCTTGGTTGTCAGGAAACGTCCTTCTTTTACTTTTAAACTGCCTTCGTAGTAATTTTCAAAACGTAAGATTAAAAATTTCTTCTGCTGGGACACAGTCACATGGATCAGCCGCTTTTCCTTGTCTGCAATCTTGAGTTCACACTCTATCGCGTTGTCGAGCGCATTTCCGAAAATACTGCAGATATCCATGATATCCATAAAATCAAGCAGCGTTCCATCTGCCACGCAGGTAAATGTAATACCATGCTTTGCGCAGTATAGGCTTTTGCTCGTAAGCACCGTATCAAGCACTTTATTTCCGGTCTTGTTCTGTGCTTCGTACTGCCTGATCTCATCTTCCATGTGGTTTAAAAACTCATTTCTTTTCTCCGGGTCAGTCTCGCTCCGGAGCACAGCGATCTGATGTTTTAAGTCGTGATATTTATAATTGATGAGATCGATACTCTCACGTGACTGCTTGTACTGCACATACTGATTCTGCAATACATTCTGCACTGCCTCAAGTTCCCTGCGGACACGCAGCTCACCGCACTGGATCAGGTGCGCATACAAAACTGCAATTCCACCGAGATCAACGATCGTGCGGACATGACCGATTTCAAGCGCGTAGCCATTTGAAAATGCTCCCGTATCAGAAATAAAACTTAGATTGCTGACCGCAAATACCGCTATCACAATCAACGCTGCCGAAAAATATTCCTTAAGACTGATATTTAGTTTTCCATCTTTTGGCAAATGCTGCTGCAATAACTTCCATAATAAAAACGCAACTGCACCATAAACTGCTGCAAGCATAAGTACCTGCATTCCAGCACCCGGCAATTGTCTTGTCCAGATTGAGCATACAATCTGCCATTCCAAAGATGCCATAAATTCCGCTACAACAAATGCGATCATGCCAAAATATCCGGCATCCTGAAAATTCACGTCACAGCAGAAATAAATGAACCCGACCATCAGAGATACTGCGGCGATCATACACGGAATCCAGAAATAGATCGGCACATTTCCGGTTGCCACCAGAAAAACAGACTGCATCACAAGCATTCCTGCCATGATAAGCCCACTCTTCCACCATTCAAATCTTTTTTTCAGCGATACAATAAAAAGCATACACGCCATCCACTCCGCAGCTGCCGTATAAATCCGCGGAATATCCGGCATTAAATGTCCCATCATTTTACAACCTCTCCCCAGTAATTCGTCAGTGCTTCCATAAACTCTTTCTTGCGCGAGCGGCTTAACAAAAGCGGCTCTCCTTTTACAACCGCGCACCCGTCCTGAATGCCGTCCACATGCTGCAAATTGATCAGATACCCTTTATTTCCACGGCAAAAATTTAGATCCTGCAATTTTTCTTCGACTTCTTTCATCGTTCCAGCCGATTCATAATCGCCCAGGATCGTGTGTAAAACGAGATTATGCCCCTGACTTTCAATATAATAAATATTAGCAATATTAATCCGAACAGCGCCGCCCTTGATGTTCACCGTGATGACTTTCTGCTCACGTTTCTTCATTCGGCTGATCGCACGGTTTAATCTCTGCGAAAATGCAAAGTATGACACCGGTTTCAGCACATAGTCAAGCGCATCCACTGCATAGCCGCGGATCGCATACTGTGCCATGTTTGTGATGAAAATGATGACGACCTCCGTGTCCACTTTTCGTATCTCCTCCGCTGCCGACATGCCATCCATAAATTTCATTTCCACATCCATCAAAATGATGTCATACTGTGACCGATATTTATTGACGATCTGATCCCCATCCGAATAGATCGTGATATCAAAAGCCTCCCCATTTTCTTTTTCATATTGATGTAAAAATTCCTCAAGCTGCTTTGCATACATCGCTTCATCTTCTACGATTGCAATTTTTATCATATATTTTTCTCCATTTTCTTTTCCAGTGTACCTGCTCCAATTCGCCGTTCGGCAATCATGTGAACATGTTGACTCACCTGCGCTCATGATATCATCCCCCACAAACGTTTTGTGAACGCAAATGGGGACCTGCACCAAATTTATTTTAGTACAAGTCCCTGTTATTTACCACTTTTTTATCTGATTACATTTTACCTAATCACGTTTCACTGCCGCTTTGATCAGGTGCGCTGTTCCCTTAATGCGGTGTCCGTTTGCCATCTCGGTCAAAGCTTCTGCCATCTTCATTGTGACAAAACCACCTGTCATTTTTGCATAGCCGCGGATCGGCATATTGTAATTAAACAATACGTTCAGATTCGGTTTTCCCTGCCATTCGCTGATCTTTAACAAAATACGCAGTACCCCGTAAAACAGTTTACCAAAAATTCCTTTTCCATAATAAAGCTGGCAGACTGCATCATTCATACGGATTTCTCCGCTCCAGCTTCCATCCGGGATCTCTCTGCCATACAGTCTGCGGAATGTATCATCAGAAATATTTTTGATCTCACCATTAAAATATTCCGGCAGGCTTTCTCTGCTGTAACCACCCTCTGTGACAGTTCCATTTACCGCAAGTGATCCCGCAAGCAGCATTTCTTCCACATTGCTTCCGATCATAATCTGATAATTTCCCGTTTCCACTTCCCAGCTGTCCGTCCGTGTATCATAAAAGCGGAATGTCTTATCGTCAAATAAAATCCTTACTTCTTTTTCCTCTCCCGGAGCGAGTGTCACACGCGCGAAGCCTTTCAGTTCGCGCAGCGGACGGAACACGGAATCAGATTCTTTTCCGACATAAAGCTGTGCGATCTCTGTTCCGGTCACATCTCCGGTATTTTTAATTTTAAATGTCACACCATCCTGATCTACCGCCAGATCACGGTAAGTAAATGTGGTATAACTGAGTCCGAAACCAAACGGGAAACGCACTTTTTTACCTACTGTCGTGTAGTAGCGGTATCCTACATAAAGTCCTTCCCGGTATTCGCTGCTTCTCTCTTTGCTCGGATAGTATTCGTATGCCGGCGTATCTTCATAATGAAGCGGATAGGTTTCATTCAATTTTCCGGATGGACATACTTTTCCGGTCAGAACGTTAAGCATCGCTGACGCACCCGCCTGACCGCCGAGGTAACCGTGCACAATTCCTTTGACATACGGATACCACGGCATTTCCACGGAAGATCCCGCTGAGAGGACTACAATCACATTTTTGTTTACTGTGGTAAGCTCATTGATCAGTTCATCCTGTGCTACAGGCATATGCATATGGGCACGGTCGAGTCCCTCAGATTCGCTGATCTCGTCAAGTCCTCCGAAAAACAGCACCACATCCGCATTTTTTGCTGCTTCCACGGCTGCTTTTACCATTTTTGCATTTGGTTTTCTGTTTCTGATATAACCCTGTTCACAGGCTGTCATCGTAAGTCCGCTGTCTTTTATCTCCTCTAATATGGACTCCGGCGGCATTGCCGGATTCACTAAGGAAGATCCTGCTCCCTGATATCGCGGAGTCTTTGCAAAGTCTCCGATCACAGCCACTTTTGTCCCCTGTTTTAATGGAAGGATCTGCTCTTCATTTTTTAAAAGGACGATGCTCTCCTCGGCCGCTTTGCGTGCAAGTTTATGATGCGCTTCCTTATTGAAAGTAGTTCCTTTTCCATCCACAGTCGCCTGATGCGTCGCAAAAATGACACGGAGCAGTTCATCTAAGCGCTGATCCAACACACTCTCCTCTAATGTTCCGTTTTTGACGGCATTTACGATATCATGCATTCCGGATTTTCCGGTACCCGGCATCTCAAGATGACTTCCGTTTTTCACACCGAGTGCGTGGTCGTTGCTTCCACCCCAGTCGGATACCACATATCCGTCAAAGCCCCATTCATCGACTAAGATTTCCTGTAACATGTGGCGGTTCTCATTGGCATAGACACCGTTTACTTCATTATAAGAAGACATGATCGACTTCGCTTTTCCTTCTTTTACCGCGATCTCAAATCCGGTCGTATAGATCTCGCGGAAGGTTCTCTCATCCACAACGGAATCATTTGCCATACGACGCAGTTCCTGGCTGTTTGCTGCAAAATGCTTCGGGCAGGCTGCGATTCCTTTGCTCTGGATTCCCCTTACATAGGCTGCCGCCATTTTTCCTGCATGGTACGGATCTTCGGAAAAATATTCAAAATTTCTTCCACAGAGCGGGCTTCTCTTGATATTTAATCCCGGTCCTAAGATCACATTGACATCCATGGTCACGGCTTCCTCTGCTAATGCCGTTCCGATCTCCTCACCTAATGTTTCATCCCAGCTGTTTGCAACCGAGGCTGCGGTCGGAAAACAGGTCGCAGGGAGACTTGCATTTAATCCCAAGTGGTCTCCGGCTCCCGCCTGTCTTCTCAATCCGTGCGGTCCGTCAGACATTGCCATGGACGGGATTCCGTATTTTTCAAAATCCACTGTCTCCCAGGTGTTTTTGCCGGACATCATCAGGGCTTTTTCTTCGAGTGACATCTGTTTTATGATAGATTCGTATTTTAAACTCATGATTGATCCTCTCTTTGTTTGTGATCTGCGCATCTTTCAACTTCGTAATTTCAGCATATCACAAACAAAAGATGAAGAGGGAGTATTTCACAAATGGGGGCATTTTTTGCATAAACTGTCAAAAATGCCCCCGAAGAGCTTTCGCTCTCAATCATGCTCAATCATAGTCATCATAATAGTCATCATCGTAGTAGTCATCATCATCGTAGTCATCATCATCATCCGCAATAACATTCACGGTATATACTACTTTTTTACCCTTTGCCTTACCACTTGTACATGTACAGGTTACCCGTACTGTTCCTGTCTTTTCCGCATAAAACTCAACGTCCGTTCCGGTTGTTTTTCTTTCTGCAAACGAGACAATACTTGTATCACTGATCTCCCATTTTAACTGACTGTTCTTTATTGAGGATCCTTTTTTGACCTCTAAATCAAAATCATCCCATGCTTCTACATATTTGACCGATTCTCCAACCTTTGCCAATGAATAATCACTCTTTTTCTTCGTCACAGTTACAGTTATCGTATCACCATATTTCTTCTTACTCTTTCCCTGTACATAACACCGGATTTTTGCTTTTCCTGGTTTTACTGCAATGAAATCCATTTCATCGCCTGTGCGGTCACGATCCTCAAATTTTACATATTTTTTTCCTGAAATAATTTCCCAGCGGATATAATCGTCCTCAGCATCTATTGGAGTTACTTTCGCTCTGATTTCAAACTCCTTTCCCTGAGAAACCTTTTTTGCCGACTGCGCTATGGAAACCTTCTTCGGTTTCCAGTTATAATCTGCCTGTGCTGAAATGTTTCCCGTACCAATTACCGCCATCACGACCAAAAGTACAATTAAAACCTGTTTTGCTGCTCTCTTCATAAACAAATCCTCCTTTTTTCATGAGAGTTTCTCATTCCTAATTGTTTTGCTTTGTACTTTGATTATATAATGCATTTATTAGAACATTATTAATACGACAAATTTTTTATAATCATTATTGATTTCCATATGTCTGCTTTTATCAAAGCGGCAGTTTTACCTGAAAAACACTCCCACTGCCTGCCTCACTTTTCACTTGGATTTTTCCTCTGTAAAACTTCACAATTTCATAAACCATGGCAAGCCCAAGTCCACTTCCCTCGCCTCCTCGCGATACATCAGTCTGATAAAACCGCCGGAAGATCTTTTCCTGCTCTTCTTCTGCAATTCCTATCCCATCATCCGTTACAGACAAAACAAGTTCCGTTTCTTCTTTCTTTAATTTCACAAAGATATGCCCATTCTCTTTCCCATAACGATAGGCATTGCTGACAAGATTAACGAGAATTCTTGATAAAAGTTCACGATTTCCATAAAACACTGCCTGCTCCGTCTCATAATCAAGCATAATTTCCTTTTCTCTTATCAGCTTCATATCAGAGCAAATAGATGCCACCAGTTCTTCCATATCAACAGTTTCCTCTGCATATTTTCCTGATTTCATTTCCAGTCTGGCAAAGTCCAGCATATGATCAATAAGTTTTGTCATTTTCCGCGCCTGACGCCTGATTACCCGCAAGGCATCTTCATATTCCCCTACGCTTCTTTCTTTTTCAAGTGTATACTCACACTGTGCTGAAATGACAGCCATCGGTGTTCTTAGTTCATGTGAAACGTCAGATGTAAATTGTTGTTCCTTTTCAAATGTACTTTCCAGTCGTTCAAACATCTCATTAAATATATCCGCAAGCTGGTGCAGTTCATCATTCCCTTTTCCAAGATTGATCCTGCATTTCAAATCATTTTCTTCTCCAATCTTTCTTGCAGTCCCAGCTATTTTCTGAATTGGATTTAATGTACGTCCAGCAATAAAATATCCTCCCGCAGATGCTATTACGACCAGAACCGGCAGAAGAACCAGTGCAATCCGCATAATCCCAAAGCTCTGACGCTCTCCCTGTTCCTCTGATACCACTCCACGAAGCCATAATCCGTTAAGTCCTTCTGCTGTGAGTTTCCGGTCAAAAATATAATACCCCGTTCCATCCTTCATTACTTTTTGAATCTCGGAATCCACAAATTCCAGATCTGCCACTTTTGCAGCTATTGGATTTTCTCCATAAATAAGCCTTGACTTTTCATCATACAATCCTGTATAGACTTCATTTACCTTGCTCAGAAAATCGTCGTCAATTTCCAGATACCCTTTCCGGTAATCAATCAAATAATCAATATCCGCATCTGTACGGATTTCATCCATCCCAGAAAAATATTCAATCTCATCCACATTATTTTCCACTGTCTCCACCAGACTATCCTGTATTGTTTTTATCAAAATCTGACGGCTGACGACAAAAATCATCAGATATGCAAATAGTACTATTACCACCAATGCTGCAGTAAACCAGATTGTTATTTTCAGACGGATTGAGAATCTCCCCATATCTTAAATTTCCTCTCTCATTATAAATCCTCTTCCACGGACTGTATGAATCAGCTTTTTGTCATATCCACCATCAATTTTTTTTCGAAGATAGCTGATATAAACATCCACTATATTCGTGCCCCCTTCGTAATCAAAATTCCAGACATGATCCTCTATCATCTCACGAGACAGCACACGTCCCTGATTGTACATGAAATACTCCAGCATGGCATATTCTTTAGCCGATAATGTGATCTCTTTTTCCCCCCGCATTACCCTGTGGGAAGTGCAATCCAAAGAAAGATCCGCAATATGCAAAACATTGTCAGTAACTCCGAAAGATCCCCTCATCATTGCGCGCAGACGTGCTGACAACTCTTCAAACGAAAATGGCTTCACAAGATAATCATTTGCTCCACTGTCTAATCCCTTTACTCTGTCCGAAACAGCATCCTTTGCTGTCAGAAATAGCACCGGTGTTGTCTTTCCCATTCCCCTCAGCGCACGCAGCACTGTAAATCCATCTGCTTTTGGCATCATAATATCAAGAATCACTGCATCATACTCCGTACAGGAAAGGATATCTATTGCTGTCCTGCCATCAAAACAATGATCCACACTGTAACCATCCTCAGTCAGTTTTTGAACAATAATGGCATTTAAATCCTGTTCATCTTCCGCCAAAAAAATTCTCATGTTTATTTCCTTCTCCTTTGTTTTTTACCGCGTCATTATAATCCCCTTTAAATCCAATTGTTATATAATGAAAGTAAAGAAACCAACATTTATAACATTCACGAAAGAAGATATTTCTTGCAGATACTATACAACATTCATTTCTCATATACAACCTGTAAAAATCTTCTTACGCACAAAAATGCCCCCAAAGAGCTTTCGCTCTCCGGGGGCATCCTCTCATCTGTTATCCCTCAATGGATATGTATCGTTTTTCCGGAACTTTCTTTGCTTCTTCCTTCGGGACATCCAGTGTTAAAATACCATTTTCGTATTTTGCGTGGATATCGTTTTCGGTAACACTCTCGCCTACATAGAAGGTACGGCTCATACTTCCGGCGTAACGTTCACGTCTGATGTATTTGTCTTTCTTATCCTTCTCTTCCTTATCAAGACCTTTCTCAGCGCTGATGGTCAGATAACCATCGTTTAACTCAAGCTGGATCTCGTCTTTCTTAAATCCTGGAAGATCAACGGCTACTTCGTAACCTTTCTCGGTCTCCTTTACATCTGTCTTCATCATGTTCTTTGCATGTTTACCATACAATGTTTTATCAACATCCGGAATCTCTGGGAATGAGAAATCCATCCAGTCATCAAATAAGTTTTCTCCAAAAATGCTAGGCAGTAACATAAGTCATCTCTCCTTTTTCTACCGGTCCACTTTCTGTGGAACCTCCCATGTTTTTTACCTTTGTTTTGGAACCTCAGACGAAGGAACTCTGGGGAATCATCTTCTCTTTTTGTTCCCTCTTCCTTTGTTCTGACTATGTTATACCACCACTTATTAGCGCTGTCAAGAGGTGAGTGCTAATTTTCTGTGAACTTTTTGTGAAATCATATTTTAGCTGATATTTTTATCAAAAAAGTCCATTATATCTCGCTTTTCAAACGTTATTCCGTTGTTTCCGAATCCCCAAAATCCAGTATCTAAGCACCGGGATCCGACGTATCACTTCATATAATAAGATTGAAACCACAAATCCACCCACCAATTCAATACCATAGACTACAGTCAATGGCAGCTCCTTTCCAGCCAGAAGATAATTGATCACTAAAAGCACCGGGATATGTAATACATAGATACCGAAACAGCATTTTCTCATATAATTCGTAAAATTATTGGAAAAATCAAGCCATTTTGGACCTGCACCAAGCACGAGCAAAACCATAAAAAATGCATACAGGTTTAAATCCCATCTTGACAGTACATCTTTGTCCGTATATGCCATTCCATAACATCTTACGATATAAAATATGCCGCTTACAGCTGCACAAATGCCCAATAGGAGCACTGCATTTTTTATTTTTTCCATGACACTTTCATGCGAAAACAGGTAATATCCGGCTAAAAATGCTGGAATATAAATGCCGTTCCGGTAGGACGTGATAAGCAGCGCTGCATTTTCCTGCAATTTTCCGGATCAGAAGCAGAAATAGTGCTGCCACAAACAATACATGGCAAAACCACAGTGCCCCGATACCACAGCATAAGATGATAATGACTCTCACAAAAGCCGGTACACTCTCCGGCATATTGCCACGCGCAGTGTGAAGATAGATCACATATCCACCGAGCCAGCCAAATGCCAGAACACCAAGTGTCGACGGCGCCAGAATCTTATCCACCCTCTCTTTCAAAAACTGTCTTTCTGTCCTCTTTTCCAGTGCATATCTTGCACTGATTCCGGCGACCACAAACAGCAGTAACATAAACCACGGGTATACAAAATACTGGTAAATCCCCGCAAATGTAACTGCTCCTTCATACGGTTTTAAACCGGCAAACATCGCCTCGGTTCCAATATTATTGTAATAAAAATAAACATGAAAGATCACAACAAAAAAAATCGTCAGAAACCGGATATTATCCAGATAATGTTTTCTCATAAAAATCTCCATTTCCTCCTGCAGTGTTTTCCTCACTTTTTTGTGTCTTAGTTCTTATCCTTTTGATTTGCCATTTTTAATGCCTGCTGCACAAAATCTATCATATCATCTGCTTTGACCAGGGCAATCCCCTGTGCTTCATCACCTAACACCATGATCGTATCTCCCGCTTTGATCTGAAAAACTTCTCTCGCCTTCTTTGGCAGAACGATCTGTCCTCTCGCTCCGACTGTAACCGTTCCAAACATATGCTTCCCTTTTGGCGGAAGTGGAAGACTTTTATTTTTTTCCTCATAATGCAGCATATCCTCCAACGCCACACCAAATGCTTCTGCCATCCTGTCACAGGCGATCACATCCGGAATACTCTCCCCAGATTCCCATTTTGAGACCGTCTGTCTGCTCGTTTCCGTCAGTTCCGCTAACTGCTCCTGTGACATTCCTGCCCGTTTTCTAAGTAACTGTATATTATCTGAAAGCATGTTTTTCCTCCCATCTCCTCTCGTGTTCTCATACATTTCATACTTTTCATACTTTATTGTAAACATACGAAACATCATTTTCCAGCAAAAGATATAACAAAAAGAGACCACACATGTTATTTTTTTTAACATGGGTGATCTCCTCTGAAACATGTTTTGTTTTTCCTCTGCTTCACTATACAATACCGTTGTAAAAACCAATGTCCAAAGTAGGAAAAATTTGAGTAAATTCCGACACTTATTTTATGCAGTTCTATCTTTATGAGATTTCA
>OLZU01001462.1_pt1 | contig 10739 bp, 7 predicted proteins | sample 1674101 | NCBI WGS metagenome assembly OLZU01 (sample SAMEA103958143, study PRJEB25191) | human gut metagenome | biome: human-associated habitat [ENVO:00009003]; feature: intestine environment [ENVO:2100002]; material: feces | place: Germany | collected 2013/2015
AGATGATGGTGGCCATCAGGTGGCCGCCGAATGCGGGACGGGTCATCTTCAGGTTGGTGTTCTCTTCAAACTTGGTGTTGTCCACATCAATGGTGGAGGTGGTGCGCAGGAAGTCCTTATACTTGGCGACATCCACATCCAAGTGGGTGCAGTCAGCAGTCAGGCCGGTGTGCAGGCGGGCTGCGCAGCGGGGGCCCAGATCGCGGCCAATGTTGGTGGCACCGATCAGCAGGACCTCGGGCTTGTACTCGTTGACCATGTCGCAGACGACCTTGGCGTATGCGTCCGTGGTGTAATCCTTCAGCAGGGGGCTGTCGCAGACCATGACCTTATCAGCGCCATAGCCACCCAGCTCCTTGGCAATGCCGTCCACGTTATCGCCCAGCAGCAGGCCGGTGACTTCGCAGTTCAGCTCATCGGCCAGCTTGCGGGCCTCGCTGACCAGCTCGAAATCGGTGGGCATCAGTTTGCCCTGGCGCTGCTCACAAAAGACCCAAACGCCCTTGTACTCGTTAAAATCAGCCATTGTAATCCTATGCTCCTTTCATCAGATCAGGTGCTTCTTGGCCAGGATACCTGCCAGCTGTGCGGCGGTGTCGTCGCCAGTCAGCATGGTGCCTGCGCCCTTCTGCGGAGGAGTGAAGGACTTAAAGACGTTCGTCGGAGAACCCTTCAGACCGATGGTATCGACCTCGATCAGCGGATCATCCTTCAGAGCGTTGTAATCGAACACTTCCATGGGCTTGTCGTAGCAGGTAAAGATGCCATTGACGCTCATGTAACGGGGCTGGTTCAGCTCCTTGATGCAGGTCAGCAGGCAGGGAGTCTGCACCTTGACCATCATGTAGCCGTCTTCCAGCATACGCTTCACGGTCAGGGTGTTGCCATCCTTCTGGATGTCTGCAACATAGGTCACCTGAGGCAGGTGCAGCTTCTCAGCGATCTGAGGGCCGACCTGTGCGGTATCGCCATCGATTGCCTGACGGCCGCAGAACACAACGTCCTCGGGGCCAACGCCGATCTTATTGACAGCAGCAGCCAGGATCTGGCTGGTTGCAAAGGTATCGGAACCGCCGAACTCACGGCCGGAGACCAGAACAGCCTTGTCCGCGCCGCGGGCCAGCAGCTCACGCAGCATTCCCTCGGCCGGAGGAGGACCCATGGTGATGACAACGACTTCGCAGCCGGTAGCGTCCTTGAGCTTCAGAGCTGCCTCCAGAGCGTTCAGGTCATCGGGGTTGGTGATGGTGGCCATAGAGGCACGATCCAGAGTACCGTCTGCCTTGACGGCGACTTTGCCGGAGGTATCAGGAACCTGCTTTACACAAACAATTGCTTTCATTGTAAATCTTACCTCCCTTACTTCAGCAGAGCGCCGGAAATGACCATCATCTGCACTTCGCTGGTGCCCTCGTAGATCTCAGTGATCTTGGCATCACGCATCATGCGCTCGATGGGGTAATCACGGGTGTAGCCGTAACCGCCGAACAGCTGCAGGCAGCGGCGGGTCACATCGCTTGCGGTGCGGGCTGCGATCAGCTTAGCCTGAGCAGCCTCCACGCTGTAACGGACCTTTGCGCCATCCATGGCCTGCTGCTTCTTCAGAGCGGCAGCGTAGACCAGATACTTGGCAGCCTCAACGCGGGCCTTCATCTCAGCCAGCTCGAACTGGGTGTTCTGGAATGCGGAGATGCTGCGGCCAAACTGCTTGCGCTCCTTGACGTAGGCAACGGTCTCCTCCAGAGCGCCCTCGGCAATGCCCAGAGCCTGAGAAGCGATGCCGATACGGCCGCCGTCCAGGGTAGCCATGGCCAGCTGGAAGCCCTTGCCGCGCACGCCCAGCATACGATCCTTCGGGATACGGCAATCCTCGAAGATCAGCTCGCAGGTGGAAGAACCACGGATACCCATCTTATCCTCAGCCTTGCCGACGGAGAAGCCCGGATCGGTGCGCTCAACGATGAAGGCAGAGCACAGCTTGGTGGGACGGCCCTTCTTATCCAGAACGCGGTCGGTGACAGCGATGACGATAAAGACATCAGCAAAACCGGCGTTGGTGATGAAGATCTTGGAGCCGTTCAGCACCCAGTAATCGCCATCTTCCTTTGCGATGGTCTGCTGGCCCTGAGCGTCGGTGCCGGCGCCCGGCTCGGTCAGGCCGAAAGCGCCCAGCCACTCGCCGCTGCACAGCTTGGGCAGGTACTTTGCCTTCTGCTCGGGGGTGCCGTTCTCATAAATAGGAGCAGCACACAGGCTGGTGTGAGCGGAGACGATGACACCGGTGGTGCCGCAGACCTTGCTCAGCTCCTCCACTGCCATGACGTAGGACAGCACATCGCCGCCTGCACCGCCGACAGAGGTGGGGAAGTAAATGCCCATCATGCCCAGCTTGCCCATCTTCTCGACGGTCTCTTTGGGGAAGTACTCTTCGGCGTCAACTTTCTTAGCCAGGGGCTTGACTTCGTTTTCAGCAAACTCGCGGTACATCTTCTGCACCATCTGCTGCTGCTTGGACAGAGTAAAATCCATCGCTATATCCTCCTAACGGGTGTTTTTTATCTCCCGGGGCCGGGGTTCTCCCCTTCCCGGTTGCAAACAAATTCCTCCCGACCGCTTTCCCCACGGCCGGGAGAAATGTTTATCAGAAATTACAGCTGGTCAACAGGGGTCTTGGTGCGGTCTGCGTTGTAAACGTAGAAGCCCTTGCCGGTCTTGCAACCCAGGTTGCCGCCGCGGACCATCTTGCGGATCAGCGGGCAGGCGCGATACTTGCTGTCGCCGGTCTCATGGTACAGGACATCCATGATGGCCAGGCAGATATCCAGGCCGATGAAGTCGCCCAGCTCCAGGGGTCCCATGGGGTGGTTGGCACCCAGCTTCATAGCGGTGTCGATGCCTGCGATATCAGAAACGCCCTCCATCTTGATGAAGGCAGCCTCGTTGATCATGGGGATCAGGATGCGGTTGACCACAAAGCCTGCAGCCTCGTTGACCTGAACAGGGTTCTTGCCGATGGCAACGGAGATCTCCTTGATCTTCTCAACAGTCTCTGCGGGGGTGTTGCAGCCGGCGATGACCTCGATCAGCTTCATGCGGTCAGCGGGGTTGAAGAAGTGCATACCGATCATGGGACGGGACAGGCCCTTGCCGATCTCGGTGATGGACAGAGAAGAGGTGTTGGAAGCAAAGATGCACTCGGGCTTGCAGATCTTATCCAGCTCGCCGAAAGTGGTCTGCTTGACCTTCATATCCTCGAAAGCAGCCTCAACGATGAGGTCGCAGTCAGCGCACAGGTCTTCCTTCAGTCCCGGGGTGATGGCGGCGACGATAGCGTCGGCCTTCTCCTGCGTCATCTTGCCCTTAGCCACCAGCTTGTCGTAGCCCTTCTTGATCTTTGCCAGGCCGTTCTCAGCCCACTCCTGCTTGATGTCGCACAGAGCAACGGTGTTGCCCTCAACCTGTGCAAATGCCTTTGCGATGCCCTGGCCCATAGTACCAGCGCCGATAACACCGATCTTCATAGGAAATCTCTCCTTTAATATCAAAAATTATGTAATGGATTAGTTGTTGGTGAACACTGCCTTGGGCTTCGGTTTCTCACGGCTCAGGAAGCAGGCCATGCCCTCCTGCTGATCGTGGGTCTCGAAGCAAGCGCCGAACAGCTTCTCCTCAACTTCCACAGCCTTCTCAATGGGCAGGCTGATGCCATTGTTGATGGCCTTCTTGCAGTTGCGCACTGCAATGGGAGCGTTCTTGGCGATCTTGCCGGCCAGCTTCAGCACGTTCTCCATCAGTTCAGCCTGCGGATACACGGCGTTGACCAGACCAATGCGGTAAGCCTCGTCTGCCTTGATGTTCAGGGCAGAGTAGACCAGCTGCTTTGCCATGCCCATGCCGACCAGACGTGCCAGACGCTGGGTGCCGCCGAAGCCCGGGGTGATGCCCAGACCAACTTCGGGCTGACCAAACACGGCGTTGTCAGAGCAGATGCGGATGTCGCAGCTCATGGCCAGCTCATTGCCGCCGCCCAGTGCAAAGCCGTTGACGGCTGCAATGACGGGGATGGGGAAGCTCTCGATCATCAGGAACACGTCATTGCCCAGCTTGCCGAAGGCCTCGCCCTCTGCCTTGGTCATGGTGCTCATGGAGCCGATATCAGCACCTGCAACGAAGCTCTTGTCGCCTTCGCCGGTCAGGACGATGCAGCGGATGGTCTCCTGATCGACAGCCTCAAAAGCTGCCTTCAGGTCTGCCAGAACCTCAGGGTTCAAGGCATTCAGTGCCTTGGGACGGTCGATGGTGATGATCTCGACAGCGCCCTGCACCTCGGTTTTTACAAAAGCCATTGTGAAAACCTCCAATTCAAATTCTCAGTGTTTCAAAACAGCTCCCGCGCCCCGGCAGAGTCTCCGGTCTGAGCCGGGGCGCGGGCTGTCGTTCAATTCGATTCCAAAGGGGGAGCTTACATCTCAACGATGGTAGCGCAGCCCATGCCGCCGCCGATGCACAGGGTAGCCAGACCCTTCTTTGCACCACGATGCTTCATAGCATACAGCAGGGTGACGAGGATACGAGCGCCGGAAGCGCCGACCGGGTGGCCCAGAGCGATGGCGCCGCCGTTGACGTTCAGCTTGTCCTTGTCAAAGCCCAGAGCCTCGCCGACTGCGATGGACTGAGCGGCAAATGCCTCGTTGGCCTCGATCAGATCCATATCATCAACGGTCAGGCCGGTCTTTGCCATGACCTTCTTGGTGGCAGCGATGGGGCCGAGACCCATGACCTCAGGCTCGACGCCTGCCAGAGCACCTGCGACCCAAGTAGCCAGAGGCTTGATGCCCAGCTCCTTAGCCTTCTCCTCGCTCATGACGACCAGAGCAGCAGCGCCGTCGTTGATGGCGGAAGAGTTGCCTGCGGTCACGATGCCGTCCTTGGTGAAAGCGGGCTTCAGGGTTGCCAGCTTCTCGACCGGGGTCAGACGGGGGCCTTCATCGGTATCGAACACGGTGTCGCCCTTCTTGCCCTTGATGACAACAGGAACGATCTCATCCTTGAAAGCGCCGTCCTTGATGGCCTTGTCAGCCTTGACCTGGCTGTTGTAGGAGAACTCATCCAGCTGCTCACGGGTGATGGGGTTGTAGCCGTACTTCTTCTGATAGGTCTCGTTGGTGCAGACGTTCTCAGCGGTCATGCCCATGTGCTTGTTGAAGCCGGTGGCATCCCACAGAGCATCGTTGACCATGGTATCGACCAGTTCGCTCTTACCCATGGGAGCGCCCATGCGGTAGCCGTAACGGCCCTTCATCATTGCAAAGGGAGCCATGTCCATGTTCTCCATGCCGCCTGCGACCACGATATCAGCATCGCCTGCCTCGATCATCTGAGCAGCCATGTTCACGCAGTTCAGACCGGAACCGCAGACCACGTTGACGGTGACAGCGGGGGTCTCGATGGGCAGGCCAGCCTTCAGGGAAGCCTGACGGGCAACGTTCTGGCCCAGACCAGCCTGGATCACACAGCCCATGTAAACATGATCGACCTGCTCAGGCTTGACGTTTGCGCGGTTCAGAGCCTCCTTGATGACGATGGAGCCCAGCTCAGCAGCGGGGACGTTGGCAAGGGTGCCACCGAACTTACCAATGGCGGTACGGCATGCAGATGCGATAACGATCTTTTTCATGTGAATAGCCTCCTGATTGTGTATGTTGTGATTTAAGAAAGACTGTTTTATCAAAACGCCGAAGCGTTTCTTGCATAAGGAATGGGGGTCAGACGTTCTCTCCCCTGCTGCGCAGCTCGGCCATCTTCTGCTCCACGGCGGCTTCCACATTCGGGGTAACAAACTTGGAGATGCTGCTGCCGTAGCGAGCGGCTTCCTTTACAATGGTAGAGGAAAGATAGCTCCACTTGATGCTGGTTGCAAGGAACATGGTCTCGATGCCGGGCATCAGCGCATGATTGGTCTGCGCCAGCTGGATCTCGTTTTCAAAATCCGTTACCGCCCGCAGGCCCCGCACCATGACCGAAGCGTGGCGCTTCTTGGCGAACTCCACGGTCAGGCCGTCAAAGCTCTCCACCGTGACATTGGGGATCCCCTTGCAGCATTCCTGCAGCAGGGCCACCCGCTCCTCCACGGTGAACAATGGGTGCTTTGCACTGTTGATGAGCACGGCCACGATCAGATGATCGTTGATCTTTGCCGCGCGCTTGATGATATCGAGATGACCTCGTGTGACCGGATCGAACGACCCGGGGTAAACTGCAGTTGCCATCGGTTTTGTCCTCCTTGCGCGCCTTTGAAAAGCGCATTGGTTCTGACATGATAGCACTTTCCAGTTTGCTGTGCAAGATGTTCTTTTCTTCTGCTACGGTGTATCGTTAATTTTTAAACAATCCCACCCGCAGTGCCACGCTGCATCCTGCTACGCTATAAGTAAAGCACATCGTCAAAATTTTATCAAGTATTTTTTGCGTAAAATTTATTTTTTGTGCACCAAAGAATCTCTACAAAAAGCTAAGATTTTTAGTTATATTGCATCCAGCCCTGTTTTTTGCCAGGAAAGTATTGATTCTCCCGTTTGTTAATGATATAACTAAGTTGGAATTTACAATTCCTTTATGTTATTGTAAGAGAGGATGGTTTATAATGGATTTTACGGAATTGTATGCGCAGAAGAAAATGACAGCTGACCAGGCTGCCGCGTTGGTCAAAAGCGGCGACTGGGTGGATTACGGCTGGGCCGTGAACACCCCCGTTGCAGTGGACGCTGCCATTGCAAAGCGTCTGCCTGAGCTGGAGGATGTCAACTTCCGCGGCGGCATCCTGATGTGGGTGCCCGCCATCTTCCAGATCGAGGATCCTGCTGCCCACATGACCTGGAACAGCTGGCACATGGGCGGCATTGAGCGCAAGGCCATTGCCCAGGGCTTCTCCTTCTACTCCCCCATCCGCTACTCTGAACTGCCCCGCTACTACCGCGACAGCTCTGACCCCGTGGATGTGGCGGTGTTCCAGGTGACCCCCATGGACGAGCACGGCTATTTCAACTTTGGCCCCTGTGCTTCCCACCTGGGTGCCGTCTGCGATAAAGCCAAGAAGATCATCGTTGAGGTCAACCGGAACATGCCCAAATGCCTGGGCGGCACCGAGAACTGGGTGCACATCTCCCAGGTTGCCGGTGTTGTGGAGGGCAGCAACCCGCCCATTGGCCAGATGGCTGCTGCCGGCCCCGCTTCTGAGGTCGATCTGAAGGTCGCCAATCTCGTCGTGCCCCAGATCCCCAATGGTGCCTGCCTGCAGCTGGGCATCGGCGGTATGCCCAACGCCATCGGCAGCCTCATCGCCCAGAGCGACCTGAAGGACCTCGGCGTCCACACGGAGATGTACGTCGATGCCTTTGTGGACATCGCCAAGGCCGGCAAGATCACCGGCGCACACAAGCAGCTGGACAAGGGCCGTCAGGTCTACGCCTTCGGTGCCGGCACCCAGAAGATGTACGACTACCTCAACAACAATCCCGAGTGTATGTCCGCCCCCGTCGATTACACCAACGACATCCGCAGCATCTCCGCCATCGACAACTTCATCTCCATCAACAATGCGGTGGATATTGATCTGTTCGGTCAGGTGAACGCGGAGAGTGCAGGCATCAAGCACATTTCCGGTGCAGGCGGTCAGCTGGACTTTGTTCTGGGCGCATACCTTTCCAATGGCGGCAAGAGCTTCATCTGCCTGTCCTCTACCTTTATGAATAAAAAGACCGGCAAGCTGGAGAGCCGCATCCGTCCTACCCTGGAAAACGGCAGCATCGTCACCGACACCCGCGCAAACGTGCACTACCTGTGCACCGAGTACGGCTGTGTCAACCTGAAGGGACTGACCAGCTGGGAAAAGGCAGAAGCACTGATCAGTGTGGCACACCCCGATTTCCGGGACGAGCTGATCGCCGAAGCCGAAAAACTGCACATCTGGCGCAGGAGCAACAAGCGCTGACATTGCCGCAGGGAATCCTGCTGTCTGCGGCAGGAATGGAGTTTCTATGACATGATGGACAAAAAACCGCATATCAAACCCTATCTCTACGGAATGTTCGCAGGCTTTGGCGCGATCAGCCTGAGCATCCTCTTCTTTTTCCTGATCTACCGCTTTCAGGGCTTCGGCAACGCCGTTTCAACCCTGACCGGCATCCTGATGCCCTTTATCTACGGCAGTGTCATTGCCTATCTGCTCAAGCCGGTGTGCAACTGGATTGAAGCATTTCTCCACAAGCTGTTCCCGGAAAGGATGCACCGCTTTGCCAACATGCTGGCCGTTGCTCTGACCATCCTGTTCGGTCTGCTGCTGATCTACGCGCTGATCATGATGATCGTGCCGCAGCTCATCAACAGTGTGACCGCCCTGTACTTCACGGCGCGGGACAACATCGGCGACTTTGTGGAGTGGATCTCCAAGCAGGAGTTCATTGCCAACAACAAAAAGCTGCTGGACTTCATCGAGAGCTCTTACGACAGCCTGGATGCCAACCTGGATGCCTGGATCAAGAACACCCTGCTCCCCTCCATGCAGAACATCCTCAGCGGTGCCGCCGTGGGCGTGGTGAACGTGGTGACCTGGATCAAGAATTTCGTCATCGGCCTCATCGTTTCGGTGTATCTGCTGGCCAGCCGGAAGAAGTTCGGGCAGCAGGGCAAGCTCATCCTTTATAGTTTGGTCAAGCCCCGCTGGGCCGACCTCATCATGGAGGAAGTCCGTTACGCTGACCGGATGTTCGGCGGCTTCATCAACGGCAAGATCCTGGATTCTGCCATCATCGGCGTGCTGTGCTATATTGCCTGCCTGATCTTCAAGTTCCCCAGCGCCCTGCTGGTGTCGGTCATCATCGGCGTGACCAATGTTATCCCCTTCTTCGGCCCCTTCATCGGTGCCATCCCCGCCACCCTGCTCATCCTGATCCAGAACCCCATCAAGGCGCTCTGGTTCGTGCTGTTCGTTCTGGTGCTGCAGCAGGTGGACGGCAACATCATCGGACCCAAGATCCTGGGCAACACCACCGGCCTTTCCAGCTTCTGGGTGCTCTTTGCCATCCTGCTGTTTGGCGGCCTGTGGGGCTTTGTGGGCATGATCATCGGCGTGCCGCTCTTCGCGGTCATCTATGATGTCATCAAAAAGCTGGTGTTCCACGGCCTGAATCGCAACGACGAATCCGGCATGGTAAACCTCTATCACGATGCCTTCGGTGACCCCGACGACGAGTGATCCCAAACACAATAGAATCGCAAAACCGGCTCTGTCTCCTGCATGGGAGGCGGGGCCGGTTTTTGTATTCCTACCGCATGATTTTCTCAGAGCAGCCGAGAAACGCAAAGCTCCCCCTTCCCGGCGCTGTCTCGGCGCTTGGGGAAGGGGGAGCTTCGGCTTTCAGGGCAGATATACCAAAAGGGGGATTTCAGGGGGAGTACCTGCAATTACTGCTGATTGGGCTTCCAATCCTTATAGTTCTCGTAGCGGCTCTCGCGGATCTTGGTATGGGACCAGATCTCGTCGGCGGTCGGCTGCCAGTTGGCGGCATAGGACTTGCACTTGTCGCACAGATGATCGACGCTTTCCGGGCTCTGGAGGTCGGTGCTGTGGGCGCCGGTCTCGTGAACCATCTTGCGCAGCAGCTCGGGGTTTTCCAGCATCGGGCAGGGGCGCAGATGGTTCTTGTTGAAGGGCTGGCCGTTGTGGTAGGCCATGAACAGCGGACTCTGCAGGATCTCCAGGATGCTGCTGTCATGGATGTTGGCATTGGAGTAGTGGATGAACACGCAGGGCTCTGCGTCACCGGCCGAGTTGATGTGGAAGTAGTTGCGGCCGCCGGCAATGCAGCCGCCCACAAACTCGCCGTCGTTCTGGAAGTCCATGGGGTAGAACGGGATATCGCAGGCTTCACTGCGCAGATAGCGGATGCGCTGGATCATGTACTTGCGCTGCTCGGGAGAAGGCATCAGTTCAGGCGCTGCCTCGTTGCCCACGGGCATGTAGTGGAAGTAGAAGCCGAAGTGTGCACCCTTATCGCAGAGGAAACGCATGAACTCATCGCTGGTAACGGCTTCGATGTTGTCGCGGGTGTAGCAGATGGAGGTGCCGAACAGGATGCCGTGCTCCTTGAGCAGATCCATCGCGCGCATAACGGCAGCATAGTGGCCCTCGCCGCGGCGGGCATCGTTGGTCTCCGGGGTGCCCTCAATGGACAGCATAAACGCAATATTGCCCAGACGAACCACTTCCTTGCAGAAAGGCTCATCGATCAGGGTGGAGTTGGTATAGATGGCAAACTGCACATCGTTGTGCTTCTCGGCCAGCTTGAGGATATCAGCCTTGCGCACCAGCGGCTCACCGCCGGTGAGCATGTACAGATAAACGCCCAGCTCCTTGCCCTCGGTGACGATCTTATCCATATCGTCAAAGCTCAGGTTGTTCTTGTGGCCGTACTCACCGGCCCAGCAGCCCACGCAGTGCATATTGCAGGCAGAGGTGGGGTCAAACAGGATCAGCCAGGGAATGTTGCACTGATATTTGACACGATTCTCGCGGATGGTCTTGGTGCCGCGGAAGAAGGCCTCATAGCCCAGGTTCAGGGCCGTGGTGCGGGCCACGTTGGGGTCCAGCTGGTTCAGCACACAGTTAATGAGCTTCGACCACTTGCTGTTGGGGTCAGTCAGGGTCTGCTTGGCGTGTGCGTAGGTCTCCTCGCTGAAGG